>ERZ810809.1415-NODE-1415-length-1053-cov-1.41884_pt1 | contig 1053 bp, 1 predicted proteins | sample MGYA00520202_ERZ810809 | MGnify/ENA primary metagenome ERZ810809 (study PRJEB31588, sample SAMN03398763) | human gut metagenome | study: EMG produced TPA metagenomics assembly of the PRJNA231909 data set (A prospective, longitudinal analysis of the... | reverse complement strand
ACCTTCAAGAATGTCCTCACATGAGCGGTAGTTATATTTACCAAATGAGTTGTATTGCCCTTTAGGTGCTTTGAGCATTGATTGAATAGCTACTATCTTTTGTTGAAATGTTATATCTGCCATTTAATCACCTACTTAATTTGTAAATTCATACAAGTTTCAATTCTTGCACCATCTACTGAACCATGTTCCTTGATGTATTTCTTAATTTCTGCTGCCATTGGTTTGTATTCGATTTTCTTCAACTCATCTGGTAATTTGTTAACATCATCAATGATCGTTTTCTGTGACTTGCGATAACTGAATGTAAATGTGCCAGCTTTCTTAGTGGTTTCATTGTTTAACTTCATAGCGGTATCACAGTTTAGTTTCAATCGTTCAATCAATGCTGCTTTACGTTTCTTTATGAGCATCAATCGTTTTATTTCTTTATCGAGTCCATCAATATCCGCATCAAGGTTTTTAATAAACTTAGCTGAATTTTCGAGTTTTACATCTAATTCGGCTGAAATTGCATCCAACGTATCATTGATTGCTTGTAATTCCTCTTCTGTTTCTGCAGTATCTGCTAATGCAGACACCGCTTTAAAATCTTCACTTAATTCGTAGATACAAGCCATTATTTCACCGCCTTTTGTTGTTCAACTTCTGCCATAAGTTTTTGCACCATAGCTTCTAATTTGGAGATACGGCTATCTTTGTCTTTTGCTTCTGCCAAGTAATCAGAACCTTTACCAGTTTTGAAAGCTACGTTCAATGTGAGTTGTGTTTCACCACCAAGGCTTACGCCAGCACCAATCATTGTTCGTTCATTTGGACGATAGAACGCACCCAACGCTACTGCACTTGCATTGCGGTAATGTCCATAAGATATTGCATAAGACGCTTTGTCATTGCGGTTAAAGTCTAATGGATGTAAACCAGCTAATGCAGCACTAGATGCACCTAGTTTATTAACACGTTGTCCAAGATTATTGACCTTGTTATTCAAATCATTCTTAATTGCTGCTACGCTACCAACTTTGCCTTTCAAGTCTGAAATATCTTTAGTAT
>ERZ810809.1388-NODE-1388-length-1064-cov-1.35084_pt1 | contig 1064 bp, 1 predicted proteins | sample MGYA00520202_ERZ810809 | MGnify/ENA primary metagenome ERZ810809 (study PRJEB31588, sample SAMN03398763) | human gut metagenome | study: EMG produced TPA metagenomics assembly of the PRJNA231909 data set (A prospective, longitudinal analysis of the... | reverse complement strand
ATCCTTTCTTTTTATAAGCTATAATGAATACTTATCAAAATGAACTATTACTAGTAGAAATAAAGCTAGAATCACATTTAAAATTGACAGGATTAGCTTTAACATTCCAAACGGTTCGTTCCTCGTATGCCAGAAGTAACAAGTAGCAATTGCGCTCCCATTCATCCATATTTGAAGTAATATGTCTTTCATTTTTGTAACACTCCTTTATATTTTTTAGCTTCCTCTCTAATAGAACGAATAAACTCGTTTTTATTGCCAAAAAAAATATTATTATGCTCAATTCCATATGTAGTTAAAATTTTATTTACCATATCAAACGGCATTTTTGTGTTATCATCTTCCCATTTTGCAATAGTTTGGTAATGTACACCAAACAGTTCTGCAGCTTCTTTTTGACTATACCCTGCATTAATACGAGCAGCTTCTAAGGTTATTAGCATCTCCTCACCTCCTTGACACTAATATAAACGAGTTTATTCGTTTCGTCAACCCCATTTATAAATTTAACTACGAATTTTATCGTTTTTATTTTTTATTTATATTGATTTTAACGATTTTATTCGTTATAATAAAGATAATTTAGAAAGGAGAACTTATTATGCCAAGGAATCAACTTAGTGATTTTGATAAAAAACTTAGATATCAAATATCAAATAATTTAAAAAAATACACTTCACATATGACTCAAGGTGAATTATCAAAACTTACTGGTATCCCCGCATCAACACTATCTGGTTATTTTGCAATGCGTTCAACCCCTAATGCAGGGACTATCCAAAAAATTGCAGATGCCTTAAAAATTGAAAAATCTGATCTTGACCCTAGATTTTCAGAATCAAAAATAAACTTTTCCCCACGTGTAGAGAGAGATATTCAAAAACGCATTCAATCTATCTTAGATGATTTAAATTCAGAATCCGGTCTAGCCTTTTATAATGGCGGTGAAGAAATGGATGACGAAACTAAAGAATTATTAAGGCTTTCACTAGAAACATCTATTCGTACAGCTAAAAAGTTAGCGCAAGAAAAGTTCAGATCGGAAGAGCGTCGTGTAGGGAAAG
>ERZ810809.1140-NODE-1140-length-1262-cov-1.91135_pt1 | contig 1262 bp, 1 predicted proteins | sample MGYA00520202_ERZ810809 | MGnify/ENA primary metagenome ERZ810809 (study PRJEB31588, sample SAMN03398763) | human gut metagenome | study: EMG produced TPA metagenomics assembly of the PRJNA231909 data set (A prospective, longitudinal analysis of the... | reverse complement strand
GCAGCCCCGGCCAGAACCATAAACTGATTAATATTCATTCCGTCTGGTGCATAAACCTGCCCGGGAATACGACCATAACGATCTCGCTGAAAATATGTGACGGTAACCGTTTTTCCTGCAACCAGTGATTTCATCATGTCCGTTGACCACCGGCCATAATCCTGTTTCTTTTCCGGTGCATCAATATTTATCAGCCTGATCCGCACTGCCTTCCGTGAGTCCATGACCTCGATGGTATCACCGTCCAGTACACGAACAACCCGTCCATGAATATCTGCAGACAATACCGGCCATGAAAAGATAAATAATACCAGTGGAATATATTTCCTCATGTTATTCTCCATATCAGATAAATGGCACCTGTATTTCAGGTAATCCTGAATATCGCAGCACACACTGAATAACACCTTATTTTGTGAAATTAATCACAAAATATAAAATCACGACTTAATACGGAAAAAACTCTGTGCTACTCAGAACTGTCCGGTCATACTGCCCGACCGGATATTAAAAAAAGCAAATCTCATGCATTATTCAGCCTTCTGACACCTGGAGTAATGAAGGCTGCTTTTTCGTTACACCCTTCCCCGGCAGCGTCGGTGACAGTGTTCAGCCCTTTTCCAGGCAAACTGCTGCCAGTCTGTCCGGGGCGCCACCCGGGCAGCCAGGAGCCATACATCAGCAGCCTCCTTCCAGAATCCCCTGACCTCCAGGCTGACAGCCCGGCTTCCGGTACGCTGGTAACGCCAGACCTGAGCGCCCCGTGAATGGTTTCCGAATCCATTCATCTTTAGCTCCCCCCTTTAACTCGTCAGCATTATGGTGTTAAATAATTCAGTGGACCGATTTCCTTTTGGGTACGGAAGTTATTTCCTTTAAGCCTTATTGTTTCAGCCTCCTCACTCTTTCGGGGAGGCTTTTTTTATTTCCCATCAAGCACGGCCTGAAGTTCTGCCTTTGTCCGGTTCTGGCGGCGAATTTTCTCCAGACGCCCTGCCGCATACGCTTCCTCCTCCTGAGAAATATGCTCCGTCACATACCCTTCCGTGTCATACCGGCAGGCACCGGCTTTCATGGCACACAGATAGCTTTCTGAACGGGTGATGGCCTTCAGCGCCCGGCGCAGTTTTTTGTGCGAGAGCGGGATATTCCGCTGCGCCACGTCTTCCAGCAACACGTCCCGGATACCGCAGGCCAGAAGCCGGGGTGTGTCACCGTCAAATAATCCCGGCCACCAGGGTTTCAGGGTGTTCACGGCTTCA
>ERZ810809.1117-NODE-1117-length-1289-cov-2.84684_pt1 | contig 1289 bp, 3 predicted proteins | sample MGYA00520202_ERZ810809 | MGnify/ENA primary metagenome ERZ810809 (study PRJEB31588, sample SAMN03398763) | human gut metagenome | study: EMG produced TPA metagenomics assembly of the PRJNA231909 data set (A prospective, longitudinal analysis of the... | reverse complement strand
CGATCTCAGGCCCTGGAGTTATATAAAAGCAGAGATGCATCAGAAAAGTTGTTCCGTGGAGATAAATCCTATCTTGGAAACAAAAGTTTCCGGGTACATACAAGCGAGTCGGTACATGCAAAAATATTTATAGAGTTTGTGGCACTGATTATCCGGAGCAGGTTTTATACTTGTCTGAAGGAACAGATGCAAAAGAACGGAAAGAAAAATTATATGACTGTTCCAGCGGCAATCAGAGAACTGGAAAAGATAGAACTGATCCGGCAGAGTGACCGTGAATATCGCATGGATTATGCAGTTACAGCTACACAGAAAGAAATACTGAAGGCATTTAACATGACAGCGGCGAATATCAGGACGCAGGCATCAGTGATGAATGAAGACCTGATGAAGATAGAGAAAGAAGGCTAAGAAGAACCATGGCAAGAAGAAGCATTTCCATAGAAGAAAAGATTGAAGCACAAAAAGAACTGGTTTCAAAAGCAAAAGACAGATATGAAGCAGAACTGGATAAGCTTGAGAAACTGATGAGAAAAAGAGATGAACTTCGTAGCAAGGAACTGATGGAGGCATTTACCAACAGTGAACGTTCTTTTGAGGAAGTGATGAGATTCCTGTCAGGAAATGAGGTGGATGATGAATAATCAGTATTTGATGAAGGTATATCCTGCCGGTAGAGGGCGGGATGTTTACAGAAATATCGAAATTTGCGGTAATAGCACATTAAATCAGTTATGCGGGGTTATCCTGGAATCCTTTGATTTTATAGACGAGCATCTATATGAATTTTGCATGGACAACCACATACATAGTGAAGATGCATATCAGTCAGATCCTGAAGGAGAGGAACCTTCAGCTGATGTTACTCTGGATGAAGTTGGACTTTGTAAAGGGCAGAAATTTACACTTCATTATGATTTTGGAGATGATTGGATGTTCACAATTACAGTGTCTAAGATTGTTGAAGTTCAGAAAGATTTCAGCCCTCGTATAGTTAAAGCAAAAGGAAGTATTCAACAGTATCCAGATTGGAATGAAGATGAATTTGACTATGAATAATACGGTGTTTAAACATAACGAGAGTTAATTTTTTGGGAAGTTAACATATAAGTTCCGCACATTGTTACAATAAGTGGATTCGATTTATCCTTTCTGTCTATATGCGAATCATTTAGATATGCATTGTTTGTGTACATTGCTACCTCCGTATATGAAAATAATTAGAAACTGTCTGAAAATTAAACAAAAATGATAGATTTAGTTTGATTTTAACACAAATTTAATGATAA
>ERZ810809.979-NODE-979-length-1545-cov-5.79128_pt1 | contig 1545 bp, 1 predicted proteins | sample MGYA00520202_ERZ810809 | MGnify/ENA primary metagenome ERZ810809 (study PRJEB31588, sample SAMN03398763) | human gut metagenome | study: EMG produced TPA metagenomics assembly of the PRJNA231909 data set (A prospective, longitudinal analysis of the... | reverse complement strand
ACAAACACTATGTAACTTCATTAGTAAATTGCATTAGTTTCCTTGAGTAATATATCAGCATTATTTTGCAGCCTCCTATTGGTCGCACTTAATGGAGGTGATCGTGCTGCATTCGTAAACTCTTTTATCATAGAGCTCCTTATAAAATCTCAGTATTATGATGTTGCCATTTTATTGCTATAAGATATCGGCAAGAGTCTCAGAAATTACATTCGCAATTCTCTCGTTCCGTTTTCATTGTCAGCTTCTCAAATTGAAGGTGGACTTACAAGCTCCAAATTGTCAACTGTCATTCCGGGATGACAATACCTCAGGATTTTTTGTAACTATGTATCACCAATCACCGCCTCTGGCTGAAAAATGGCGGTATGCCTCTGAGTAGGTAGATGCATCGGTCGGAGGGGATGCGTCCGAGTTCGTCGGGGGTGAGGAGTTTTCTGGCGTTTTTTCGGGTGCTGCGCGTCCAGCTGCCGTTGAGTCCTTTGGTTTCGCTGGTTTCGATGACGTCGATCTTCCGGAATCGCCAGTCATCTGCGATCCGTATATGACGCCAGTCCGGCTCGATCGCGCCCGGACGACCACGGAGAAAACGAACGATCGAATCCGAACGCGGGTAAAGAGCCTGCGCGACGCCATTGATAAAGCCAAAATTTCACATGAACGTCAGCGCCTCTTCGATTCGCGTAAGAAACTGAACCGGACCATTGAGCAGGCCGATGATCTTTATTTGGCCTAGAACACGCAATTGTCATTGCGGAGGAATACTAGGATAAAGACGATTCCAAAGAGCAAACGAAAGGGACCGTTCTTCGATATATCGGAGAACGGTCCCTTCATGCCATCAATTGCGATGATTGTATTCGTCAAGAACACTGTTCGCGTATTCAAGATGGGAGGTTGTCTGTTGCTTCAAGAGTTTGTCGCTTGATATGATATCCCCCCTCTCCTTCAGTAATTTCCACGGAAATATGCTGTATTCATGAGATGGCTCGGTATACTCCGGAAGCTCGGGTCTTTCAAATTCGGTCAATCCGAATTCTCGCGCAGCCGCCTACGTCTCTGCCGACACTGAAGTCGCTAGATCCCAGACGATTTGGTCTGATTTCCACTGGGAATATGCCGCAGACACCTGAAACATCAGTATTCCCGTCATGCAGACATATATTAAGGCAATAGCTGATACCGCCACCCGGAAATACCTTTTGTGCGTCATGTCGATCATAGCCTATTCTCTCAGTTTACGTGAAGAGCTAGCGAGACTTGCCTGTTATTTGAGCAGACATATCTCCATTGATTTGGAGAATAAGAATGAGAAAATTAGTTCTTCTCTGCTGGAATAACAAAAATTTTACGACAATGATCAATGACTATTTGCGGTGGTTCATGAGCGACGATTAAAAAAGTTTTCGGTGAAGACAGTATTAATTCACATAATTTACTTATAGAGGTACTGTCTAATCCATTAAAAGGTTCATCAAGTAAGTATAGATCCTTTTTTTGGCTTAGGTTGATAGAAATCCATAGTTTTTGGAGCATTCCTTGCGA
>ERZ810809.974-NODE-974-length-1552-cov-1.91316_pt1 | contig 1552 bp, 2 predicted proteins | sample MGYA00520202_ERZ810809 | MGnify/ENA primary metagenome ERZ810809 (study PRJEB31588, sample SAMN03398763) | human gut metagenome | study: EMG produced TPA metagenomics assembly of the PRJNA231909 data set (A prospective, longitudinal analysis of the... | reverse complement strand
GTAAAAGCTACAGCCACACTATCAGACGGAACAAATAGCATTAGCACTTCCGCATATGCTCGTGAAAGCCTTGATAAAAAAGGTATGGATGCATCACAAGTAACTGGTGCTACATCTAGTTACGCTAGAAAGTATGCCCTTAATGGATTGTTAGCGATTGATGATACAAAAGATGCCGACACAATGGACAATAGCAAAAAGTCAGTACAACAAACACAAGAAACTGTATATAACTGGAACTCATTAAAAACTAGAGCCGTACAAGGTGGTATTAGCGAAGAAGAGTTAGTGCATTATGTAACAGAAACATTCAAAGTAAGTAAGCCGTCAGAACTAAAACAAGAGCATTACCAACAAGCATTTAATTGGGTGAATGCTAAAAGGCACGCACAACGATGAAGTGGACAGATATAAAAGGATATGAACAATTTTATCAAGTTAGTGATACTGGGTTAATCAGGTCTAAAGACAGAAAGGTTAGGTGTGGTAATGGGGTTTTAATAAGAAAAGGAAAATTATTAAAACCACAAGCTAATTCACGAGGGTATTTAAGAGTTTGCCTTTCAAATGGTGTTGTAAAAAAATATCATTTTGTACACAGAATTGTTGCTAGTCATTTTTGTTTTAAGCCTAAAGGTTGTGATGTGGTTAATCACAAAGATTTTAATTACAAAAACAATAAGGCTGAAAATTTAGAATGGACAACAACTTATGGAAATTTTAGATACTCATTTGATAGAGGTAGGTTTGATTACACAAAAGAACGGAGATTGAAACTTAAAAATTCTTTAATTAAAAAAACAGGAAAACCTATAAAAGGTGAAAATATACAAACTGGAGATGTAAAACAATATAAATGCTTGAACGATTGCAAGTATGACGGATTTCAAGCATCTTGTGTTAGTCAGTGCTGCAATGGAATAAGGAAAAGTCATAAAGGCTATAGGTGGTGGTTTGAGTGAAATTTAAAACAAAAGGTGTCAATTTAATTAAAACGATTGGCTATCAACTTGTTATTCCTGTAGGTGGTGATAATGAACTGTCTAAAATTTCGCCTGATATTGAATACGAGATAACAATTCAAAAAAAGAAAAACAAACGAAGTCTAAACGCCTCAGCATACTGTTGGGTTCTATGTCAAAAGATAGCAGAAGAATTAAGTAAAACTGGGTACACCTCAAAAGAGGATGTGTACCGCAAGGCAATAAAAGACTGTGGACATTTTACATATGTACCAATCCATGAGGATGCAATCGAACGTTATATTCAAATATGGAAAGGTCATGGGTTGGGATGGATAGCCGAAGATGCTGGCGAATGTAAAAACATTCCATGGTATCACAATATCATGTGTTACCACGGATCATCAGTATATACAGTTGAAGAAATGCAAAGACTTATCGATTGTTTGGTTGATGAGTGTAATCAGCTTGGAATAAAACTTGATGATAGTGATTATATCCAATCGTTGGTTAAGGAGTGGGGTAATGAACAAACGAAAGCGTGAAGATGAAAAACTTCTAAAACAAAATAGACCTAAAGTGCTTGAACG
>ERZ810809.948-NODE-948-length-1602-cov-7.75889_pt1 | contig 1602 bp, 2 predicted proteins | sample MGYA00520202_ERZ810809 | MGnify/ENA primary metagenome ERZ810809 (study PRJEB31588, sample SAMN03398763) | human gut metagenome | study: EMG produced TPA metagenomics assembly of the PRJNA231909 data set (A prospective, longitudinal analysis of the... | reverse complement strand
TCCCTACACGACGCTCTTCCGATCTAGGACAATAGTTTTATCCACCAACGGAGTAACACCTTGATTAGCTTGATTAGCTTGCTTAAGATCTGATACGGCTGTCATCACAATGGTTTCATCCCCTATTGGTGTTCCATTATCCGAACCTAATGCTAACGCATATTCTCCCTCTGAAACATGACTTGAATTAGACTTTAGAGTACTTCTTCTATTATAAGAGGTATCTATAGGATCAACCAGAGGTTCAGCCGGTTCTCGCTCTTCACCGACCACCGTTTCAACTGTATCCGGAATTGATGCAGTATATACATTAGTCCCACTCGTATGTGTGATTGTTACATTGCCCTCTTGCGACTCCGTTGCAAATATAACATCATTATGCGCTTTAGGATTATTTTTATTATTTATGTTTTTATAGGATTTTTCTTTTGCCTTACTTTCACCATCACCACCGCTAAATACAGCATAGCAAACAGCAAAGAATCCCAATGCCACGACGGCTAATACAAAATACGGTATTAGGTTTGACATACTATCCCCCTACATCAATGCTTCATTATATGCAGCACGCTCACCGCCAATGCTCTTCGGACGAACACGACAAGCGGTCACATGTGCTTTCCCAATTTCTTTCACACAAAGACGTACAGGCACTGCAACGTGTTTCATGTGCATACCAATGAAAGTATCTCCAATATCGATGCCTACATCAGCTTGAATAAATTCAACCATCACAGGATCATCAAAATGTTCGTACGCCATCACAGCCAGGGCACCACCCGCATGACGTTGAGGAACAACATTAACTTCCTCCTCCCATGTCATAGCGCTACGGTCCATAACAAGTGCACGATTAATATGTTCACAACATTGAATCGCCAAGTTAAGTCCTTTAGCCTTAACAGCATTGTATATTTCGTCAAATACGACCTGAGCCACATCAAGGTGAGAGTCAGTGCCGATTTTTTTACCTACAATTTCGCTAGTGGAACAGCCAACAACGAATAATTGACCTTCGCGAACCTTTGCTAAATCAAGTAATTCAGCCATCGCGTTGCGAGTTGACTGACGAATAGTTTCTACAGAAGTCATGTTATCGCCTCACTCAAATTGAATGTATAAAATCTATATGTATATTATCATAAAACCGATAGAATCGGTAGACTAAACTCTACACGTAATGGATGAACATCTTATGATTATGGCTTAACAACAAAAAGAGGCTTGCTTTAGCAAGCCTCTTTCAATCACTCAATGGTGATATTAGATTTTTCTGTAAGGTTTTTGGCCTAATTCGTAGAAGTTATTACCTTCAGTATCGCCAACTACGATGCAAGGGAAATCTTCAACAGTCAATTCAGCCAAAGCTTCTGGTCCAAGTTCACCATAAGCAAGTACTTCATATTTTTTGATGGATTTTGCAATCAATGCTGCCGCGCCACCAACTGCTGCGAAGTATGTGCAACCATTTTTCTTCATGGATTCAACTACTTCTGGTTTACGGGAACCTTTACCAATCATGCCTTTGATACCTTGATCAAGCATTGTTGGTGTGTAAGCATCCATACGACCGGAAGTTGTAGGACCAGCGGAACCAATTGG
>ERZ810809.744-NODE-744-length-2443-cov-7.0804_pt1 | contig 2443 bp, 2 predicted proteins | sample MGYA00520202_ERZ810809 | MGnify/ENA primary metagenome ERZ810809 (study PRJEB31588, sample SAMN03398763) | human gut metagenome | study: EMG produced TPA metagenomics assembly of the PRJNA231909 data set (A prospective, longitudinal analysis of the... | reverse complement strand
CTTCCGATCTGAATTGAATCATGCGCGCGAATCCTTAAGAGAGTACAAGCGAGTCAATACCATTGACGACATCGAGCAACAACGTCAAATACTTAGTGCCCTAAAAAGCGAATACGCGCGAACGAAAGTTCAGACAGATAATATTCTCAATCCCAACGAATATCAGAATAATAAAGACAAAATAGCTTCAGTCCGGACTGAGTATACAAAGTTAACTGATCAACTTAGTGAAGTGAACTACAGGATAGAACAGATTCAATCAGCTCTTAAGGATGCCCAAACAGAGAAAAATCGCCAAGCCGATCTCAATCTTTCGCGAAGGTTCTTCGATGAAGTTTGCTCAAAAATTCCTGATATCAACAAAACATTTGAAGATATGGTTAGATTCAACAATAAGCTGTGCGACAATAAGATTTCATATTTTAATGATATTAAAACTAATCTCTCAAAAGAAAAAACTCTGATTGAAGCAAAAAGACAGACACTTCTCACGAAGAATAAAAGATATCTCTCCCTCATAGACAAGGAAAACATTGATGAGTATGAACAGCTGTCAGACAATCTCATGCAGTTGAGACAGCGCATCGGCAAGTGCGAAGAAATCATCGATACTCTTGTGCGTTACGAAAATAATCTCACTTCTCTTCAGGAAAATATTGAAAGCTATTCAACTGGCGGCTCTGAACGTAAAAATGGGAACGAAATCTATCAAATTAGAATGGACTCTTTTAATAAGTATTTTACGCCACTTGCTCAGAAAATCAACGAAGAAAATCCAATTTTAGTATATTCACCTGATACTCATAAGTTTCCTGTGTCTTTTTCCGCATTATCTGGTTCAAGCACAGGAACACGAAAATCACTTATTGCCGCATATGATCTTGCGTATCAACAATTTGCGATAGCCAATCAAATACAATCGCCCCACTTCATTGTACACGACGTTGTTGAAAATGTCGAAGGTGATGATCTTCGCACTATTATCAACATTGCGAACGGTATCGATGCTCAATACATTGTGGCCGTTCTTAAGGAGAAGCTGGATTCATCACATATCAGCAAAGCAGAACAAGAAAAATTGACAATTCTACAGCTATCAGAAGACGACAAACTTTTTGAAGGTAAAACTGTAAACGATAGAGAAAACTCAAAAGGAAACATTCTTCCACTTCCTTTTGAGTTTTAATAGGTACATTACCGAAGGGATAGGAGGCTGCGGAGGTTTTCTTGGAGATGGTCATGCAGCCATTCCCCGGCTCAGCCGGTATTGTACCGAACCCATCCCAACCAAGCGACCGTTCGATGCGCTCGTGGTCGTGCCGGCGGATGCAGTCGTCGATCAGGACGAGCACCTCGTCGCGGGTATGCTCCTCCCAATGCCCGGGATAGACGGATCCGTCCTCATGCGTCCGAGGAACCCCTTCCGCGGCGTCGTCGTCCGGGGAATGGCCCTTGACGCCCGTCGACCGCGTCAGGCCGTAGCGGTCCATGATCGCCAGCCATCCGGGCCACCGGCAGTGGCATCCGCGGTCGGAATGCACCAGGGGATGCGCTCCCTCCGGCAGCGTTTCCACGGCCTTGACGAGCATCCTGTTGGCGAGCTCCGCGTTGGGACCGGAACCGGCCGTGTACGCGACGATCCTGCCGTCGTGGCAGTCGATCGGCGGCGAGAGGCACGCCCTTCCCGTCCCTGGCCTTGATCCCGGGTGATGTCCGCGGGCCATTTCCCGTTCGGCATCCCGGCCGTGAAGTCGCGGTCGGCGAGGTTGCCGGGAGCCGGCGTGGTCTCGCCCTCGTATGAGCCGTACCCGCGTCGTTCGGGGACATGCGCCGTCAGACCATCCTCGGCCATGATCCTGCGGAGCACCTTCTCCGAGACGCGGGTTCGGAGCGCGGCCTTGACCCTGCGGTACCCGTACCTGCCCCTGGGGGCGGCGAATGCCTCGGCCGCCCGGACGCGCGGCCCGGCATATCTGTCAACCCCGAGCCTGGCGTGGTGGCAGTAGGTAGCTGCCTGGCGCGACGCCGGGCAAGCATGTTGTGTTTTGGCAAGTTGACGTCCGCATTATGAGCAGTGTTTTTCCGCGGTTTCGGCAGCGGGTTTTCCGCATGTTCGGCATGGGGCCGGCCCGCCGCCTGTTCCTGCCTGTCGTTGGTTGGGTTATCTGGTCATGAGGGCGTGCTCGCTGCGGTAGGATCTGCCCTCGAAACGGATGAGCCTGCCGTGGTGGACGGTGCGGTCGATGAGCGCGGCGGCCATGTTCTTGTCGCCCAGGACGCGGCCCCATCCGCTGAACTCGATGTTGGTGGTGTAGATGATGCTCCTTGTCTCGTAGGAATCGGATATGACCTGGAACAGGAGCCGGCTGCCTTCCTCGTCTGTGTTTTGATGCTCCTATACATTGTCAAGCGTTTGGGTGTGTTGTTTTGGGTTGGTTGTCGA
>ERZ810809.665-NODE-665-length-2990-cov-6.91925_pt1 | contig 2990 bp, 2 predicted proteins | sample MGYA00520202_ERZ810809 | MGnify/ENA primary metagenome ERZ810809 (study PRJEB31588, sample SAMN03398763) | human gut metagenome | study: EMG produced TPA metagenomics assembly of the PRJNA231909 data set (A prospective, longitudinal analysis of the... | reverse complement strand
AAATCCCCTTAAATTTTACTCTCTCTTAATCTTCTCCAAAGTTCCGACCTTTGCAACATCAAAATCAATTAAAGCTGGAGCGCACCAGTCTAAAAACTGCAAAGAATATATGATGACTATTTATTTTTATGGCAGCAATCGTGAAATCGTAGCAGAGAATGTAAAGAAGTGCTATTCCATGATTAAGAAATATGGCTTTAATGCTGCAATGGGTAAGATTAAGTTAGTTGGCAGCGAGGATTTAACAGGAGAGAGATTATTAAAGGTTTCCATTGTTCCCAAGTCCAATGCCCAACCTCTTTCAATAGATAACTGGATGCTGAACACAGAGGAGGTTACAGATGTCAATGAAAGAGCAACAGCTAAAGCCCCAGTGGATGGACAACACAGGATAATAGCCATGTTCATATTAGAGGCAGAAGGTCTTCTTAATTTTAATGAGGAAGAAATGACTGAAACCGTTAAGAAACCAAAGAATATGAGTTTAGCATTATTTACAGCTTCTATCAACAATGGCAGACCTTGGAATTACAAAGACTTTGGCAAGTCAAAGCTCCAGACAGGGAACGAGAGAATTGATTATATTGAAGCGCAAATTCAAGAAACAGGATTGAAGTCTGACGTAATCTATAGCCTTTATACTTTGGGGCAACCAGAGGTTAAAGCCAATGTCGCCAAAGACCTTAAAATGGGCATAAACAGACTGCCCAAATCCTTAAAGTTAGATGCTACAACCCAAGAGTTAGGCGATAAAGTTCTAAAGGCTTTCAAGAGCAGTAAAATCTCTGAATCCACATACGATAATGGAAGATTAGCCAAAGGATTTAAGTTGTTCTATAATGAGTACAAACCAGAGATTAGCCAAATCCAACAGCTGATTGCCTTGATTGATAAAAATGTGTGGTTTGATAATCAGAAGCCAGACGGTAGTGCAGAAGCCAAACAATATTATAAGAATTTTGAGAAATGGTTCCAATATATGAATGAGAGTAACAACAAGTCTGAGGAAACCGCATAACAAACCAACAGCAAAGCCCATATGGCAGGTGGGCTTTCTCTTCCCAAGTTCTTAGACATTCTGAATAGTCTAAAGTCTGATTCTTAAATATGTGGTCTTATCATTAGTTCCTCACCTGTGAAGTTCTTACCTTTACAGTACCATAGACAGATAATCCCACCACACAGATTGACAGACCACAAACTATTCAGAATATCTAAAATGGAAGAATTTACCTATGAACAGATAAGGGCTAAGGCTCTTAAACAAGGAGTAAAAGATAACAAGGTTCATATTGGACTATGGGCTAATCTTAATAACTATCTAAAGACAAGGAGAAAGAAGAATGGAAAGGTTACGACCTATTATATTGCATTGCAGAAATTGGCTTACTGACAAGATAAAAATTGGAGCAGAGAGATTCATATTGTCTAATTTAGGAGGTGTGCTTATTCACTTTTTACTGCGTGTCTAAACACCCCCTCTCTACACTCCTACACTACATTCCAATAAGACCCATGCAATGTCCTAACGGACACCGCACAGGTAATCTGTAAGCTGGGAGTGACTAAAACCAATGATATGTGGATTTATAACAACAAGTTTTATGACAAGCTGAGCGAACTTAGGAAATCCAACAGATTAAGTTCTTCTAAAATGAGATTCTTATTAAAGACCAACCAAATCATTTTAATCAAACATATTGAGCGATTGCCTTATGAAACTACCATTCAAGGAATATACAGTAATGAGCAACAATCTGATTCAAAAGTTAGGTTGTGCTGATGTTTACAGGACATACGTGTTACTATTGACAGCAGACAAATATACATTGACCACTGACACTACAATAGACCAACTTGCATCATTTGTTGGTGATAAACCTGCCAACTATAAAGGTGGTAAGAGTTCCAAATCATTCAATGACAAGTTAAGAGCCACAGGAGAAGTCAGCATACAGAATAAAGACAGTGGTAAGAAAGATAGAACTTGGACTGATTATATATTCTTTCCTGTCAGCTTTGGGCATTACAGAAGAATTGGCAGGGAGTTTTACGATTCATACAACAAAACATTGGATTTAAAGCTAAGAGGATTCATCCTTAAATTGTTCAGTGCAGCAGAGCCACACAGTCATACTATTACTTTACCTGTAAGGAGAATGAAAGAACTAATCCACATGGGACATGACACTATTTCCAGATACATAGAGCAACTAAGGGATATGGACTTATTGGATGAAGTTGGAGATACAATCATATTAAAGGCTAAAGGTTTGCTTATAGACCTACCCAAAGATAAATATGTGGAGGAAGTGAAAGCTGACTTTGAACACATGATAGCATTTAACGAGAGCAGAGGAAACCCCATTTCAAGGGAGTGCATGATTTATAAGAAGTACAAGGAGAATAACTTTAAGGGAGTTAAGGATATGCACGCTCTTATGAAATCATTGTCAAGTGGGCTGGTAGGCAGGAAGCAGGAGGCAAAGGACAAGGAAGAACTGCCAGATTTAATCTTATAATGTGACAATATATAAGGTGAAGAATGGACTTTATAACCCCAATCTCCAAAATGTTGCACGCGATATCATACCCCTAATTTATACCCCCTCTCACCAAGCAGAATAAAAACGAAATTGGTCAGGCACCTACCCACCCCCTCAACCATTATAAATTTTACTATTCACCTCACATCATTCATGGACTTCTTAAAGAGATACACAATACAGACATAATGGTAATATAGTCTAATTGTGATATCACTTAAAAGTAATTCAGCGAATTGTAGTAAAGTTCAAATCGTTATGGAGTAATCCAAGACGATATGGACTTTGCCAATTCCAGAATTAAATCAATCAATAATCATTTAAACAGTTTATCATTATGAGAAATTTAGTTATCATGCCAGCTATGGCACAGAACCGTGAGAGAATGAATTTGGGTGAATATGCAGAAGAAGCTACAATTATTGTGGACGAACCTGTAAGACC
>ERZ810809.584-NODE-584-length-3900-cov-7.65696_pt1 | contig 3900 bp, 4 predicted proteins | sample MGYA00520202_ERZ810809 | MGnify/ENA primary metagenome ERZ810809 (study PRJEB31588, sample SAMN03398763) | human gut metagenome | study: EMG produced TPA metagenomics assembly of the PRJNA231909 data set (A prospective, longitudinal analysis of the... | reverse complement strand
GAAGATGCCGCCGTGGCCCACGAGAGAGTCGACCTGCACGTGCTCCTGCTTGGTCATCACGTCCATGCCAATCTTGACCGGGGAGCGAAGCAAACCCTCGAATCATCCGAAGAAGCGCCCCGCTAAGCCCGGCCTTACCGCCGGGGAGCCGGTCCCAAGGACCGCCGAGCACGCACTTCGGCGGGGATCAGGCCCACGCCGTGCTGGGTGGTCAGGAAGGTCGGCTCGCCGCCCTCCCCCAGCAAACGCAGCGTCTCGCGCATGGCGGCCACGCCAAGCCCCTCGAAATCGGGATGCACGGTGGTCAGCGGTGGGTACATGTTATCCACGCCAGACATGTCGTCGAATCCGACCACGCTGATGTCTTGCGGAATCCGAAGCCCATGCTCATGCAACGCGCGCATGACGCCGACGGCCTGATTGTCGTTCGCGGCGACGACCGCAGTGGGTAACGCCATGCCCCGACGCCCATACTCATCAATGAGATGATTCATGTGCGCATATGCCTCAGAGGCATCCCACGTATGGCAGCGCACGATCTGTGAATCGATGGATCGGGAGGCGGCGAGCTTGCGCCACGCATCCAGTCGAGTGTGGGCGTCGCGCCATTCGTTGGGACCGGCAAAATACAGAGACGATTTGTGCCCGTATTCGCCCAGCAAAGCCACCACTTTGGCCATTGCACCCCACTGGTCGATACCGACCAGCGCAGTGCGACGCTTGTTTTCGGTGGAGATAAGGCCCAATCCCTCACGCACGGTCATTTGGCCGTGGGTGGCGGTGACGATGACGCGTGGCTGAGTGACTCGCGCACGGCAGGCGGCGGCGAACATCACGTCGGTCGGAGTCAGGAAGATGAAGGCGTCGACGTTCTGCTCGTTGAAGGTGTAGCACAGGTTGTCGAAGTCGGACTGCATGCACAAGGCCTCGTGGACCATCATCACGCTCATGAACAGACCATGTTCGCGGGCCATGGATTCGATGGAGGAGATGGAGGAAATCAGGCCGAAGAATTTGAGGCCTCCGGCAATCAGGCCTATGGTGCGCGAACGGCGGGAAGCCAGTGCGCGCGCGGAATTGGATGGGCGATAGCCGAGTTGGTCAATGGCGGCCTGGACTCGCGCACGGGTGGCGTCGGAAACGTCCGGCGAGTCATTGATCACACGGGAGACGGTTTGGTGGCTGACTCCGGCGAGCTTGGCCACTTCGAACATGGACGGACGTTTGCTTGGCTTGCGGCCGGTCACCATGCTGCCTAACCTCCCCGCTGGCGGCCGGCACCCATGCGCGGCCAGTCTTGTACCTTAATCAATACTGACTTTAGCGCGTCCACAACAGTTTTGCGTTAGCGCTCACACTGTCGTGTCGCAGGCGGCTCAGGTCAGGTGCCATGAGACACGGTGGAGCGGAGTCGTCCCGTGTTCGGCGATGGCGGTACGGTGTGCGGCGGAACCATAGCCCTTGTTATGAGCCCATTCGTAGGCGGCGTAACATGGGTTGCTTTGCGCGAGGTCGACCATCAGCCGGTCTCGGGTCACTTTGGCGATGACCGCCGCGGTGGCGACGGTGGCGCAATGCTGGTCGCCTTTGACTTTGGTCGTTATATCGGCTGGAATCGGCACGTCCGGCGCGTCGAACGTGTTGAGCGCCTTGGTGATGTAATCGCTCGGCCCGTCGAGAATTCCGGCGACTTTGGGCAGGGCGCGAACGCTTTCCCCACAATTTCCAATGGATTCCCCTACGGAGTCTCCCGGACGACCTTCCACAATCTCCCCCGCAGACTCCATCGAAGCCTTTCTTGCCGCCAATCCCCCTCCAAGCCGTAAGCCAAGTTCGCGTTCGACTTGGCTGAGCGCGCGCAGGGCGGCCACGCCGAGCGCATAGGTGATGCCCCATTCGTCGATCTCGGTGTTGCTGGCCTGGCCTACGGCGTAGGCCGCGCACCAGTCGCGCAGTTCGTCGAAAATCGCCTCGCGCCTATGTTCGGTGAGCATTTTGGAGTCGGCCACGCCGTCCGGCACGCCGAGGTAGGTCCGCCCGGACAGTTCGACGGCATCATCGCCATCCAACGGCTCCAAATCACGGGCCCAGATGGCGGCGCACCCGACCATCACCGGGCCGGCGAGCGCGCCGCGGCCGACTTCATCGAATCCAGTAATAAGGTCATAGCCCTGGGCCGCAAGGCTGCGTTCCAAGTCAAGTGTCGGGGTAATCATGCGCGGCTCCCATCGTCTCACAATGGTTAGGATTCATATGGCTCAGGATTCAGACGGCCCGGAACTCAATCAGTTCAAAGACTCACACGGTTCAAAAAAGACTCAGGAATTTGAGCCGGAAGCGTCAGGCACGTCCTTGAAGACTTCGTGGTGGTCATCAATCGCACCAAGCCGGTCAAGCGGCCAGTATCTCGCGATTCCGACTCCGACCACATCGGAGATGGGAACCAAGCCGCGATCGCCGTCATCCTGATGATAGCGGGAGTCGGCGGAATTGGCGCGATTGTCGCCCATGACGAACACGCGGCCCTCGGTCACGGTTACCGAGAACGGGAAGGCGCTCGGGTCCACGCCGGGGCGAATGTAGGAGGTCTCATTGATGGCCACGCCGTTGATGGTCACCGGCTGGCCCGCGCCCTTGCATTCGACCACGTCACCGGGCAGGCCGATCAGTCGCTTGATGAGGTACCCGCCACCGAGAGCGCTGCTCTGCTCCTCGTTCAACCAGTTGTTGGGATCTTTGAATACCACGACGTCGCCGCGCTGCAGATCGAAGATCTTGGGGGTGAGCTTGCTGGTCACCACGCGATCGCCGGGCACCATGGTGTCCATCATCGAGCGCGAAGGAATCTCGTAAAAGCCGACGGCGAAAATGCGAATCAGCAGCACGATAAGCACGGGAACGCCGCACCACAGGAAAAAGTCGCGTAGGGTGAAGTGGTCATCATCCATCGATGATGCTGCCGCGGCATTCGCGCCAGCGGAAGAAGCGGCGTGCGCCGGGCGCGCCGGTGCCGGGGGAACCGGGGACAGGGCGATGCCGTGGTCGGCGACTTGGAACGTGTGGGAATCGCGGGCATCGGCCTCGTCATCATACGAGGTCTGGTTGCTCTCCGGATTGTCGGAAACCGGGAATTCGCCGTTATCCTGATCGTCTTGCATACCATCTCCTCGCGATTCATGCTGCCGGATATGAGGGGTGCCGGCGCCCGTCCATCATACGTGGAAAATACGGAAACAGCCCGAAACCGAAACGGTTCCGGGCTGAATTTCACGGTTTATTCGCGCACCTGCATCATCAGGCCCACGATTGCACCCGCGAATCGACTCACTTAGCGGAGTTGTCGCGGCGCTCGGCAATACGAGCGGCCTTACCGCGCAGAGCGCGCAGGTAGTACAGCTTGGCGCGGCGCACACGGCCCTTACGCACGAGCTTGATGGAGTCGATGGACGGGGAGTGCACCGGGAAGCGACGCTCCACACCAGTGCCGAAGCTAATCTTGCGGACCACGAAGGTCTCACGCACGCCAGCGCCCTTACGAGCGATCACCACGCCGGTGAAGGTCTGGATACGGGAGTTGTTGCCTTCCTGGATCTTCACGTTCACGTCGACGGTGTCGCCGGGACGGAAGGCCGGGATTTCCTCGGCCGGCTTCATGTGCTTGGCGTCAAAAGCCTCAACAGCGTTAACCATTGTTTTCCTTCAGTGCTGCCGCATATCAGCCACAGATCTGGGGCCATCCACGCGATTGCGCATCGCGTGCGTTGGCCTGTTCTCGTTATCCCTCGGGTTTGCCCTTGGGAAGCCTGCCGATCCGCCGAAAGTCAGGCCTTGCGGCCGTTCGGACTGGACCCATGGAGACGTGGGCTTATGCGGCGGCCCACTTCTCGACACAGCAATCGA
>ERZ810809.563-NODE-563-length-4101-cov-6.72145_pt1 | contig 4101 bp, 4 predicted proteins | sample MGYA00520202_ERZ810809 | MGnify/ENA primary metagenome ERZ810809 (study PRJEB31588, sample SAMN03398763) | human gut metagenome | study: EMG produced TPA metagenomics assembly of the PRJNA231909 data set (A prospective, longitudinal analysis of the... | reverse complement strand
TAACCCGGCCAACACCATCGCGGTAACTCGGCTCACATCACATTGAACACAAACACACCGGTTCGATCGCCCCGGTCCTTTGTCTCCAGTGGGATGATGGGTTTCGCCATATGGCCGGCATGCCGGGGATCCTTTGCCAGCCGGCGTTCCGGGCACTGTCTGGTCGGGTAACCCAGGTGTTCGACCACCTGGGCCGTCGTCATCGGCGTGGCGAAATACAGCTCCACCGTACGTCGCCGTTCCTCGGGGCTGAATATGTGATAATCCTTTCGTTCAGTCTCCAAGAAAACGTCCGCAGCCTGTTATCAATCACTTTCAACGCCTATGCCCAGTAGAAGGAAAGACCTCTGACGAAGTTTGATTCTCGAAGGCAAAACAATGCGCTAGCAGAGCACATACGGATACTGAACCAAAAAGTTTTTCGGCTTTCCGATTATTTCCTTTTCGTGAATCCTCGCAAGGTTCCGAATGCCCATCGCGCGGTTGTTTCTCCCATGATCAGGGCCGCGACAAGCCAGACGATGGAATACACGGCGAAACCCGCGACCACCTGGACCGCCACGTTCAGTCCGGCAAGGGGCAGGCTTGCGGCGAACGCGACCGCCGCGGCCATGATATGCGACATAAACGTCCGCAACACGTTGGATGCGTCGATATGTTCCTTAAGCACCGGCCAGCAATCATGCAATTGCATCAGGAAAATCACCAATTCGGATAGGCAGACCGATATTGCGGCTCCGGTCGCGCCGAGCATACCGTCCAGCAGCAGATTGCATACCAGGCTGGTGGGAACGCCGGTGAGGTTCGCCCGCGCGAGCTTCGACTCCTGGCCCAACGGGGAGAGGATGCACAGGCCGAAGAAGTAGCTCATGCAGGAGAACAGGTTCACCAGGCCGATGATGCGCACGGGAAGGACTGCGTCCGCGTACTTCTCCGACGAGATCAGCACCACTAGCGGGTACGCGTAGACCAAGAGATACAGGGCGATCCCCAGACAGAGGTTCAACAGGAATCCCCATCCCCTTCGCAGCAGCGCCCCGTACTTTTCCGGATCATTTTTTGCGTAGTAGGAAAGCCTAGGAATCAATACGCCGATGATTGCGTTGATTACACTGAAGCAGATGCCTTTCAGTTTTGAAGCAAGCTGGTAGAGGCCGACCTGAACATTGCTTGGCGACAGCATGCCGAGCAGGATGCTGTCGAACGCCAGATACACGGATGACGCGATGGACAAAGCCGCATACGACGCCAAAGGCTTCAGATGCCTGCCGATACGCATCGGACCGAGACCGGAGAATGACACCATGCGCAGCATGCGGGCCAGGTTCAGCACGTTGTTGCCGCATACCACGAGCGCCAATATCACGCCGTAGGCCAGGTAATCGTCCTCGCCGCGCACGAAGACCAGCATCGCCACAAGCGAAAGTATTTTGAACACCATGCTGCGGATCGTGATGTACTTGTACTGCTCAATCGCCTGAAAATACCATTCCACACCATACGACAGCAACAGGGTGCTCACCAGAAACACCCACATCAAGGCCGCAATCTGCCGAAATCTCGGAACGATGAGGATCGAGACACCGAAGCCTGCCAGCACCACGGCGGTGAATATCGTAATGATAACGAGCAGCTCGCGCACGACCCTCGCCATCTCCCGTGGGTCGTCCCTCACGCGGGCGCATTCGCGCAGGCCGTACGTGGGGACGCCGATCAGACACATGGCCGAGAGCCATTGCGACACGTTCTGGGCGAACGTTACGTCCCCGTATCCCTCGACGGACAATACGCGGGTGACGTACGGCACCGTGATTACGCTGACCAGCATGCTGGACGCGGTCAGCAACGTGTTCATCACCGCGTTGAACTTCACGGAATGAGTCTGCTTCAGCTGATTTGACATCGTCTACTTTCCTAATCCAAGATACAATTCCATCGAACTTCCCTTCGGCTCGACCTAAAGACTTCCTTTTAAAACCCACTTGCTAAAGACAACTTATTTTAAAAAACAAAAACTTTTACTTAACAATGTTTGAAATCAGAATCATTAAATGCGAAAGCATTGATTGCAATAAACATTCCCATCTTTCATTAACAAAGCCATCTTCGCCACTGAGTTAAAAAACCGCGTATCAAGATACGCTACATTTGATAATTCATAGCTGAAGCCAATATGCAAAACTGCACTGGACAGTTTCCATGAAGCAATGCTTGCAGCCATCTGTTTTGGCTCTTTAAACGGAAACACTTCCGATATTCTCATCCAAGCGGAAGACCCATCCATAAGACGTTTGAAATAATTGCTTCTTTCGTAATGGATTCAAGATTTCACACATAACTGTATCCTGCCTAATCAGTATCCCTACATCTGTCAACAGCAATGAAACACCTATAGCAAGAGACTATATCCCCACCAATTGACAGATCCATTTCAAACCGGTTTCCCTAGCTCAGAAGTCCTGAATAAACATGCTCAAACGAACCTCATGCGAATACTGAGAGGAAAAGTCGCAAGCATTGTTAGCGACAACGTCTCGAACGATTCCCTTTGACGGGAAAGGAACCACACTGCCATCAGCATTGGTTCTATTAGCTTCAGCGTAGACTATCGCAATGGTTTCATCCACATAAGAGAGCATTTTCTCGAAATAATCTGTGCCGGCATAATCATCTGAGTTCACGAAGGCAAATTGCATTTGAGAGACGCATGCGGGAGCCGCATAAGCCTTTGCGAAACGTCTGCGATCCGTGTGTACATCTTTTCTCAACTGGATGGCAGCTTTCATACGCCACCTCTTCAAAATCATGAATTTGGCAGAAGTTGTTTAATAGTAGTCTTCAAACTCATTTGCTCACTCTCCTTATTCTTCGTAGTAGTTGTTTAGCGGTTTTTCTTAGCGCGTTGCCAAATCGGTAGCAAAAAGCAAGAGAACCATTCCGGAACATGGCTGCTTTCTTTTTCTCCGCCCCTTCCAGACTATTCGAGTCGATGTTTCTGAGTTCCTTGGAAAGTTGATTCGAAACCCACTCAATACCTTCCTCACTGTGCGCGGCAAGCTCGGTCTTGTAATGAAAAAAAAGATGATGAACCATACTGTTCTGAACGGCTCGCACATATTCCGCGAGTCCCGTAGCTTTGGCCCACTGAATCATCTCCCGGAAGGCGAGGAGTTCATCTACGTAGTATTGGACCGCTTTCTCCGGATTCGAAAGAATAGAGCCTTTCCGCGTACGATATTCATATAAACAATCCGGTATCGTCACACTGTTGTCGGCTCGGGATATGAGTTTATAGGTCGTCGCTACGTCCTCGGCCTTGCGTCCCTCCGGGAAAAGGATGCCGTCGTAAAGGCCCCTCTTACACAAAAGCTGCCACGAATGACTTGGCAGCTTACTAGACAGAATCAGAAGCAAGAGCTCGTCACCTTCCGCCTCTGGATCCGGATGATTATTGACATGTGCGCCGCTTTCGGTAATGGAAGAGTATCCGAAATGTACAAGATCGGCGGAACTGTCTTCCAAACTGGACACACACTTCCGCACAAGATCCTGTTTAATCCGGTCATCAGAGTCGAGCGCAAGAAGGTATTCCCCATTGCAATGAAGAATACCTGCGTTTCGAGCCGCAGACAGGCCGCCATTCTTCTGATGCAGTACGCGTATCCGGATATCTTTCTTTGCCCATGCGTCACATTTCACCCCGGTATCATCGGTAGAACCGTCGTCGACAAGGACGATTTCCAAATTTGCATAGGTCTGGGACACAACGCTTTCAAGGCATTCATCCAAATAATCCGAGACATTATACGCGGGTATGACGATGCTCACCAGAGGCTGATTCTCGTCCATCATGAATCCTTCCCTAGAAAAAGTCTTTGTTCTAAACTAATCCGGAAAAATATTTTTACAGACTATATCCCCTAATATTTCTCGCAAGATCTTCAATTATTCCTTCATCAACTCGTTCGTCAAATTTTCGCGCGAACAACATAGGCGAGGTAATCAATTCGTTGTAATCTGATGAATGGAAAACATACGGGTTACCCCGTTTCCAGTCAATGAGTCTCATAATAGATCGGTAGATCGGAAGAGCGTCGTGTA
>ERZ810809.554-NODE-554-length-4167-cov-5.87378_pt1 | contig 4167 bp, 4 predicted proteins | sample MGYA00520202_ERZ810809 | MGnify/ENA primary metagenome ERZ810809 (study PRJEB31588, sample SAMN03398763) | human gut metagenome | study: EMG produced TPA metagenomics assembly of the PRJNA231909 data set (A prospective, longitudinal analysis of the... | reverse complement strand
ATATTGCCATATTTACTGACAGGCTTTGATGTGCTTTTAGAATCCTCAACATATGGAGGATTTCCAACAACAAAATCAAAAATCTCTTTAATATTACTAGCACTTTCTACATAATCAAATTGTGTGAAATTCTTCTTCAAAATACCTGATAAACCCACTATAAATCTACAACCATAACGCTGTAATACATAAAGAAGTAATCTAACTTGTGTAATTTTTATAGAATCATTATTGATATCATTACCCCATATAGTTTCAACTATTTTATGTATCCGTCTCACACCAAGCTGAATAGAAGATTCCTCAAACAAATCAAATTTGATTTTTAAAAAAGACAGTAAAAACTCTCCGGTCCCGCAAGTAGGGTCAAAAACTTTCCGCTTACACGAAAGATCTCTTGAAATTTTCGGATTAAAAAAAGGTATTTTATTTCCAAGATTATTCTCAAATAATTCTGAATAATATAATTTCACAAGATTTATATTAATAAAGTCTACCAAATCATGTGGGGTATAATAGACTCCATGTCTCTTACGATGTAAATCTTTTTCGTTAATTGATGACAATTCTTCCTGTAGATGTTCAAATGTTAATACTTTATAATTTTGAACAAAATGCAATTCTAAGAAACCTATCTCTAAAATATTATCGATCTCTTTTAAAATTTCATCCTGTTCAACTTCATTATACTGAGATTTGATAAAATTAGTTATCAAATCTTTTACCCTAAGTAAAGTAAAATATTTCTGACTCTTTATTTCACTCATTTATTCAATCGCACTCTTTCCACTAATAACCCACTCATCAAGTTCGGTCTTTTTAAACTTCCATTGACGACCTACTTTATGAGCCGGTATATCTGTATCTTTTTGTAGCCATGCTCTTAGTGTTCTAGGTTTTATATCTAAATAAGTTGCAGCCTCTTCTAGACTTATCCATTTATCTGTTAATACAGCCATACAATCATACTCCTATCAGTCTTAAATACAGCTCTTTAGTATCTTATCATATATAATTTTATACTCCAACAATTATATATCATTTATTATCATTTACAAGCATTAACTTTCATTAAGGTTCAACAAAAGTCTTTTGTTACAAATATTATCAAACTATTTTAAACCAAAATCATATTACTTACTATAATGTAAATAATTACCTCTCTTTTTAATACAATGTGAAACTTGAATCCCTGATCAATGTGATTTTTTTGTATATCTTTTATTGCCACACACATACATGGCGAGTAATTTTATAATCCATGACCAGGTCGTAATTCAGTCTAAAGACAATAATAAGAAAGAGCCAAGAATTAAATCTTGGCTCCTAAAAAGGCATAATACTAAAAAACATATGCTCATTAATTATTTTTTTGGTGCGCCTAACCGGAATCGAACCAGTGACACGCAGTTTAGGAAACTGCCGCTCTATCCAACTGAGCTATAGACGCATGTATACTTTATTATATCGTTTTTAATAAAGTATACGCAAGACATCCTTATTGTTGTAGGTACTGGTTATTCACTTGTTTTTGTTCTTCTGGACTTAGGTTTTGGTAGCCTTTCGCTAGTGCACTTACCCAGGATCCGTAAGCAGGATTTGGAAATACTACAAAGGTAGTACCAAAGTCTTCCTTATGAGCATCGATGATACCATTTCTTTCAGCTAAGGTCTTACCTTTTGTACCAATCGGGAAGTCACCGGCGTTATCGCCCATGTATACAACGACATAATATTTTTTAGCAATCATATCAAAGCGAGGTTGTTTATCAGAGTCTTTTTCGAATAGTAGTACATGGTCTTTATCGACAGATGGGAATCCTAGTTCTTTAAAATTCTGTATCGTTACGTCAAGGTTTACAGGTGCGTAGCGGTTTGAAACATAGAAGATTTCTACCCCTTGTTTATGAACTTCATTTAAAAATTCAACGGCTCCAGGCATGGCTTGCGATTTTCCTTGATGTACGGCTTGGCGCCACCAAGGTGCATCAAAACGGCCATTGCCGTTTGCTATACTTTCACCCATCAACTTGGTATTGTCCACTACTGTTTCATCCGCATCAAGAACGATAGCTAAAGGTTTTCTTTGATGAGATGGATCAGTAACGGCTATCTTAACGGCATTCATTGCCACATTATACCCTTGATACGCTAGCGCTTTGTACTCTGCAGAGGTGCGCATCCATAGCAAGCCCATCGTTTCAGTTTCGGCTTGGTATTGTTGTTTTTGCTTAAGTGCTTCCTGTACTTCATCATTAGTTACTGCATTATTAGTTACTGTATGATTTGATGTAGCACTAACTCCATCATTCTTAGCTGTTGTAACCGCCTGAGCTGATTGAGCCTGCGTTACAATAGCTGCGGGAGCAGAGTTATTTGCTTTCACCGTCACAGGAGAATTCGCCTGTACTACAGATCCAACACAAAGGCTTCCTCCAATACAAGCCACCGCCACATACCATGCCAAACTACTAGATTTCATAACTGCCTCCTATTCACATGTAACATTTCGTGCAAATTCAACACATCATATAATTCTACATAGTTATACTAAAATCCTTTTAAAATTTGTATATTTCTGAAAGTAAAAAATTTGATTAGTAATATTTAAATACACTCTCCACAACAAAAGCCCCTCCTTACTATGAGCTACATAGCAAGGAGGGGCTTCGTGTTAGTTTAAGGAAGTTCTTTTATCGCGTTAGTATTGTTTAGATAAACTATTTTAATGTTGTTTAAATAGTATCTTTAGTCTTATTTTACATCGCTAAAGTCGATGTTCATGCCCAAGGCTTTCGCAAAGCCTTCACCATAAGCAGGATCGCATTGATAGCAATGTTTTGCATGACGTTCTTTGATAAAATCAGGTACGCCGTCCATAGCCGCTGCCGTATTTTCAAACAAGATTTGTTGTTTCTCAGGGCTCATGAGGCGGAACAATTTACCTGGTTGTGTATAGAAGTCAGAATCGTCTTCATAGAAGTCATATTGATAAGCCGCACCAGATACATCGAGAGGAGGATTTTTGAATTCTGGTTGTTCAGCCCATTCACCAAAGCTATTAGGTGCGTAACCAATAGTAGATCCATGATTGCCATCTACACGTCCTTGGCCATCACGATGATAGCTGTTTACAGGACATTTTGGGGCATTAACAGGAATCTGATGGTAGTTGGCACCTAGACGGTAACGTTGTGCGTCCGCATAGGAGAACAAACGACCTTGAAGCATTCTATCAGGGGAGAAGGATATGCCAGGAATGATAGTAGATGGTGCAAATGCAGCTTGTTCTACATCTTGGAAGTAGTTTTCTGGATTACGGTTGAGCTCCATTACACCTACTTCGATCAATGGGAATTCATCATGATACCATACCTTTGTTAAGTCGAATGGATTGTATGGCATGTTGTTGGCTTGTTCTTCTGTCATCACTTGAATGCATAATTTCCATTTAGGAAAATCGCCGCGTTCGATAGCATCGAAAAGATCCCGTTGATGGCTTTCACGGTCATTAGCCACAAGTTCGGCCGCCTCAGCATTGGAAAGATTTTCAATCGGTTGTTGGCAAACCCAATGGAATTTAACCCATACACGCTCATCGTTTTCGTTGATAAGGCTGTATGTATGGCTGCCAAATCCATGCATTGTACGATAAGACTTAGGAATACCACGGTCACTCATTACGATTGTTACTTGGTGCATAGCCTCTGGCAAGCTGGACCAGAAGTCCCAGTTTGCTGTCGCATCGCGAAGATTTGTTTTAGGATTGCGTTTTACAGCGCGGTTCAAATCAGGGAATTGCAATGGATCGCGGATAAAGAATACAGGTGTATTGTTACCTACGAGGTCCCAGTTGCCTTCTTCTGTATAGAATTTCACGGCAAAGCCACGAATATCGCGTTCCGCATCGGCTGCACCGCGTTCGCCCGCAACGGTGGAGAACCGTACAAATAACGGTGTTTGTTTGCCCACTTCAGAGAAAATTTTTGCTTTCGTATATTTTGTAATGTCATTGGTTACTGTGAAAGTACCAAATGCGCCGGATCCTTTCGCATGCATGCGACGTTCAGGAATCACTTCACGCGCAAAGTGGCCTAGTTTCTCCATCAACCAAACATCCTGCATCAATACAGGACCACGTTTAGATCGGAAGAGCACACGTCTGAA
>ERZ810809.501-NODE-501-length-4924-cov-6.63155_pt1 | contig 4924 bp, 4 predicted proteins | sample MGYA00520202_ERZ810809 | MGnify/ENA primary metagenome ERZ810809 (study PRJEB31588, sample SAMN03398763) | human gut metagenome | study: EMG produced TPA metagenomics assembly of the PRJNA231909 data set (A prospective, longitudinal analysis of the... | reverse complement strand
TTTAAACAATGATTAAAGTTGAAGTTCAAGGTGTTAATGTACTGGATGTATATAATCAGCTAAAAGCTGTGCTAAATCAATTCAAGAGTTTTGTAGATAACGACAGGGCAATGGATGATAAAGCCCCTGGCATAATAGATACAGTGGTATCTACAGTAGCAGCACCGCCCGTGTGCGTATCTAATCTAGCTCCACAAGATACAAATCAAGGAGTGCCTACTACAACAGTAGCTGTGCAACCAAACTCCGTATCCATGACGGTACCTAATGCGTCTGTACAAGTTACTCCTAATCAAGTAGCCGTTACGGCACCAACTGTCAACGTAGCCACTGCAGCACCGGCACAAACTGCAGCACCTGTACAAACACCAGTCACCGCTCCAGTATCTCAGGAAGTTAAGAAGTATACATTGCCTGAAATTCAAGCGGCTCTTGCGCCATTACTTGACGCAGGAAAAGCTGTAGAATTGCAACAATTAATGGCACAATTCGGTGTTCAATACTTGGGTGAAGTACCTGAGGACAGATACCCTGAATTAGTAAATGCAATTAGAGGATTGGGGGCAAGAATCTAATGGCACCTCGATCACATGCATTATTAAACGCGTCGGGATCGCATCGGTGGCTGCATTGTACAGCCGCTCCTCTCCTAGAGGAGAACTTTCCCGATAGTAAATCTTTGTATGCGAGGGAAGGAACCTTGGCGCACGAACTGTGTGAGTTAAAACTACAGAAGTATACCACGGCCATGGCGAAATCCACATACACTCGCAAGTTCAATAAAATCAAAAAGGATGAATTGTGGCAACCAGAAATGGACGATACCTCGGAAACATACCTCGAATATGTTAAAGGCGTTATGTTAGGCTGTACGGCAACTCCAGTAGTAGCAATTGAAAAACGCGTTGACTTTAGCCGTTATGTACCCGATGGATTCGGCACGGCTGACTGTATCATCCTATCCGGCGACACTTTGCACATCGTTGATTATAAGCACGGAAAAGGGGTAGTCGTTGATGCGGAACACAATCCGCAAATGATGTTATATGCCCTCGGTGCGATTGATGCGTATAGATTACTCTATATGTTCAATACGGTCAAAATGACTATCGTGCAGCCCCGTGTTAATAACATCAGCGAATGGGAAATCCCTACGGCAGAACTACTGGAGTGGGGTAATACATTCGTCAAACCTCGTGCAGACGAGGCTATGTCTGGCAACGGTAAATTTGAACCTGGCGACTGGTGCAGATTCTGCAGGGCAAAACAACAGTGCAAAGCCCGATATGAGGCAAACGACTCATTGCATAGTGCGCTAGTTGCTAATCATGATCCTCGACTTATCTCGATGACAGAACTTGGCGAATATCTTCGTCGAGGGAAAGACGTCGCTGCTTGGCTCGAGGATATGAAAGACTACGCACTCACTGAATCTCTTAATGGGGTGACAGTCCCTGGCTGGAAAGTTGTAGAGGGTCGTGGTAGTCGGGCATTTCAAGACACCGATGCTGCTATCGATACTTTAATCAAAGCTGGCATCGATGAAAGCATTCTATATGAACGCAAGACATTAACATTGGCACAGATGGAAAAGACCATCGGTAAGACCCAATTTAATGATATGGTAGGCGATATGATTGTTAAGAAAGCAGGCAAGCCTACCCTAGTTGAGGAATCCGATAAGCGCCCTCGGATTACCAATCAACCTACTGCGGTGCAAATATTTAATGTATCTAATGATAATAATGGAGGTAATTAATTATGTCATTCGTTCCACAACCAACTGAAGTATTATTGCAAAATGTTCGTGTATCCTACTGCCATCTATTAGAACCTTGGGCTAATTCCACACAGCCTGGTGCTAAACCTAGATATTCAGCTACTATTCTTTTGCCTAAAACTGATGTAGCTCAACACCAAGCACTTATGAATGCTATCGAGGCTGCCATTCAAGCCGCGCGTACCAAATTTGGTGCACGTGTTCCAGCACAGCCTAAAGTACCAATTCATGACGGTGATGGCTATACACAATCCGGTAAGGAGTTTGGTCCTGAATGTAAAGGTCATTGGGTATTTACAGCAGCACAAGACGCTAGCTATAAAGTTGAAGTAGTAGATCTTCAAGGTAATCCTCTCACAAATCCTACACAAGTATACTCCGGCATGTATGTCAATGTACTCGTTCGATTCTTCTTCTATTCTAATCAATCCACTGGTATCGGATGTGGTTTGGGACCTGTTCAAAAAGTACGCGATGGCGAAGCATTGGGTAGTATGCCGGTAGCTGCATCCTCTGTATTTGGTGCACCTCAAGGTAGCGCAGCTAATGTATATACAGGTGCTCCAGTAGCAGCAGGTCAACCTGTGCAACAACAAGCACCTCAACAAGGTTATGTACAACCGGCATATGCTACGACACCTCAGCAATCCGTGCAGCAGGCTCCTGTAGGGATTAACCCTTTAACTGGTCAACCTTACTAATAGGTGCCTGATATGAGGCATCTAAGTATTGATATAGAAACATATTCATCGACTGATATCTCATTCGGAGTGTACAAATACACTGAATCGCCTGATTTCGCTATACTACTATTTGCGTATTCCTACGACTTTGGCCCTGTTGAAGTCGTAGATTTAGCACAGGGAGGAGTAATTCCTGACAGTGTGATTCGTGATTTACTGAACCCAGATGTAATCAAGCACGCTTACAATGCACAATTTGAAATTACATGTCTAAATCGTGCAGGGTTACTCACATCGGTTGATCAGTGGCAATGCACGATGATTCATGGTGCCTACTTAGGATACCCTATGGGCCTAGCCTTACTCGGCAAGGCCCTGGGGCTACCCCAGGATAAGAAAAAGGACACATCAGGCAAAGCACTTATCAAGTACTTTTGTACACCATGCAAGCCTACTAAACGTAATGGGGGCCGTACCCGTAATCTACCTAGACACGATATGGATAAGTGGAATGCATTCATTGAGTACAACCGTCAGGACGTTGTGACCGAGATGGAATGTTATCACAGATTAGCCTCGTTCCCTGTACCTGATGATACGTGGAAAGATTGGTATCTTGATATTCAAATCAATAGTAGAGGTGTACGCATTGACCATGAATTGGTTGAAGGTGCCTTATACATTGATGAAGAAAATCGAGAAATGTTGATGAATGAGGCTTACCAAATTACAGGACTTAGCAACCCTAACAGCCGGAATCAATTACTTGATTGGCTAAACAATAATACTAATGTCAGTCTTGAGAAGTTAACTAAGGACACTGTGGCTGATGCTCTGACAGATGCTGATGACATTGCCACAAAAGTACTTATGATTCGTAAAAAGCTGGCTAAGTCATCGGTATCTAAATACACCATGATGGACGGTGCTATGGGCGCGGATCTTCGTCTTAGAGGAACATTACAGTTCTATGGCGCCAACCGTACCGGACGCTGGGCGGGTCGTCTTATCCAGGTGCAGAACCTGCCGAGAAATTACATCGAAAACCTCGACACGGCTCGGCATCTCGTTAAGACCAAAAATCGTCAAGGGTTAGAACTTCTGTATGGCGATGTATCGGATACGCTATCTCAATTAATTCGTACCTCAATTATTGCTGAAGAAGGTAATACATTATGTGTGGCCGACTTTTCAGCCATTGAGGCTCGTGTTATTGCTTGGCTATCGGGAGAACATTGGCGCCAACGTGTATTCGCTGAGGGCGGAGACATATACTGTGCTTCCGCATCATCGATGTTTGGTGTTCCCGTTGTTAAACATGGCGAGAATGGGCATCTTAGACAGAAAGGTAAAGTCGCTGAATTGGCACTCGGCTATCAAGGCGGAGTGAATGCATTAAAAGCCATGGGAGCTCTTGATATGGGGCTCCATGAGGAGGAATTACCTGAAATCGTAAATTTATGGCGCAACGCATCGCCTAGAATACGAGATTTGTGGTATGCCGTTGAGAATGCGGCCGTGTACACCGTTACTACCGGGAATCCTATAGGCCTTGACCACGGCATTATGTTTCGTTTGGAAATTGATCCAATATATGGATACCGATATATGACGATTGAACTACCTAGCGGACGTAAGCTATTTTATCCTAGTCCAAGCATTAAGCAAAATGCATTCGGTAAGGATGCTGTACATTTTAAGACTAAGGTAAACGCTGCATGGGTGACTGAAAGCACATATGGAGGCAAATTAGTCGAAAACATCACACAAGCAGTCGCTCGAGATTGCTTAGCATTGACGTTGCGCCGATTGGAGGATGTAGGATATCAAATTATCATGCACATCCATGATGAAGCTGTACTTGAAATCAACAAGTATAACGCAGAATCAACATTGGATGATGTTAATGCTATATTCTCAATCGCCATACCTTGGGCAGACGGGCTGCTATTATCATCCGCAGGATTTACTAACGACTATTATATGAAAGATTAGGAGGGGATACACTTGCAAAACGATAAACTGATTACCATCAGTATCGGTGCGAGTCGCACATCAAAGCAATGGACCCGTACGGAGATGTTATGGTCCGAGTTTTGTGAACGCCTCAAAATCCCCGTTCGTACAACAGAAACCGTGGACGAGTACCACAGATTGCCAAAATCTGAGAAAAGTAAGTTAAAGGACATAGGCGGCTTTGTGGGTGGTACTTTAAACGGTCTGCAGCGTAAAGCTATTAACGTGTCTGGACGTGATTTGATTACCCTTGATATGGATGCCATATCACCTGGAGAAACTGAGAACGTCGCCCGCACGATCGACAGCCTCGGCATGGCTTATGCTATCTACTCAACCCGTTCTCACACTGTGCATCGCCCGCGGTTACGTGTTATCGTCCCGACTGATAGAACGATGACACCTGACGAGTATGAGATCGGAAGAGCGTCGTGTAGGGAAAGAG
>ERZ810809.471-NODE-471-length-5477-cov-7.16138_pt1 | contig 5477 bp, 5 predicted proteins | sample MGYA00520202_ERZ810809 | MGnify/ENA primary metagenome ERZ810809 (study PRJEB31588, sample SAMN03398763) | human gut metagenome | study: EMG produced TPA metagenomics assembly of the PRJNA231909 data set (A prospective, longitudinal analysis of the... | reverse complement strand
TTCCGATCTCACTACTCCACTGATTCCAGATCACCTTTTAAAATATCTGTGGGCTAAACGTCCAGCTTTTCTTTCAATGCTTTCTTCATAGAAGAACCTATTGAATCTTCCAGGGCAATCAGTCGTTCTCTCATTCTGGCAGGAATTTCCTCAGTAAATTCGATCACCGCTTCAGCTATCCATTCTTTTTGAGCAAGCGTACCGTTCGCCATTATGTCCTCAACAGTTTCGGTTACGATCACGCCACCGAAATTGCATAGCTCGAGTTTGGTCAACGCGCCGGCCGCAGTATCGCACATGCCAGCAGGTCCCATTTTCAGCATGGTGACCATCAACTGTACGTACCTCTCAGCGGGGAACCGTTGCACTATGCGAGCGACCGCATTGTATCGCTTATTCGATATCAGATAATCAATAATATTTTGACGTTCATCCTCACACAGTAATGCCATTGCCTCATACGCTAGCCAATAGACAATATTGGCCTTATCCTCACAGCTTTTGACAAAACACGACAACATGCTGAAAAGTTCCTCTCGAATTCCATCAGGCAATTCATTACTGAAATGTATAAGGAATTTCAAAGGCCATCTTTTGTCTTGAAGCGCCTCAGCGTTGGACAGCATAAGCTTCACGAATGAATCCCAATCAACTAATTCCGGATGAGCATATCCGCAGAAGAGGAATGCGCTCAGCATGTGATCCACACCATGAACAGCAATAACTCCAGACTGTTCGTAGCTTGCTATTGCCTCAGCACAATATGCAGAAAAACAATCAGAAACCCTTCGAATCTCGTCCTCGGAAAGTTTTTGCGCATCATCGACGCTCTTGATTACATCAACTTGACCGCTCTTCACCTTTACGCGCCATTGCGCTTCCGATTCCTCATCATGAGAGCTTTGCTTATATTCGTACCATTGCTGCAGAGAGCCTGCATCGCATCGTTGCAGCAAGATTGCCAGATTGTCATCACCCCAAAAGGACTCCGGAAACAGAATCGTCAGGTTCTGCGCTCTCGAAGCGTAGCTTTCTTCTACGCAAGGCAACTCCAAGAACCATTGCTCAATCTTTTCCTGTACATCTCGATTTGCCGCCCTATAACAAGCTTTAAGCGTCTCGAGCAGTTCAATAGGGATATTGAACGTCGCAGAAACCTTCCGAGCGTACTCCCGCACAGACGCCATCGTCGTCAAGCACCAAAGGCAAACTTCATCAGCCTTATCTGCAGAAAGATAATCACCTATGCACTGGAACAACGTCAGATCATTCAGTGCCGTTGAATGCGTGGACTCATTCAACGATACAGTTTCGGCATATTCAACAATCCTGGAATCTGAAGCTCTCTGGATGGCGGACCAAAGTACTTTCCGATAATCGTCTTTGGAAGAACACCGCCGAAACATTTCAAGCACATTGACGATGTCCGTTCTCCCCTCATTATCATCCTCAATCTGAGCATACGCATTTTCTGCCTGCAAACAGCAATATCTTTTCCACACATCTCTGTCACCGAGAAATGCCGTCTGAAGAATAAGGGAGATAAAACGTCGTCTTAGCGAATGGGTTTTCTCTGCTTCTCCAATGCTATGAAGCCACCGATTCGACACTGCGTTACCCGCAATGCTACGCTCTCCCAATTCGAGCCACCAGAAAATTGGATTGTCGGATGACTGAATCACCTCAGCTACATCAACCTGCTTTCCAGATGACTTAACGTTTCCCCAAATCCAATCGTATTGCCACAGCAATCTCATTGCCGCGCCACAGATTCCATTAGCGGTAATATCATCTGGATTCTGCAAGCAAAGACTCACTGCATTCGAACCGGCAGAAATAGCTTCATCCTTACGACCGAGTTCAAACATCGCCCATGATTCGTGAACCAGCAGCCACGCTTTATCTACAGGATAAAGATCATAAGTCATAACAGCTTCAATATGTTGAAGAGCGGCACTCCAATCATTATCATCTATATCAAAGGCAAATTGCATTACCGCCGATGCGGCTTGCTCTTCAGGAGATTTCGCAACCGAAAAAAGCTCATCCAAGCGTCCACCCTGTCCATCAAAGTAATCATAAAAAGCCGCGGCCGCCTTCCAGCACCAGTCAGATGAAGCCCATGCCTCATCCTTTCTTTTCCCTTTCTGCATGGCCACGTCAGCCATGGAACCACTTCCCGCTCTCCAGTACCACTCCAATCCATACTCATTCCCATATAGCAAGGAAGCCAAGGCCTCATGACCTTTCAAGTTATCTATATGTTTATTCACATGCGGGGCTATCACACGAGGAGCGAGCATTGCGAGTCGAATGCGATCCTGGTTTTTAATGTTTTTCAGACCATTCCACACAACTCCGTTGAATGCAGACTTCTCATACGTGCTGCATGCGAACTCATAAATCTCTTCTTCATCTGTCTTTTCCAGCACATGATCCTTGTATACAAGAATCTTGGGTTTTCGGGAAGAACGGTCAATCTGTGAAGACTCGATCTTGGACCAATACATTGTTCCTTCATTAGAAATCAGAACAACAACATGAGCAATTCTCCCATTAGTCCACGAAGCTTCATGATTGGCATCAAATCCGAACCACCAGCCAATCACATTACCTTGCTCATCCTTTTTAGGATGCCTGAAGTAGCTTGCTCCTTTCTTTACTTGCACACCGAGAACCACAAATGAAGGAATTCCCTCATCGCCCACCGGCATCACCCATAAATCAGTGCCAAAATCAATGTCCTTGGACATTATGCACCATTGGAAAGTGTCAGAGAAAAAAGCCTTTACCTGATTTTCGCCGCCCTCTCCCCTTCGAGCTTCCGGTGAGATTCTGACCCCAAATGTTCCAGGCATAACCACTACCTTTCACAAGTAACTTCGTCGTGTATTTTTCACTCGTTTTGCTCTGAATCTTACAGTACAAAGGACAAATGTTCGAGTCGGTTTAGATAACCCCGAGATTCTATGTGCTCTTAAGTTTCACCCTTGAGATAAAAATAACGCAATTTACATCTTATGCGCGACCTCGCTAACCGATAGGGGGGGGCTGCGGACGTTTTCTTGGAGACTGAACGAAAGGATTATCATATGTCCGGTCCCGAGGAACGGCGACGTACGGTGGAGCTGTATTTCACCACGCCGATGACCACGGCCCAGGTGGTGAGGCATCTGGGCGATCCGACCAGGCAGTGCCTGGAACGCTGGCTGGCGGCGGATCCCGGGTATGCTGGCCATATGGCGGAACCAATCATCCCGCCGGAGATGAGGACCAAGGCGATCGAACCGGTGCCGGACGGCATGCGGCAGAAGCAGGCCGCCGAACTGCTCGGCGTAAGCGTCGGAGCTGTCCACAACTGGGTCAAGGCGTATCGCGAGGGCGGCATGGCCGCGATGCAGCCCAGGAACAGGAACGCCAGCCAGACCAACAAGCCTGCTCCGCGACCCACTGTGTGTGATCGAATAAAGGTGTTCACTGTCGGCACTTGTTTCTGTACACCTTGAGCGTTCAATTTGGACATCGCCGGCGGCGGTGATGCCGGTGGAACGAGAACACCGGCATCGTCCGGTTCCTTGATGGATTCCCGAGTGCCTGTCAACCAAACTGATGGTTCTCGGGAGGAAAGGAAATGACGACACCGGTGCGTGTCCGACAGCGTATCAGGCAGCTCGACCGCCAAGGCCTGAGCCACAAGGAGATATCACGAAGGCTCGGCGTATCGCGTACGACCGTGGTCAAGTACGCCAACCATGGGGATTATTCACCCAGGCCATCGAATGCCGTCCGACCGGGCAGGTCGCTGGTCGACGACGGGTACGCGGCCATCGTGGACGGATGGCCGGCCGCCGACCTGCGCATGCCGGTCAAGCAACGCCATACCGCGACCCGCGTGTACGAGCGGCTCGTGGCGGAATGCGGGTTCACGGGCCCGTACTCGTCGGTGCAGCGCCGGGTCAAGCGTTGGAGGCAAGAGCATCGAGCGCGGTCGGACGGCTTCGCCGAATCGAAGTGGGCGCCGGGAAGCGCGCAGGTCGATTTCGGCCAGGCCCGGGCCGTGGTCGCGGGCGTGGAACGGGTCGTGCATTTCCTGGCGGTGTCGTTCCCGTACTCGAACATGCGCCGGGTGGCGGCATTGCCGGGCGAGACCGCGGAATGCGTGTGCCAGGGACTGCTGGAGGTGTTCGAGAGGACGGGCATGACGCCCGGGGTCGTGGTGTTCGACAACGCCACCGGCGTGGGCCACCGCAACTCCGACGGCACGGCCGCCCGGACCCGTCTGTTCTCCCTGTTCTGCGCGCATTACGGGTTCGAACCCCGGTTCTGCAACCCGTATTCCGGCCATGAGAAGGGCAGCGTGGAGAACGCGGTCGGCTTTCGCGGGGCGCGACCTGATGGTGCCGATGCCGTCGGCCGAGAGCTTCCGGGCGCCGGCCCGCGTGTGGCTGGACGCGTGCGAACGCATCGCCGGATCGGACCATTACCGGCATGGCGTTCCGGTTCGGGAACTGTTCGAGGCGGAGAAGGACCACATGCTGCCCTTGCCTGGCGTGCGGTTCGACCCGTGTGACTGGAGGAGCGTGAAGGCCGACAAGACCGGCTCCGTCGTCATCGACGCGAACCGGTATCTGGCCGGCCCGAGATGGCGTTCGATGCGTTTGCAGGCCGGGGTGCGCGTCTTCGAGATCGAGCTTCGCGATCCCGATGGCGGGCACATCGTCACATTGGAACGCGTGTGGGGGAAATCGGCGGAAACCCAGGCGGATCCGACGAGCCTGCTCGCGATCATCGCGCGCAAGCCGCGCATATGGGGCGAAAGCCCAATCAGGAACGATTGCCCCGATACCGTGCGGTCCCTGCTCGACCGCATGGACGGACGCGTGCGGGCCAACCTGCTCGACGACATCCGCGTCGTGGCCGCCGAATGCGGGTTCGCCGCCACCGTCAAAGCGGTGGAGACCGTCATCGACGCCGGACGGACCATCGACCGGGCCGCAATCGCCACATGCGCCCGACGCGTCCTCGAGGGCAAGGGCTCCTCGGGCGGCCAGGATCCGAAACACCATGACGAATACATGGAGGGACGGGCATGAGCGCACACGACGGCCAGCCGCGCAAGCGCGGCGGCGGAGTGGTCGACAAGGCCACACCCGGACAGGTCATGACCTTGGCGCGCAACCCGCCATTGACCCACAGCGTGCCGCGCGACGCCATCGAGAACGCGACCCCGGGCCGGCCCGGCTTCCTCGCCAACCTGTTCGAGGCCGAGAACGCCAGCCGGGCCAGATCCAAACGGTGGCGGCTGCCCGGACAGGCCGGCTTCCCCTGGAACAAGACCCTGGACGGCTACGACCGGGGGCATGGCCTCGTTCCCCGCCGACCGGGGCCGCGAGCAGCTGGAAAGCCTGGAGTTCGTCGAACGGTGTTTTTGTTCAATAGGAAGTTGAGGTTTTAGTCACGAAGGTTTTTCGGGTTTA
>ERZ810809.419-NODE-419-length-6328-cov-6.37861_pt1 | contig 6328 bp, 9 predicted proteins | sample MGYA00520202_ERZ810809 | MGnify/ENA primary metagenome ERZ810809 (study PRJEB31588, sample SAMN03398763) | human gut metagenome | study: EMG produced TPA metagenomics assembly of the PRJNA231909 data set (A prospective, longitudinal analysis of the... | reverse complement strand
ACGCTCTTCCGATCTCCAGCATGTCCGTCGTTATGAGGCCGGAATGTCTGGCGTGCGCTTCGGTTCCGCTTGGCGCGTCCGCCTCAGTCTCTGGTGTGAGGAGACGAGACGCCTCTTTACGCGGCGGCAAGCCGAATAGCCAATGCGGTATTCGGTGCAGCAACCATCGCAATCCCAGCCGAATACCACTATCTTGACGGCACCGGCAAAATCGTGATGCCGGCAGGTCATTGTCCAACCTGTGTGGCGAGATGGTGGCATGGCGAAAACAGCAGCGAATGCACCGGTAACCGTGGTGCCCGGAGGCGACTCATATTTGAACGACGCGCGCACCAAGGCACTGTGCGCGCAGGCGTTGAAGGCGCGGCCCGACGCCGACCTCATCGAACTCGACGCCACATCGGCCGACCAGTATGCCTTCGATGAAGCCGTCAGCCCATCGTTGCTTTCCGACGTTGCCGTGGTCAAACTCGTCAACCTGCAGAATGCCGACGACAAGCTCGCCGAAGCTCTGGTGGCGTACACCAAGCAGGCCGCCAAGGATCCGAACGGCTCCAGCGTGGTGATCTGCCAGCACGAGGGCGGCGTCAAAGGGCGCAAAATCATCGACCAACTGGTGAAAGCCGGCGCTCGCAAAGAGGATGTGCCGGATTTGAAGAAACCGGATGCACAGCTCAATTTCGTGCTCGGAGAATTCGAGAAACGTGGTCGTAGAGTCGAACCGATGGCCGCACAGCAGCTGGTATCCGTACTCGGCGGCAAAACCGGCGAACTCGCCGCCATGTGCGAGCAACTGTGTTTCGACTTTGACGATAATCCGATGGGCCTCGACCGTGTCAACCAGTATTTGACCGCCAATCCGCAGGTCACCGGTTTTGCCGTGGCAGACAAGGCCGTGGAAGGCAAAACCGCAGAAGCCATCGTCATGATGCGTGCAGCTGTGGAACAAGGGACCGATCCCATCGCGCTGATCGGCGCGTTGGCCATGAAGCTCCGTACCATTGCCAAAGCCTCGGCGGTACGGGCCGGCACGATTTCCCAGGCCGAAGCGAAAACCAATCCGTGGGTGCTGAAGAATGCGATGCGCCAACTTGGCGGCTGGACTTCGGCAGGACTCGCGCATTGCATCCGTATGCTCGCCTGGGCGGATGAGCAAAGCAAAACAAACGGTGGCGACCCGGTATATGCGCTGGAACGCTGCATTGAAGACATCAGTCATAAAGGTCGGTAAAAGTCGATAAAGGAGTATTTATGAGCGAACACACTATTGCGGCTCCCACCAGCGAGGCCATGCAGGAGCTCGGCCGTCGTGTGGCCGGAATGGTACACGGCGGCGATGTATTGCTGCTCTCAGGCCCTCTTGGTGCCGGCAAAACCACATTCGCCCAGGGCTTCGGGGCGGGGCTGGGCATTACCGAACCCATCGTGTCTCCTACATTCACCATTGCCCGCGAACTCGACGGGCGTTTCGCCGACGGCACTCCGTCTCATCTGGTGCATGTGGATGCCTACCGTCTGGGCGGCTCAGCCTATGCGCCGGGGCAGGACGCCATCGGGCGTTTGTTGGACGAGCTGGAATCGCTGGGATTGGACGAAGAACTTGAAGACCCCGGCGAGAACACGGTGGTGCTTATGGAGTGGGGCGAACAAATGGCCACCGCCTTGGCGCCAGAACGACTTGAAATCCATATCGATCGACCTCTCGATTCCTCCGATGCCGCATCCGCTGGATCAGACGGCGAACTCACCAGCAACGGCACTCGTACCGTCGCATTCGTCCCAGTCGGCAAGCGATGGGCCGCGTTCGATCTGCAGTAAGCCATGCGCCTATAGACTCCTCGATGTACACTCTCTAGAGGCTTTACGACTAGGAGGATTCATGGGTTGCACGTTGGTGATTGACACCTCATTCGGCTCGACGGTCGGCATTGTGGGGCGCGAGCCCATTGTAGAGACCGATTCGCGCACCCATGTGGAGAAGCTGCAGGTCAATATCGCGCGCGCGGTCGAGGAGGCCGGGTTCCCAGCATCTGACATTGCAACAGTCATTGTGGGTACCGGTCCAGCCCCCTTTACTGGTCTGCGTGCCGGTATCGTTACGGCCAAGGCACTGGCTTTCGCAACGGGAGCGACGCTTATCGGCCATAATGTTCTTGAGCCTCAGGTGCAATGGAATCTCATTCGCCGTGGCAAAGCCGGCACTCTCGGCGATACTCATAAATGCCATGTGCTCACTCTTGCCGTAAACGACGCGCGCCGCAAGCAACTCTATTTTGCGTTGTACTCGGACCCGCTCGTTGGCGATCCCGATGGCGAAACCGTGGCGACGGCTCTGATTGACATGGATATCGATTACCCTGCATCCATCGCGCAGCGCGTGAATGATGCCGTTCATACGTACCGCGACGGACTTATGCCAGAAGACAGCAATGTGGATGTGGTCGTGGATGTTGTGGGTCATGGGGCCCGCAAATATGCGGATGCGCTGGGTGCAATCGAGCAGCTTGGCGACATCACCGATGAATCCGTATTGGACCAAGGGGAGCAAGGTCTCGCTATCTTTGCCACTGATGCGGAACTGGTTGCCAACCGTAATCCCGATACGCCGGTCGAACCGTTGTACCTGCGCCGTCCGGACGCCGAAGTGCCGAATCCGCTGAAGCACGTGCTCGGCCATGCCGGCGCCGATAAGGCGTGAAGTGGGTTGTGGTCCGATGATTGTTGACATCACTGCCGTAAGTCGTGATCTTGCGGTTCACTCCATCGCACAGTTGGAAGGCGAACTGTTCGGCCTCGGCGCATGGAATGCGAACATGGTGCGAGAGGAACTGGACGCACCGGCCCGCACATATCTGCTCGACGTGTTTGGCGAGACGGAACAGACTGTTGTTCGCGGCTACGCCGGCTTCTGGTACGACGGCGAGGACGCGGAACTCATGACCATTGGTGTGGGCAAGGCGCACCAACGGCAAGGCATCGCCGCCGCGTTGCTCAAGACGCTGATTGACAAGGCGAAACGGCAGGGCGCCGCGCGCATGCTGCTCGAAGTGCGCGTGGACAACGAACCCGCGCTGGCTTTGTACCAACGCTTCGGTTTCGAACGCATTGGATTGCGCAAACGCTACTACCAGCCTGAAGGCATCGACGCATACACCATGAGCTTGGACCTGAAACCTAGGGTCGTGGGCTTTGCCGCCCCACAGACGGCATCGGCGGACACTGAAGACATCACTGGCAAGCAAACGGAGAAGAACGGAGAAGCACGATGAGCGAACCGGTTGTACTGGGCATTGAATCCACCTGCGACGAAACCGCGGCCGCCATCGTACGCGGCCGCGAACTGCTCTCCAACGTCGTGGCCTCATCCATGGAGGAACACGCGCGATACGGCGGCGTGATCCCCGAAATCGCCTCCCGTGCGCACGCTGAGGCCTTCGTGCCATGCGTGTCCAAGGCGCTCGCCGACGCGAACATGACGTTGGCGGACGTGGACGCCATCGCCGTGTCCGCCGGTCCTGGACTGGCCGGTTGCCTGGCCGTGGGCGTGTCTGGCGCCAAGGCGCTGGCCTGGGCTGCGAACAAGCCGATTTACGGCATCAACCATGTGATCGGGCACATCGCCGTCACTCAGCTGCAGTTCGGCCCGTTCCCCAAGGACACGCTGGCTCTGATTGTCTCCGGCGGCCACACCTCGCTGCTGCGTGTGGAGGACATGCCGCGCAAGATCGATGTGGTGGGCACCACGCTGGATGACGCGGCGGGGGAGTGCTTCGACAAAGTCGCCCGTCTGCTCGGCTTCCCGTATCCGGGCGGCCCGCACATCGACCGCCATGGACGCAACGGCGACCCGCACGCCATCAAGGTGCCGATGGGTCTGACCCAAGGCAAGGCCGGTGCCGCGCACCCGTATGATTTCAGTTTCTCCGGTGTCAAGACCGCCGTGGCCCGTTGGGTGGAAAGCGAGCAGGCCGCCGGCCATGAGATTCCGGTGGACGACGTGTGCGCATCCCTGGCCGACTCCGTGGCCACCGTGCTAGCCCGTAAGGCCATGCGCAGCTGCCGGCAGTACGATTCCAACACGCTGATCGTGGGCGGCGGCTTCTCCGCCAACTCGCAGCTGCGCGCCAAACTGCTCGAATTCGGCGAGAACTACGGCGTCGACGTCCGTATCCCGCAAATCAAGCTTTGCACCGACAACGGTGCCATGGTCGCCATGCTCGGCGTGAACCTGGTCGAAGCCGGCGTGGCCCCCAGCGCCCCCGACTTCCCGATCGACTCCGCCATGCCCCTGACCAAGGTCTCGATGTAGGATTTGCACGGTATTCCCAAACTGATACTGGGAATACCGTGCCTTTCATCGGTGAATTGACAGTGACCTGTCTGCCTGATGTGAGCAGTGGTGAGGTCTTCGCCATGGATTTCCCGGTTGATGATGGGGTGTCGTGTCTGGTCACCAATGCGATGAAAATAAAAAAGCCTCGGAGAACCGAGGCTTTCGATGGCTCCTGCGACTGGGCTTGAACCAGTGACCGTCCGATACACGGTTCTGGCTTGCAGCCGTAGGGCTTTTGCAACAGGAGTAGAGAATACACCTGCTTTGCTTGCCCTTCAAATCGGCGTGTCTCGACAATTCTTCTCGATGCACCTGGTTTTCCGAAGAGCTTCAGCCGTACGGAAGAGACCTTGAGAACCCGATGGTACCAGATCGTCCGTTTCTCCAAAATCGTGAACAAGAGCATCACGGACGTGACCGAAGACGGCCTCATATTCTATCTTGCCGGCATGGGCACCGAAGGCAGACGCGGAGTGCGCAGCTGCGTCAAGGTCTTCTACCAATGGGGCATGAAACGAGGACTCGCCCGCTGCAACCCGGCGGACTCGTGCAGGACGAGATGCGCAACGCCGTGGAATCCACCACACGCACCGACATGAGATTGACCATGCCCACGAACCAAATCGTCGGCACAAACGGCGTCGCCACGTACTCACTCAGCACCGCAAGAATAGGATAGACAAAAAAGGTATGCGCCGACATGCGCAAAGAAGCATGTCGGCGCATATCGGCACCGATATCAGAGGCGTCTGCCCTCGTCGGCGGGAGGCATCAGGCCGGACAACATGCCCGTCGGATCATCAGTCATGGATGCGGAATCATAGGTTGGATCGATTTTCGTGTTCGCACTATCCACCAGCATGAGGATCCGGTCACGGATACGAGGCTCCACATCCGAATACGCCTCCTCGATGTTGGAGAGGACCAGACCGGCCATTCTCCTGGCCTGGCCGACGACCCGCTCGGGATCGAGGTTGTTTTCCGATGCCAGCTTCTCCCAATGACGGGGCGTCACATCCCTGGCACCGGTGACGCCGCCGATGCGCATAGGCAGCTTTCCCGTCAAGAGGAAGGGAAAGGCTTATGGGCATATCCACACCCTTGGCGTATTCGAGGGGAACATTCCCCTCGGAATCCTCCAGAAACACACCAACAGGAGAATCACCCATCCAGGCGTGCAGCTCCCTCACCGGGCACTCCCGAGACTGGAAAGCGGCAACGCGGCTATGTCTATTCCCAACACATCAGCTGCGGGGAACACCGCTTCAATCGGGGCTTCGCCCCGCTGGAGCAAATCATCGGCGAACCGAGGATCGATGCCGGCCCGGGAGGCGAGATCTCCGGCGCTCCAGGAACGGTTCGCCGCCTCTTCCCGGAAAGCGGCCGCGATATCCGATTCGGTGCGGGCGAAAAGAGTCCGGCGTCCACGCGGCGTTTGGAAACGGCTGAGGTAACGCGCGTACTCCAGTTGCGCCTTTGTCGGCTCAGGCGGTTTATAGTCCAGATTCGACATTGCAGGCCTCCTTAACACTTGATTACTCTAGCCTTTACAGATAAATCCAGTGATTATCTCGCCCTTCTCGTACAGGCTCGTATATTCGTCGCCCATGCGGTCGGCGAAGTCCCTTACCCTCATATCGATATCCCATTCGATGGGAGGGCATCCGAACGCGAGTTCCACGTATCGGGGTCCCACCGACATGCCCTGATCGGTTTTCAGATCCTTCCAGAGCGGTCCACGGATTCCTTGCCGCCATCGTAGCGTCGGCCTGCGGCGTCGAACGGTTCGCCCACCCATGCCTGCAAGTCGGAGAGCACGTCGGCGGCGTTCTCCCGTTCGCACACGTCACCTCAGTAAGCCGGAACCTCCATCGAGGCCATCGAGGGGACCACCGGGCACGATGCCCATCCCGTTCTCGGCATCATTCGTCGCCGCCGACCCTCACGCCGTATTCACGCAAGCGGCCGGCGTCGCGCACGAGGCCTTCGCCGATG
>ERZ810809.403-NODE-403-length-6799-cov-6.18016_pt1 | contig 6799 bp, 9 predicted proteins | sample MGYA00520202_ERZ810809 | MGnify/ENA primary metagenome ERZ810809 (study PRJEB31588, sample SAMN03398763) | human gut metagenome | study: EMG produced TPA metagenomics assembly of the PRJNA231909 data set (A prospective, longitudinal analysis of the... | reverse complement strand
TTTCCCTACACGACGCTCTTCCGATCTAGCGAATATCGACGATGGATTTGAGCATCGCATCCGAAGCGGGGCCGAGAAACCCGTTGACCGCAGACTCGAACACCGCGATGGCAAGCAGCACGGGGAAGACCAGCTTGCCGGCCATGAGCAGCGCAGCGACTGACCCCCAACAGATGACGCCCGCTGTCGCGTTCACGATGATCAGTGTCTTGCGATCGTGACGGTCGGCGAATGTCCCGCCGAACACGGCGGCCGCCTGCTGTGCGATCGCGGCCAGCGAGCCCAACCAACCCGCTGCTGTGGTCGATCCGGTGAGCTTGTATCCGATCAGAGAGACCGCCAGATACCGCAGGGCCACGCCGATGGCCGTCGCGCTGTCCGCCGTGAACCATGGCACGTAACCTGGGATATCCCACAACCTGCTTTCGCACACAGGAGCAGAAACGAGCTTTAACGAATTACTCATCTAATAATTTATCCTTACCCTACCAGTACTGGAATCCTACAGAAGATTAGGCGGCACTGGTTCTTTACAAACTTGCTCAGTATGCCAAGCATAATCATATATATCGAAGTAACCCTTTTCTCCATAATGAGCAGGGGCTGGTGCCGTTTTGTTGGACTCGTCGTTGATTCCATCACCACCAATCATGCCACAAGACCGAGCTCGCGTCGACGATCCATGATGCTCATGCCGAACTCCGTCTTGATCCGCCTGTCCCGGTACCAGACCATGTAGTCGTTGAGCATGTTGATGAACCCGTCCATCGAGACGCCCGCGAAGCTGCGCTTGTGGAAGAACTCCTGCTTGAGACGGCCGAAGAACCCCTCCGCGGCCGCGTTGTCCGGAGAACAGCCTTTCGCGCCCGTCGAACGCGTCAGGTTGTTGTCCTTGCAGATGCGGATCCATTCCGGCCACCGGTAGTGGCAGCCGCGGTCGCTGTGGATGATCGGCTTCTCTCCGTCCTTGAGCGTGGAGCAGGCGTCGGTGAGCATGCCGTTGGCCAACGCCGCGTTCGGGCTCGTGCCGATCGTCCAGGCGACCGGCATGCCGTCGTAGCAGTCGATCACGGGCGGCAGGTAGGCCTTTCCCGCGGGGATCGAGAATTCCGTGAGGTCCGTGACCCACAGCATGTTCGGCCGCTCGGCGTGGAAATCGCGGTTCACCAGGTTCTTCGGCGCCTTGGTGAGCTCGCCCTTGTACGAGCTGTACCGCTTCGCGCTCTTGAACAGGAGCACCAGGCCATGTGAGGTCATCAGCCGCATGATCCGTTTGGCCGATACCCTGACGCCCATGCCTTTCAGCTCCAGGTGGATCCGCTTGTACCCGTAGCGGCGTTCGCTGTTCCCGGAACGCCTCGCGCACGAGCTCCAGCAGCGGCGCGTCTTTGTCAGGACGTTTCATGGACTTGAGCTGGTAATGGTACGTGCTGCGCGCGATGCCGACCACGGGCAAGAGGCTCCTGGCCGTCACGCCCAGCGTCTCGCTAACGGTCTTGACGAGGAGTGTCTTCTCTCGGTTGGTCAGGTTTTCCGGGACTGCGCCCGGCTCTTTTCCCAACAGCTCCAACGCGCCCTTCCGGATCGCGATCTCGATGTCCAGTTCCCTCTTCTCCCGCCGCTGCCGCTCGACATCGGCGTCCAACTCGTCCAGACGGGCCCGCGTCTCCGCCAGCCTCTTCTCCAGCGCCGCCACCGCGTCCGCCAGGCCGGCCGCGTCCCGCGGGCCGGCGGCGGCCGGCGGCATGGCCGCCGGCGTAGAGGGCTCCACGCCGGTTTTCCCCTCCCCGGCCGTCGGGGGCTTCTCTCCAGGTGTCTTCGTCACGTGCGTCTCCTTGGATCCGGCGAGCATCTGCCGTTTCCAGTTTCCCGACGACGGACGCCTCCACGCCCAGCTCGACGGCCGCCTCACGTGATTTCAGCCGTCCAGACGCGACCGCGACCACCGCCTTCCGCTTCAATTCCTCGGGAACCGGGCCGTGCCTCAGCCTGCGTCGGCCGGGCGCCAGCTCGTCGATCCACGCGGTGAGCAGCTCATGGCTTTTCGGATAGCCGAGCGCGCGCATAGCGCGTCTCAGACGCCTGCCGTATTCGAGGTAATGGTCCACCGCGGCCCGCTTCTGCTCGTCCGTGTACCACCGGTACCGTTTCCCGCGAGTGGACTGTCTTCCGGCGCGTTCCTCCTCGAGGCGTTCCCGGTACCACACCGGCAGCATCCCACTGCTGGGATAGCCGAGCTCGCGGATCACGTCCGCGGCGCAGCGCTCGTATCTGACGTACAGATCCACGGCCCTGTCACGCTGCTCCTTGCTGTACTTCGCCATAAGGGGGTCTCCTCCCCGGCCAGGAAGTCCAAGAAAACGTCACCACCTCGCTGGGGGCCGGTAACGTTTTGTTGGACTCGTGGCATAATCAAACCATAGAAACAAAGAAATCCAATAAAGCGACACCGTATCCAAGTGCCCACCTCTATTTGACGGAATGCACCATATTCCGGCACCGACGAACATCAGGATCGAGCCCCATCACCAATCGGCGCCAAGCCGCCCATATCCCATGATTAGCTAAAGATATCTCTGAATCACAGCGTTCAGAAAGGAGGCGCCATGGAAAAGCCACTGCTTCTACTGGCCTTGGTGCCGCTGGCCGTCGGATTAGTCCTGATATACGTCGTGATTGGATCCAAAAACCGGGAAGAGAACGCAAAAGGACTCTTCTGCGTGTCTTCTCGGCGCTCATGGTCGTTGCCGGCGCGTTGATCATCGCGAGCCAACTCGCATGACGCTTCACGCTGCGGCTCGGCTTCCCGGCTATCGGCCGCAGCCAGTCCACGGCTCTCCGCGCCATTCCCGCAATCACGTCTCTTCCCCGGTCTCAAGCCCATGAGACACTTGGAACCATGACTACCATCATCATGCGCACCTCGCATGATAATAGTAGCCAACTGTTTTTTGCTTTATTCCAAGGTTTTCGATTTTTGGGAAACCTGCCGGTTACGCTCGTTTTCCACGAGGCACCTACAGGCACCCAAGAATAATCTCATTCTTCTGTGCATATCAGCGGCTTACCGACGCACACGAAAGAAGCATGCGAGTGTTCCTGCGACCTATCTCAGATGGCGAAGCCGCTCGATCAGATCGACGAGCGTCTGTTCCTCCTGTTCCACGCAGTCTAGGAAAATGGAGCAGAACGAATCCGGCTTGCCGTCCACCTGCCATGCCTCCAGGCCTCGCGCATATGACCGACCCGCATCGTATTTGATGGCCACGGGACGGTATCCGTTCCGCAGCAGCACGAAGTTGAGCAGCTGGCGGCCGGTCCGCCCGTTGCCGTCCATGAATGGATGGATGTTCTCGAACATCGCGTGGAAACCGGCGGCCCTGAGCAGCGGATGCGCTGCGCAGCCATCCAACCCGTCGATCAAGGATCGCAGGTCGTCGCGGATCTCCAGCGGGTCCGCGGTCCTGACTCGGGTGGCGGTGATCCGCGCCAAATAGCCATAAGGACGGAACGTGCCGCGGGCGAACGGCTGGAGATCCAATGCGGTCACCTCGTGTAGACGACGGATCAGCTCCTCGTTCAGCTTCCGCCCCTCCTTGGCATATTCGCGCACGTAGGCCATGCCGTCAGCGACCCCTCGCGCTGCGAACACGTATCTGGCCGGCGAGTCCGATGGGACGAACTCGCCCTCCAACACCAGCGACGTGTCCTCCAGGGTCAGCGTGGATCCCTCAATGGCGTTCGAGTTGTAGGTGTAGCGCACCAGCCAGTCGCGGTCGTAATCCGCCAACGCCATGTCCTCGACACCGTCCAACGGCTCCAGCGAGCGGGCCCGGTCCTTCAGCGCGTCGATCCTCCGCAGGTGTTCGGAAATCTCCCGTCCCCCTTCAAGGGCGTTCAGCTCGTCGGGAAGGGCCTGGATGTGCCGTGACAGCTCGGGATTGGCCATCATGCTCCTCTTTTCGTGTTCCGGTTGCAAAGTCCATTATTCCAGTAGTGATTCGTTGCGCTAGCGGTTCAGATGACGGCTCAACGCATCCGGTCCGGTTCCGACGCTTCTGGCATCCCCGTCCCGTTGTCCAAGGTTCTTCCGCAACGTCTCGCCGAATCTGTCCATCAAATCCGTTTTATTGCGAATCGGGTCAGAAACACGAAGGACCTCACCTTCGCTGATTCTGCGGAGCATCCCGATACGCTTTACCAACTGTACCCGGATGGCGTCGAGGCGTTCGGGCGCGAACATGCGCATGCGCGACAACTCGTGCGCCGCCTCGTCGGGCCAGTCCGACAGAGCATCCAGGTCGAACCGGCTCCAATCCTCCACCAGTCTGAGCTGCCGCAAAGCCGAGGGCTTGCCGGTCGCGGTGTAGAACGGCTTGGCGAACCAGTCGCGGCCGTCCACATCGAGCTCGCCGCTCCACAGACTCGCGCCGGTGTCGTAGATCGGCGCCGGACGGATCTCAAGGGTCTCGATGTCGCGGATCAGACCGAAGTTGTTATAGTGCCGGTCGGTGTTGCGCATGAGATAATCGACCACGAGCCAGTCGTCCGCGGCGTCGCGCACGGCGCGCTCGTCAGCTCCGAAGCCGACGGCGGCATGGATCCACTGGTCATGCGAGTTGAGTCCATTGACGGTTCTGGCGGATTGGAGCACCTGCCAGGCGGAGACCAGCTCCTCATGATTGGAGAGCATGTCCGCGCATGTGGACACCAGACGGTTGCCGTTGCGTGCCAGGGAATACCGGACGGCCGGAACGCCCAATCGCATGCAGAGCCTCGAGGCGATGACCTCGTTCATCGGCTCCTGGCCAGTACGGCCCGACTTGACGAGCAGTCTCCTGCCGGCGGCCCTGTCGATCGTCCAGCGTTTGGGAAGATCGCCGCCAGTGGACACGTCGGGGACGTTGAGGCTGATGTCATGGGACGACGAGTACGAGGTGAGCAGGATCTCGCCCAGCGCCTCGTCGAAGGAATTGTCGAAGAAGTTGACGTCCTTCCATTCGGCCGGGTCGTCCTCGCGTCTGACCCAGTACTGGTCCGACAGGCTCAGCCCGTAGGTCCTGTCGAGCAGTTCGTCGGTCGATGCCGCGCCAAGCGATTCGAGCACGCGGCGGATGCCGTCGCGGGTGGAGGGGATGGCGCGGGACCTCCACCATTCGTCGATCCTCCTGGCATACAGCGCGCTCTTGCCGTGCGTGGTGAATTCCAGGGGCAGACGATCATGGTCAAGGACCTCGCCAGAGGAGCACGCACGACCGGACTCGGGATCGTATTCGAACGCAAGGACCGGATGGTCCCCGCACATGATCAGCTTGCGTGGCATGATTCCGCTCCCTCCAAACTTGGTCTTTAAAGATTCTACAGGCACGAATTACGCGCGAGACGGCGTCCCGTTTCATGACGCGATGCATGGATATGGGCCACTTCCGCAAATCGCAAGCCTCGGCGATGACGCCGACAACTGATACGGTAGTCATATTGGTTTCCCAAAGGTAAAGAGGCATGACCATGGGATTGTTCGACTTCGCTAAGAACTCTTTGGGTGACATGCCGTCCGGCTTCGGCGGTCGGGGCGATATCGCCAACCATCTTTTCAACGACCGATGAAAAGGCTCCGGTTGAAGGCTATGGCATGATGACACGAGCGTGGGGACATTTATGACCGAAGGATACTCACATAAAGCGGCACACATCGTTGAGCATATCATTCTCGCAATCGCGCTGATCTGGGCTGGAGGCTGCACTCTCATATGGATGCAAACGGATATGTCGCATCGCATCGTGAACGCGAAATCCGCTGACGGCACCTGCGAAGTGACCATCAGCGAACTCGGCTCGCCCATATTCTTCGGCCCAAGCAGCATCACGGTCAAAGTCTCTTGGGACACCGATCCCGGTGTTATCGGTTCCGAGAACGTCACGGAAATCAAAACGGATCTGCACAACGACGGCAAATCATTAGACTCGGGCAACTTCACCGTCACCTGGCACGGCAACATCCCGACCGTCACCACCCATGGCGAGGAACAGCCGGACCAAAGCTACACATTCAACTGGAAATAACCGCTCCGAACATCATGTCTCTCCCGAGAGTAGTCCTCACAACAGGGCAGGTCCCACAAGGAGCATAGCTCATGCACCCACTGTCCGGTCTCAAGCCCATGAGACACTTGGAGCCATGACTACCATCATCATGCGCACCTCCGAGGGCGACATCACCATCAATCTGTTCGATGACAAGGCGCCGAACACCGTGGCCAACTTCCTGGGCCTCGCCACCGGCGAGAAAGAATGGGCCGACCCGTACACCGGCCAGCCTTCCCATGAACCCTTCTACAACGGTCTGACCTTCCACCGCATCATCAAGGATTTCATGATCCAGGGCGGCTGCCCGCTGGGCACCGGTACCGGCGGCCCTGGCTACGAGTTCGACGATGAGATCGACCCCGGCCTGCAATTCGACAAGCCGTACCTGTTGGCCATGGCCAATGCCGGGCTCCGCCGTGGCATGGACGGCAAAATCCACGGGACCAACGGCTCGCAGTTCTTCATCACCACCGTGCCGACCCCTTGGCTCAACGGCCATCACACCATCTTCGGCGAAGTCGCCGACGACGCCTCCAAGAAGGTCGTCGACAAGATCGAAGCACTGGACACCGATTCGTCCGACCGTCCGCTCGAGCCCGCAGGAATCCTCTCCATCGAAGTGAAGCGGTAAAAACCGCCCACACCTTCATGCCACAAGTGCCACAAGGCGGGGCCCCGATCCGACGATTCGGACCGGGGAGATCGGAAGAGC
>ERZ810809.385-NODE-385-length-7115-cov-7.18569_pt1 | contig 7115 bp, 6 predicted proteins | sample MGYA00520202_ERZ810809 | MGnify/ENA primary metagenome ERZ810809 (study PRJEB31588, sample SAMN03398763) | human gut metagenome | study: EMG produced TPA metagenomics assembly of the PRJNA231909 data set (A prospective, longitudinal analysis of the... | reverse complement strand
AGAAGCGGCGAAAACAATTCGGGAAAAGGGCAATTTCGACGTTGAGCGCATTCATGAGATCGAAAAGGAAACGAATCATGATATCATTTCCTTCGTAACAGCAGTGGGCGAATACGTAGGTCCTGAAGCGGCTAAATACATCCATCTTGGTCTTACCTCTACAGATGTGAAAGATACGGCGCTTGGGTATATGATGAAACAAGCCTGTGATATCTTAATTGATGATTTAAAGCGTTTGCACGAAGTATTGCGTCGTCGTGCAGCTGAGTTCAAATACACACCTATGATTGGCCGTACCCACGGTATCCACGGCGAACCAACTACATTCGGCTTGAAATTGGCGTTGTGGATGGCAGAGGTAGAACGTGATATTGAACGCATGGAACATGCGCGTAAAAGCGTTGCCGTTGGTAAATTGTCTGGCGCTGTTGGTACATACTCCAATATCGATCCATTCGTAGAACAATATGTGTGTGAAAAATTAGGTCTTGAACCTGTTAAAATTGCTACACAAGTGGTGCAACGTGACCGTCACGCTGAATTGTTGTCCACTATTGCTGTTGTAGGCGGCACATTGGATAAAATCGCTTTAGAAATCCGTCACTTACAACGTACAGAGGTGCGCGAAGCAGAAGAATATTTTAGCCCTAAACAAAAGGGTTCCTCTGCGATGCCTCATAAACGCAACCCTATCACATGTGAAAGAATTTGCGGTATGGCTCGCTTACTTCGTGGCTATGCACAATCTGCTTACGAAGATCAAGCATTGTGGCATGAACGCGATATTTCTCATAGCTCTGTAGAACGAGTTATCTTGCCGGATGCGACAATCTCGTTAAATTATATGTTGCACCTAACAATCCGAACCATTGATAAATTGTTGGTATACCCTGAAACTATGCTTAAAAATCTTAACCTTACAGGGGGCCTCGTATTTAGCCAAACAATTTTGACACACCTTGTAGACAAAGGTGCGGTACGTGACGAAGCATATCGTTGGGTTCAAAAACATGCTATGGAACGCTGGCTTGAAGGCAAAGATTTCGCAACAGGTTTAAAAGCTGATGAAAACATTAAGAAGTACATGACTGATGAGGAAATCGATGCATGCTTTGATCCGTATAAATTGCTAAGACATGTAGATACAATCATGGCTCGCTTTGGCCTATAATTGTAGGGTACTTCCCACATAACATATGAAAGACTAGGGTAGGTATAGACCAACAAGCCTATGGTACATGCAGTAGGTGTTGGCTATATCTACCTTTTTTGTTTTGAAAGCAATATGCCATTTTAGATAGAAGTATATTATTTTAACAGATAATTATAAATTAGTTTTCTAGCAGGCTTTTATATACTCGTCTTACATTAGGAAACCATCTATTTGTTTTAGGAGGTTATATGAAACGTATTATACGGAAGTACGGACCGCCTATTTTTCACTGTATTAATGACTTTGGTCAAGGTTCGCTGGCGGCCCTCATACCGTTTTTTATCGCTAACTTTGGCCTTAATTATTATCAATCGGCTTCCATCATTTTCTGTAATACCGTGGTGGCTTCCGTGGCACAGCCCGTATTGGGCTATGTGGCAGATCGGTGGCGCGTACCCTGGTTTATTCCCGTTGGGTTTACGGTGACTCTTGTGTCGATTAGCGCTATGGCATTGGCTACGAGTTACGAAATGATTCTTGCTTTGTCGCTCTTGGCCGGGGTAGGGGCCGCGTTATTCCATCCCGAGGCGGCTCTTCTTGTAAATTGTACGCAATCTCATGAAATCGGTAACGCCATGGGCCGCTTTGCAGTCGGCGGCAGTGCGGGCTTTGCGTTGGGACCCTTTATTGCTGGTGGTGTTTACGTCTTTGGGGGACAATTCCTTTGGGTATTTACGCTTATCGCGCTACTTGGTGTATTGTTATATCTCTATGCCTTTATGGGTGAGGGTGAAACTACCGATGATACTGATATTGCTGATGTTGCTGATGCTGGTAACCGTGAAAGCCGTGCTAAGGTTCTTAGTACCGGTACAAATGATTGGGTGAGTTTCGGTAAGTTATTTTTTGTGATTGCTTCTCGATCTATACTCTTCTCTGTATTGGCTATCTTTATTCCTATTTTGTATATTACTGTTATTAATGGTGAAGCTAGTGCATCTAGTTTGGCCCTTACTGCGTACTTTGCGATGGGTGCCGTCCTTACCTATATGGGAGGGGCCTTATCTGACCGACTTGGATTTCTTAAAACTGTGCGCTTAGGTAATCTGATTTTCTTGCCTTCTGTTTTAGTATTTATTTTTGTGCCTAATATGTGGGGCTTTTTTGGTGCTATGATACCGATGGCCTTTGGCGTATTCTCACAATACGGACCAATTACGGTACTGGGTCAAAAATACCTTGCAAAAAATGCAGGCTTTGCATCAGGTATTACGCTAGGTCTTGGTATTACCTTAGGTGGCCTTGTGGCTCCTTATGTAGGACATCTAGCAGATATCTATGACGTACAAACAGCATTGATGACCTTGATACCGGTAGGTGTTATAGGCTTATTGATGAGTTTTTGGTTAAAAGAACCAAAATAGCCCATGCATTTGGAAAGAAACTAAAGATTGAATTTGTATAAATACTTTCACAGAATCCGAACATTGTTGTATAATGATATTGAATTATTTAGACTTTCATATGGAGGATATAGATATGGCAACTAGTATGGTTATCGGCACTCAATGGGGTGACGAGGGGAAAGGTAAAATTGTTGACTGGATCGCAGAACGTGCGGATGTTGTGGTGCGCAGTCAAGGTGGTAATAACGCGGGTCATACTGTTGTAGTTGATGATAAAGCGTTTGCACTTCGCCTTTTACCAAGTGGTATCTTATACGATAACAAACAAAATATCGTGGGTACTGGTGTTGTTATCGACCCTAAAGTTCTGCTACAAGAAATTGAAGGTCTTGAAAAGCAAGGCAGATCTGCTAAATCCCTTCAAGTTTCTGACCGTGCACATGTCATTATGCCATACCATATCGCTCTAGATACTGCGGAAGAAGCATCTAAAGGGGATGCTAAAATCGGTACTACTAAAAATGGTATTGGTCCTTGCTACGCTGATAAAATCAATCGTATCGGTATCCGTATCTGCGATTTGTATGATATGGAAACATTTAAACAAAAATTAGCGTACAATGTAGAGTTCAAAAATAAAATGCTTACTAAGGTATACGATGCTGAACCTGTTAGCTACGATGAAATCTTAGCGGATTACATCAAATACGCTGAAGCCTTGAAACCTTATGTAACAGATACTAATGCGGCTGTTCTTAAAGCTGTAAAAGAGGATAAAAAGGTATTGTTCGAAGGTGCTCAAGCTACTATGCTCGACCTTGACCATGGTACCTATCCATTCGTAACATCCTCTCATCCAATTGCAGGTGGTGCTTCCACAGGCGCTGGTGTGGGTCCTAACTACTTAAAAAACATCTTTGGTGTTGTAAAAGCATATGCTACACGTGTTGGTGCAGGTCCGTTCCCTACAGAGCTTCTTAACGAAACTGGCGATAATCTCCGTGAACTTGGTCATGAGTTCGGTACTGTAACGGGTCGTCCTCGTCGTTGTGGTTGGTTAGACCTCATGGTTGTAAAATACGCAGCAGGTCTTAATAGCCTTGATTACTTAGCTATTACACGTTTGGATATTCTTGATACTTTTAAAGAATTGAAGATCTGTGTAGGTTACAAATTGAATGGTAAAGACGTAGAAGGGTTCCCAGCTAACTTAAAAGATCTTGAAGCTTGCGAAGCAGTTTACGAAACATTGCCAGGTTGGGAAACTGATATCTCTGGTATCCGTGAATATGATAAATTGCCTGAAAATGCTCGTAAATATGTAGAACGTATTGCAGAAGTAACAGGTGTGCCTTTAGGCATTGTATCTGTTGGTCCTAACCGTAGCCAAACTATCGATTTAGTAAATGTATTCTAAGCTATACTAATTTGATATAATAGAAAATTTGCATTTGGTAGCATTGATAGAGTGTTATATATTTTAACATTTCTCGCTATGCAATCGATTTATAGAATTATACAGATTAGACCCCTCACAGAGGGGTCTTTTGTATTGAATGGATGCAGAATACAAACGTGGATCCTCTATATCTAATCCTTTAGGTTGCTACAGTAGTGCGGTATATCGAAGTATGCTTTATAGTTATTAGAGTGTGAGTATATCGAGAAATATATAACAAATAATAGAGTGTAATTGTTATATATACAGAAAAATGTATATTCAAATAAACCTATCAAATAAAAAATTGTTTAAAATATTCATTTTATACAAATAGCTACGTGCTTAAATTAGTTTATAATTAGGCGAAATTTACTTATCTATAATTTTTTTGTATTCATAATAAATTATTAAGATACAAATATAAAGAAAAAAATAGATTTACATTAAGAAATAGTATATAATAGTACCAAGAAGTAGATTGATATTTTTTGATAAGGATCTGAGGAGTTAAAGATATGGTTGAAGTTTCTTACGAACGTTTAGCGACGATTTTTAAGGCATTAAGCGATGAAACAAGATTACACATCATCGATATGTTGTCTTGCAATGAATTATGTGCAGCCGATATTTTAGCGAGCTTCAATTTGTCTCAATCTACGTTGAGTTACCACATGAAAATCTTAATTGATGCAGGTGTAGTTAACTCTCAACGTAATGGTTTATGGACGCGTTACTCCATTAATGAAGCTACATTTGCGGATATTTTAGATATTCTCCCTCAATTATACAAAACTAAAGATGAGTGCATTTGCGCGCAAATTAAATACTGCCGCATTTCTGAGCACGAAAAAGAAGCGTAACAATGAGACGTTGGATTATGCATGTTGATATGGATGCATTCTTCGCGTCCATAGAACAACTGGATCATCCAGAGTATAAAGGCCACCCCGTAATCGTGGGTGGTCTTTCTTCACGTGGTGTGGTAGCTACCTGTTCCTATGAGGCCCGAAAATTTGGTGTTCATTCTGCGATGCCAATCTCGAGGGCTAAGAAACTCTGTCCTGATGGGATCTATGTATATCCTCGAATGGATCGCTATAAAGAGGTGTCGAACCAAATTTTTTCCGTTATGAAAGAATTCACCCCTTACATTGAGCCTCTATCTATTGATGAAGCTTTTCTTGAAGTGAGCGGCATGTCCACCATGTATAGCGGCCCTAAAGCGCTAGGGCGAGCCATTAAAGATCGTGTATTCGAGAAAACAGGACTTATTATCTCTGCAGGCTTAGCACCCAATAAATTTCTTGCTAAATTGGCTTCTGATTTAGATAAACCCGATGGTCTTGTGGTCATCCCATACGGTCGTGAAAAAGAGGTGTTGGCTCCTTTGCCTATTAAACGTATTTGGGGTGTTGGTCCTCGGACAGAGAAAATTTTGAAAGCCGGTGGCTTTCACCTGATGCGTCATATTCAGTCTTTGCCTGATGAAAGCAGTTTAATTCCTCTCGTGGGGAATCAGGCAAAACGCATATGGGAACTGGCGAATGGTATCGACGATAGACCTGTTGAAACAGATCGCAAGATACAATCAATTGGAGCGGAGGAAACCTATGAAGAAGACCTCACAGAGGGCCGTGCTATTGAATTAGAGTTTAGGTACTTTGCGAACCGTCTATCGAAACGGCTTCGGAGGCGTAACCTTCATGGACATACTGTATCTATCAAGGTTCGGTATGATGATTTTACTACTGTATCACGGCAGAAGCGGCTAGATACACCATCAGACCAGGAGCATGTATTTTTCGAAACAGCATTGATCCTGTGGAATAAATTGATGCAGAATAAGACGAGTAAGCGGCCTAAAGAGGCTAAGAAAGATACGGAACCCTTAGGGGCCACTACAAAGGTAAAGTTTACGAATTTTAAATGTAGTAGTTCTAAAGGGCTTACCTGTATGGATCCGCCTGGCCCTATACGACTATTAGGTCTTACTGTGAGTGGTCTCGATGAGGAGGTTCCTATGCAGGATAGTCTCTTTGAATCCTCACAGGATGAAACAGAGGATAAGCTTGCTAGCGTGTTAGATTCGTTAGAGTCTAAATTTGGTGAGACTGCTGTTATGAGTGGTGCATTATGGCAGCGCTTTCACGGAGACAATGGAATACGTAGGAAACGGTCAGAGTTGAAAGCGGCCGTGGATGCACAGCTTGGTCAAGAGGATGGGGCATCTACTAAAGTTAATGTAGGCTCGACTAAAGAGGCTAATCGGTCTACAGTTGCAGATACACACGCATCTATTGAAGAACCTAAAAAGACCGTCAAAAAGGACTTATAAAGTTTATATTGAATACTTTCGCTAATATAATTGTTCATGTTACAATATGGGTGTAGTGTTAATAAATTACCGCAAGAGAGGTATAGATATGAGTTTATTTCGTGTGGCCATCCATTATGGCGTAAACAGCAATGGTTTCTTGTCCTATGATACAGAAACAAAAACAGTGTCCGTAGATTTACCTGAACAAGAGTGGGTTGATAAGGTAATCGCTTACTTAAATAATGAACATGCTATTGAGCATGCTACAGGTCTTGATACGTATGAACGGTTGACCGTAAAACCATTAGAATCTTTGGATAACCTTAAGTTAGCTTTAACACGTATGTGGGAAGCAATCGACGTACAAGTTGACTGGAGTCGTCCGGCATAAATTGAATGAAAACACCTTGTGATCTACAAGTTAGTAGAAACAAGGTGTTTTTTGTTTTGCGTATTTTTGTAGGTATATCTTAATAGGTTTTAAATATATAGTACTGAAATTTTCATTTTAGAATTATAAATGATATCGTGTATACAAGATTTGTAAAAGTTTAGGGTTGTTATGTTAAAAAATTTGTGCTATTCTAATTACATATTAATGGATAATAATTATCCATTAATAATTTTTATCGTAATTAAGATGTATGATTTAAAAATTATGTAAAGTAAATTACTTTAATTTTGATTTCTAAGTAGGAGTTTATACTATGAGTGATGAAAAGAAACTGACAACAGCCTTTGGTGCTCCTGTACCCGACAATCGCAATTCCGCTACAGATCGGAAGAGCGTCGTGTAGG
>ERZ810809.380-NODE-380-length-7249-cov-5.80873_pt1 | contig 7249 bp, 8 predicted proteins | sample MGYA00520202_ERZ810809 | MGnify/ENA primary metagenome ERZ810809 (study PRJEB31588, sample SAMN03398763) | human gut metagenome | study: EMG produced TPA metagenomics assembly of the PRJNA231909 data set (A prospective, longitudinal analysis of the... | reverse complement strand
TTTCCCTACACGACGCTCTTCCGATCTATGGTCCAATGCTATTATAGGATCATCTCCGACAAGGGGAAATTCTTTATATAATTGTGACGCTTCGATTGCATATACATCATTCACCGCACACCTCTATATATCAATGGAAACAGTGGCAGGCATTCCTAAACGGAGACGATTATCAGGATCATCTACATATACCCGCACTTCATATACAAGTGTAGTACGCACATCCTCCGTTTCTACCGATTTAGGTGTAAATTCCGCTACGGAAGAAATATATCCGATTGTTCCGTGAATCGGTTCGTTCTTATATGTATCCGTTGTTACATTTGCATCCATACCGTTATAAATTTTTCCTAAATCCCGTTCGTTCACATATACACGAACCCATTTCTTAGTATTCTCAGCCAATTTAAATACAGGTGTATTCGGTGAAGCCATATCACCGACCTGTAATAATCGGGCCGTTATAACACCGTCTATCGGGGACGTTAATACAGATTGGTTCAGCAAGAACTCCTGACGGGCCAGTTCGCTTTTCATCACATCCAATTGGGCTTGGGCCTGTGCTATATCTTCCTGTCTTGGCCCTGCGACAGCTAAATTGTATGCTTGCTGAGCCTCGTTTAATTTGGCTTCCGATACTTTCACCTTCGCCTGTATATCATCTACAGACTGTCGACTAACGGCCTTACCATTTGAAGCATTATAGGATTTTCGTAACTTCTCTGCTTCCTGTTTCGATTGCGCTAACGCAGCTTCTGCAGATGTAACTCGTGCCGATGCTTGAGCGATTTCTTCTGGTCTACTGCCGGCCTGCAACTTGGCCACTATAGCTTCCTGTGCTACAATGGTAGCCTTAGCCTGCTGTACAGTAAGATTCAATTCATCAGAATGTAAATACCCCAAAATCTGCCCTTGGCTCACCACCGCACCTTCATCCACCAAAAGGCTGGCAATCCGGTCACTTCCCCGAAATGCAACATTAACTTCACGCAGATTCACGTTGCCTTGCAACACAATATGATGAGAGGCAATGTACGCTTCGTATTGATTATAAGCATAATAACTTACTCCACCCAAAATTATTAGAAAGGCAATCATTATACCTGCGCACTTTTTTCTATTATTCGCCATCCACCCTTTAATGACATCAAGTTTCTCTTTCATAATCATTCCCCGTTTCTCACACTATTTCTTAGCATGCGAGTCCGCCTCTGCCTCCTGATCCATGTCCATGGCTTCCCAACCACCGCCTAAGGATTTGAATAAACGAACGGTATCAGCAAACTCTTGCCCCCGACTCATGATATATTGCCGCCTTGCAGACAATACATTTCTTCGTGCATCAAGAACACTTAAGTAATCGCTAAGACCGGAGTCAAAATTGGTTTGCGCCAAAGATTCCGCTTGCTGTGCAGATTCTACAGCAGATTTCAATTCCTCGGACTTAATATGATCTTGAGATGCATCCGTTACCGCATTTCGAACCTCCCCTACAGCTTTCAAAACAGTCTCTTCGTAAAGTGCCAAATATTCCTGTTCCTTTTCTGTTTGTATCTTTATATTCTTACGAATAGCACCGGCATTGAAAATAGGCATAGTGATAGATGGTCCTATTCCTATCATTTTACCGATAGCCGAAATAAGACCTCCCGATGAAAACGACTCCAAGCCTATACTGCCATTTAGTGAAAACCTAGGCTTAAGGTCAGCCTTTGCAGCCTTGGTTTTCTGTTGTTGCGCCGCAATACGTCGTTCCGCCGCCTGAATATCAGGCCGTTGTCGTAAAGCTTCCGCCGGTATGCCGATAAATATGTGTGGATTCACCGTAGGTAATGAAGTATTTTCCATCAATAACCCGTCAATCTCGCCTGGAACTGTTCCCGTCAATATAGAAAGAGCAGCCATTGTGGAAGCTATATTTTTCTTTAATGAAGGAATCTCCGCTTGAGTCTGAGATAATGCATATGTAGCCTGTTGCACAGGTAATTCATTAATAATACCAGACTGATAATTTATCTTAATCAGTTCCAACGCTTCCTGTTGACGCTTCACATCATCTTCTGTTATGCGCAATTGCTCCTGTAAAGTTCTTAACGACATATACTGTAATGCGGTTTCCGCGCTCAAAGATACCCAGGTGGAATATAAATCCGCCTGTGATGCTTGTAACGAATTCGATGCAGCACGTGATTTTGCTTTTTGTCTTCCGAATATATCAATTTCCCATCGCGCATCAATTCCCAATTTACCGGTTTCTACATTTCTCGTCATCTTATCAGATATAGGTAAATTCTTTATCGCTTCTCGGTCTGAACCCCATTCACCCTGACCTCTATTAGCCGACCATGAACCGGAAGCATCTAGCCAAGGTAATCGCTGTGCTTCAGCAATACCCAACTGTAACCGCCCTTGTCTAACTCGAGAGCGAGCTACCTCTAACTGCCGATTATTTTTGAGGGTCAAATCAATTAATTGATCCAATACGGGATCATTAAAAACCTTCCACCAGTGGGCTAACTCTTCTTCACTGACCGCTTTCCCTTCCACAACCGCATACGGTAACGGATGTTTTCCCGCTTCTTCTACCCAAGAATGTTCATTCAATTCTTTAGTTGCTTTTTGTTTCTCTGAAAGCTTAGTCTCATCAGCAGCAGTGCTCTTTTTCTTCTTTTTTTTGCCATCTTTGTAATACGATGCAATAACAGGACTACCTTGGGCAGAATCGTCAACAGTTTTTTCAGACTTATGCTGTATTGTCGTATTATCTCGACGTGTTTGATTCGTATCTCTATTTGATTGACTAAAGCTGATGCCAGCGCTAGCACTCCAAGCCCCTAATGCTAAACATATATAAACAATTAAAAGTTGTTTTCTATTCGTCTTCATAGCAAACCTCTTTTCATTTCCATATATATCAGTATCATTATATGTTCATCTTATAATATAAAACCATTATGTATCAATAATATGAAGTATCATTTCAATCTAACTTGAGTTTTATCGAACTTTCACATAAAATAAAAATGTATTAATATAATTCAAGTGGAGGCGATTATGTATATCGGTGAAATCATTAAAAGCTATCGCGAACAACATAATATGACAGTTGAAGAATTCGCAAATAAATCGAATCTAAGTCAAGCAGAAATCACCCAATTGGAAGAATTATTTCAAAGTGATAGAACAACACCTTATCCTGTTGCAATGCGACAAATTAAAAGTATAGCTGAAGCCATCGAACAGCCAATCCCCATCATTATGAATCTTATTTCTGCAGATCAAGAAATTGTCGTTAACGTAGTAGCTGAATCAGATCAGCCACATGCGAAATAATAAAACTTAGTTAATTAAATAAAGATCATTAACTCATAAAAGGACCCTACATAAATATGTAGGGTCCTTTATATACATATAAAAAGCAAAATAAAAAAGCACCACATTACTGTGATGCTTTAATTTGGTGAACCGTTTTAAGCTAAATACGAACTTTGTATGTATAATTAGACGTTCAAAATATCCAATTAGCCTAGAATTTTATTTATCTGACAAGAAATTGAAAGCATAATATTATTTAGGCAAAAAAATAAAGCCTGTTAGAACATCAAAATTATTCTAACAGGCTTTATATATAATAGTATTATTTAGCTGCAGCCACTATGGCCCCTAAAGTAGCTGCACCAGCAACAACGGCCCATATATCCCGTTGTCTATGGAGTCGAGCCTCCGTTTTCTTTGATTGCTGGATTTCCTTGTTCGCAATCTCTAAATATTTGTTGGTTTGATTCAAGTAATCTTCTTGCTTCATCGAGTCTTGCTTTGCTTTCATCAATTCGTCGCTCTGCCTCATGGTTAAGGATTGTGCTTCGGTCAATTTCAGATTGGATGCGTCTATTAAGCTCAATGCTTGACTCGTTTGATTCTTTACCCTGTTCCACTGCGTCAATGGCACGGTTATGGTTGGTTCGTCCGAACCAGTTTGTGTAGACATATTCGGCTGTTCTGCAAAAACTGTACAAGAAAACACCAATGAAAACAACAATACAAATATCACGAACAACAGGCTTTTGAAACAAATTTCTAATTTTAGTAATAATTGATGTTTCATTCATTTCAACCTCCGATTATAAATCATCCCAACGTGCAGCATATCCCCGCACATCAACATGTACGAAGTCCTGGTGGTAGTATCGGCCAATACCGCCCTCAATACCCAGTTCATTACCACACTCCTCAGCGACTTGTGCTAGGTAGTCCACATCAACACCATCATAGGTGATGTCTGCGGCTGTACCTAGGCAATGCTGGGAGTTAGATACGCCCCCAACTTCTTCGTTGTGCTCTTCACAACGATAGCCGCTATTGATTGTGATTGGTTGGCCAATACGTTCACGGATAGCGTCTAGTAAGTCCACCAATCGCTTATCTATAATGTGGTCTAACACATTATGACCTTGGCCGTCCTGCTCATGTCTATGACAACTACAAGAGAACTCATAATCATCAAAATAAGTACCAATTTTCATATGCATTTCCTCCTTAAATAAGATAGGCACCAGCATATATGCCAGTGCCTAAAAAAATTATTTCCTTTTTAAAATAGAATCAAGCTTTTCATTAACTATATCCAATAATTTGCTCGCAAGCGGATTGCCTCCATCCCGCATATTTTCCAATATAGAGGTTAATTCTGTGCCACCTAAATAAGTCCATACAAGGGTTACGGCGAACGTATAGGGCTGTGCCATATAATCAAAGCACCATGCTGCTGACGTAAGTAATACATAGGACAATACTTTATCCCCAAACGGCTTACGCATATGCTTAGATGATATAAGCCCTTTCCCAAATGCAGCAGGAATGGCCCAGTATTTATCTGTCATTCTGATATTTTCCGGACTCGCCCCCATGTCTAACAACATTTGATAGGAAATAGCTACCCATTTCGTAAGCAAATCAATGAATACTAAACAAATAAAAATCCCCAACACCTGAACATGCTTTAATCCTAAAAGCCATATGCCAATAGTAGCAAATATCGCCATTACAGTTTTAATTGCAAATCCATCAGTGAGCCGCTCCCAAGCTAACTGAATAAAATCAGTAATAGATACTAATAGTGTATTCATTCAACTCTCCCCTATTATTGAATTATGCCTGTTCCCACTTTTCACTGTAAAGGTTCCATTTCTTACTGTGATCTGGATTGTAGACCTCTAATGAAATTTTTTGCATCATGACATTTCGTGGCGGATGAGATTCTTCGCTAACAGTTATTTTATTAACCCTAATGAGATCATAAGATTTTAAATCAAGGTTATCATCTGCCCATACAAATGCGGGGATATTGATTACGGCAAGAGAACTGTTAGCGAAAGCATCCCTATCAATATCAGTGGCTTTCGGCAAATTGATAATGTTGTGATCGGTTCCAACGAATGCTAATGCACCAACCTTAACAACGTTTGGACAGGTAAGTTCACCCTCTAAGTCACTACGGCCATAGAACTGCTTAGGCAGAATCTCTGTGGCCGTTTCCGGATTGAATTCAATAAGACCTTTGATTTTAACAGTATCAACGACGTGCTCAATTAAGTTAATGTATTCAAGATAAATATCATCTGTGCCATAAGGCTGAATTTCAACAGCTGCACTCCCGGATTGAATTTCAACAGTTTCTGTGCTGCCACTCACTCGAACTTTAAAGCCATCTTGTCCAGATACTCGAATTTCCGTATCCCCTTTTCTTGGTTCGTTAAATGTAAGTGGCACATAAGGTTGTTCAGTCAACGCATGAACAATAGCAGATAATACCGCATCAAGCATGCTACTATTAATAAGAATATTTTTGCTTTTTAGGTCTCGCACGATTCCAGCTAAATCAGGCTGTTGAGGTTTAAGGGAGTTATAAAAATCTTCCTCGGTACCTGTAAAGCCATGTCGTTTGACAAAGTCATAGATTCCCTCGCCCGGTTTTCCTTGTAATCCGGGTATATTTACATTCACGTTGATTGTCTCAGGGACATGAACCTCAACAACATATGGTGCTCTCACACTTCCTTTTATAGCCATTTTTTGCTCTCCTTTTTTTAATGTAAACTGATGTCATGGATGAACTCAATATCGCCCATGACTAACTTATATGAATAATCTTTACCAACAATAAATACATCATATTGCCCCTTTTTTATAGAGTCTGAGATTTTTAATGTATCTTTTCCTCTAATGGTTACAATAATTGTATCCTCCCTAATATGGCATTCAGCTGTTGCCAACAATTTGCCTGTTAGAGAACGCACTTTACAAATAGCTGTAGCGGTTGTTAGATCAACATCCCCCTGCACTATATAAGCGCGCCTAAAATCAGAACCTATATGTATCGTTTCAGATACATTTTTTATTGTGTTCATAGATCACCTCTTTAATTAAATGGCATCCCTGATGCTTTATCATACCCAGTAACATCAACAACCATATATTGAGTGGCTGTCTGTCCGGCACATCCCATAGGATATGGTGTGACAGTATCCCAATAAATTTTTTGATACGATTTTATTTCAATGCTTCGCTTACCTGTAAAATGAACGGTTTGCCATACACTACCAGTATGTGATTGATTGCCGCCTTTCGTAATATTAGGCCCCCATACTGCAGCATCAATTACCGACATAGGAATTACAGCAATATCACAATCATATGACTTAGATGGCACAGTCATTTTAGTATGCTCATTAGGAGAATACTTAGACAAGGTGCTGTACCAATCTTGATGATATTGGTCAATTACCCTTAAATATCGAATACGGCTATCATAGATCACATCATTTTTGATATTATATTCGTCCTTCCAGCTTGCTTTGAAAAATTTATGCTTTCCTAAGACTTGCAAGGCTATATTGGGTTTGCTACTGCCTACCTTATCAACGAATCTGATGCGAGGTGTATTCGCATTGGCTGCTACGTCCTCGAAATATCCAAAACAATAGAACTTAATCCCATTTTTCACCTCATTAATCATTTCTTGTGTAATTATTGCTCCACCCTTAACAACATCAACAATAAGGGCTATGAATCTCTCTTTTTTGCGACATATCCATTGTGCTTTGAATTCATATCCCTGTGGAACAGATATTGCAATAAGTGGAGCCTCACCATGATAATTTGGCTGAGTAATATACGTTATACGAATAGCGTTTGAACCACCATTTCCGTATTGATAGATCGGAAGAGCACACGTCTGAACTCCAGTCAC
>ERZ810809.364-NODE-364-length-7732-cov-7.66081_pt1 | contig 7732 bp, 8 predicted proteins | sample MGYA00520202_ERZ810809 | MGnify/ENA primary metagenome ERZ810809 (study PRJEB31588, sample SAMN03398763) | human gut metagenome | study: EMG produced TPA metagenomics assembly of the PRJNA231909 data set (A prospective, longitudinal analysis of the... | reverse complement strand
CCGATCTCAAATACCATCAGGCCGCTTATCAGAACGCCACCGACCTCGGCTCCCCCGCCGTGCAGCGCCACGAAGCGCATTTTCAGGAAGTCATCAACGGAGAACTCAAGGAAACCCGCTATTACCAAGGCCGCATGACCCAGTCCACAACCATTGCTCCCGGCGAGCGCACCACCGAGTTCAGCACGTTCGGCGGTTAAAGGTAAATACCACACTTGACAGAGTTGTCAAGAAAGGAGTTAACAATATAATGACGAGTAGGAGATGGCTCATCAAACTGATGAAGCAAGCGGCGAAACGCAAGAATATTACGTTTGAGAGTATCAGGCAAAGAGGGAGTCATGAGATATTCCAACTCGATGGACTCATGATTCCCATCCCACGCCATAACGAAATCGACAACGACCTCGCGAACATCATTTGTAAGGAAGCAGAAGCCAAACTCGGGAAAGGCTGGTATCAGCAGTGAAAACATATCAGGTCATCGTTCGTCCTGGCGAAAAATACTGGATTCTTGAGATTCCCGGTATCGGTTTCACGCAGGCAAGAACAACAGCAGAGATCGAAAGTATGGCACGCGACCTTATCACCGTCATGACGCAAGATGCTGATTTCGCACTCACCATAGAGACAAAACTGCCGCAATCCGTACAAGAGCACCTTGATGAAGCTCGGCGACTGCGCAAGGAAGAAGCGGAATGCAGATCGAACGCAGCGCGGGAAACTCGCGCCGCGGCACAAGAACTACATGGCATGGGTCTCGCCCTACAGCAAATAGGCGATATACTCGGGGTCTCACGGCAACGGGCACATCAACTTGTCAATGCTGTCAATGCTTAGCATCAATCGGCTACCCCCACAATGCAATCACCGCAGAGACGCGGCTAGCGCCACTTTCCCGGGATTGTTGCGCTAGCATGCCCGAAACCCCCTCTATCAGCACAACATTCCCGGGAAAGTGGCGCGCAAAGAGTGTCAGGCGCGTCGCTCGATGAGTGCGCGGCCGGATGCGAGGCGGTCGAGCACACCGGCTTTGGCGATGGCCAGCATCAGATACCAGGCCATCACGCCGCTGATAAGCACGCCGCCGGTGACCTCGGAAATCATGTGCACGATGCCACGCGGGCTGACGAATGACACACCCACGTAGCGAAACAGCATCAGATATGTGCCGTATTCCAAGGCGACCAACGCACCGGATGCAATGGAAATCGGCAGATTGAACATGCGGTAACGGGTCAAAGCGAACGGAATCTCAGCGAAAACACCCTGCAGCAGCGCCGAGATAATCACGAAGCCCAAATCGAACTGGCTACCAATCACCGTTTCGACCAGCGTGCCGATAAGGTTCACGTACAGCGCCGCTCCGGGTTTGCGCAGAATCAGCACCGCCAGCGTACCGGAGAAATACCAGACGGCGTGCACGATGCTGGCGAAACCGGGCAGAATCGCGCCAAACACCGAAGAGATCGGCATGTACGCGAAGTTGAATCCCCAGAAGATCACGCCGCAGGCCGCGCCCAGTGTGGCACCGACCGCGATGTCCAACGGCTGCCATTTCAGCGACGATACGGCGACCGAACGTTTCGGAAGAGTATGAATGGTGGTTGCAGGCATGGTGATCTCCTAGCCTTAAAGGCCGCACACAGTAATCGAATCACGGGCGTTCCTTGACCTGTGCGGCTCGGGCGGGAACGCCACACCACAGTGTAGCCGCTCGGTTCACGGCTGGAAGTACCCTTGGAGGTTATGAAGCTTACCGATATTTCCCCCGCAATCGCATTGACCCCGCTCGACGGCCGTTACCACAAGGCCACCGCCCCGCTCGTCGAATACATGAGCGAACCTGCCCTGAACCGCGAACGCATGCGTGTCGAAGTCGAATGGATGATTCTTCTGGCCAACGGCTTTGAGGGCAACGGCAACCAGCCAATCGTTGACGGCGTCAAGCCGTTCACTGCCGAAGAGCAGGCCTTCCTGCGCGCCATTCCCGAGGACTTCGGCGCCGAAGGCATCAAGCAGCACGCCGCTCATGAGGCCATCACCCACCACGATGTGAAGGCCGTGGAGTACTACATCGATGATCAGATCGACAAGGCTCCGGCCGAGCTGGCCAACATCAACGACGAGCTGAAGACCCTCGTGCACTTCGCCTGCACGTCCGAAGACATTAACAACCTGTCCATCGCCCGTTGCGTCAAGAACGCGATGGAAAACGTGTGGACCCCGGAGTTCAAGCGCATCATCGACCACCTCGCCGGCAAGGCCGAGGAATTCAAGGATATGCCGCTGCTCTCCCTCACCCACGGCCAGCCGGCCACGCCGACCACGCTCGGCAAGGAGCTCGCCGTCTACGTCTACCGTCTGAACCGTCAGCTCAAGCACATCGAAAACCAGGAGTACTTGGGCAAGATCAACGGCGCGACCGGCACGTTCGGCGCCCACCTGGCCGCATGCCCGGATGTCGACTGGGTCGCCGTCTCCCGCGAATTCGTCACCAACCGCATGGGCCTGACCTGGAACCCGCTGACCACGCAGATCGAAAGCCACGACTGGCAGGCCGAGCTGTACTCCACCGTCTCCCACGCCAACCGCATCATGCACAACCTGTGTGTGGACGTGTGGATGTACATCTCCCGTGGAGTGTTCGCCCAGGTGCCGGTCAAGGGTGCCACTGGTTCCTCCACCATGCCGCACAAGGTCAACCCGATTCGTTTCGAGAACGCCGAAGCCAACTTCGAAATCAGCTGCTCGCTGCTCGACACCCTCTCCGCCACGCTGGTGGAATCCCGTTGGCAGCGCGATCTGACCGATTCGACCACCCAGCGCAACATCGGTTCCGCGCTCGGCTACTCCTTGCTCGCCCTGACCAACCTCATGGGCGGCCTTGAGTCCATCCACCCGAACACCCACGTCATCGAGCGTGAGCTTGATGAGAACTGGGAGGTGCTTGGCGAGCCGATCCAAACCGCCATGCGCGCCTGCGAGCTCAAGGGCCTGCCGGGCATGGACAAGCCGTACGAGAAGGTCAAGGAGCTTATGCGCGGCCACACCATCAACAAGGAACAGGTCGAGCAGTTCATCGACCAGCAGTCCTTCGACCCGGAAACCGCCGCTCGCTTGAAGGCTCTGACCCCCGCCACCTACACCGGTGTGGCCAGCCAGCTCGTCGCTTTCGACCGCTGAAATAGGTGCGATGCGAGTCCCTCGAGCCCATCGCATCCACCACACTACTGCGCTGAGTCACAAACCAAACCGCAAACTGAACCGAACAAGGACAGGCGTCAGGTAACCATTTCATGACTACTGAACAGGAGCAGTCCACTACGGAAGATCGCCCGGACAAGGCGACCTCCTTCACTACCGACCGGCCGATCGCCTCTGGTGACGGCCGGTCGGCCAGTTTTGCTGTCAGCGGACCGGACAGCCCGGCAACCGACGACAGCAACGATTCCGGACCGTACATCGACGACATCGCTCCGCGCCGCACGCGCGACTTCGGCGATCTGACCCGGGCCGGTCTGTCGCTGTTGATGGCCGCCGTGGTCATGGTGTTCGCCGTGTATCTGGGCGGCATGACGCGCGGCGTCGAATCCGACGCACACACCGCAGCCCAGGTCATCAACTGGTTGGCTGACTTCCCCTCCACCGTGCTGACGCAGCTGGCCACCATCGTCATCGTGATCATCGTGCTCGCTCAATTGCTACTGGCCCGGGAATGGCTGCAGGCCGCGGTGTCCGCGCTGGCCATGTTCGCCGGCTACGGCATGGTGTGGGTCGTATCGACGGCAATCAGCAGTCTGAACGATTTCACCCTGCCAATGGCACTAGTCTCAGCCGCCACCTCATACGGCTCCGGGCTGTTGCCCGACATCTACGCCGGCATGGCGTCCTTCCTGACCGCCGCCGGGCCACGCCGCACCCGCTCCACGGTCAAATGGAGCTGGAATATCCTGTATGCCATCGCTGCGGTGATGGTGGTGCTGTCGTGGCATTCGGTCACCGGCATGCTGGTGTCGATGGCCGCCGGCCGCACAGTGGGCATGCTGATCCGATTCGTGGTCGGCACGCAGAACAAGGGCGTGTGGGGCCAAGATCTGGTCGCCGCCCTGAAAGGCATCGGACTGGACACCGCCTCGCTGATTCGGCATCAGGAGCCCGGCGTCGGCCACGGTTCACTGGCCGTCACGCTGGACGACGATCTGGCCGAAGGCTCGCGCATCTACGATCTGGATACCACGGACAACCGTCGTTTCATCGTTTCCGTCATCGACGCGCAGACCCATACCGTCGGCTATCTGAAGCAGTTGTGGGACTGGGTGCGTTTCACCAGTGTGTCCATCCGACGTGACCGTTCCGTGCGTGACGCCGTCCAGCATCATTTCGCCATGCTGCTGGGTCTGCACAATATCAAACTGCCCGCGCCCGCACCCTACGGCATCGCCGATACCGACGAATCCGCGATTCTGGTGCTGGATGCACACACCATCGAACTGCCCGCCAACCTGAACACGCTTACCAAGGCGGATGCCGTGGCCTACATGCGCTACCTGTCCGTGGCGAGCCGGCGCGGCTATACGCACCGGCGCATCACGCCGGACACGCTCGCCCGGCTTGAAGACGGCACCGCCGTGATTGCCGGCTGGCTCAACGGCGACAACGCTTCCGGTCCGGCCAACACCGCGCTCGACAAAGTTCAGCTGCTAGTGCTGTTCGCCGCGCTGATCGGCGTGGAACCGGCGGTGGAGGCCGCCCGCGAGGCGTGGGGAGACACGACTCTGACGGCCTTGGCCCCGTTCATTCAGAAGGTCGCGGTCCCCTCCCCCACGCGCGCGCTGGAATCCTGGGACAAGCAGCTGCTCAAGGGCCTGAGGAGTCGTATCACCGCGCTGGCTGACGAGGAGACGGTGGAATCCGCCGAACCGGTGACGCTGGCCCGATTCTCCTGGCGTTCGATGATCACCATGCTGCTGGTCATCGTGGCCGTGGTCGTGGTCTTCACCCAACTGAAGCCCGAGGAGATCATCACCGCGCTGACCAACGCCAACCCGTTGATGGCGGTGGTGACGCTCGCGTTCGGTGTCTGCGGCTGGATCGGCTCGTCGATTTCGCTCGGTTCCCTGATGGCGCGGCACAAGCGTGACAATATGGGCGTCTTCATGAGCCAGGTGGCAGGCGGCTTCGCCACCGTATCCATGCCAGCCGGCGTGGGCCCCTCGTTCGTCAACCTGCAGTTCCTGCGCAAATCCGGCTATCGCAACACCCAGGCGACCGCAATTATGAGCGCCGCGCTCGTGGTGTATTACGCCGTGTACTTCTCCATGCTGGTCATCATCGGCCTGTTCACCGGCCGCAACATGTTCTCCGGCGCAATCCCGACAAACACGTTGGTTATCGTGCTGGGCGTTGTGGTCGTGGTGCTGTCCATTGCGATGATGATCCCGCCGTTGCGCCACTGGGTGACCCGTCGTCTTATGCCGCTGGCCAAGACGTATATCAACCAGCTGCTGGACGTGCTTTCCCAGCCCCGACAGCTCACAGTCAGCTGCCTGGGCGCGCTGTTCCAGAACGCGACCACTGGGCTCGCTTTCTGGGCGGCCCTGCAAGCGTTCGGCCATTCATCGAATCCGATCGAAACGACGTTCGTCTTCCTGCTGGCCTATGCATTGGGTTCCGCAGTGCCCACTCCAGGCGGTCTGGGCGGTGTGGAAGCGGCGCTGACATTCGCGTTCGTGGCGGTCGGAGTGCCGCAGGGCGTGGCGCTTTCCGCCACTTTGCTGCACCGCGTGGTGTTCTACTGGCTGCGCATTCCGCTGGGCGCGGCGGCCATGAAGTGGCTTGACAAGCATAATCTTGTCTGATTCGTCTATTTTCATACCCCCTTCGGGGAAATAGATGTGAAAACCCTTATAAAACGCGGGTTTTCGCAGAAACATGCGCTAGTATCATTGATGACAACATGGACTAAGCAAAAGTGCTTGTCCCCTGACCCAAGAAGGATGCTTTATGGCATACAACAAGTCTGACCTCGTTTCGAAGATCGCCCAGAAGTCCAACCTGACCAAGGCTCAGGCCGAGGCTGCTGTTAACGCCTTCCAGGATGTGTTCGTCGAGGCCATGAAGTCCGGCGAAGGCCTGAAGCTCACCGGCCTGTTCTCCGCTGAGCGCGTCAAGCGCGCCGCTCGCACCGGCCGCAACCCGCGCACTGGCGAGCAGATTGACATTCCGGCTTCCTACGGCGTTCGTATCTCCGCTGGCTCCCTGCTGAAGAAGGCCGTCACCGAGTGACCTTCTGCTCGGAGCGATTACTTCGAGCATTACTGACGACAAAGACCCCGACCGAGATGGTCGGGGCCTTTTTGTTGCAGTGCTTAGATGGGGGGGCTATAGGAACCTCTGTGGTGCTTCAGCAACGTCTTATCTTCGTTCCGAGCCGGCAGCGGTACGTGCTGCGCGCGATGCCGACCTCGGCCAGCAGGCTCTCGGCATTGACGTGCGGCTTCTCACCGGCCTTTTTGACCGGGATCGTCTTTTCCCGGCTTGTCAGGTTGTCCGGGTCTGCGCCCGGCTCTTTTCCCACCAGCTCCGCCGACCCCTTCATGATCGCCAGCCTGATCTCCATCGCCCGGCATTCGGCGCGCAACCGCTCCAGGTCGGCGTCCTACGCGGCGATCTCGCCGCGTAGGACGTCCGGATCCGTCTGCGGCGCGCCGGCCTTGCGTTCTGGTTCGTCCTTCGCCACCGCGGTCCCTTTCCGCTCGCCTAGCAGTTGCCGTCTCCGGTTTCTCACGACCGAGGAATCCACTCCCAGACCGGCGGCCGCCTGCCGCGACGTCATCTCGCCGGACGCGACCCTGAGCACGGCCTCGCGTTTGGGCCCGTCGGGGACCGGGCAGCGCCTGACACGGCGTTCGCCGGGCGCGAGCTCGTCGATCCACGCGGCCGGCAGCGCCTTGCTCGGATACCCCAACCGGCGCATCGTGCGGTTCGCCCGACGCCCGTGCGTCAGATAATGGTCCACTTGCAGCGGCACCACCGCTACCGTGACGTTCCCTGCAGGCACATTCCAACCGAACGAATCCGTCACCGTGCACTACGATGGTGCCATCGTCGCCGACGTGACTGACATAATAGACGGTAGACGCTGAAGCATAGTTCGCGAATACCACTGAACCGGGAGTCGATGATTCCCGGTTTTTCCATGTTATTGCTACGGTACATAACGCACGCATATTCACGAGGAATGCCCACTGGAATATACGAGGGAATGCTCGCAACACTCGAGAAGGGACGTCGTCATGCAGATCATGTATGCATGCACCGGCAATCAACGCCGTTCCGTGATGGCCGAACACTACACCCGAGCCAAGCTTGCCGACCGAGGAATTGGCTTGCAGAGCGGCAAATAGAGCCGGCAAAAAGACCGGTCAGCCATCGCGATGCTGAAATTGCATACTTCTATGTTCAATACGGCTGATATCGCGGGTTCCCGTTTCCCCTTTTCCTTGGCATTGGCTGAATCAGCGCTATTCGAGGAGCGCAATACGCAGGTCAAATGTTCTTCAATTATGCAATCATGCATGCATAGATTTGTATAATACGAAATTAGCCGGCTACAATTAGCGACGTAAAAAAGACACGTGACCAATACAATAAGGAGAGCAATCATGGCTTCACTGCTTCAGGGATTCGAAGAGGTTCAGCTGGTCAAGCCGGTGGGCAAGACCGTTCT
>ERZ810809.361-NODE-361-length-7759-cov-5.24688_pt1 | contig 7759 bp, 17 predicted proteins | sample MGYA00520202_ERZ810809 | MGnify/ENA primary metagenome ERZ810809 (study PRJEB31588, sample SAMN03398763) | human gut metagenome | study: EMG produced TPA metagenomics assembly of the PRJNA231909 data set (A prospective, longitudinal analysis of the... | reverse complement strand
TTCCGATCTAATATTCCCATATTCTAGATTGCATAGGGTTCTCTATGATAAATATCTTTGGTTTATATCTCTCTATGATCTGCACCATATTATATGTACACATTTCACCATTTATTCTGGTAAGAAATGATTTTCCATATTTATATTGATACCTTTCATAATCCCTATGCTCTCTTATAGTAAATTTGCTTGATGCTTGAATATCTCCAAATAATGATGTTGCTGTATTAAATTCTTTCTTCCAGCATGCATTTCCATTTTTCATGGCGCTTGCAATACTCCAACTCTCACATGGTGGAGAGGCTAGAATTACATCTGGCCTATCCAACATGTCTAACTTTTCAAACAAAGCTTTATCATCAAACAAGGTATTGATAGCTAAATCTTGATTTATAAAATCACTATTTTTATTTTCTCTATCTATACCTATGCTTGTAATATGGTGTTGCCCCCCCCATTGAGAATTATATTCATATACAGCTTTCTTATAGCAGCTATTGCCACTATCGAATAGCCCCCATATATTCATATTCTGTTTAATGCCTTCCATTCATCCAGTTTGAATACAGCCTTACCATGCTTTTTAGCATATTCATATTCACCTTTACAACCTCTACTCTGTTCCCAGCCATCACATAATACTAGGATGTCGCAATGCCCTAAGAGACCTAAACAAATATCTAATCCCTTTTGATATTCATCACCTGTCAAATAAACAAATCCATAGTTGTGGATAGGCGATACATAATCATTTGCTGTATCTGCAAATATTAATTCATTCATTATCACATCAATCTTTTTACGATTGCTTTCCTTGCCCCCATAAGGATGGGCTACATAGATAAGCTTCTTGCTCATTAATTTAATCCCCTCGCAGCTCTATTAAATGGACTATCTTCATATGGTGTGATGTCATCCGCATCATCCATGTCTAAATCATCATCTTCACCAATGATCTCCGCATCACTAGTGTCAGTATTACTATTGGCTTGTTGTTCTTCATCAAATAGGTTAGCTTGCGCACGTTTTCCTTCAATGTATGCTTCAATTTCACCCAGAACTAAATTAATATCTTCCATTAAATCCTTATCAACATCTAGCCATTTAGTGCTAAATACACATACTTCGCTTTCTTTGTTGCGTAAATATCCCTTTACTTTAATTCCAGATACTTCATCTGGTAAGAAATCTTTACCACCATATCTAAATTCAATTCCGGATACAGATACCATGTTTTGAGCGAATTTAAATGCTCCAAACTTGGATAATAACAATGCTTTCATTGTGACATGTGCTTCCTTGAATTCTGGTCTTGGCTTTTCATACGATTTCAAAGAATGCTGCTCATCCATTTCTGCTACTTTTTTTCGTATACGTAATATCAAATTTTCCGCTTTCCATTTTAAATTTTGTTATTGTATACCTCATTTTCTTTTCTCCTTTACTTTTCTAGCATCAATATATCCCTTACAATTTATGCATTTCTTAGCCATGATATATGGTACTTTTACTCTAATTCCTCTTTTATCCGGCACCGGCAACATTAATTTATTAGGGCATTTACAAGTAGTCCTTACAAATAATCCTTGATTGCCTGTAAACTTTACTGCATGCTTACATGTTTTAGCTTTTAAAAACATATCCTTTGGTCTTGCCATTACCGCATCAACCTTTCCGCCCTTTCTAGGGCTTTATTTCGTTTCTTTTCTATTGGCAATGTCTCTGCATTGCCCTTATCAAAAGGGTATTTGCTCATCATCATTGAAGTTATCAAAGTTTGATTGTTCATTATGTCCACCATTTAATTTGTTTCCTACAAAACTTGCGACCACTTCTGTTACATATCGCTTTTCACCATTTTGAGTTTCATATGATCGTGTTTGAATTCTGCCTTGTACCAAACATTTATTTCCTTTTCGCAAAGTCCCTATTTCTTCTGCTAATGTTCCCCATGCTACACAATTGACGAATGCCGTTTGCTCCTTTGCTTCCTTTGTATTAGCATCAATATAGGTATTACTTGCAGCTATTGTAAATGTTGCTACTGCTCTACCAGTCTTTGTATATCTTACTTCTGGGTCTCTCGCTAGATTGCCCATTAAATTAACAGTGTTCATTTCTTCTCCTTTATACTATTTATATAGATGCCATCTACTTCTTCTAATTCAGTAACTGATATTTCCCCATTTAGCCATGCAGCACATATAGCTACATCCATAAATGAATTTGTGTATATTCCATCATCTGTAGTATGTATCCCTACAGATATCCCAGCTTCTGTAAAATAGATATACTTTCCTGTATCATTCCATGCATTCATTGCATATGCGTTTATAATTGCTTCTCCAGTTGCTCTAGGAATAAATACAATCCCTCTATATTTGTTTTCCATTAATTATCCGCCCTTTTATTCCATGCCTTTTCACAATCTAAGTACAATGGCCACTCTTCAAAATGAGTGACGGCTCCACATTTATCACATGCCACCATATGATGTTTTAACCCTACTTTTATCCCTGTCATAATCCTCATATGTTTATTCCCGCAAAACGGACAGGGCCTTAGTCGATTTTCTCTGTTCATATTCTCCCCTCCAATCAGGTAATCGAATTAGCCTATATGTTCTAAATGGAAATCCATAATTATTTACCCCTTCATAGACACTATCTTTATCTAAGTAATATCCATTAGGTACTTTAATATCCTTACGCCACTCTGTAGCCTTTAGTGTCTTTTTCTTTACTTTTGGCTTTTCAAGATTAGTACTAGATACCCATTTCTTTCTTACCTGTACATCATTATGATCAATGTCAGATTTTCGCTCTTTCATAAAGTACTTAGCCAACCCTATAGCATCTTCTGCTTCCCCTCTGTAGTACTCAATTTTTGTATAGCCATATTCCCATAACTGTTTTAGAATTTTAGTATTTAATCGAATGCCTTGATTAAGTAGCATATGAAAGTGTATTTTGCCTTGCCGTTCCATAATATAAATATATTTACAAGGCTCATTTTCTTTCTTAAATCTTGCTCTCAATCTTCTAATAAATTTAGTCATCCTATTTTTTGCTTCAGTTTCATCAGGATCATCTCGAAATGTCAGTGTTAGATAATAATCGTCTTCTATAAAATTCATATCGATTAATAATCTTAATTTCTTTTCAGCAATACGTATGTTATTTTTACGAATCATTTCAGGTGTTACATGTTGTTTTTCACTTCTAAATTTTTTTCCTATTTTACCTAGATATGAATTACCCGTGATTGAATCTGTAACCTCTCTGATATTCTTCGATTCTATTACTGTTCTCCTACGCATTTATTTACCCCTTATGTCGAGTTGTTAATATATCTATCGAGTCCCACAAATGCATTTGAAACCGCATTTTTACTAGACATTTCTCTATATATGAGGTAAACTATAAATAGGATTATTTATGGTTATATTCTCATATAACTACTTAATGACCGCCGTGCTATAACACGGCGGTTTTTTATTTATTAAATTCACAATGCCATTCGCCTTGATATCTCATTAGGTATTGGCACTCACTACAACATGTATCACATACACGCTTCTTTTCTTTGTGACATACAATTGCACAATGTATTGGTTTTCCACATATTGGGCATTCCATGTTAGTTAATTGGTTGTACCAGTTATCCATCTTGCCACTCCCGTTTTAGTTGTGATTCTACTAATCGGCACTGTAGTTTGAATACATTAATTGCTTCCTGTGCATTTAAATAAAGTACCTTAGCGGTATCTCTTCTTAATCTAAGCTCAGCAATATATTCATCTCCCTGTGCTAGATCACGTATTAATGTAACTGCTACTTTTTCCAATCTGGCCGATGCTATAAATTTAGCCTTGGCCTTTTTATAAGCATACTCAGCATTTGCCAAATCAAGTCCTCTATCTTTGGCTAAACGCAATGCTTTATTGAGTTCTAATTGTTTATCTTGTAAATAACTATATAAATCTGCACCATTCATCATTTTGATTGTTTACTAAGTTCTACTTCTTTAATAAGTTGTTGAACAAGTGTTTCCAATTTAGAAATACGGCTATCTTTATCTTTTGCCTCTTGAATGTAATCTGAGCCTTTGCCAGTCTTAAATGAGAGGCTTAGATTATATTGATTTTCAGCGCCTAGTGTAGCGCCGAAGCCTAACATGATACGTTCATTAGGTCTAGCGAATACGCCGAGCGCTATAGCATTACTATTGCGGTAATGACCGTAAGAAATCGCGTAGCTGACTTTATCATTACGATTAAAGTCAAGCGGATGTAATCCGGCCAATGCTGCGGAACTTGCGCCTAATTTATTTAGACGTGCATTGGTTTGGTTAATTTGAGCCATGTCTACTTGGTTTTGCGCTCTTAGTTGACGCATATTAACCGCATCAGTATCCGCAACTCCATCCGCAACGTCATGAATTTGTTGATTACCAACTGTAATCTTTTTAGTTGTTAATTCAATGTGTTTGCCGTTGTTATCAGCAACCATGCCATCCATATTGAATTGAGCGTTGTCTAAATTATCTGTATTTTCTACTTTAAACCCATTAGCACCGTAATTAGAGTTAATTTCTCCGTTAAATACATGACTACCATTTCTGCCAGTATAGTTACGTTGTGGATCATTAACCGTGCCAAATTGAACGGAATTCATGTTAGCTAAGTCTTTATTCACATGAACCGCGAACTCTTTACCACCATCAATATTTGTTGATTGTGTAACCGTTGTATTTGTTCCTTCTGCAACAGTAGTAAATTTAAGAGCATTAATTACCGCATTAAGTTGAGAGCCGTTGATTGCGTCGGTAGATGTACCATCTACTCTACCTGCTGCCACGTTGGTTAGTGTTCGCTTATAGTTTTGAACACCACCATTACCAGCTTTATTATTAGCTCCAATAGATACCGTGCTGTTCGCTACACCGCCGGCAAAATCGTATTTCTCACCATTGATGTAAATATGATTGGTAGATACTGTTTCTTCTGTAGTTGAGTTAGTTCCCAACGCTACAGAGTTTTGCACATCAGCTACGGTATTATTACCGAGTGCCAAACTATCTACTGCCACCGCTTGACCGTGAGAGCCTAAAACCGTAGCTCCTTGATTTTGAACAGTATTGTTAGAACCAAAAGCCAACATTTCTTTATTGGAGCCTTGAGCCTTGTTGTTATAACCAACAACTACACCTTGGCCACTTGCGACTGTTCCGTTATTTGAGCCAATCACTGTAGCGTTTTCAGCATTGACTGTGTTTGTACGTCCAATAACAACCGTACTTTCACCATTTGCATAGGCGCCGTTACCTATAGCGATAGTATTATAAGCACTTGTTCGCGCTTGGTTACCCATTGCAATGGTGTATTCAACTAGGCTTTCTGCATGCGAGCCAAATGCAAAACTATTGCGACCTGCTGCAGTTGCATTGTTACCACCTGCGAACCCATTCTCACCTGTAACTGTATTATCAGTACCAAATGCGAATGCATTGTTCGCATCAATGTGATTTTGGAACCCGGTTACCATTGAACTTTTAGAATTTACGGAAATGGTGTTATCTGTGCCGCCGATGAAATTGTTATCAGCTGCAAATACGTTTACTGCTAAAGATGCGATTGTTGCTGTCATTAATACTGTTTTGTTCATTGTGTTTATCTCCTATATTTTGTACAATACAGGTAGAGTATTTAAGCGACTACTCTACCAAGTCCGCTATGGTTTCCTAGGCCATTATTAGCGGACTTTTTCATTTTCTAACTCATGGATATCATCTAACCAGTAACCTGTGAGTAACCAAAGAGTAATGCCTAGTAGTCCCTGGCAAAACCCTGTCCATAAATCGATATGATCAATATCCATAGAACCAACTGCACCAACTACCAATATGGCTGCAATAATACGAGTTGCATAAATTACTTTCATCATTTCTACTCTCCTATTCGTGCCTGGCACCGTTTCGCTAGCCAAGCATTAAACGACTCAACGTGGATAAGGCGTTTACCTCCACGCTTACCAATTTTCATAGACGGAAAGTCAAAGTCTTGCGCCCATTCTCGGATTACAGTTTCCGGTACACTGGCAAGCTCTGCTGCTTCCGCTACTGTGATACATATTTTATTCATAGGTACCTCCTAGGCGCTAAATGCTAGTCGAACCGTCCACACAAGAATGAATAAACTTATGCTAGAGGATATACCTAATGCTAAAATCCATAAGCACATTGAACATAATTCATATAATGACTCTTTATTCATAGTTATCTCCTTTTACAAAATATTCACGTACATTTAGTGCACTTTTAATTATTTATTTGTATAATCACCTTGAAAGGATGTGAAAATATGGATTTTATTACTGTAATCATTTCATTAGCTGCTTTATTACTTTCTCTACTTTCATATTTACGAGAAATAAGATTAATAACGGTTGATTTTGATGCCAATTGTTTTGCATTAGATGTCACAAAAAACATAAAAGCTGCTGATAATATTTTTGAAGATTCGCCTAATCGATATGCAATTTTTACAACTGCAATCATCGTGAATGCTAGTACTGCCAATAGCTCTTATTTTGATTTACGAGCCTATAATCCTAAAACAAACGAAAACCATTTCCTTTGCACTTTATCTAGTCTTCCTTTATTAAAAAACAAGCCTTCTTTATTAATTAGTCCATTCGGACCAAGAGCTTTGGAAAATTTCGTTATTGATTTGCCTAAATCGCGCTGTGGTCCCATCACATCAGGAAGTTGTTTAGAGTTGCCCATTTTGATTGTTCTTAATAAAAATATTTCTATTGAAGAGGGCGTCTCCATAGAATTTAAAGTTCCTCAATACGCTTAGTTACCATGGCATCGCTCATCTGTATCAACATCTAATAGAAAAAAATTTAAGTTCTACAGAGTTCATTACGATTTATCCAATTTTCATAAAATTTTAAATAGCCAAAATGCTACTGATATGCCTAATGAAAAAGAAGAAATCAGTACAGCAATGAATGGTAAATAATACCAAAAGCCCTCCTCCGATGATCCAACTCTTATATATTCATTTTGATACCCTAATTTTTCTGTATCTTCTTTTGTATGTATTCTTCCTACATATTTTTCCATTTTTATACCTCCTCTCTATTGCCACTAACTTTTGTTAGTGGCTTTTATTTCTTTCATTTGATTTCACCTCTTTGTTTTATTTTCATTATTTATTCATGTATAATAATTTTTGATAGGATAATGACATATGCTGAACTACTTGGTAACAAGTAGATGTAAAGGATAAAAAGCCTTTACGATAACATCTTGGTGGTTCAACCACAATTAGAAATTCTTAAGAATACAAATAAAGTTATTTCTATGATTCAATCTTCTGCAAAAACTTCACTTGCAAAAGAATTTACCCTTAATGCTCAAACACAAGGAGCTTTAGCGTTAGCACAAAATGTAGCTAATAGCCCAATGCTTCAATTAGAGAAAGCTTCTGGTATTTCTCGATTACGTGATTTTGGTTTAGGAAAGGATGTTTACACGTCCCATTAGTAAGTAATTACTAATTGCAAATTGGGTGAATTCAAGGAATCTCCTGCTGCAACAGGACAACCTTGAGCCAAGACAAAGTAAATGCCTTGTATGCTTTGTAAGGTGCAACGCATAGATGGTGAGGAGCATTACCAATAATCCATCCACGAGCGCCCAATATCCTATCTATTGCCACTAACTTTTGTTAGTGGCTTTTAAGATCGGA
>ERZ810809.338-NODE-338-length-8528-cov-6.99941_pt1 | contig 8528 bp, 12 predicted proteins | sample MGYA00520202_ERZ810809 | MGnify/ENA primary metagenome ERZ810809 (study PRJEB31588, sample SAMN03398763) | human gut metagenome | study: EMG produced TPA metagenomics assembly of the PRJNA231909 data set (A prospective, longitudinal analysis of the... | reverse complement strand
AAGAAAACGAAGATTAATGTAGCGCTAGATAATAGCGTTAGATAGGAGGAATATATGGCAGAATGGTCAAATGCAACCATGACTGATATCGGTGCTGATCTTCAAGCGAAGGTAAATGCAGGCAAAACTAAATTGACATTCACTAAAATCAAAGTCGGTAGTGGCGTTAATGCAACGAATCCATTGGCACTAACTGATGTAATCTCCTCTAAATGGGAGACTACTAATTTTGTAGTTAAACAAGAAGGTAAAATCGTAAGCGTTGATACGTTTATTACAAATAACGGCATAAAAGAGGCATTTAGAATGTCAGAAATTGGGTTATTTGCCAATGATCCAGATAAAGGAGAAATATTGTATGCATACCTAACAGATCCTGAACCTGATAGGATGCCGGCAGAAGGGGGTGCGGTTGTTGTATCTCAAGAGCTAACTATCGGAATGATGTTTAGTAACACTGGCAATGTATCACTCACAGTTAATATGGGGGCGCTAGTTAATCAGGAACAACTTAAAGAGCATAACTCATCTACTTCATCTCACTCTCCTATAACAGACCAAATCAAAGCAATCCTTGGAAGTGCAAATTGGAAAGACACTCCTGCTAGTACACTTGTTACAATTAAAAATTTATTGGGCCAAGGTGCTATAGTAGCATCTAAACTTGATGCTAGCGCAGGCTTTGTTAAATTTGCAAATGGTTTCACTATCCAGTGGGTATTATTTAATGCTAATAATCAACCAAAGCCATGGACTGTGCGATATCCGATAGAGTTCAGTAATAAAACTATCGCCGTTTCTGCAACAAGATATAACGGTGATTATTCATTTTCTGAAATCATTTTATCGACATCTAGAAATCAGTTGACGTACAAGGATAGTGATTATAGAGGGCAGCAAGGTGTTGGTGACCAGATTATGTTTCTGATTATAGGTAATTAAATTTTTCCTAGAGCGAACCAGTAATAAGAAGCAGCATATCTATCACTTGCCGAAAATACGGCCTTAGTGGTGTCGCTCTCAGTCACGGAGTTGGCAAAATACCTAGGGGTATCTGAGCCCGACCAGTACGCATCAATAGCGTTCGCCATGAATAAAGTTGTAAATTTGATAGGGAATCGCACTTCTGTCTTAGTTACATTATCTTGGCCGCCTATTCCCCACTGGGTATTAAGATAATCCGACGGCTATCCACACAAAACTTCCAGTATCTGCTCTGTTAGTTAAGAATCTGATTGCGGTTCTATTAGATTGAGAAAATCCACTGTTCCACGAAATAAAGCATTCCGATCCAGAAGTCGCAACACTGACAGAGTCGTCGGTGGCTAAGGATACCAGAACAGTACTGTTAATCGGTAGCGAAATATCTTTGTAGTACCTATTGGAATCAAACCAGGATATTCCCCACTGGGCATTAAGCTTTACCAACTGCTAACCAAAGACACGGTCTCGAGACTGTCTTATTTGTTTGAAAGTTATAATAAGAAACTTTTTCAAAACCCGTCTTATTAATATTGTAAATCTTAATGCTATCACTAGAACCTCCAATTATAGACGGCACCGCAGAATAGCATTCAATAAATGATATTGGAAAAGTAACCCAATGACTCCTCTCATCAGAATCATAGTTATCGCGTCCCCACTGGGGAGTTACTTTAATAATTCTATTGTTTTACGTAGTTCCCGAATGGTTTTGTGCGTGTATACCCTGGTAGTGATATCGCCTTGTTTATGACCTAACAATGCGCGTAACGTGTTAGGCGGCGCAATCGCATCAAGTAGACTTGCAAATGTGTGCCGGGTATCGTGGATAGTATGCTTGCAGTTAAGTTGTTTCATAATATCATGGAAATGCTTGCGAAATGATGTGTAGCTGATAGTGAATAGATAATTGTCTGTATCGTTGTATAATTGCTCAATTAATGGCTTGATGCGGTGATGGATGGGAATGATACGCCCTTCACCAGCTTTTGTTTTAGCGTGTCTCACAATAAGGTATAATGATCGTCTATTGATATCTTGCCTACGTAAGTTAAGTAGCTCGCCGATACGGAGCCCGGTGTAGAGCAACATTAAAATCATTTGGGAATAAGAATTATCTATCGCCCATAATTTGTTGATTTGTTGGCGAGTGAATACTCTTCTTTTAATCATTGGTATATTGGGCCCTAGATTTAAGTGTGAGGCGTAATTAGTGATAGGGTAATCTTGGATGATTGCGTAATTAAATAATTGATTAAGTAACGTGCGGACTTTCTTACATGATGAGTAAGAAAGTCCTTTTACGTGCATGGAATTAATCACATTTTGAAGGTGCTGAAAATGAATATCCGTGATAGGCATATCCGCTATGTTGGATATGTGTTTAAAAGCAATATGGTAAGACTTAACGACACTCTTAGTAATAGCTTGTGAGTGAATAGGCAACCACTCGTTAAATAGTTGCCTTAATGTAATGGTATTGCGTTGTCTACGTTTTAGTATAACGGCGTAACGGCGCATAATTTCACCTCCGAAAGGATGCTACTATGAATCAATATGTATTTATTTTAAATGACAAAGGGGAGCGTATTACATCCCTGTGTGATAACACGTTGAGCCGTGATGATATTATGGCGCAAGCTGAACACGATTATCCAAATGCACAATATGTGTATTCTGCAGATGGTGACAGTATGCTAGATGAATTTATGAGCGGTAAATTGTATGTAAACGGAAAATTTATTGAGCCTGATCCGTATGTTCCTACAAAGGAAGATAAGATTAACGCTATAAAAGCTGAATATGAACCCCGCTTCAAAATGCTAGAAGAAGCGCAACGTAGATTGCTACTTATGGGAAAACCTACTAATGCAATTAGCACTCAATATATCAAGTTGAATAACGAAATGGTCGCACGAATTAAGGAGGTGCAATAATATGCCTAAATATATCGGTGATAGCAAAGTTCCTGTTATGGAATTCTGTGAGTACTGCTGGGAAGTACTCAACGATGACGGTACATGTCCAACAGAAGGATGCGTGCACAATGATTTAATGGCTTTAGATGAAGAATCATAAGGGCATGGGGGAGTGAATGGATATTCTTAATGATATTTTAATCATGCTCATCAGTGGTATATCGCATGAACATATAGTCAGTATGGGGGTAGTGATTATTTTAACCACTACATTGTTATTTGTGGACACAATACAGCGGATTGCTGCAGAAGTGTTGCGGTATAACAAAGATAATCACAGGCCTAATAATCCTATTACACTACTAACAACATTGACCTGGTATGGATGGGGAAAAGGTAGGTATATCGATGAAACTACCGGTGAACGGCGTAGATATTTAATGAGTGAGCGCCTTAGAGGTGATCTATTAAAGAAACTATGCATACAATATCCGGCATGGATGATACTATCCATTGTATTTATTTCATTACCTGATATCCCAATACCAAACACCAATCTATTCTTAGACCATATATTCTCTTATGCATTTATGCTGATACCATTCTTCGCTGAGTGTTGGTCTATTATTGAAAACCTACGTGAAATGGTTGAAGATGACCTAATTGATATAGGAAAAATATTTCAATATACGATTGAAATCATAAAGGCATGGAGGGGTAATGGATAAGCTAGCGATTATTAACCGCATTAAGCGGTCATATAAGTCCATTCGAATAGCTGGCATACGGCCAACAGGTGTATTAGCAACGAGGGCATTGGTCCTCGTCATGCTAGTACCGATGATATTAGTCGTTGCCCAGTATGTGCTATCGACGATTAAGGGGTATGTATCCCCTGAAGCGAATCAGCTTATCGATAAGGGTATTCTTATAATTGACCATATATTCGTACCATCAGTGCTTATGACCATTGTTGGATTGTGTGGCATGTTCATCGATAAGAACCATAACGGGATTCCAGATAAGCTTGAGGAACCAAATACATTGCCTATGAACAGACCTGGCATACAACAATTAGAGGATGATATTAACCATGACGAGAGGGGGAAATAAATGTTTAGACAAATTACAATGGACGAGTTAAAAGACCTAGCGCTAGATGCCTATGGCCAAATTGAAAAGGCGTACTATCATTGGACAGGGGTAAAAGGTGGTAAGCACTTCACAGATTACCATATCAACATCGACCGAGCAGGTACAATGTGGACCGATATAGAGGCCTTAACCGATTATAAGGAACACACCTATATGCGCAATAGTAACGCTGTAGGCATTGCCATTGAAGCGTGTTGGGATGCAGTCAGTGAAAATAACCTAGGTAGTGAACCACCAACAAAAGAACAGTTGGCCACTATGACACAAATTATGGCGGTGCTTACTATTAATGCAGGTGTGCCACTTGACCTACAACATCAGATGACGCACGCCGAAGCAGCAGATAATCGGGACGGATTGGACCTCTATTATTTAGATCCGACGGGCTATCCAAATAATACGTACGGCCCAGACTCCAACGTTGACCGATGGGACCTCTTGGTGTGCCATGAGGGCGACGAACGATGGAGTGGTGGTGACTGGTTACGTGGCACCGCTCGATGGTGGGGTGCTCAGTGGGGTAGTACAATTTAGGAAGGAGTTACCATGTATGAAACTATCAAGAACAAAGTTATATCTGCGTTTACTCTTAAGCGTGTTATTTGTGGTGTGCTTAGCATTATTTCCATCTATTTCGCATGCAGCCTCATCGGAGGGTACCTCGACACAAGAGCCGACTATCAGCGTACCCGTGAGCAGTTGGAACGAACTCAAAGGGCGCTTGATGAAAGCAGAAAGCTCAATCAACAACTCCGAGAAAGCATTGCAGCAAGCCAACAGCTTAACCGCGACGCAGGGAACAGCATTAACAGAATTGAAGATTATCAACGAAGAACGGACGAAGGAATTGAACGCGCTCAAAGCAATCAACGAGAAACAGGGGCAAGAATTAACGAAAGCCTCCAATCTCTTGACAACGCAAGAAGCGAAATTGAACGAAGCCTCGACCTCATTAGAAGAATTGACAGAACAAATCAAACGCAACAAACGAACCGAACAGCGCCTTAAACGGCAACGTGACACATGGGCCGTGGTAAGCGGTGTATTTGGATTGGCAGGTGCAATTCGTCGATGACTGAGAGGTGATCCATACATCTCCTGAGCATGAGCAGGTGGACTCATGGATTGACTATATAAAAGACCTTACCAGGATATAACTTGGTAAGGTCTTTTTTTTATATTTAATTTATTGCATACAATCTAAAAATATGGTGTAATTAGGGTAATAATAGGAGGTGGGAGTAATGCTGAAAATTCTTAATTGTAATCCACATTTTATGAGGGACCCAGTGCCCGTGTCGAACTATGCTGAAGCGTGGGACGTAATATGTTCCATGCAAAGGGAATTAGGTCAAGGGATACTTGCTGTTGACAGAGAGGCTTGGGAAGTTTTGGGATTAGCTGAGCATTTCCCTGAATTTGTTTGGAAAGAAAATGTAAAGGCGGTATACATTAATAGCGATAAATCGTTACTGATTCCTGCCCCAAGGAGATATTGTAGATCTAATGTTTTGAAGCTTATCAAATTCTTTGGACTCCACTATTCTATCCGAGAAATATAAATGTATATATGACATCATTTTGACATCATATTATATAAAAATATAGTGAAATATAAATAGATACGCTAGTAATCGAGCTAGATAATTGCTGTATTTATAAGTTTTGTGTGTGAACTTTAAATGCCACGCCATCTTGAGGGGGTGGTGAGCTAACGCTCGTGCGGGTTCAAGTCCCGCCAACCGCACCAGCGCAAAAGGACTTACAGTTTTCTGTAGGTCCTTTTTTTATACCCGTATTGGCATACTTTCATATTATGTGTACAATCATAGTAATTAGTAATATACATTTATGTGTGTAGTTTTCAGTATGAGAGAAGATTATGGTTTTTAATTATGGCGAGACATTGCGTATTCGAAGGGATTTATATACGATCTTAGGCAAGATACGCTACATTGATACTCATGGGAAGATATGGTATGAGTATAAGTTAGTCAAACATAGTAATAACAAGGCATTTTGGCTCAGTTGGGATAAGAAGCGAGATGCGTACCAGTTTTCCAAGTTGTGTGGAAAAGCATTACCAGCCGATATGAAACTCGTAGATAGTGGTTATGAGATGGTAACGGGTGCTTGGGGTGAGGTAGACGTAGGTACTACTGATACTGCTAAATATAAAGAGTATGAAAATGCTGATGGTACTGCTACGTTTTCTGTTCAAGAGTGGGCTTTTGAAACGGAATATTCAAAAGGCTTTTATATTAATAAAGAATACGTATCTGTCGAAAAGGATTCAGAGGTAACCGAGTCTATTCTAGATAAAATGGATACGATTAAGAAGCTGAAGTTCATAGGACCAGTCGGTTGGATTTTGGGGAACTTACTACTTTATATGCCAATCTTTGATATAAAAATATTGAATGATGTACGTGATGTACTTACATGGCCTTATATAGTAGCTGGGAGTATAGTCCTTGGTATCATTGTGGCTTGTGCTTTCATTATTTCGAGAACTATGCGTTGATGAAAACACATCGGTTATATAGGACTCCCTTTCGTGGGGGAAATAAAAGGTCGTAACATGTATTAATACATATTACGACCTTTTTACTATAGGATTTATTTGTTAGGGGTTAGTTATTAGCTTCAGCTGGTTGAAGTTGTTCAAGCTCAGCTTCTTTAGCATCTAATTCTTTGGCGCCAAAATGAGCCAATACACAGAATGTAATACAAAGAACACATGCTACTAATAAAAGATAGAAACCTGCATTCCAACCAAATTTATCTGCTAAAACACCAAATAGTGTTGTACCTAAGTTTGCACCAACAATGTAACTCATGAATCCACGAAGACCAACAGCAGAACCTACTGCAAATGGTGGTACAATATCCATAGTTTGTACTGAAGCTAAGAATTGAGGAATGTAGATTAAACAACCTACAATAGCAGCGAAGAAAGTAACCCATAAGAGAGACTCGCTTTGCCAATAACCAAATATACAGAAGAAGATAATACTTATAGCAATGATTGCAGGTGGCATGCGATAACCTTTAAAGAATTTATCGGAAATATAACCAGCAAAAATAGTAGAAGGAATAGCCGCCCATTCAAAGAATAAAAAGGCAACAGACATTTCTGCTTTGGAGAAATCCTTTACTTGTAATAAATAAATTGGAAGCCAAGTAAGCATACCAAAGCGAATCATGTAAACGAAGGTGTCAACTAATGATACATACCAAGCGTTTTTATTTTTCAATACGTATTTTACAAAGATTTCTCTTGTGCTCATATGCGGTGCTTCAGAACTTCTGTGCGCCTTATGAGCTGTGTCGGCGATGATTTCACTTGTTGGTGGTAAGCCTTCACGTTCAGGGCTTTCTTTGATTAAGAAAGAAATGGCAATTGCTATGATAACTGCAATAAGCGCTGGTACACCATAACTCCCTAATTGCCAGTGGTCTGTAGTAGTGAAATATAATGCGGCGGCTACGATTGGTGCTACGATACCACCACCGAGATTGTGTGAAATATTCCAGATAGCTCCATAACGGCCACGTTCCTGTTTTGGGTACCATTTAGCTAAGGTGATAAAGGATGGTCCTACACCAAATCCTTGGAAAAAGCCATTTAGTACTACTAAAACTAAGAAGAAGGCGAGACTATCGGCAAAGCTCATAAAGATATTGATAATTGCACAGCAAATGAGACCGAAAGCCATAAACTTGGCAGGACTTGCTTTGTCCGCAAGACTACTCATAAAGCCTTTACTTAAACCATAAGCGATAAGCATACCACTAGATAGCAAACCAATTTCTGTTTTGCTCATATGGAGGATATCTGATAAAAAGTGTGTTGATAAGGCAAAGTTATTACGAACAATATAGTACGCAGCATAACCTATAAAAATACCAATTAATGATTGCAATCTATATTTATAATATAGATTCATAATCATGTTTTGTGGAACTGATGATTTTGCCTCTTTAGGTTGTAGAAATGAAAACATAGTTATTACCTTTCTTTCTTAATAACTAAATCCTATTGCATTGTTAATACTACCATTTCTATAGAATTCATGTAAATGATTTATGAGATAAAAATATTAATTTACAATTTAAATTGTTTATTATTAGCTGAAGATGTGTATAGAAAATATTTGAATTATAGACAAGTACTTCTTAATATATTAGATTAAATATATTGGGAGGTTATTATCTATGAAATATTTACGCCGTGAACTTAATCAAGTGGAAAAAGAGTATTTAAAGCAATTTGGTGAAGGTTCTTTAAATCGTGTCATCCTTCATGATCCTGATACAAATGATAAACAAGAGGTGCAAGATACTATTGATATTCTAAAAGAAGCAATTGCAAAAAATAAACCTCTAGAACAGGTTCCAGAGGATATGTGGAAGCTTATTGAATTTTAACGTATATGACTGACTATATGAGATGTATAGCCAGTTTTTTAA
>ERZ810809.270-NODE-270-length-10536-cov-6.79563_pt1 | contig 10536 bp, 6 predicted proteins | sample MGYA00520202_ERZ810809 | MGnify/ENA primary metagenome ERZ810809 (study PRJEB31588, sample SAMN03398763) | human gut metagenome | study: EMG produced TPA metagenomics assembly of the PRJNA231909 data set (A prospective, longitudinal analysis of the... | reverse complement strand
AGAGCATGGACATGAAGGAAATCCTGAAATCGGGGATTGAACAGGCATTACAAGATACGATTAACAGCGGTGATTTGCCGGCTGGGGAATATCCAGAAATCGTTCTCGAAGTGCCACCTCAAAAGGAATTCGGTGATTTTTCTACAAACATCGCTATGCAATCCGCTCGTGTAGCTCGTCAAAATCCTCGAGCCATTGCTGAAGCTTTGATTAGTCATATGAATTTTGATTGGCTTGAACGTGCTGAGGTTGCCGGCGCAGGTTTTATTAATTTCTTTTTGAAATCTGATATGGTGTACGATACGTTAAAAGCCATTTTGAATGCTGGTACTGAGTATGGTGTTCAACCATTGCGTGCGCGCGATACAATTCAAGTAGAGTACGTAAGTGCAAACCCAACAGGTCCATTGCATGTTGGTCATGGTCGCGGTGCTGCGTACGGTAGTGCTCTTGTAAACTTGTTACGTGCAGCGGGTTATAATGTACAATCCGAGTACTATATCAATGATGCAGGTAATCAAATCGACAACATGGCTATTTCCATTGAGTACCGTTTCCAAGAGTTACAAGGTGCTACATTAGTATTCCCACCTAAACGCAATGAAGACGGTTCTATGCCTGAGTTCGATATTCCAGAAGGGGCTTTAGTGTTCCCTGAAAATGGCTATCGTGGCCCAGATATTATTGAAACAGCGAAAGCGATTGCAGAACGCGAAGGCTTTGATAAATTAAATGCTATGAACGAAGCAGATCGTGTAGCCTTGTTTAAGGAAGAGGGCTTAAAAGAAAAATTAGCTCGCTTAGAGGAAACATTAAGAAACTTCCGCGTTACTTTTGATAATTGGTTCTCTGAACGTACAGTTCATGAATCGGATGAAATTCATCATTCTGTAGAGGCTCTGAAGGCCCTTGGTAAAGTCTATGAAAAAGATGGTGCATTGTGGTTAAAATCCACTGACTACGGTGATGATAAAGACCGTGTAGTTATTCGTGATAATGGGGTTCCTACGTATTTAGCGGCAGATATTGCATATCATCGCAATAAATATGATCGTGGTTTCAAGGAAATGATTGATATCTGGGGCGCTGACCATCATGGCTATGTATGTCGTGTAAAAGCGGCTATGGCGGCGTTTGGTTATGACCCTGATAAATTAACCGTATTGTTATTACAAATGGTAGCATTGTTCCGTGACGGACAACTTGTTAAATTGTCTAAACGTAGTGGCGATAGTGTTACATTAGATGAATTGATCGAAGAGGTTGGCGTAGATGCGTCTCGCTATTTCTTCTTGATGCGTTCTTTGGATAGCCAACTTGATTTTGATATTAACTTGGCAAAATCTCGCAGTAATGACAACCCAGTGTATTATATCCAATATGCTCATGCTCGTATTCACAGCATTTATAACCAAGTGCGTGAAGCTGGCATTGCATTTGGCAATTATAGTGAAACTGATTTCACAACGCTTACAAGTGAAATGGAATTAGAATTAATTAAGAAATTAGCTGAATATCCGGAAGAGGTCGTTCAAGCTGCCGAACATCGTGCCCCTCATCGTATTGCTCGTTATCTATATGATTTGGCAAGCATGTTCCATTCATTCTACCGTCAAGGTCGTATCATTGGCGTAGATCCAGCATTACAACAAGCTCGTCTTGGATTAATTACAGCGATTGCCCTCGTTCTTCGTCAAGGCTTGGGTATTTTAGGTATTTCCGCTCCGGAAAAAATGTAATAGGTGGGAGGCATCATGGCAACTAAGTATATTTTCGTAACTGGCGGCGTTGTTTCTTCTCTTGGGAAGGGAATTACAGCAGCATCTTTGGGTCGTTTACTAAAAAACCGTGGTTTCAATGTAACGATTCAAAAATTTGACCCATACATTAATATCGATCCGGGTACGATGAGCCCTTACCAACATGGTGAAGTATTTGTAACAGATGATGGCGCTGAAACTGACCTTGATTTGGGTCATTATGAACGCTTTATCGATATTAACCTTAGTAAACGTTCCAATATTACAGCTGGTAAAGTATATTGGTCTGTAATCAATAAAGAGCGCAAAGGTGATTATCTAGGTAGCACTGTACAAGTAATTCCACATATTACAAATGAAATTAAACAAAATGTTTACCGTGTAGGTAAAGAGGATAATGCTGATGTAGTTATTACAGAAATTGGTGGTACCGTAGGTGATATTGAAAGCTTGCCATTTATGGAAGCCATTCGTCAAGTGAAAAAAGAAGTAGGTCGTAACGACGTACTTTACATTCACGTTACATTAGTGCCTTACATCAATGCCGCAGGCGAGTTGAAAACAAAACCTACACAACATAGTGTAAAAGAATTGCGTAGCATTGGTATTCAACCAGATATTTTGGTATGCCGTAGCGAAAAACACATTTCTGATGAAATGAAAGAAAAACTTGCGTTGTTCTGCGACGTAGAACCAGAAGCCGTTATTGAAAACCAAACTTGTAGCTCCATCTATGAAGTGCCATTGATGATGCAAGATCAAGGTCTTGATGATATTGTTATTAAAAAATTAGGCCTTGAAGATCGTCCTTGCGATATGACTGCATGGAAAGAAATGGTTCATAAGATTTTGAATCCTAATAAAGATATTACAGTTGCTATCGTTGGTAAGTATGTAGCGTTGCATGATGCGTATTTGTCCGTAGTTGAAGCTCTAGATCATGCTGGTATTGCTACGGGTACTAAAGTGAATATTCGTTGGATTGACTCCGAAGAACTTGATGATACATCTGTAGATCCTAAAGAGGTATTTGAAGGTGTTGAAGGCATCATCGTACCTGGTGGATTTGGTTCCCGTGGTGTAGAAGGTAAAATTCGTACAATCCAATATGCTCGTGAAAACAATATTCCATATCTCGGCCTATGCCTTGGCATGCAGTCTGCAGTCATGGAATTTGCTCGTAACGTATGTGGCATGGAAGGAGCAACCTCTAGCGAATTCGACGAAAATGCTAAGTACAAAGTAATTGACTTGATGAGTGATCAAGTTGATGTAGATAAAAAAGGCGGTACGATGCGTTTAGGTATCTATCCATGCAAAGTGGAAGCCGGTACGAAAACTCACGAGGCTTATGGAGAAGATTTGATTTATGAACGTCATCGCCATCGCTATGAGTTCAACAATGAATATCGTCAACAATTGACTGATGCAGGCCTCGTAATTTCTGGTACATCTCCAGATGGCCGTCTCGTTGAAAGTATTGAAGTGAAAAATCATCCATTCTTCATTGGCACACAAGCACATCCAGAACTTAAATCTCGCCCAAATAATGCACATCCATTATTCCGTGGTTTCGTAGATGCAATCTTAGAACTAAAAAAATAGATTAAAGCGATGGAATCTATTTTATCTATTATAGGTTTATTTATATTAGCTGCACTCAAACTAGAGCAGTTTGTATATGGTAAATCGGGAAAAGAACAATCTATAACTGGTCACATAGCACGGAGAGGGCTTGCTAATATAGCGGGTTTAATAGCTTTTGATCACGCTACTGTGAACAGTAAGTCTGTTGTAGTATGTAAAAAGAAGAAAGATGCTCAGAAATGAGCATCTTTCTTCTTTTTTTTGCTTACATCGAAAAAAGTTGGAAAAATATATCGATAAATTTAAAAATAATGCTTGCAATATTGAATGATATTTGTTATTATATAGACAAAGATAGATATAGATGCGGTGTTAAGTACACCAATATAAATATATTCGTTACATATGGAACTCAAATAAGGAGGACATAACATGTCTATTATTGGTAAACAACTTCCTGAATTTACACTTGATGCTTTCAAAAAACCTGAATTGGTAAAAGTTAGCACTGCAGACGTGTTGGGTAAATGGTCTGTATTCGTATTCTATCCAGCAGACTTCACATTCGTATGCCCTACTGAGTTGGAAGACGTACAAAACTCTTATGCAGAGTTGAAAGAATTGGGTTGCGAAGTTTACTCCGTATCTTGTGACTCCGAATTCGTTCACAAAGCATGGTCTGATGCTTCTCCAAGCATTAATAAAATCGAGTACTACATGTTGGCTGACAAAAAACATGAATTAGCTGATTTCTTCGATGTATTCCAAGAAGAATCTGCTATGGCTTACCGTGGTACATTCGTAGTAGATCCAGAAGGCTTCGTGCGTACAGCAGAAATTCATGATATGGGTATCGGCCGTTCCGCTGAAGAATTAGTTCGCAAAGTACAAGCTGCTCAATTTGTAGCTAAACATGGCGATCAAGTGTGCCCTGCACGTTGGAAACCAGGTAAAGATACTTTGAAACCAGGTCTTGATCTTGTAGGTAAAATCTAATTAAGAAACTTATACTTAAATGCTAGAGTAATCTAGACAACTCCTCAAATGACATAAACACGGGCGCGCATCGTTTTCCTGACGATACGGTAAGTCCCAATACCAGATGAACCCTCTCCAATTCATCATGGTAAACCTCATATAACAAACTACAAACTATACGCAAAAGGACTGGCCTTCGGGCTGGTCCTTTTGTGTTATAAGATTATTCTTACTTCGTTGTGTTGCGAGTTAACAAAAGTATAATAACTTGAGCTTTCTACGAGGCAAGTTATTAAGTTAAAATATAGGATAAACTCAATAAATATAGGATGAGTAGATATCCCTTTATAAAAGTAGGAAATAAGTTCTTGCATTTTTATAGTGAGTGGTCTATAATGAAATTAATTCCTATTAATGTGAAAGGTTTTATAAATAGCTTTATAAATATAATATAAGCACTTTTTAATATGGGTGTGTTTAACACTAACGTTTACAAAGAAAGGCAAGATATATGAGGATTTCCACAAAAGGTCGTTATGCATTGATGGTTCTCATCGATTTGGTAGAGCAAGGGCAAGATAAACCAGTTTCCTTGCGATCTGTGGCAGAACGACAAGGCATATCTGAAAAATACCTAGAAGGTATCGTAGCTCGTTTAGGCGCTGCTAACCTAGTGGATAGTATCCGCGGTAAATACGGCGGATATCGATTGTCTAAAAGCCCTAAGGAGTACACAATTATTGAAATATTGCTTGCTACTGAGGAATCGATGGCTATCATATCTACCCTTGATGAAGGGGTGAGTACTGATACAGTAATCAACGAACGCACCGTTGGTTTCTGGGCAGGCTTACAAAACTATATTCATGATTATTTAGAAAACGTAACCCTACAAGATGTAATTGATGGGACTTACGCAAAACTTGATACAAAATATGATAATTGGGATGGTTCTATTTAATAAGGAGTGACCACTATGTCTAAAATTGCAAAATCTTTTGTTGAATTAATCGGTAAAACACCATTATTAGCTACTACACGTTTTGGTAAAAAATATGGTGCAAACGCTAATATTTTCGCAAAATTGGAATACTTCAACCCAGGCGGTTCCGTAAAAGACCGTATCGCAGCAGCAATCATTCAAGCTGCAGTTGAATCTGGTGAATTACAACCAGGCGGCACAATCGTAGAAGCTACATCTGGTAATACTGGTATTGGCTTGTCTGCTGTAGGTGCTGCGCTTGGCTATAAAGTTGTAATCGTAATGCCTGAAACAATGTCCATTGAACGCCGTAAATTAATGCTTGGTTATGGTGCTCAGCTCGTATTGACTGACGGTTCTCTTGGTATGAAAGGCGCTATTGCTAAAGCTAAGGAAATCGTAACGGCTACATCCGGTGCTATTGAAGCAGGTCAGTTCGTAAATCAAGCTAATCCTGCAATTCACTACAGAACAACTGGTCCTGAAATCTGGCAAGATACTGATGGTACCGTAGATATCTACGTATCTGGTGTTGGTACAGGCGGTACGTTGACAGGTGCAGGTCGCTACTTGAAAGAACAAAACCCTGATGTACATGTGGTTGCCGTAGAACCAGCAGATTCTCCTGTATTGTCTAATGGTAAACCAGGCCCTCATAAAATCCAAGGTTTAGGTGCTGGCTTCATTCCAGATACATTGGATACTAACATTTACGATGAAGTAATCCAAGTTTCTAACGAGGATGCTTTTGCTACATCTCAAGCTTTTGGTCACACAGAAGGCGTATTGGTAGGTATTTCCTCTGGTGCTGCGCTTTGGGCGGCTCAAGAATTGGCAAAACGCCCTGAAAATAAAGGCAAAAATATTGTAGTAATTCTCCCTGATACAGGCGAACGCTACTTATCTACAGCATTGTTCCCTGAAGTTTAATCGCCTATCATGGTGAAAGCATAATAATTGCTTTTACCTGGCTCAAACACATAGATGCCCCCTGTATTTTACAGGGGGCATCCTTTTTTGATTGAATTCTTTTATTATTATAATAGGGTGATGTACTGATTAAATAATGGTGCAGATTATTCATAGTCGGAGAGGGACTTTCACAATAACATTTATAATTGAATACACAAGAAAATTTATAATTGTATATGAAAAAGGAACTACTAGGTAGCTCCTTTAGTATTTTGGTATGTATTTAATTGTGATTATCTACCGTTTTTAACGATATTATCCATCCAGTTGAATAATTCTTCTAAATCGTAGTCACCAGAGTGATCTACATTAAATGGTGTTGCCATATCTACTCTGTACCCAAGGTTTTGAGCACGTGTACCTACGATTAAAGGAATTGCAACAGATGTATTACTGTCGGCTGTGCCATAACGAATACGATAGAATCGTGCATTTGTCGCAGCAGGAGAACCAAGATAGTTCATTGGGTTCATCATAGTAACGATCTTAGCATTTTCTACGTATACATCTTGGTTAGCTGTTGAATCGTGTAATGCAGCAGTAATGGTAAAGTGATTATTATCTGTAGTACTTGTACCAAATAGATTGTTTTCACCTGTATCATTAGCACGAGAGTCAAAGGCACCAGGCGCTTTTGAGCGACTTACAAAGTGGTTATATGCTTCCCAGTTAATGTCTTTGATGGCCCCTGTTTTATTATCTCGTACAAGGTATGTATGCTTGGATAAATCAGTACCTTGAGCTGCTGCTTTATTAGCGGCAGCAACGATAAACTCTTTTACATAGTTTTTGAAAGTCCCGTTACCATTCTTGTCGAGTTTTAGTATACGACCTAGAGAGTCACGTAATTGTAAGTTATTTACGTAATCAGGGAAGTGTTCGCTGAGCATTTTAGAGTATGATAAATCGTCTGTATTCAAGTTTACACGTTGCATCGTACGTTGTGGTGGAGCAGAGTTACCACCTACATTAGCTTGTGGTAATTCGCCTTGGCCCATAGTTACTTTGTTAAAAGATGTGATACCGTTATAGCTCCATTCGTAAGCCATATCTGCCGCATCAAGGTTAGTGATAGGGGCATATGCGGATGCTGCGTATACATTAGTTGCCGCTGTAGCTGCACCTAATGCTTGTAAATATGGTTGGAAGTCGGAGCTGTTACCAGTTGCACCTTGTAATAAGGATACACCACCGCCTGCACTTGTACCATTTGTGATAATGCGGTTTGCATTACCTGGCATAGCGGAATCGTTAGCGTGTAAGTAAGCTGTAGCCGCTTGTAAGTCAACGATTACTGCAGGGGCCTTACCTATAAAGTTGCCATCGGAAGCTTTATTGGTACGACCACGAGTAGATGGGGAAGCTACTACATAACCACGGGATAATGCATAAAGAACACTGTTAGGTTTTCCATTTTCCATCTTAGGCGTCATAGCCTGGCTCGGCATGTAACCACCTACTGCATTTGGCATGAAGATAGGGGCTGTTTGGGTATTGTAACCGTTGATTGTGCCGTTGTTGAAATATTCCTCTGGTACATAAATGTTCATGTATTGCTGATCTATGTCGATTGGATTAGCCACGTAAGGGATATATTCGAAGGCGCGATATTTGATTTCCTTATTATCTACTGTGGTAGACATGGATTCATAATTCTTTGCGTCGAAAGCAAGACTAATCTTTGCAGATGCATCAGCTTGCAATGGGGGTTCAATTGGTTGGGAGAGAATATTTTTCTCTTCTGTTACAGGAGAGCCTTTTGTGGAAGCTTCATTACGAGCATTTACATAAGATTGCGGTAATTTACTTTCTTGAACCTGTTTAGTCTCTGCCTCAGATTTAGCTTTTGCTTCAGCTTCAGCCTGAGCTTTAGCAGCAGCGTCCGCTTCTGCTAAAGCTTTTGCCTCTGCTTCAGCCCGAGCTTTAGCTGCAGCTGCCGCTTCTTCTTTTGCTAGTTGTTCAGCAGCTAAACGTTCTTGTTCTTCTTGGATCGCAGCTTGTCTTGCAAGTTCCGCTTGTTTAGCAGCAATACGTTCTTGCTCTGCCTTAATAGCAGTTTCGCGTTCTGCTTTAGCTTTCTCGGCCGCAATACGCTCTTGTTCAGCTTTTAAAGCGGCTTGCCGTTGAGCCTCAGCTTGTTGAGCCGCAATACGTTCTTGTTCTGCTTTAATAGCCGCTTGACGTTGAGCTTCAGCCTGTTGAGCTGCCATACGTTCTTGTTCTGCTCTAATAGCTGCTTGTCGTTCGGCTTCGGCTTTAGTGGCAGCTTCGGCACGTTGGCGAGCTGCTTCTTCAGCAGCTAAGCGTTCTTCTTCAGCTTGTTGAGCGAGGATACGCTCACGTTCAGCTTTTAAAGCCGCTTGGCGTTGAGCTTCCGCTTGTTGAGCGATGATACGTTCTTGTTCTGCTTTAATAGCTGCTTGACGTTGAGCTTCTGCTTGTTGAGCGGCTAAACGTTCTTGCTCAGCTTTAATAGCCGCTTGACGTTGAGCTTCGGCTTGTTGAGCGGCTAAACGTTCTTGCTCAGCTTTAATAGCTGCTTGGCGTTGAGCTTCAGCTTGCTGAGCCGCGATACGTTCTTGCTCTGCTTTAATAGCCGCTTGGCGTTGAGCTTCCGCTTGTTGAGCGGCTAAACGTTCTTGCTCAGCTTTAATAGCAGCTTGGCGTTGAGCCTCGGCTTGTTGAGCTACCACACGTTCTTGTTCCGCTCTAATAGCCGCTTGACGTTGAGCTTCAGCTTGTTGAGCGGCTATTCGCTCTTGTTCCGCTTTAATAGCTGCTTGGCGTTGAGTTTCAGCCTGTTGAGCGGCAATACGTTCTTGCTCCGCTCTAATAGCCGCTTGGCGTTGAGCCTCAGCTTGTTGAGCGGCAATACGCTCTTGTTCAGCTTTAATAGCCGCTTGGCGTTGCGCTTCAGCTTGCTGAGCGGCGATACGTTCTTGTTCTGCTTTAATAGCGGCTTGACGTTGCGCTTCGGCTTGTTGGGCCGCAATACGTTCTTGCTCAGCACGTAAAGCCGCTTGACGTTGAGCCTCGGCTTGTTGAGCTGCAATACGTTCTTGTTCCGCCTGTTGCGCAGCAATACGGCGTTGTTCCTCTTGGATACGAATGCGTTCTTGCTCTGCCGCTTGACGGCGTTCTTCTGCAATACGGGCTTGCTCAGCTTGTTGAGCCGCAATGCGTTCCTGTTCAGCACGTAAAGTAGCTTGGCGTTGAGCCTCTGCTTGTTGAGCCACCACACGTTCTTGTTCTGACCGCAAAGCTGCTTGCTGTTGGGCTTCTGCTTGTTGTTGTGCTTGTAGTGACGCTTGGCGTTGTGCTTCAGCTTGTTTTTGAGCAAGTTGTTGTTGATCAGCTTGTGATAAATTTTCTTGTTGGGATGCTTCTTCAGCGGCTAGTTGAGCTAGACGCTCACGCTCAGCTCGTTGAATATCTCGAATTGTAAGTCTCTGTTTTGCCACCACGGCTTTTGTTACTGTAGTATTTGATACAGTTAATGGAGCTATGGATTCTTGTTGAATAATAACAGGTGTACGCTGTACTTGTGTAGTTTGTACTTGTTGCTTACCATCCACTGGTTTCTCTATAGTAACAGGTTCAGTTTTTCGTTGTACATTTATCAAACTGTGCATTGCTAATGTAGGCTCCATGACAGTCTTTGTATCTTTATTGACAACATACTGAGGTTGAGTTTGAACCTGTTGTTGAGATTGCATTGGTACTACTTGTTGCGGTACTGCTTGCAATGGTGTAACTTGTTGAGTTTGTACAGGGCTAACCGTTGCTGGTTGCATCACGTAGGATGGTTGAGGTTGTGCCATCGGTGGTGTTTGTTGTTGTACAATGGTAGCCGGTTGTGGTGTAGTTGGTAAGACTGGCTGAGTTGCCATTGGTTTCACGACTGGAGTTGCTACACTTGTAGTACTTTGTGTCGTTGATTCAGCACTGGTACTCGTACCTACTAAATCATTCATGTTAAGTGTAGGCTCTGCATGGGCAACACCACCCAGCGCAGCTGCGGCAAGAAATGCAGCAGTAACCTTACAATTTTTGGATGATTTCATGAATTAGCTCTCCGAACTAGATTTCTAATAATAATTTATAATTTTAAAGTTTAAAGTTAATTAATATTTATATAGTTTAACATAAATCAATGTAATTGTACAATTTTGAGGATTTGCTTCCACTTTTGAAAGTAGTTTTGATCATGAATTATAAAATAATATTAATTATTTTTGAATATAAGAAAAGAGATCG
>ERZ810809.260-NODE-260-length-10867-cov-6.68452_pt1 | contig 10867 bp, 6 predicted proteins | sample MGYA00520202_ERZ810809 | MGnify/ENA primary metagenome ERZ810809 (study PRJEB31588, sample SAMN03398763) | human gut metagenome | study: EMG produced TPA metagenomics assembly of the PRJNA231909 data set (A prospective, longitudinal analysis of the... | reverse complement strand
ATAGTATTTATAGTTTCACTTACTAGTTGATAAGTCGGCTGGTACAGATTACTCAAGTTTTTATATGTTTCAAGATTCTCTGAAGATTTATTCAAGTTCGTCTTATCCATAGTAGATTTTTTCTCATCTACGCTATTAACAAATCGTAATGTATAAGGCTGCAAGTACTCATCCTTATGTAACTTGTCATCCAACTGGGCTTGCTCCTCTGAAGTCACAGGAGCTCCTATAACTACTATGTTTACTAGCTTATTCGTTTGATCCAATGAATAATCAATCACTTGTCGACGTCCCTCTTGATTAATATCATTCTTAATAAACTGCTCCATATGATTTGACTCAGAATACTTGATGGTCATATCATAGCCTGCATAAATACTTGGTATAGCCATAATAAGACCAATCACGAGAAATATTAGCTGGTTACGACGATTAACCTCTTCTGCTTGTTTATGGAATGGCAAACTATATACACCTTTTAAAACAATAAAAGCTGCAAAGAAGATGAAAAATGCATTTATAAAGAATAGATAGCCAGCCCCAATGAAATATTGCCAATTTCCATTAGCCAGTCCATATCCTGCCGTACATAGTGGTGGCATAAGTGCAGTCGCAATTGCAACACCTGGTATAACATTATCTAAGGTCTTACGCGTTTGCCCAATAATCCCAGCTAACCCACCAAATATAGCAATGAATACATCAAAAATATTCGGTTCTGTACGCGCTAATAGTTCAGATGTAGCCGTCTGAACGGGAGAAATATAAAAATATAAAGCAGATGCCAAAACCGCAATCGTAATCTGTAAGGACAATCTTAAAATACCGCTTTTTACAACTGTAAAATTAAGCGTAGCAAAGCCAAAACCAGTTGCTAAAATAGGTCCCATCAACGGTGATATAAGCATAGCACCAATAACAACTGCCGTACTATTCATATTCAACCCAATAGAGGCGATAAATATGGAGAGAATCAGGGTAACCAACGCAGGTCCCTTAATCTTAGCCCCACCTATCAACCTTTTAGCGATAGTTGCATCATCAGCTCGCTCAAAATGTATATCAAAGTATTTATTTATTTTCATTCTTTCTCCTTATAATTTCATCAAATCCGCAAAGGTGCCCACATGTACAAACATATGCTGTGTAGTTTTGAGCATTTGCACCATCAAGATGGCCCCCGTGCCTTCCCCCATCGACATTTGTGCTTGAATAGGAACCATGTCTTGTGTAATTCCCACCTCTGCTAAAGCTAGCTCTGTGCCTTTTTCTCGAGAGTTATGAGATGGCAATGCATAATCCTTAACACGATCATTCATATGTACCGCACAAGCTGCCGCTACCGATGTAATAAAACCATCAATGACAAAAGGCTTTTTAAACCCAACACAAGCGAGCATAGCCCCAAGAATAGCAGCAATATCAAAGCCCCCTACATGGATTACGATTTTACGAACTCTTTCAGCTTCACTGTCAGAAACAATACTAGCCTTATGCTTATCTAATACAGCGCGCACAAAATCAATTTTACGCTTCATCAAATCTGGTTTATCAGGCCAAGAACCGGGGCCTACTGTTTCAGTGGGATCAGCTCCAGTTAAGGCAGACAACACACAGGCAGAAGTCGTCGTATTCCCTAACCCCATTTCACCAAAGGAGAACAGATTGATTCCTTGTTCTACATAATGCTGAACCCGTTCATAGCCAGCTTGAAAGGCTCTATTAAATTCATCGTCAGTCATGGCAGCATGGTGCAAAATATTCTTTGTTCCCCTCGCTACTTTGCGATTTACGCCGATACCATCATCTGAGGCAATGCCTACATCCACGACCTCATAAGGAATATTGTTAAAGTTGCAAAATTGTGTGGCTGACGAGCGACCTAATAACATATTACAGGATTGCTTTTGTGTCACCTCATAGTTATAACCTACATAGCCTTCCATATTACAACCATTATCGGCGGAAAATATAATATGCTGAGGTCGAATTTCGCCACTAATCTCGCCCCAAGCTGTACAAATCTTACGGAAATATATTTCCCACAAGCCTAGTCCACCAGGGATAAGGCATTTCGGTTGAAGAAATCTATTTAATTGTTCCTCAATTAGTAATACTGACTTATCTTTCATTCTAATCTCTAGTCTGCACAGAATAGGCCAACTAGCCTTCTATTAATTCGATATTATTCTATCTGAAAGTATAACATAAAATGTATATCTAGTAATGTGACTATTATTAGTTTTTAGAAGTATAATTTAATTTTGAAATATAGTATTCTAACGGCATTATTTCTAATCGAAATTATCATTACACAATTACAACCACTCTAGTAAATAAAAAAGGTTATCCCCTTACAGGATAACCTTTTTATACTATATAATGATGTATTTCTTACGCTTCTTTTCCCTCTAGAGTTAAGCACCTTGGAATTGAGGCATATCGTCGCCGCTAGAATCGTCCAATTTGCCTTGAAGGTCATGGTCAACCATGGCACATACAGATGCATCAGACCATACGTTTTCAGCGGTTTCAATCATATCGATAATCGTATAGATTGGCAAGATGATACCAAGCAAACCAATTGGTGCACCGATGGAACTCATCAAGGATAAGGTTAAGAAATAACAACCCATTGGAACGCCCGCATTACCAATCGCAGCGAGAACAGCAATAAATAACCAAGCCACCATTGTGCCCATAGTCAATTCCATTCCCGCATTTTGCATTACGAATAAAGATGTGACAAGAATGAAAGCTGCGCAACCATTCATATTAATAGTTGTACAAATTGGCAATACGAAACGAGCTACTGCAGGATGAGCTTTCAAATTATCCTCAGCAGATGCCAATGTAACAGGCAAAGTTGCAGCAGAAGATTTAGTAAACAACGCAACGGCTACGGCTGGAGACATTTTGCGGAATACATCCACAGGGTTCAAACCGCGGAATAACAAGAACAATGGAATTACGATAAAGAATTGAATCAAGTTACCACCGATAACAACAGCCGTATATTTACCTAAGGCGCCAACGATTACGCCCGCTTCGATTTGCGCAGATAATTGACCTGCAAAGGCGATGATACCAATTGGCAATACATAAAGTAATGCTTTAATCAATGTAAATAGTAATTCTTGTAAACCAAATAAGACTTTCAACACCGCTTCGCGATTTTCAGTACGTGGCATGAACGCACAGGCTAAACCAACGGAAGCAGAAATAAACATTACAGACAATACATTGGCTTGTAAGTATGGTTGCAAAATATTGTTTGGAATAACGGATAAGAAATGATCGTAATAGGTAACGGTACCGAGTTTTTCTGGTACTTGAGATGCGCCAGCACCGATTACATCAATTGGCAAGTTGCCTGGTGCAATCCAAAGGTATAAGCCAAGTCCTACAGCCGCCGCACAAATCGTGGTTAGCAAAGTATACACTACGGCATGACCAAAGATACGACCTGTATCCTTTTTAGCACCTAGCATGGATAATGTAGTAATTACTGCTAAGGATACGGTTGGAATTGCGATAAATTGAAACAAACGGGTAAAGATCGCTGCAATAAAATTAAAGAGCTCATTTAAAGCCGGAATATGTTGCCATCCTAAGATAGCACCAATGATGAGTGCCCCCATCCATAAAATGAACTGGCGCAATTTACCTTGACCACGACTTTTTAAGGTAATCTCTTGCGCTAAGACATCCACATTCTTGTCGTTTTGATCTGTCATAATAACACCTCTCTACAAACTAAACTACTAGAGACTAAAAAAAGAAATCCCAGCCCTAGGGCTGGGACAGTGAATATCCGAGTCTCTCTTTAATTCACATTATAGAGATATGATTTAAAATTGTCAATTCCAATATTTGAACACATTATAATATATTCAAGTATTATTTCAATTTTTTATAGACATTCTAATAAAAACTAATGATACATATCTATATCTACAGTAATCATTCGCGTTTGCTCTGGATTAAACATAAAGTAAATGACTCTAGGCTGGTCATGATCAAAGTTATGGTAAACAACATATACTATATATTTCTCAGCTGATATCCGAGTACTATAATAATAATCTTCCTTAGGATCATCACCGATACTCTGTGTACCATCAATTACCCAGGGAAATAATTTCCAGTTTTGTCGTTGAACGGTAATAATCTCATAATATTCATTCACGTCACTAACTAATAAATTTCTATCCTTTGGATATGTAAATGAATTAAGTGCTTTAAAGGTACTATCATTTTTCCTGCCATTTACAAACGAATACCAAGCATGAGATTTAACAGTTTCCTCATACTGTGAAATAGTAGCTTCATCACCATCTAATACCAAGCAACTATAACTCCCACCCAATCCAATTACCTCAGCAGAAGAAACCACTTTCAAGCTCTCTGGTAAAGACTTAGGTGTTTGTAATGGAGCCGGAATATACCCCGCTTTAGATGAGGGCCATGTAGAGTGCCACTGTTTTGTATCATAATGAGATACCCCTATAGCAGAAAATGCTAAATTAACAGCTAATGTGGGAAGCATACACAGAAAAAAGATTACATAAAAATATGTTAAAAATCTTTTTCGTATAGCTTTCTCACTATCGATTACTCCACATTTTTCAAACAATAACACAATCGTAGCTACTAACAAAATCAGATAGTATAACCCAGAATATGATATCTCATCCGAAAACAAAAATGTTAGTACCCAAAGAATTATAAAGAACCATATACTTTTTCTATATGGAGGCTCAGTAAACAAATTCTTTAAATACATTAAACACTGTCGCATATACACTCTCCACAATCGAATTTGTAAAAGTCTTAAGTATTTTAATTCGACTGATAAAACACAGCTCGAGTCCCATCATCATTGATTAACAGTTCTACAAAATGAGGCCTTTTTATATCACCATTATCTACAAATACATATAGTCTATGATTACGAACGGAGCTAGTACTTTGATTAACCACCGTTTTTGTTTCTTTTCTAGGTGCAAAGCGCAACCATTCAACAAAATCTCGCTTAGGTAGATTTATTGGCTCTTCATTTATACTTTCAATAATATTATATTCACTCGGATGAGATATTGACGTTTTTCGTTCTCCCGTTTTTAAATCACGTAAAACACCATGCTTATCGATTTGTACTTGATAAGTAGCTTGTGCCTTTGCAATTTTCTCATACTGTGCAATAACTGCAGGGTCCCCTTCTAAAACGGTATATTTCGTAGGATATGCACCCGCCCAAGCTAAGTCATCACCAGATGCTGAGGCTCTAATAATCCCTTCTGGAAGTACACTAGGACGCTTTAATCCTTCTGGTAATTCATCACTATCAGGCCAACCACGTTTCCAATCCATCGTACTAAACTCAAAACCATCAGTTTGATCACGAGTCGTTTGAGTATCATATTTAAGCCAATCAGCTACGAGCCAAGATATACAAAGGGTTATGACAACAAACAAACCACAAGCCAATCGATTATAGGCTCTTTCAGATATAGTTCGTTTCTTAAAGCGACCATATTGCAGTAACACACTCAATACTATAGCTATACCAAAAACCATGTATGTAATAGGCGCTATATTAAATAGGGTTGCCACAACTGCAAACAACATACATAGCATAACCGTTAATAGGCCATAAAATCCTTGAAACAAAACTCTCTCCTATCATGACAATACTTAGAACATTTTCTTATACAACATTTCTATATCTTCCCGACTCACGTCGGCCACTGTATTAGCAATATTCCCGGTAGCTACAACGTATACGTTATCGACGAGCCAAGGAATGTCTTTTTTCGTTAAGCCTAGTTCTGTAAGGTTCGTGGTAAGATCCAGGTCATGTACAATCAAACGTAATGCTTCACCTAGTTCGGAGCCATCTCCATGGTTGAATATACGAGCTAAGGCACCAAACTTATCAGGGTTTGCACTCCATGTATATTCCACTGCAACAGGTTCAATAACGGCAAGGCCTACACCGTGGGTAATATCCTTAAGCCCACTAGCAGGATGTTCCATGCCATGAGCAAGTGTTACACCGGCAGTATTAATAACCATGCCTCCAATTGTGCTAGCCAATGTAACGGACTCCCAAGCTTTTGTAAGTTGAGTTTCGTTGAGAACAGCTGATTTACCTTCAGCCATTGCTTTCACATGTTTATATAGTGGCACAAGATATTGTGCTAATAAGGTTACCGCATAATGAGCTAATGCATCCGTAAAAGGTTGTGCCGTTTTAGAGGTATACGCCTCGATATTATGACAGAGTGCATCAAAGCCCACAGATGCCAATACATGGGGCGGCATTGTGCCCATCACTGCGGGATCTACGATGGATACTTTTGGTACGATGGCATTACATCGCAAGGATTTCTTGTCTCCCGTTTCAGGATTGGTAAGCACCCCGAAACCATTGCCTTCAGAGCCGGTGCCACAGGTTGTAGGAATTACAATAAGAGGCAACGCCTTATCACTGATTTTACGGTTAAAGATATAGTCATTAATATCACCTTCGTTAACGGCCATAAATGCAATGCCTTTTGCACAGTCCATGATAGAGCCGCCACCAATGGCAACGACCATATCACAGCTTTCAGATTTAGCTAAAGCAGCGCCGTCCAATGCAGTCGTCGTTAAGGGATTGGCATCCACTTGATCAAACAACACATGTTCAATATGTGCCGCATCAAGTTTTGCTGTCACACGGTCATATAGTCCAGATTTTTTGGCACTTGTCCGCCCTGTTACGATTAGCGCTTTATTGCCATAAGGCTTAGCAAAATCAGCAACACTATCGACTTTATCCCAACCAAATTGGATATGTACTGGTAAAAAATAAGAGAACTCCATGTGAACGACCTCTTTTCTATAAATACTAGCTCTTAATGTTATTGTAATGTATATTCAGACGCCTGTAAAACCTCATAGGACTTTCACTAGAAAACATGTATACTACATATAAGAGGGGTCATTTATTTTTATAGAGGGAGAGAATCTATGAAATTTGCAATTACACATTTATGGTCTTCGCTGCGGGACCTATCTACACAGTCACCTATATTACTAGCATTAATTGCCGTATTTTCATGTACACCGTTTTATCTAGAGCAAGATTGGTTTGCCGATATAGACCTTTGGTTCTATGGGCTGTATTTCTTCATCGTCATACTACAATCATATATAACACGAGATCGAAAGTACTCCATAGTATATACATTATTAAGCATAGGCATCAGCGTTGGTCTATATACGATTCATGAAACGTACCATCACATACGAGGCATCGAGCTAGCCACAGAAAACATATCATATCTATGGCTGTACTCTATGATTGCTCTATATTTTACATCGCCTGGAGAATACTACATTGGCGAAATCATCAATCGCCTGAAACGGATTGGTATTACCATTGTTACATCAACACTGTATAATGTCGTCATAATCATGACTCTATGGTTTTTCTTCATCATTCTGAACAAAACATTTACCTTTGATGATCTAATCTTTAAAGTATTAGCCGCTATTAATATATTTATCTGTATGTCCATGCTGTGCACTTACAAAGAGGAGCCTGATGGACCACCAGAACCAAATACATTCTATAATGTTGTTTTTGGAATCATACTACCAAAGGCTTCCATCATTACAGGTATTCTAGCTAATATCTACTTGGTATTGATTCTCTTAGGCCTCCGCGAAGATGCGCGGTTCCTTTATACATATTATCCGTATGTAGCCATTTTCTATCTATTTTACTTGGTTAGTTTCAGATCTAGTGAAAGCAGCAAGACACAAAGGATCCTATGTTTCTTATTTATTACGATTACAATATTGTGCCTAATCCTGATTGGCAAACGCGTAATAAATGAGCCTGTACTCTGGCTCAATACGATTTACGTAGCCGCATTCAATCTAATCTTCTTAGCACATAACGTATATTCCTTTGTAAAGCGTTTGACTCCATCGATCCATACAACGATTATGGCACTCGCCCTAGGTGCAGTCCTTTTAATGCCTTTTATCGGTTACACATCCCATCGAGAGTTTACAAACTATACAAAAATTGACGGTCAATGGCACGTATACTTGCCTATTACAGAAACATTTAACCCTGATTTTACAGACTATGGCAGGACGATTATACAGGGGGATTCTTCAAAACTAGGAGCAACGGAAATATATAAGGAACGAAATATTCAGTTTATCAGCTTTACGGCCGTTGAAGAACCTCATGTTATTTCGCTTGTAGGATATAATAAATTCATTTCTAACATCGAATTAGAAGTACGTGAGCCTGCTGATAATACAGCTGACATACCAACAGCATCCTATGAATCTATCAACTTTAGATTCATCAATGAAGGTCTTGATTTAGAGGTATCCCGCCCCAATGGCGTGACCGAAGTTCATCATATATATGAAAAATTTCTCACTGTTCCAAAAACGGCTTCAGATTCAGTCATTATAGAAGGCACGGGATACAAACTCTTAATCCACTCCTACTACGCATATCAAGACAGTGCACGAAGAATTATTTTTAGCGTATTATATAATTAATTATGAAAGCTAGTAATTTAAGGCATCTTTAACCATATCAACATTTTTTGCGAAACTATATTAAAAATTTTACAAATGTCAATATTGATTATATAGAAATTTTTCGCTATAATCGTAACATAATGTATAAGCTAGATAAGAAAACTACCATATATAGTAGTTTTCTTATTTTTCTGATTAGACTCAACTTAAAGATAATTTATATAATTCATTCTAATCTTATATATGCTTATACGACTATATTAACAGTTTTATGACTTTTTGCTCTCAAGGGGAACAGTAATGGAGATTATGATCAAGAAACGGGATGGCCATTTCGAGCCGTTGTCCGTTGAAAAAACGAAACGAATGATAGCCTTCGCATGTTTGGGGTTAGATTCTTGTGATCCACTAGAATTGGAAATGGATGCGAAGTTGCAATTCGTTGATGGCATGACCACTAAAGAAATTCAAAAAACTTTAGTCCAAACAGCCATCGAAAAAGTTATATCTAAAAAAGACGACGGCTTCGGCAACCAAGTTAATAAAATGAACCAAGATTGGCAGTTCGTAGCAGCCCGCCTATTCTTGTTCGATCTCTATAAAGAAGCCGCTATTACTCGTCGTTACAAAGCATTTGGCTACGGCAACTTTCCAAATCTTGTAAACATGCTTGTAGAAGAGAAAAAATACGCAGACTTCTTCGTTACAGAATACACCGCTGACGAATTACAAGAATTAGGCGATTACATCAAACCTAAGCGCGACTATCTCTTCAACTATGAAGGTCTCAAATTATTGGCTGACCGTTACTTAGTAAAAGGCTTCAACAAAGAAATCTTTGAATTACCGCAAGAACGTTTCATGGCTATCGCAATGCATTTGGCTCTTGTAGAAGGGGAAAATAAAGTAAAATACGCTAAGAAATTCTACGATTTGATGAGCCAATTAAAAATGACGACAGCTACACCTACTTTGGCAAATGCTGGTACACCATTCCACCAATTGTCCTCTTGCTTTATCTCTGGTGTAGACGACAATTTATGGTCTATCTACGACGTAAATAGCAAGTTCTCTCGCGTATCTAAACACGGTGGTGCTCTTGGTATCTACCTTGGTAAAGTTCGTGCATTGAACTCCGATATCCGCGGTTTTAAAAACTCCTCTGGCGGCGTTATTCCTTGGATCCGCTTGTACAACGATACAGCCGTTGCGGTAGACCAATTGGGTAAACGTAAGGGCGGCGCTACAGTAACGCTTGATATTTGGCACAAAGACTTCTACGAATTCGTAGAACTTCGTACAAATAACGGTGATGACCGCCGTAAAGCGCACGATATATTCCCTGCTATTTCCGTTCCAAACATCTTCATGGAACGTATGTTAGCTCGTGAAAACTTCACCCTCTTCGACCCTCATGAAATTTTAGCTGTAAAAGGCTACTCTTTAGAGGACTACTTTGATACAGAGGACGAAAAAGAGTTCACGAAACGCTATATCGAATGTGAACAAGATCCTAATTTACACGGCATCGAAGTGCCAGCGTTGGACATGATGAAAAAAATCATGCGCTCCGCTGTTGAAACTGGTACGCCATTTATCTTCTTCCGCGACACTGTAAACGCTGCAAATCCTAACAAACATGCAGGTATGATTTACGCGTCCAACTTGTGTCACGAAATCGCACAAAACGTTGGCTTCACTAATCTTGCTGAAGAAATCATCAACGAAGACGGTACAATTACTACTAAAACAAATACAGGCGACATGGTTACATGTAACTTGAACTCTATCAGTCTTGGCCGTATTACAGACGAAGAGTTGGAAGAAAACATTGCCCTTCAAATTCGTATGTTAGACAATGTTATCTCCATCAACCAAGCACCAGTACCAGAGTCTCGCATGACTTCTGATAAATACCGCGCTATCGGTCTTGGTACGTCTGGTTATCACCACTACCTTGTAAACCATGATATCCAATGGGAATCTGATGAACACATCGAAGTAGCGGACAAATTATTTGAAAACATTGCATTCTATGCGATTAAAGCTTCTATGGAGCTTGCAAAAGAAAAAGGCGCGTACCCAGCATTCAAAGGTTCCGAATGGGAAACTGGTGAATACTTCACACGTCGTGGTTACACATCTGATCGTTGGAAACAATTGGCTGCGGACGTTGCAAAATACGGTATCCGCAACGGTTACTTGATGGCCGTAGCTCCTACAGGTTCTACATCCAACATCGCTAATACAACAGCTGGTATCGACCCTATCTTCAAAAAATTCTTCATCGAAGAGAAGAAAGGTTCTT
>ERZ810809.243-NODE-243-length-11950-cov-7.04245_pt1 | contig 11950 bp, 4 predicted proteins | sample MGYA00520202_ERZ810809 | MGnify/ENA primary metagenome ERZ810809 (study PRJEB31588, sample SAMN03398763) | human gut metagenome | study: EMG produced TPA metagenomics assembly of the PRJNA231909 data set (A prospective, longitudinal analysis of the... | reverse complement strand
GTTCTGAGATGAGCCTAACGGAACCACTCGCTTGGCTATCTACCTATATTATAGGGATAAAAATATATATCGTCAAATTGAGATGAAATACATTATTATAATAACTACATATAAATAATCATAAAAGCTGTACATACATAGATTAGATTGAACGGCTTTGATGTCAAAACCAATGTGACATCAAAGGTAGTTCAAAAATCGATTGTGTGTACAGCTTTTTTGTGTTTTGGTTTTAGTGTGTTTGTGTGAAAATAGTCATTGGAAGAATAGACAGAAAAGGCTGTAATTGAATGCGATATAACTGCATTTCAATTACAGCCCCTTTTAGGCTCTGTAAGAGGTTTTAGTTATCTTTCTTGATAAATTTCACGATAATACCGCCTACGGTCGATGCAATGCCGAGACCGAGACAGAACATACCGATGGTGTGGATAAGAATGGATGTCTGGTTATTCTTGGAAATGGCCTGTGCCGCTTGTTGTGCATTGGTTGCATGTCTTGCGATTTCTACGTTGTTCGCTGATGGATCTGGAATAATCAGCAAGATGATTACGGCGATGATTAAAGCTATAATACCCATTGGTAATAATTTGTTCTTCATTGTAATTCTCCTTTTAAGAATTCATTAAACGTTGTTTATATATTTTGATTATACACTTATTATAAATATTTAAGAAGAGCTTATATATAAATAAAATGAAATTTATTTATGTATATAAAATAATATTATGGATTGTAACGATTATATTGTATGGATATTTTGTATGAATGTAGCATATTGTATTGTATTTGCATTGACAATCCTCTATATATCTATATAAAATAGAAATAATTTCATGTGTTGTTCATGATAAAATCATGAATCATCGGCATATTTAATCGTGTGTAATTAAGTATTATGTACGTAATTAAGTACGTACATAATTACGTAATGAGAAGTGTGTTTGTACGTAAGAGTGTGTAATGAAATATATAATCGTGTTGATGAGTGCCTTATGTATGTTTGTCATGCCTGTGTCGGGAAAACAGGTGGACAGAACAGCGCAACCTATGCAGGGGACTACGGTAAAACAAGTTCATAGTGAAAGTAAGCCCGTATTATCTGACGACTTAGATACATTCCATGTTAATTCATCTCATACTCCAGATCATGTCATCGGTCAGGGCGGATTGGAGATGCCGGACTCCACAGATAAAAAGACGACTCGTTATTCCGATACGGATGCGGTCAACTCTGCGTTGCAGGCGGTGGTCATGACTGGTGTTCATTCCGCAATGCACGGATCGAAGGCGAAACCGTGGATGCAGCGAACCGTCTTGTCATTGCGCTTTCAGAAAAACTGGAAGCCTTTGTACGGTGTGGAAACATTGCAGCCGTTAGGTCATTATGATGAGACATCTCGTCATGTGTGGTTTACACAGGAGCGGTTGGCGAATGCAGCGGATACAGGAACGACGGCGAATGTGGGTATCGGCTATCGCCGAATTGCTGAGAACGATGACCATTATTACGGTGGCAATCTGTTTTATGACCATCGGTTCAGAGGCAATCATGGTCGTATGAGCGTCGGGCTAGAGTATGTATCGGGTATCGGTGCGTTTCGCATGAACTGGTATCGCGGTGTGTCCGGCGAGCGTTCTCTTGACGGTGTGATGCGCTTGGAGAGTGTGTCTAACGGATATACTGCGGAATACGGGACAAGCTTCAAGAATGCCCGTTGGGCGCGCGTGTATATGGAAGCCTATCGTTGGCAGTTGCGCCGTAGTGAGGATAAGCATGGCTTGCGCATCGGTACGGAGTTGCAGCTCACGCCGAGGATTTCCGTGGACATGGGCTACAACAAGCCGGAGCATGAGCATGGTAGTCCGTACGGTAAAGTCATGTTCCGTCTAGCCGGTGTCGATACGGCTTGGTTTGGTGGTAACCATCGATCGGATACAAAAACATCGGTTCGTGCTAATATGTTGGAAAATGTGCGTCGTCAACATACGGTGTATGTTGATTAACAGTGTTGTCGTTGATGATCGACTCATATCTGAATTTGGTCCTGAAATGGCGTTATTCCGTGTGGATACTATTGCCAAGAATCATGAAGGACAACCGACTATTGAACGTGTAAGGGTCAATAAAAAATAGAATACTTATATATATGATTTATATTGTGAAAGCCGAGGCTTTAGGGCCTCGGCTTTTTCGTGTACCTGTAGATGATAATTTTTCTGTATATAAAATTATCTTATCTATGAAAGTACTAAACTGAAAAGTCTAAAAATATGAAATTGATTACGTAATTACAATAATCGTTATATTCCGATATGTGGATTTATCGTAAATTTTGATAGGAAAGATGAAGATTTTATTTCTTAAAATTAAAAAGTATTAAAATAGAAATAAATAAATGACAAAAATGAAGAAAAGATGAAAAAGTTGTTTACAAGATAGAAATTTTTTGATATTGTATTGCCGTGGATGAGTATATGATGAAGAATCATGAATAATTATAGTATTCAGATCGTAATTTGGAATACTAATATTTGGTGTAAGAAGTGTAGATGATAATTAATCTTTATACTTCTTCTTTTTATTATCTTTGCAATATTATGCAACACAAGTGGTGTGTTTTACTGAGTTTTCGGTAAGAAAGGATAATCATGAATCGAATTTATAATGTTATTTGGAGTAAGACAAAAAAATGCTACGTTGTAGTATCTGAAATTGTAAAAACAGGTGGCGGTAAGGTGAAATCCGTACAAAACGGTACAACCTGGGCACGCATGAGTGCGATTATGGCGGTGGCTGCATTATTAATGGGTGGTAATATTACTACAGTTAATGCTGCTACATATACTGCTATGACGATTAATGATGTAAATGGCGCTGGTTATGCTACTGGTAATGTAGTTTATAGTGAAGGTAGTTATTTATACAATTATCAAAACCCTGGGAACCTGACACCATTTGATAACAGTCATTTGTACAATGGTACAGATAGAGGTAACTATACAGAAAATAGTTTTGCTGGCATTGCTATCGGTAAAAATACAAATATTCAGGAAGCTGGTAATCCAACTTATTATTCCGGTTTAGCTATCGGTAACTATGCTCAGGCCACAGGTGGTATTTCTTTTGCTTTAGGTCATTATGCTCAGGCTTTATCACCATCTGCTATGGCTCTTGGTACAGCTACAAAGGCGAGCGGATTTAACTCCTTGGCTATGATGCGTCAATCCGCTGCAGAAGGTGAGTTCTCCGCAGCATTAGGTACTGCATCTTGGGCAAAGGGTAATGGTAGTTTCGCCATGGGTTATTCTGCTACAGCAAAAGCGGATCAATCCATTGCAATCGGTGCAGCAGAAACTATAAAATTACCTGGTCAACAACATGGTACTCCTAGTGCACAATATAATGCCAATGGTAATACCGTAACAGAAGGTGTTCGTTCTCTTGCATTTGGTACAAAGGCGAGAACATCTACTGCTGCAGCTGATTCTATGGCATTCGGTTCTTCATCCAGTACTGGTGGCGCTAATGCGGTAGCTATGGGTTATAGTGCTAATGCTAGTGCAGAGAATGCCTTTGCTATCGGTAATACGGCGCAATCATCCGCACAAAATGCGGTAGCGATGGGTAAAAGTGCCAATGCAAGTGGTGTAAGCAGCTTTGCCATGGGTAGTAGCTCTAATGCTGCTGGTGCTGATGCTATCGCTATGGGTAGTTCTTCCCAAGCCAAATTATCCAACTCTATCGCATTAGGTGGTAATGCAAAATCCTTGGGTGCTGATGCGCTTGCACTTGGCGGTGCGGCTAATGCATCTAAAGATGGTGCCATTGCAATCGGTAAAGAAGCGAAAGCAAACAATACTAATACGACAGCTATCGGTCTTGGTGCTACTGTTACAGGTACTAACTCCATGGCTATCGGTACAAATGCCGTTGCAGAATCCAATAATTCCTTGGCATTGGGTACTGGTACGGAAGTAAGAGGTGCCTTGGTTAATGGTTACTCTGCTTTCACTAACCAACAAAATAACAATATTGCAAACGGTGTAGTTGCGGTAGGTAACGTAGGTTCTGAACGCCGTATCATCAACGTGGCGGGCGGTGAAAACGATACTGACGCAACAAATGTAAAACAATTAAAATTTGTAAACAGTAACTTGGCAAAATCCATCGCAGGTCCTACATATACGGGCTATGAAGCGAATGGTTCTACATATAAAGCGCCTGATTTCAATATCAAGAATAGCACATACCATACGGTAAAAGAGGCTGTTGAAGCGGCGCAAACGAATTTCTTCAGTGCTAAAGGCACATCTGCTGATGCGAACTACGATAACACAGGTGCTACAGGCAATAACGCGACAGCAGCCGGTGTACGTACTTCCGCAGCAGGTAATTTCGCGACAGCTGTCGGTGCTGATGCGACTGCAGCGAATGCGAACAGCACTGCAATCGGTTATAAAGCTAAATCCAGCGTAGATGACGGCGTTGCATTGGGTGCGAATTCCGTTGCTTCCGTTGCATCAGGTAAAGCAGGTTATAATGTTAAAACTGCAGACAGCCGTACAAACGGATATAGCGGATTGACTGGCGCTGCGTTGACATCCACTATGGGTGCGGTGTCCGTAGGTGACGGCGGTACAAAAACTCGTCAAATCACAAACGTAGCTGCAGGTACAGCTGACTCTGATGCTGTTAATGTGGCACAATTACGCAATGTTAACTTGAAAGTAGCTGGTAACAGCGGTAATAATGACGTTTTATTGGACAACCAAACATTGACTGTAAAAGGCGACGGCTCTTATGTTACGACATCTGTTAACAACCAAACAATTAACGTGGCGTTGACTGATGCAACTAAGAACAAGATTGACAATGCGGCAAATAAAGACTTGTCCAATATTACGGACGGTGGTAAATCTGTTATCCGTGATGAAGCTCAAAAAGCAGTAAAAGTTGTTGCTGGTAAAAACACAACGATTACAGAAGGTACCGACGGTACATATAAAACATATAAAGTTGACGTAGATGCTCCTGACTATCAATTAGTTGAAAACAGCAGTGCTGCTGATAAAGCTTACACTGTATCTGGCAATAAAGTTGACTTGACTGTACAAGATGCTAAAAATCCTGCGAATAAGAAAACTGTAACTATTAAGGATATTGCATCTAAAACAGAACTTGATACTACAAAAACAGAGCTTATCAATAAAGGTTTGAAATTCGATGCTGATAATGGCGGCGAAAAAACAAATAAATTAGGCTCCAAGGTAACAGTAGCTGGTGATGGTACTAACATCAACACTACAATTACACAAACTGGTGACGATACAACAATTAAGGTTGCATTAGGTCAAGACATCAATGTTAATACGGTAACTGCTACAAAAACTGTAAAAGCTGGTACTGCTACTATGGGTACCCAAGCTGTAACAGACAATAAGTCAGCTACTCAAAATGGTAATTTTGTATCTGGCTTAGATAATAAATCTTGGACTTTAACTGATCCTGCCTTCGTGTCCGGACGTGCGGCAACAGAAGATCAACTTAAAATTGTCAGCGATGCTGTAAAAGCGGCTAATGCGGCTAACGCAAGTGCTTCTGATTATCGTTTAATCGCTAATCCGAACAATGCGGCAGATGGCTCTTATAAGGTTGATAACAATAAAGTTGATCTACAAGTGAAGGACGATAAATCCGGTACAGTTAATACTGTGACAATTAAGGATATTGCGTCCAAAACTGAACTGGATAAGGTAAAAGACCGCTCCGTAAAATATGACGGTAACACAGGCCATGACACAGTAACATTAGAAGGTGCTAACGGTACAAAAATTACTAACTTGAAAGATGGTAACGTAGCGGCTGGCTCTAAAGATGCTGTAAACGGCGGTCAATTACATCAAGTTAAGCAGGATCTTGGTGACCAAATTACAAATACTAAAAATGATTTAAACAATAAGATTGATACAACTAAACAAGATCTTATTGATAAGGGTCTTAAATTCGACGCTAATACAGGCGGTGAAAAAACAAATAAATTGGGCTCCAAAGTAGCAGTTAAAGGGGATAACTCTAATATCATTACGGAAATCTCTCAAGATGCTAACGGCGACAGCACAATTGATGTGAAACTTGGTAAAAACCTTAATATAGAAACGATTACTGCTACTGGTGCAAATGGTAAAGACGGTAAAATCGGCATCAACGGTAAAGATGGTGTAACAACTAACATTTCCGTTACTCGTGACGGTCAACCTGGTGTAGACGGCGCTCCTGGCACGACTACAACACGTATTACATACCAAAAACCTGATGGCTCTAACGAAGAAGTGGCAACCTTGAACGACGGTCTTAAATTCAAAGGCGACATGGGTGCTACATCCAATGTTAAACTTAATAAACAAGTGGACATCACAGGTGGCGTAACAAGCGCTTCCGATCTTGCTACAGGCAATAATATCGGTGTTACCTCTGCAGCTGTCGGTGCAGATGGCAATGCAAAATTAAAATTGCAATTGGCGAAAAACTTGACAGGCTTGCAATCTGTAACGGCATCCGACACTGTGAAAGCAGGCACTGCCACTGTAGGTAATCATACGGTAGCAGATAACAAAGGTGCTAACCAAACTGGTAACTTTGTAACAGGTTTAGATAATACATCTTGGAATATTGCAGATCCTGTATATGTACCAAACCGTGCGGCTACTGAAGAACAGTTGAAAACGGTTAGCGATGCTATTAATAAAGCTAATGCAAGTGCTACAGATTACCGCTTAATCGCTAATCCGAACAACGCGGTAGACGGTTCCTATAAGGTTGAAAACAATCAAGTAGACTTGAAAGTAAAAGACGAAAAATCCAGTGACGTTAAAACTGTAACGATTAAGGATATTGCGTCCAAAACTGAACTTGATAAGGTAAAAGACCGTTCCGTAAAATATGACGGTGATACTGATAAAGATACAGTAACTTTGGAAGGTCCTAACGGCACAAAAATTACTAACTTGAAAGACGGTAATGTAGCGGCTGGTTCTAAAGATGCTGTAAACGGCGGTCAATTACACGATGCTAAAAACGAATTAAATAATAATATTACTAATGCGAAAACAGATCTTATCAACACAGGTCTCAAATTCGATGCCAATGTAGGCGGTGTACAAACTAACAAATTAGGCTCCACTGTTACAATTCAAGGTGAAGGCACTGCAGCTGACGCTGATTACAGCGGTGAAAATCTTAAAACTTTCATCAAACAGGATGCGGCGACAGGCAATACGACTATCGACGTGAAGATGAATAAAAATCTTAAAGCTGAATCTGTGAAGGTTGGCAAAAATGGTAAGGACGGCGTATCTATTACAGGTCCTGATACAGCGAACGGTACAGATGGCAAGGTAGCTGTTACTGATAAAAACGGTAAAGAAGCAGTTTCTATTTCCGGTAAGGACGGTGTAGGCCACATCGGCTTGACAGGCCCTGCTGGAACGAACGGCGTGAACGGTACTAATGGTATCGACTTGTCCGTGAAACCTGGTTACGATGATCCTGCTACAGGCGTTAAAGGTGAAAAAGGTGTAGACGGTATAAACGGTCTTACACGTATCGTTTACCAAGATGGTAACGGTGAACACCAAGTTGCGACTATGGAGGACGGTTTACAATTCACTGGTAACAACATTGGTACCGTGAATAAACAAAAATTGAACTCCTTGGTGAAAGTACAAGGTGAAGGCGTAACTGAAGCTGAATCCGCTGCATTCAAGAGCGCATCCGGCAACATCAACGTAAAAGCTGATGGCACTGACAAATTGGAACTTCAATTGGCGAAAGACCTTAAGAATCTTGATTCCGTAACGACAGCTAAGACTGTGAAAGCAGGCGACGCTACTATGGGTAGTCAAACTGTTAACAACGCAGCTGGCGATAGCGAAACAGGCAATTATGTAACAGGCCTTGATAATAAAGATTGGGATGCAAATAAGATTGTATCCGGTCGTGCCGCAACAGAAGATCAATTGAAAAAAGCGTTGGATGCTCAAAGTGCTAACTCCACTGATTATCGTTTGATCAAAAATCAAGCGGCAGGCTCTAATGGTGACTATACCGTGGATGCGAATGGCGATGTAGCCTTGACTGTACAAGATAAGAATCATCCAGATAAAACAGAAACCGTTACTATCAAAGACGTTGCTTCTAAATCCAAACTTGATAAATTGAATGATCGCGCTGTTAAGTATGATTTGGACCCTGCTGGCAATCTTGACAAATCCAAGGTAACTTACGAAGGCCCTACATACAATAACAAACAAGGTGGGACTCACGTAACGAATGTAGCATATGCTACAGGCAACGATGGCAGCGAAGCGGTTAATGTGGACTACTTGAATGACAAAATCAAGGATAGTGCGGACGCATTGACTAATAAAGGTTTGAAATTCAATGCTAATGTAGGCGGCGAACAAACTAATAAACTTGGTTCTACTATCACTGTTCAAGGTGAAGGTAAAGCTGATGATGCTGACTACAGCGGTGAAAATATTAAAACTTTCATCAACCAAGACAATAAAGGTAACACGACTATCGACGTGAAGATGAATAAAAACCTTAAGGCTGAATCCGTGAAGGTTGGCAAAGATGGTAAGGATGGCGTGTCCATTACAGGTCCTGACGCTGCGAACGGTACAGACGGCAAGGTAGCTGTGACTGGTAAGGACGGCAAAGAAGCTGTATCTATTTCTGGTAAAGACGGCGTAGGTCATATCGGACTCAACGGTAAAGACGGTCGTAGCGCTGACATTTCTGTTGAAAAAGGTGATCCGGACCTCAACGGTAACGAAATCACTCGTATTAAATACACTGATGAAAATGGTAAGACACATCAAGTGGCAACCAAGGATGACGGTATGGCATACGGTGGTGACTCCGGTAATGTGATTAAGAAAAAACTTAATGAACAATTGGACATTAAGGGCGGGGTAACAAACGAAGATGATTTGACTGAAAACAATATTGGCGTTATCAGTAAAAATAATATCCTCAATGTTCGTTTGGCAAAAGACCTTAAAGACTTGAACTCCATTACTTTCAACAATGGAGCTAATGGTGCAAATGGTAAAACCGTTGTAAACGGCGAAGGTATGACTATTAAAGATGCAGCAGGTAATCCGTTGACAGCTGTTACAAAAGACGGCGTGAAGATTACCGATGGTCCATCTATGACGAAGGACGGCATCGATGCAGCAGGCAAGAAGGTTACTAACGTAGCTGACGGTACGGTTGCAAAAGATAGCAAAGACGCTGTAAACGGTGGCCAATTGCATGATGCTGTTGAAAGTCTTAAAACTAAAGGCTTTGGCCTTGAAGCGGAAGACGGTCAATCCGTGAAGAAACCTCTTGGTGAAACTGTTAAGGTTAAAGGTGATGACACGAATATCAAAACATCCGTAGACGGCGGTGCTGTTAAGGTGGAATTGAAAAAAGACATCACTGTAGACACTGTAACAACAGGCGATACTAAGATGGATACAAACGGCGTTACTATCAAGAACGGCGCTAATGAAGCGACTAAGTTGACGAAAGACGGCTTGCAAATCAATGATGGTGGCAACAAAGCTGTTACTATCAACAAAGATGGCTTAACAATCGAAAACGGTCCTAAGGTAACAAAAGACGGTATCGATGCGGCTGATAAGAAGATCACTAATGTGGCTGATGGCACTATTGGCGCTGGTAGCAAGGACGCTGTAAACGGCGGTCAATTGCATACAGCTATCGAAGACATCAAATCCACAGGCTTTGGCCTTAAAGCGGAAGACGGTCAATCCGTGAAGAAACCTCTGGGCGAAACAATCGACTTGAAAGGTGACGGCAACATTAAGACTTCCGTAGACAACGGCGCTATCAAGATGGCATTAAATGATAAGATCACTCTTGGTCAAGATCCAGCAAAACAAGTTAATATCGACGGTTCTGCAGGTACAATTACAGCTGGCAACGGCGGTAATCAAGTTAAGATTGACGGCAATGACGGTTCCGTAACGGCAAATACTGTGAAAGCTGGCGATGTAGTTGTAGGCAAGCAAACTTCTGACGGTAAAGAAGGCAACTTCGTAACAGGCTTGGATAACAAAACTTGGGATCCTGAAAAACCAGTAGCAGTTCCTGGTCGTGCCGCAACAGAAGACCAATTGAAAGCTGTTAATGATGACTTCAATAACAAAGCAAGAACAGGCCGTGTATTCCAAGGTGATCAACCTGGCGATAGCGGTAAAGTGGTTCGTGGATTGGGAGATACTATGAACCTTACTGGTGGTGCTGATGTGAACCGTTTGGCAGACAACAATATTGGTGTTGTGAAAAATGCTGCTGGTGATGGCTATAACATCAAGTTGGCTAAAGACTTGAAAGGTCTTGAGTCCGTAACTACTACAGATGCTGCTGGTAATACGACTGTTATGAACGGTGGCGGTGTGACAATTACACCTGCTCAAGGTAATGCAGTAAGCCTTACTAAAGACGGCCTTAACAACGGCGGTAATAGAATTACTAATGTAGGCCCTGGCGTAGATGGTACTGATGCGGTTAACGTAAATCAATTGAGCAGTGCTATGCGTAGCGTAGATGGTAAGATCGCTGATGTAGGTGCTACTAGTGCAGCTATTTCCGGCCTTAAACCATTACAATATGATCCATTGGAACCAACTCAAGTATTGGCTGCTGTAGGTCACTACAAAGGCAGCACAGCTGCTGCTGTGGGCGTAGCGCACTATACTAATGAATCTACAATGTTCCATATGGGCGTATCTCTCGGCGGTCATGACAACATGATTAATGCGGGCGTATCCTACAAATTTGGTACATCTGATGCTAAGAAAGCTATTCCAGCTCGCTATAAAGCAGGCCCTATCAGCTCTGCGTATGTATTGCAAGATGAAGTGACTGCGTTGAAAGCTGAAAATGAACGCATGAAACAACATGACTTAGAGTTAACTGCTAAATACGATCAAGTACAACGCGATAATGAAGAAATGAAAGCTCAAATCGCATTGTTGATGCAACAAGTAGGTCTTTCTAAATAAAAAGAAATCTTTGTCTTGTTATGTAAGGAATATGAAAGCCGCCCTTTCTGGGGCGGCTCATCATAAGGAGGAAGTATGAAATTCAAAACATTTATGCCTGTATTGGCACTTGCTTGTGTGTGCGCGGTAGGTCAAGCGGATGCGGCTCAAGATCGATTGATGATGCCAGAACAACCGGCTGAACCATTGAATGTGCTTGAAACTGAAGTGGCACTTTCCGTACCTAGCGAAGAAGTTCGCGATGTAGTGAATGCTTTCACACAATTCCAATTGGACCAAAAGGGCAAACGTATCATGGATGATTCCCGTGTTATGACCGGTCAAGAGCGTTACCGTAACAATGTGTTGTACTATATGAACGTTCGTCGCAGCTGGTACATCGTGAGCCATCGTTATAAGAACGACAGCTATGGGCGTTTGGCGTTAGATCGTTTGTATAACGATTATAAACAGTTCTTTACAGAACATGCGACTGTATCTGAAGATGCTAAATTGGACTATGCGCAACAAATCATCGATATCTTGGATCGCAATACGGCCAATGTACATGATGATGAATTGCGTTTCTACATGAATGAAATGGTGATCTTCAGCTTGAACGAAGCCATGAAAGACGGCAATAATCGTGTAAAACCTGTAGATGAAAAAGTAGCTCCTGCGATGGACGAACTTTCTACAGTAGACCTTCGCAAAGCGATTAATGCGCCCACAATTCAATAAAATAATTTAATAGAATGAATAAGAATATCGAGGACTGTCCGAGTGGGTAGTACCTCGATATTTTTTTATATATCGAAATAATCTAAACGTATAATTTCATGAAAATAAAATGAAAAAAATTTTACTTTTTCAGATCGGAAGAGCACAC
>ERZ810809.238-NODE-238-length-12165-cov-9.05805_pt1 | contig 12165 bp, 5 predicted proteins | sample MGYA00520202_ERZ810809 | MGnify/ENA primary metagenome ERZ810809 (study PRJEB31588, sample SAMN03398763) | human gut metagenome | study: EMG produced TPA metagenomics assembly of the PRJNA231909 data set (A prospective, longitudinal analysis of the... | reverse complement strand
ACTTCTTGTGTAGCCATTCCGATAAAGGAAACCACCAAAGTCTTTGCGGAACTAAAATATACAAAAAAACATCTAGTAATCAAATGTTTAGCATTCTGCTCTCTTGTAGATATACAATATTACATCTATTATAACAAACTATAAATCAACTATATATTATAACATAAAAAAAATAATTTGATTTTATGTCTACTTTTATTCTACCTTAAACATAAAAAAGATGCCTAGTAATCTAAGCATCTTTTTTATTATAGACCTATTATTAGCTATTCGTTTTTATCAGTAATCTCACTATTGGCATTTAACTCCTTATCAGGGATTTGATAAATGAATAATTTACTACCTGCAGGGACTTCCTTTGGAGCAATCGCACTATGATTAATTGCATGTGTTCTATCCAAACTTTCATTACGACGTTTCATGTCAAATAAACGACGACCTTCACCCCACATTTCAATACGCTTTTGAAGTTCAATTTCTTGTAAAAGTGCATCACTTGTTGCGGATGTTTCATATTTTGGATTACGAGTTTTCATAATCGTAGTCAGCATTGTTTTGGCTTCATTTTCTTTCCCTGCCCTATATAATGCTTCTGCAGCTACAAAATACATTTCACCAGTACGCAAATAAATATAGTCAGAGCAAAAAGTATCACCTGTAGGAGTAAAACCAGGCGCGGTAGAACCTATATCAATAAATTTGCGCTGCACATATTGTCTTACTTTATAATGAGTATTTGTTTCTCCCAAATCAACTCCAAACCATTTTTTACGAATGTCATCATCTGAAATTTTTTCATACAAATCACTGGAAATCATTTTGTAATTTCCTAAATTACCACCATATCCCGGGCCGTAAGGATCAACTTGACTCATGAATGAAGCGTAGAATGTATTTGTTTCACCATTAATATCAGCCCCCCATAACACTTCACTCAAAGAAAGGTCATTAAAGCCGGAAAGTAATTCTTTTTCACTCATCAGTGAGCCACCTTCAATAGCCAATTTTGCGTATTTAGCAACTTCATTCCATTGATCGGGATAATCATTAACAAATGAAAGAATGTTTGCATAAATAGCAGCTGCTGCATATTCATTTAATTCATCTTTCTTGGCTATTCCTTTTCCTTTCAAATAATTATATCCTTTATCTATATCACTTAATATCTGTTCATAGACCTCACTTACAGGAACACGATTCAATTTGGTTTCAGATTCAGTATAAATAGGAATACCTAATTTATCTTTATTCCATTCATAAGGTTGCTGGTACATGTTTATTAACCAAAAATAGCAGTAAGCACGTATGGTGTAACTTTGTCCCAACATCTTCTCAACACTCTCATCACCGCTATCCGCTTGTTCTTTCAGACCGCTGATTACTTCATTTGCACCACTGATTACAGCATATAATTCTTGCCAATAAGTGGTCGTACGACGATAACTTGAAGCACGGTTGTCAAGCAGATAATCATATACGAAGAAGTGTGAAGTCATATATGCCATATCATCTCCCATCAAGTCTGTAGCCAATTCAAATGCCTTTAATCCGAAATCATCATGACTTTGCTGTGCTTCCGGAGAAAACATATTTTTGTAATATCCTGTAATATATGCTTGAATAGCTGTAGGATCTTTATCAAGCAAATCTTTAATTTGGTCTTCTGATGCATTTTCTGAAGGTTCCTTGTCCAAAAAGTCATCGCTACAAGATCCCATCATAAACGCTGCAGCCAATATTGCTAAATATTTTGTATATTTCATAATTCTATTCTTTTAAAAGTTCAAATTAATGCCGAATGATAAAGTACGAATCGCAGAATAATTAGCAGCCGAATATCCATAAGCATATTGGCGTGGGTCCATACCTTTACGTTTAGAGAATAAAGCTACATTATCGGCAGATACGTAAATACGTGCACTGCTTGCTGATATTGCTTTCATCCATTCTTTCGGAAAAGTATATCCTAATGAAATGTTACGGATGTTAAAGAATGATGCATTTATCAAGAAACGTGAAGATTGGCTATTACTATTTTGTGCACCATCCATTATAGGCACATTTGTATTTTTATTTTCCGGAGTCCAAGCATTCAAGATATCCTTGTGCCAGTTACTGCCAATATTGCTTCCCGCATGCATGAAAGAAGAATACATGCTGTCATATATCTTTCCACCAATTTGAAAGTTTGTAGCTATAGAAAGATCGATTCCTTTGTATGCAAAATCAGTTGAAAAACCTCCTTGGAAATCGGGCAAAGTAGAACCTAATTCATATTTGCTTGCCTGAGTATAGTCTTCGGTTACGGTCCTTCCAGTCACTTTGCCATTAGCATCTTTCTCATCCATATACCATTGTGCTGCTCCTGTTTCTGGATTAACACCTGCGTATTCATAGGTATAAAGATCATAAATAGACCCTCCTTCCATTAAGCGGAACAAAGAAGCAGTACCATGAATAATTCCATTCTCTCTTTTGTCTTCTGGAAGATTCAAAATCTTATTGCTATAATGTGTACCGTTAAAAGATAAATTCCATATAAAATCTTTTGTTTGAATTGGGGTGGCAGAAATAGTAAATTCAATCCCCTTATTCTGCATATCCAACAGGTTCATTGGAACGTAAGAAATTCCAGAAGAAATAGGATAAGGCATATTGTACAACATATCCGAAGTCTTCTTCAAGAAATATTCAGTTTCTAGTTTCAAACGGTTATTAAGAAAAGCAGCTTCCAAACCGATATTTAAATTTTTGCTTTTTTCCCAAGTCAAATCTTTATTTCCACGATAAGTTTCGACTACAGAGAAATCTCCGTTATTATTGGTTACAGAATATTGCTTCAGATATGGTTGATAGACTACATAACCATTTATATCAAGAATTCCATCATTACCTTGTGTTCCATAACTTGCTTTTAGTTTAAGATTAGACAACCATTCCACATCTTTCAAAAACTCTTCCTGTGTTAATCTCCAAGAACCTCCGACAGACCAAAAAGTACCACGGCGGTGATCAGGATGGAATTTGGACGATTCATCTGAACGAATACTTGCAGATAGATAATATTTGTTATCAAAATCATAGTTTACACGACCAAAGAAACTTTCCATACTATGTTCTTGTGTATATGAATTCATATCACTCATAGTTATGGCATTGTTGAACTCAGGATTTCCAATAGTATAAAAATTGTATTTATGAGTATACTGATATTTCAGTGTATATGAATAAGATTCGTGACCAGCCATTATGTCAATATTATGATGACCAAATGCTTTACTATAGGTTAAAAGTTGATTTGCTGTAAACGATTCAATACGTTGATTATATTTATAAGTACGACCATTCACATTAGCAGCATCCCCATATAACTGATTCATGTGATCTGTACGGATTTGATTCATTAAATCATAACCAATGTTAGCAGTCGCTTTTAAACCATCAATAATATTAATGTTAATAGTACCACGGCCATTAAAATTGTCATTCAAAGTCTGATGCACATCCAACCCAGAATTAGCTGCAACATTTTGATTACTGAAACCGCCCATACGTGTACTGTATGTACCATCACCAAAATCATAAACAGTGTTGCCTTCTTCGTCATATATGCGATTTCCGTTTTCGTCATACGCATATACAGGATAAATAGGAGCGATTTGCTGAGTGAACATAAAAGCATTAGAGTAATTAGACAAACTAGCATTTTGTGACTGGCCTGCATTTTTTTCCGCTCTTGCGTAAGCCAAATTACCATTGATATCAATAAACTTATTTACAGTATGATTAATATTGGCACGTGCTGAAATACGTTCAAAGTCAGTATGTCTTAAGATTCCTTCATCTTTCAAATATCCCAATGATAAAAAATGAGTTGTCTTAGCGTTACCACCTTGCAGACTCAAATTATATTCCTGACGCATACCATTATGTAATGCGGCATCAGCCCAATCGTCATTATGGCGTAGAGCCGCAGAACTAACTACGCCATCTGCTGAAACCATGGCATTATTAGCTACACCGATGAATGGATTGTATCCAATGCTACCTATTAATTCTTCGGAAGCTTCTGCACCTGTAGATTGATTTTTTAAAGTATTCCAGGCTGTTAGTACGTATTCTCTTTGATCTTTCATGATATCATATTCTGGAACACCACGAGTATTTACTCCCCAGCGTGCATCAAGAGTAACTTTGGATTTATCTACCATACCTTTTTTAGTAGTAATCATCACAACACCATTTGCTGCACGTGAGCCATAAAGGGCTGCAGATGCAGCATCTTTTAATATAGACATACTTTCAATATCGGCAGGATTTAATGCATTAACCGACTCTTCGTCATAAGGCATACCATCAACTACGTATAAAGGAGCCGATGATGCGCTAAAAGAGCCAATACCACGGATTCTTATTTTAGCATTTTCTCCAGGCTGCCCACTGGTATTGATTACTTGTACACCTGCTGCTGCACCTTCCAAGGCTTTAGATACTGAAGAAACCTGCATTTTTGCTATTTTTTCTCCACTAACAGCAGTCGCTGATCCTGTAAAAGATGACTTTTTCGCAGTACCATAAGCTACAACCACTACATCGTCAAGCATCTCTGTATCAGATTTTAAAATGATGCTAACATTCTGTTTAATAGAAACCTCTTGACTAGCCATTCCGATAAAGGAAACTACCAAAGTCTTTGCGGAACTTGGAACATTTGATAATGTAAATTTACCATCCATGTCAGTAACTGTACCTACAGTAGTACCTTTTACTAAAATAGAGGCGCCAACTACGGGTAATCCGTCCTCCTCCGAAATAACAGTACCTGTTACCTTCGTGATCTGAGCGGTTACCAAACCTATACCTACAAAAAGGCAGGTCAATAACAGCATTAATTTTCTTTTCATAAAATTCTCTCTTAAAGTTTAACTTTACATTAATATAAATTCATTCACTCTAACAAATGACAAAGGTATGAATAAAATTGTAATATCAAACAAATTATTGTAAAAAACATACTAAACTGCTATATTTTTATGCTTTTAGGCATTTAAAACTCACAAAAGACGAAAATAAACCTCATATTTATTCTTTTTTTTAAGTCGTTAAAAAGAGAAACTTTCAATTTATAACTGATCAGGTAAACATACATTAACCTATAAATGTTAACGAATCGTCTAATAAATATAAAGATGAGAACAAAATAGTAGGATAATGCTTTTCTACTTTTCTTTATTGCGTCTTATTATAGAATTTCAATTAAAGAATTAAATTATGAGGAAAATCAGTTATCGTTTCGTTTACAATCGAAAAAAAAGTTTAAATGACAGAGGGACCGCTTTGGTCCAAGTTGAAGCCTACTTGAATAAAAAGAAAGTGTATTTTTCCACACATGTTTATTTACGGCCAGAACAATGGGATGTAAAAAGGAAAATCATCAAAGATCATCCTAACCAAGATGCGCTGAATGGCATGCTTAATGAATTTATTATTGAATTAGAGAAAAAAGAATTAAGTTTGTGGAGGCAAGGAAAGACAATAACCTTAAGCCTCATAAAAGAAGAGTTCAAATCGAATACAGATGCTTCATTCTTAGGGTTTGCGCGTAAAGAAATAATGTCTTCTCAGCTAAAAGATAGCACTAAGCGCAACCATTTAACAACAATATCCCTTTTACAATCGTTCAAACCGACAATTGAGTTTGAAGACTTAACCTATAATTTCGTTACGGATTTTGAAAAATTTCTTTATGAATCTGGATATCAAACAAATACAGTAGCCAAGCATATGAAGCATTTGAAATCTTTTGTTAATGCTGCAATTAATAAAGGATACATTGATCCCAATAACTATGCCTTCAGAAGATATAAAATTAAAATGAAGGAAGGAAAACATGTTTTTTTATTACCGGAAGAAATGAAAAAATTGGAAGAAGTGTCTTTGACAGGAAGAAATAGTTGTCTGGAACATACTCTTGATGCATTTTTATTTTGCTGCTATACGGGATTGCGGTATTCTGATTTTGTGAATTTGAATGAGAAAAATATCGTAAAAATGGATGGAAAATTATGGCTAATCTTTGACTCTGTCAAAACAGGTACAGAAGTGAAATTGCCTTTAAACTTGCTGTTTGAAGGCAAGGCTTTAACTTTATTACAAAAATACCAGGGAAAATGGAGCTCATTTTTTTCAATTAAAAATAACTCAAGTGTAAATAAAGAGCTGATACGAATTGGCAAATTGGCAAAAATAAGCAAACACTTTTCATTCCATTCTGCAAGGCATACTAATGCTACTTTATTGATATATAAAGGTGCTAATATAACAACCGTGCAAAAATTATTAGGGCATAAAAACCTTGCTACAACACAAATTTATGGAGAAGTTATGGGAAGTACAATTATACGAGACTTGAAAAAATGTCAAAAAAGATAATTAACTCTATTGTCTATACATTATCTCTTATAAAGATGAAGAAGAATCATTTTCAAAAGTGAATATAGCCTTATCTTCTTAATAAAGTTTATCGTTTTGTGAACATGATAATTTTTTGTTGTGATTGCAATACGATAAACTAAAAGAAATAAAATGTGACAATATTTCCATCTCAGCCTAACCGGGTAGAAAATAAGTATCAAGGTTATTGAATTTCTGCAAAATTCATATATGTATATCATATAATATGCGCATATAAAATTCTATATCAGAAAATGATAATAATAGTTTGCTAATTTACTTCATGTCCTACTATCTTCTTTTGTAATCTAAAGTGCAAACAATCTTTGGAAGTTTTGAAATATTTAAAAAGTTGAGAAATATCAATCTTAGTATTTCAGGTATTTTATGAACAGAGTAACAACGAACAGGAATGCTGCAAGTCAATTCTTTTTTCAGTAGAAGAAAGGTAGAAAATTATTATTATCATACTCTTTAAACGGCTTAAATCAAGGAAAACGAATAAGAGATTCAGTAATACATATACTGGTTATCAATTATTTACATAAATAATTAGTTCCGCAAAGACTTTGGTAGTTTCCTTTATCGGAATGGCTACACAAGAAGTGCCAGTTAAAGCAAACTTGAATATTGTATTAAAGTCTGATACAGAACAGCTTGAAGAGGTAATGGTGGTGGCTTATGGTACAGCGAAAAAATCTGCATTTACAGGTTCGGCTGCTACTATAAAAAATGAAAAAATAGCGACGAGACAAACTTCAAATGTGACAAATGCTTTGGCGGGTCAAGTAGCCGGAGTACAAACTACGAGTAATAATGGTCAGCCGGGCAAAGATGCTGAAGTGCGTATTCGTGGTATTGGATCTATATCGGCTAGTAACAAGCCTTTGTATGTGGTAGATGGAGTTCCGTATGATGGTGAAATTTCTGCTATCAGTACTTCTGATATAGAATCAATGACAGTGTTGAAAGATGCTGCTTCTAATGCTCTGTATGGTGCACGTGGTGCTAATGGTGTAATCTTGATTACTACCAAGCGTGGTAAAAGTGGGGAAGCCCGTGTTACTTTTGACGCTAAATGGGGTGTGAATAAACGTGGAGTACCTAATTATGAAACAATTACGGATCCGGCTACATTCTATGAATTAAACTATTCTTCTATTTATAATGCCGATTTGAAAGGATATGCGGCAGCCGGAGATTTGGCTAAAGCTAATGCGTACGCTAATCAAGCAATGCTTTCTTCTACATATTTGGGATATCAGGTGTATTCCATTCCTCAAGGACAGCAACTGATCGGTATGGATGGCAAATTGAATCCTAATGCGACATTAGGTTATTCTGATGGTACATATTATTATACTCCGGATAATTGGTCGGATGAAATTTTTGAAAATAACCTGCGTCAAGAGTATAATTTAAGTATCAGCGGTGCGACTGAAAAAATGAATTATTATATGTCGGCCGGCTATTTGGATGATAAGGGAATTGTTCCTAACTCTGGTTTCCAACGTTATTCTGCACGTTTGAAAGCTGACTATCAAGTGAAGCCTTGGCTGAAGATGGGAGGAAATGTATCATTTACTCATTATGATAGCCGTGAACAGGATACTGAGGGTGGTACATCAAATGCAAACATCTTTTATGCATCAAATATTATGGGAGCCATTTATCCTATGTATGTTCGTGATGCACAGGGCAATATTATGGTAGATAATCGAGGTTTCCTTCGTTATGATTATGGAAAGCCAGGACAAGATTCAAATGGTAGCCGTAATACGATTCCTAATGCAAATCCGTTGGCAAGTTATATGCTGGATAAAATGAAATATTCGGGTGATGTGGTTAGTGGAAAATGGTCTGCTGATATTGATATTTGGAATGGAATCAAGGCAAAAGTGAATATAGGTGTTGATGTAAATAATGTGCGTGCTACAGAGATGGTTAACCCCTTCTACGGACAGTATTCTGAAACTAGCGGAGTCGGAGGTTTGATCAGTGTAGCTAGTGAGCGTACATTTAGTGTAAATCAGCAGTATTTGTTGACATACAACAAAACATTTAATGATGTTCATAATGTGGATATTTTGGCCGGACATGAAAGTTATGACTATAAATATCAATATTTGTACGGAAAACGTGAGAAATTATATGATCCAAATGTTCCTGAATTAGGCAATGGTATTATGAACCAGAGCAATAATTCATATTCTCGTAATTATGCAACAGAAGGATGGCTGTTCCGTGCGCAATATGACTATGATGGACGGTATTTTGTTTCAGCTTCTTTCCGTCGTGATGCTTCTTCTTGTTTTCACCCGGATAATCGTTGGGGTAACTTCTGGTCTGTAGGAGCAGGATGGTTGTTAAGCAAAGAGAAATTCTTGGAAAACCAGTCTTGGATTGATATGTTGAAATTTAAAATCAGCTATGGTTTGCAAGGTAATGATAACTTGATGTTCCAAGGTGGTTTGTACCGTAACTACTATCCGTATCAAGACCAGTATACATTGGCAAACAGTAATGGTGATTTTTCAACTTCTCTATATTATAAAGGTAATAAGGAAATTACTTGGGAAACTTCACACAGCTTTAATACTGGATTTGATTTTGCTTTTTGGGGTGGTAAGTTAGGTGGTTCTGTTGAGTACTTCTCACGTAAAACAACCGATATGCTTTATTTCAAACCGGTAGCAGCTTCAATGGGTTATTCCCGTTTCCCCGAGAATGTGGGTTCAATGGTAAACCGTGGGGTTGAATTGGATTTGTATTCCAATATAATTGAAAACAAGAACCTTTCCTGGAATGTAAATTTTAATCTTACACATTTCAAGAATAAAGTCTTGGAATTATCTCCTGAGCTGAATGGGCAATTGATTGACGGTGCCCGGATTTATCGTGAAGATGAGTCTATGTACCAGCTTTATTTACCTAAATATGTAGGTGTGGATTCTGAAACAGGAGAGAGCCTGTGGGCGCTGGTGACTCCGGATGAGAATGGTAATACAGTTACGAAATCTTATTCTGTCGCTTCTGAAAACAGATTCGCATCAGGTGACATTTTACCTAAAGTTTATGGTGGTTTTGGAACAAGTGTCACAGCCTATGGCTTTGATCTCTCTGTTTCGTTTGCATATCAGCTTGGTGGACGTATTCTGGACTATACTTATCAAGGATTAATGGATGTGGCAGCCACGGGTAGTGCTTTGCATAAAGATATGTTAAAAGCATGGACTCCTGAAAATAAAAATACGGATGTTCCTCGTATGAATATTAATGACCAATATACGAACAGATTAACAGATCGTTTCTTGACTAGTTCGGATTATTTAAGCTTGCAGAATATTACATTGGGTTATACTTTGCCGAAGAGTCTGACACGTAAAATGCAGATTGACGGTGTCCGTGTATTCTTTGTTGCAGATAATGTGGCTTTGCTGACAGCTCGCAAAGGGTTGGACCCACGTCAAGGTTATGTGGCTGCTGACAATGTATATTCACCTATCCGCACAATTTCCGGAGGTATATCTTTAAATTTCTAATTTAGCAACCCATTTTTAAGAATATGAAATTGTCAAATAAATATATAGCATTTGCAGGTGTCGCTTTATTAATGGCATCTTGCGATTTGGATAAATTTCCTGAAGGAGATTACATATCTGAAGAACAGAAAGAAGATATAATCAATGGCAGACCCAATTTGATAACTGCTGAAGTGAACGCCATGGCAGCCAAATTAAATACTTTTGGTACGATTTCAGATGATGCCACTACTTATCATAATGACTATGGAATTCCTGCCGTGTTTATGATACTGGAATCAGGAGGACAGGACTTGGTTGCATTGGTTAATGGATATAACTGGTTTAGAACATCTCAAAATTATAGCGACAGGGTATACGATAGTTCAAGCGATGAATTGATTTGGAAAACGTTCTATAATCACTTGAAAGCTGCAAACAATGTGCTGAAATTGATAGCGGCAGATACGGAAGATTCTTCTTTGAAGGTTTATCGTGGCCAAGCTTTAGCTGCTCGTGCTTATGACTATCTGAACTTGGTTCAAATTTATCAGTTTACTTATGCAGGTCATGAAAATAGTCTGGCAGTACCTATTGTTACAGAAACAATGACTGATGAAGATATGCAGAATAATCCGCGTGCAACTGTACAGCAGGTGTATGACCAGATTATGAGTGACTTGAATACGGCTGCTGATTTATTGACCGGGTATGATAATGGCTCAAACAAAGATCAGATTGACGAGGCGGTAGTTTACGGATTGCGTGCTCGTGCCAATCTGTTAATGCAAAAATGGGCGGATGCAGCTAAAGATGCAGAACGTGCCATTGCTGGCGGTACACCTCAGACTTTAGCCCAGGTATCTACTCCTACCTTTAATTCAGCATCGGCAAGTTCATGGTTATGGGGAGTGATGATTACGCCTGATAATGATGTTGTCCAGACAGGTATTATCAACTGGCCTTCGCACTTGTGCTCTTTTACCGGGAACGGTTATACTTCAGGAGTGCCTGATGGATATAGAAAGGTGAATTCTGCATTATATGATTTAATACCCGAAACAGATATCCGTAAACAATGGTTCTTGTCTCCGGATAATAAATCTTCATTGATTGATAATGAGCAGATTGAGGGTACTTCCATCGTTGAATATTTTGGTTTGACTCCGTATGTAAATACAAAGTTCGGAGCTTATCAAAGTATATTTGGTAACACAACCAATGCGTCAGACTGGCCTTTGATGCGTGTTGAAGAAATGTATCTGATAAAGGCTGAGGCAGAAGCCATGGGTGGTAATCTGAGTGGCGGAAAGAGTACATTGGAAAATTTTGTACGGACATATCGGGATCCTTCTTTTACAAGTAAAGCTAATTCAGCACAGGATTTTCAGGATGAGGTTTGGTTGCAGCGTCGTATGGAACTTTGGGGAGAAGGTTTCTCACTGTTCGATATCCTACGCTTGAAAAAGCCGGTGGTTCGTAAGAATACGAATTATGACCCGTCTGTACAATATAATTCAGCAGCAGAAGTGCAGATCCTGATCTATCGGATTCCGCAATGTGAAATGGAAACCAATTCCGGAATCAGTGACACTGATAACAATCCGGCTGCTCCACAACCACAACTATAGGGAATAACTGTAATAAAAAAGAGGATGACGTTCAACGTTCATCCTCTTTTTTTGTTATATTTGTCGCGAACTTATTTAGATTGATAGATAAATGAAAGAATTTGTAATTTCTGAAGCACAGGTTGAAACTGCCATCTTAGTTGGTTTGATTACTCAGACACAAGATGAGCGTAAGACCAAGGAGTATTTGGATGAGTTGGAGTTCTTGGCCGAAACGGCCGGAGCAACAGTGGTGAAAAGGTTTACTCAGAAACTGCCTGCTGCCAATTCCGTGACTTATGTCGGTAGAGGAAAGCTGGAAGAAATCAAGGAATATATTCATCAGGAAGAGGAAAATGAGCGTGAAGTCGGAATGGTGATTTTTGATGATGAACTTTCTGCCAAGCAGATACGTAATATAGAAGCTGAACTGAAAGTGAAGATTTTGGACCGTACTTCGCTGATTCTGGATATTTTTGCCATGCGGGCTCAAACTGCAAATGCTAAAACACAAGTGGAGTTGGCCCAATATAAGTATATGCTGCCTCGTCTGCAACGTTTGTGGACTAGATCGGAAGAGC
>ERZ810809.234-NODE-234-length-12242-cov-8.67826_pt1 | contig 12242 bp, 10 predicted proteins | sample MGYA00520202_ERZ810809 | MGnify/ENA primary metagenome ERZ810809 (study PRJEB31588, sample SAMN03398763) | human gut metagenome | study: EMG produced TPA metagenomics assembly of the PRJNA231909 data set (A prospective, longitudinal analysis of the... | reverse complement strand
GCTCTTCCGATCTAAGCCCGGCTCTCGTTCTACACCAAGTAGCAGATCAAGGCATCCGGCCACGAAATCAGCGTCTATGAGAACGCAGCTGTGTTCACGTCTCGCCAATGTCCATGCAAGCATGGAAGCCATGACACTCAACCCCACGCCTCCATGGCCTGACGTCATCGTCACAATGTTATGAAAGCTGGTGTCTGTAGTTAGGTCGAGTGCCGGAGCCTCGCCCGATCTCTGCCGTTCGCATGAGGCCAACGGCCTGGGCGGCGGAGTGTAGTAGCGATGCGCTGGAATCGGCGCATCGTCCGTGGGCAGCGGAATGCCCGGAGGTGCTACCGCTGGCGAGGTGATCCTACGCGCCACGCGGGGTGAGGTATTGCTATTCATAAGCCGATTGAAACGTGTCCGAGTTCAATGCTCAACACGAATCGACCATTGTGGTTCTAGCTTGCCGAGTTATCCACACCCCGGCATGTCGTCCACGACAAATGTGGATAACCACGGTGCTGTTTCACGCCCATCTCATGCAAAAGGCCCTGACCTCATATGCACGGTCAGGGCCTTCATTTTTCACGACGATTCCTTATGCGGTAATCTACATTTCTTGATCACTTATCGAGGTTCTTGATGCCGTCTTCCATGACGTCCAGCTGAGCATCGGTCACCTTGGCCGGCTTCTTCTTGCCGAACTTGGCCTTGAACAGACCGATGATGGTCGGGGCGAGCGAGACCAGCAGAATCAGCACGATCACCAGCTCGAAGTGATCCTGCACGGCCGGAATGTTGCCGAAGAAGTAGCCCAGCAACGTGAACAGCGTGGACCAGCACAGGCCGCCGAGCACTGAGAACGGCGTGAAACGGCTCCAACGCATACCGGAAATACCGGAAATGAACGGCATAAACGTACGAATGAACGGGAAGAAGCGGCCCAGGAACACAGCCAGCGGGCCCCACTTCTCAATCATGTGCTCGGTTTTGGCCAAACGCTCCGGGGTCAAGGCCTTCACCTTGCCGGACTGGATGATACGGCGGCCAAAGAAATGACCAATGAAGTAATTGCACTGGTCGCCGATAATCGGCGCGCACCAAACCACCGGCAGCAACCAGAACAGCGGCAGCGCGGCCTTGCCGGTCGCAGCATCCGGGGCTGCGAACACGCCGGCCGCGAACAACAGCGAATCACCGGGCAGGAACGGGAAGAACACCACGCCCGTTTCGATGAATACGATGAGGAAGATGAATCCGAGGGTCGGCGCCACGCCCATGGCAATCCAACCGGCAATCGCGGCACGCGGATCCTTCAGCAGTTCGAGGATGAAATTAACGAAGCCCATGTGATTCCTATGAGTCCTATACGTCTATATGTGTGAACAATCTGTCCAATAACCAGACATTCGTCTGAAAACCGTCAACCACTCTACCAGTCGCCCCGATACAAGAGGGGGCCACCGGAACCTCATAGCAGCCATTACTGCCATCTTCTTTACAAATATGGCGTGCTTCGCTGGTATATCGTCAACACATTCCACCGCTCATGAGGAGAACTGCATGCGCGGTGATGTAATCAATTACTCACCAAGACGCTGGCGCACGAAACCGTCCAGCGCGGCCGCATCGATACCGTCATACGATTCGATGGACGCGAACTGGCCCAGGCCGGAAGTATCCGTGCGAATCCAGCCGGTCTGCGCAATCAGAGTCGCGCCCGATGCCGCACCGGCCTGAAGCCCAACCGAAGAATCCTCGAGCACCACGCACTTGGCCATGTCTTCACGGGCGATGCCAAGCTTGTCGGCTGCGGCCAGGTAGGGCGCGGGGTTCGGCTTGTGCTCGTACGGATCGTCGCCACAGACGTAGCCGGCGAACAGTCCCTCGGACTGCTTCATGATGTTCTCCGCCATACGGCGCGGCGAAGTAGTGACCAGCATGGATGGGATGCCGGCCTCATTGAGCGAGCGCAACACGTCTTGCACACCAGGAATCCACGGCAGACGTTCGACCTCCGCCTTGAACACATAATCCTTGAGCTGCTTGTCGATTTCGGGAACGCTCAATGTGCAGCCATGCGCAATCATGACCTCTGCCACGTGAGCCACCGGAGTACCGGAGCACGCCCAACCGAGGTCCTCGTTCCACTCGCCGCCATTGTTGTGCGCGATTTCGATTTCGCCGTCATGCCAAAGCGGCTCCGAATCGATAAGCGTTCCATCCAAATCCCAAAACACGGCCTTGAGCAACATGGTTACCTCCGTTCGCATGCCCGCACGCCAATTGGCGCCTTTACTCTTGCTGCATTCCATTGCACCAACCGGATGCGACAACCATAGCGCGTCAGCACACCGCCCCTGCGCCTCAGCGCATGGTCAAACCACCATCGACGTGCAGACATTGCCCGGTAATGAAGCCGGCCATGTCGGACGCCAACAACGCGACCCCTCCGGCGATGTCATCGGGACGGGCAAGGCGGCCAAGAGGCGTCATGGCAATGATTTGTTCACGAACATCCTCGGTGGTGGCTGCGCTGGATGCGGTTCCGGCCGTCAAACCTGCGGCAATGGCATTAACGGTAATGCCGAAGCCGCCCAGCTCCTGGGCCAGAGAGCGGGTCATGCCGACCAAGCCGCCTTTGGCAGTGATATACGAATGGTAGGGTACGATGGGCGAATCGACCAGATTGCTGGAGATGTTGATGATACGCCCGGAGGTCTGGGCTCGCATCAGCGGCACCACATGTGAGCACATCAGATATGCACCATGCAGGCATCCCTCGATCTGTGCGCTAAACTCATCCCAATCGCCTCCAGCAAAAGTGGAACGGCGACGCGGGTCAAAGGAGAAGCGCCCGAAAGCATTATTCACTAAGATGTCCACGCCGCCGAATGAGTCGACAGCGGCACCCACCAGCTTGGAAGATTGCGCTTCATCGCAAACATCCGCCTGTACAGCTGTAGCCAAGCCTCCCAGCGAGTGGATGTCTTCAACAGTGCGCTGCGCGCTGGCGGCGTCATGTACGTAATTGATGACGACAGCGGCTCCGTGCGATGCCAGGCATTTCGCCACGGCCGCTCCTATGCCCTTGCCGGAACCGGTGATGATCGCTGTTCTGCCATCCAGATTCACCATTGGACGCCGTGTCATATCGCTTTGCTCTGTCATTACCCTTGCCTTTCACCCCGCTACCAGCCCCTGCTGCCCGCAACAGCACAGGCCTATTCCATATCCATATCGAACGAATCGCCGTACGTGTCGCTGCCGCGTTCGACATCCACCGCGCGCAACAGATCGATGAGATTGAAGCCCCCATCATGATGCCAGCCGGATTTCGCCCGATCCATCTCACCGAGCGGACAGATGCGATTCACACCGGCCTCGGCCAATGTATCTGCAAGACCAAACAGTCTGGTCGAATCCACAGCGACACCGCAGCTCTGCAGCCAGCCACGGCAGGAAGTCAATCTTCTGGCAGCGTCCAACAAATCTGGCACCGCCACCACGTTGACGGTGCGGTTCAACGGCGACATCAGCGAAGCAACATCCTCGTCGGCACCGCTACCGTCAAGTTCTCGATACAGCACCGACCATGCCGTGCTATGGCCACTGGCGAACACCGCGGCCTTCCCGCCCATCAAGGCTCTCATCTCAGCGTCGGTGCGCGCCCGCTGAATGGCCACGTTCTCGGCGTCACTCAATACGGAGCGCGGATATTTGCGCTGCTGATTCTCAAGCTCGCCACCGAGCAGCTGAGCCACTTCACGAGCGGTGAGGGCTCCATCAGTCTCCACGAACACGGTCTGCGGAGCCAGGCAGCTTTGCTGGTCATATGTGGCGATGTCAACAGCCACACGATGCACGGTATCGGCATAGGTATCAGGGCGCAAAGCCTCTCGACCAATGAACGCCAACCCGACTTTTGCTCCGTAACCTAGACAGGGCTTGGATCCGGCGACTTTGCCCGCAATCAATTTGGTAGTCTGCGAAGAACCGTAAACAATCACGGCATCGGCCACATCGATGGCTGAATCCTCGAGCTGCTGCGAGCCGCCCTTCCATGGAACCACCGCAATGGCATCAGCGAGGTCGGAATTGACCATCGCAATGCTGCGAGCAAAGAACGCAGGCATCACCGGCTCGGAAAATGAAGATTTGCCAAGAATCGCGCCTTTGACCAGCAGGGTCATCGCCATGCTCCACACGGGAATCCCCGGCACATTGCTGGAGAACACCTGATAGGTGAGCGCCGGGCCCACATATTTAGAGTATCCCCCCGCCTTGTTCGGCCGGAACTCGTCGAGCATAGACGGCTGACCGATTTCGGAGTCCAGGAACCGGAGCAGTTCACGACGCCTGAACTGGCGCATATACCGTTTGAGCTCAATCCGCACCATGTCAGGCTCATATCCGGTGATTGCGGGAATCAGCAGTTCAGCCTGACGCCGCAGCTCAAAATCCGGATCGGCCCATAGTTGGGCCGCGTCGGCCACGATGTCGAGAATATCGTTGACACTCATCGCGGCAAGCGTGCGGTTGCGAACATCGGCAAGCTGCTTGGCAAGGGAAGTCACCTTTGGACCATCCAGTCGCGGATAGCGCAAACGCTTCACCCCACCCGATGTGGCGACCTCATAGATTTCGTAATCCGAAACATCCATTCCCGAGGGCAGGTGGAAGACATCAATGGCCTGACTCACAGATTCGTCAGCGGTTGGCACTGATGACCTCGTCTACCGCGATTGAGCAACCACGGGCCTCGGCTCCCCTCGCCCGGCCCTGCAGCAGGAATCCGCCCGGAGTCCGATGGCCAAGATCCTCGGTCAGAATACCGATGCATGAATTCCAATTGGCAAGGTCGTAATGGGCTATCACACCGGTCTCACCATCCTTGACGGGAGCCAGCGTCTCCGGATCAAGGAAGACCGTACGCACCCAAGCGGGGTTCGCCTTGAGATAGTTGCCGGTGCCATCCGTATACCACGACAGAATATTTTGGTCATAGATCTGCGAGCTCAACTCGGTCATGCCATACATGTTGACGCAGTGGTGGCGCGGCACCCCCAGTCTCTGTTCCAGCTCATCAAGCATCTGGTCTTCGGTGATGTCGCGCTTAGTGCTCTTGAAGCCGCCAGTGTCGAACAAGCGGCTATCGGGGGCCAGCGCGAACGTCAGATCATGCTCATGCAGGTAATCGAGCAGATACAGGTAGGATGACGAGACACCCATCAGCATCACCGGTTCGCCGTCGGACACCGCACGATTGAGGAAATCGATGATGCCATCGAATTTGAGCCCATGTTCATCGAAGAACACGCCGCTGCCTTCGCTGCCGCAGAGTTCCACGGCCTTGGTGAGATACCGCGACAGTGAGGAGTTCTGGTTCATGTCCCACGCCGGAGAGATCACGGCAATGCGGATGCGTTCACGATCCGGCATGATGAAATGACGGAACGGCACAATCATCGATTCATCCCACACCTCAAGATCAGGGTGGAAGTTGCGCCCACGCATCTTGCCGCCATGCGTGGTTCCGCTCGTCATGAATACGGCTTTGCACTGCTCGGTCGGTATGGTCGAAAGGTCAAGGTGCTTGAACCCGTCCACCGGCATCGGCGGAATCTCCCGCCAATCCTTGAGCGTTGCGGGGGTGACGCGTTTAGCCGCGCAGTAACGACGGTACGGCAGATCATACGTGTACTGATAGATGAACACGTCGCGCGCCAACGCACCAAACGCCTCTTCCGGGGCCTGCTCACAGCCATAGGTATGGATAAAATCCAGAATCCCGCGCTTGATACGACGCGCGTCATCCATCACATCAGTCATTGCATCGCTCCTGTCAATATCCAATATCAACCAGCATTATCGTTCATCGTGCGCCGCAGCGCCAGTCCCATCCGCCGAATCGGCTGCTGGAACATCCACGGACGCCGGCGCACGATGCTTCGCCACCAAATCCGGAAGAGCGACGAACAGCGCATTGAGAATGATGGCGCTGAATACACCGACCATGATGTTGTTGCCAAAGAACACGCTTGCGCCGCCGGTCAGGCCGGAGAGCGCCTTGGGCAGGGCGATGCCGAGCAGCAGAGACATGCCGATGACCGTTTGACGGCGCTCGTCATCAGCGACCTTGCGCAAGGCTCGCAGACCGGTCACGATCAGGCTGGCCGCAGCCGGCAGGAAGATGCCTCCGACGACTGCCGAGGGAATGACGGACAGCAGCGCGCCCGCCTTTGGCACGAAGCCCAGAATCAGCAACAGAATGGCGGCGATGATCACAGGCGTGCGCGTGCGCAGCTTGCCTTCGCCGGTCAGGTTGAGCAGGCCGACATTTTGCGGGTATGCGGTGGTGGTGAATCCACCAATCAGCGAGGAAATGGCCGAACCTGCCGCCTCGCCGGCGAGGCCGTAGCGCACCTGCTTGCGTTCGAGGGTCGTGCCTTGAATCTCGGAAGCCGCCTGATAGACGCCGAGAGCCTCCATGACGGCAACCATATAGGCGATGAAGAACGGAATGAAGATCTTCCAGTCAAACGTAAACGGCCCGTAAGGCATGAAGGTCGGCAGGCCCAACCATCCCTTGGAAGCCACAGGAGAGAAGTCCACCATGCCAAACGCTGCGGCGACCACGGTGCCGACGACAAGCGCGATGAGGAATGAGAACGACTTAAGCAGACCCTTACCGAGCAGCGACAGGACAAGCACAATCGCCGTGGTCAGGATCGACACGGTCAGGATGTGCGGATCGGCGAACGTTTTGTCACCGGGAGCCCCACCAAGAAACTCGCTCAGCGTGAATCCGGACAGCGAAACACCGACCATAAAGATGACCACGCCCGAAATCATCGGAGAGAACAGGAACCGCATCCGCTCTATCACACCGGTCAGGCACAGCAACAGGAACACAAGCGAAGCGATGAGAATGGACGAACTCGCCGCCCCCAGCATGCCAGCCGTACCTGCCGCGATCATCAACGCGTCAAACGCGGCTGACGGCCCCTGCACCACCGGCAGGCGAACCAGCCGAGTGGCCTGGATCAGAGTAACCAGGCCGGAGACGATGAAGATGGCGTTAATCATGTTCGACGACAGGGCAATAGGTAAGCCGATTGCTCCGGCCACGAATACCGGATCAAGCCAAACATTGGAAACGAACACATGCTGGAAACCCAGCAGTACGTTCTGGGCGGTCAGCTCCTTGCGTATTGACATACGCTTCCTCTCTCTCAACGCGCATATGGGATGCCGAGCCGAACAGAGGAGTTCAACCGTCGTATTCCCTGCGCGAGTGTTAGCTCACAGGTTCGAAGGGGTCGGCACATACCGTCTCAGCCTAAAGCACCCCTTACGAATCGGTTTTCGCACGTCACCGTAACAAACCTTGACATCTCCGTCAAGAAAATTCGTGCTCTTTTCGGCAGCTGCCCGATGTGAGATAACAAACAGTTTTACGAATGGAGAAGGAATCGAAGCAATGCGGCCAGACTCACCAACCCCACAGGACCATGGACTTGGAGTCGGCGGGAGTGAAGTTGGAGTCGCCGGTGGTGCAGGCAGCGGTATCGGCGGCGGTATCGCGACCGGGCAGTTCGCGGGTTTCGCGGCGGATGGCGTTGCGCCAGAGGCGGGCGCGGTTGGAGCGTTGCACCTCCACGATGTTGCCGTCTCGGCCAGCGGCGAAGACGCTTTCCTGGTCGCCGGTTTGCATGCGCTTGACTTCACGGCGCAACTGTCGATTCTCTTCTTCGAGCTCGAGGATGCGCGCGATACCGGAAAGATTGATGCCCTCATCCTGACTTAGGCGCTGAGCTCGGGTCAGGCGGGCAATGTCGCGCAGGCAGTAGCGGCGTGCGCCGCCATCGGTGCGCTGCGGACGGACCAGACCCAGCCGGTCGTACTGGCGAAGGGTCTGGGGGTGGATGTTGGCCAGTTCGGCGGCCTGGCCGACGGTGAAGATGGGCAGTTCGATATCGAAGCCGACATCATCGGCTCCGTCGAGATCGGCCCTGCCCATCACCAGCGCGGTTGCGCACATTGCGTACAACTGCTTCATTTGGTTGGCTAACCGCGCCATTGTTCACCTCCTGATTACAGGCTGAGATAGTCGCCGGCTTTTTCGTCGAATTCTTTGGCGGCGTGCTTGACCGCCAGACCCGGCTTGGCGGGGACCATGATCTGCACGCGGCCGATCAGGTCGCCCGGCTGGTTGCCGCGCTGGACACCGAGTCCCGCGAGCTTGACCTCCGCGCCGGAGCTGGAACCGGCCGGCACCTTGAAGGTGACGGGATTGCCGTCGATGTCCTTGGCCTCGACCTTGCCACCGGCCACGGCCTGGCCCACGGTGACGGGCAGGTCCATGACGATGTCGTGGCCGCGCATCGAGAACGCGGCATCGGGCTTGACGGTGACGTGCAGGTACAGGTCACCGGCCTTGCCGCCATTGATGCCCGGCTTGCCCTTGCCGGCAAGCTTGATTTTCTGGCCGTCCTTGACGCCCGCAGGCACGTGGGCCTTGAACTTCTTGCCGTCCACGGACAGGGACACGGTAGCGCCCTTGACCGCCTGACGCAGGGTCAGGCTGATCTTGGAGTTGCGGTCCTCGCCGTTTTCGGGGCGCGGGGCCTCCTCATAGCCATAGCCGCCGGCATTGCCGTACGCCTGCTGGCCGTATCCGCCTTGGCCCGCGCCACCGCCGAACATCGAGAAGATGTCGTTGATGTTGTTGGGGCCGCCGCCCGAAGTGGAGAAGCGGATGCGCGAGCCGTTGCCACCGGCACCCTGGCCGAACATGGAACCAAAGATGTCGGAGAAACCGGAAGCATCGAAGCCGCCGGCGCCGGAACCGCCGGCGAAGCGGGCGCCGCCCATGCCGAACTGACGAATCGCGTCGTACTTCTGGCGATCTTCCTTCTTGCTCAGCACGTCATAGGCTTCGGAGATGTCCTTGAACTTCTCCTCGGCTTCCTTGGTCTTGTTGACGTCAGGATGGTATTTGCGGGCGAGCTTGCGGTACGCCTTCTTGATGTCGTCGTCCGAAGCGTCCTTGGAGACACCAAGGACTTTGTAGAAGTCTTTGCTGAGCCATTCGTTTTCAGCCATTCATGTCTCCTTTCTAGAAAAGTCTTTATGATTGGCTCCCCTCCTTGAGGGGAGCTGTCGTCATAGGCGACTGAGGGGAGTTACGGCATCCGTTAAGCTCCCCTCAGTCAGCCTCGCTGACAGCTCCCCTCAGAGAGGGGAGCCGAGGTAAATATCAGCTCCCTCATCAGAGGGAGCTAAGGCACTGTCAACTCATTGCAGCGAACTGGTCGTCAGTTTTGTGGGGAGGCTACTACTACTCGGGCGGCGCGGATTACGCGGTCGCCGATGCGGTAGCCGGCCTCAACCACGGTGTCAACCGTTTCCTTTTCGGCATTCGCGTCCGGCTTGTGCAGGATCGCGTCATGTTTGGTGGGGTCGAAGTCCTCGCCCTTTTCGCCGAACTTCTCGACGCCGAACTTCTCGAAGGCTTTGTCGATCTTGGTGGCAACGGCCTTGAACGAGTCGTCCATCTCGCTGTGTTCGCGAATGCGGTCGATATCGTCGAGGGCGGGCAGCAGCGCGGTCAGCACGTCGATGATGCCGTGCTGGCGGAAGCGCTCCTGCTCCTTCTGCGTGCGATTGCGGTAGTTGATGAACTCCGCACGTTCGCGCTGCAGGGCTTCGAGGTAGTCTGCGGCTTCCTTCTTGGCCTTGCCGAGGGGGGTGAGGGTGTCTTCGGAATCGGAGGGAGCGGAATCGGACGAGCTATCGCTCGGCTGTTCCGCTCCGGCGTTCGCCGGGGTCTCTCCCTCAGTCGCGGACTTCGCCGCGCCAGCTCCCTCGTCAGAGGAAGCTTGGGATGCGGTCTCGGCTTTGGCCGAGTCCTGCGGCGCGGCGGAAGCGGCACCCTCAGCGGCCTGGTCGGGATCCGGCAGGTCGTTCAGGTAGTCGTCCTTGTTGAACTCGGACATCACTTGTTGTCCTTGTCGTCATCGTCGTCCACGACCTCGGCCTCGACGGTGTCGTCGTCGGAACCGGAGGCGGAGCCAGCGGAAGCGCCGGCACCGGCAGCGCCAGCCGCACCGGCACCAGCCGCGGCACCCTCGGCACCCTGCTGGGCGTAGAGGACCTGGCCGATCTTCTGGGCGGCGGTCATCAGCTCAGTCTGAGCAGTCTTGACCTTCTCGGTGTCGTCACCCTTCAGGGCTTCCTTCAGAGCGTTGACCTTGTCGGTGACTTCCTTGACGATGTCGTCGGAGAGCTTGTCCTTGTTGTCGTTGACGAGCTTCTCGGTGGAGTAGGCGAAGGCCTCAGCCTGGTTGCGGGTCTCGGCGTCTTCCTTGCGCTGCTTATCCTCAGCCTCGTGAGCCTCGGCTTCCTTGACCATGCGGTCGATCTCGTCCTTCGGCAGGCCGGAACCACCGGTGATGGTCATGGACTGCTCCTTGCCGGTGCCCTTGTCCTTGGCGGACACGTGCACGATGCCGTTGGCGTCGATGTCGAAGGTGACCTCGATCTGCGGGACGCCACGCGGAGCCGGAGCGATGCCGGTCAGTTCGAAGGTGCCCAGCGGCTTGTTGTCGCGTGCGAACTCACGCTCGCCCTGGTAGACCTGGATCAGCACGGACGGCTGGTTGTCTTCGGCGGTGGAGAAGACCTCGGAACGCTTGGTCGGGATGGCGGTGTTGCGATCGATGAGCTTGGTCATGATGCCACCCTTGGTCTCGATACCGAGGGACAGAGGGGTCACGTCGATAAGCAGGACGTCCTTACGGTCGCCCTTGATGACGCCGGACTGCACGGCGGCACCGACAGCCACAACCTCATCCGGGTTCACGGACTGGTTCGCTTCCTTACCACCGGTGAGTTCCTTGACCAGGTCCTTGACGGCGGGCATACGAGTGGAACCACCGACGAGCACCACGTGGTCGATGTCGCTCACGGAGATGCCGGCGTCGTGCAGCACGTTGTTGAACGGCGTGCGGCAGCGGCCCAGCAGGTCGGAGGTCATTTCCTCGAAGTGCGCACGAGTCAGGGTCTCATCCAGGTGCACCGGGGTGCCGTCAGGAGTCATGGCCAGGTACTGCATGGAAATGCTGGTGGAGGTGGAGGAGGAGAGCTCCTTCTTCGCCTGCTCAGCGGCTTCCTTCAGACGCTGCAGCGCAATCTTGTCCTTGGACAGGTCGACGCCGTACTTGTTCTTGACTTCGGAGACCAGCCAATCGATGATCTTCTGATCCCAGTCATCGCCACCGAGGTGGTTGTCGCCGTTGGTGGCCTGAACCTGGATGGTGGAGAAGCCGTCGTCATCCTTGCCGATCTCCAGCAGGGAGACATCGAAGGTGCCGCCGCCGAGGTCGAAGACCAGGATGCGCTCGTCTTCCTTGCCTTTCTCAAGGCCGTAGGCCAGAGCGGCTGCGGTCGGCTCGTTGATGATACGCAGGACGTTCAGGCCGGCGATCTTGCCGGCGTCCTTGGTGGCCTGACGCTGGGCATCGTTGAAGTATGCCGGGCAGGTGATGACGGCGTCGGTGACGGGCTCGCCGAGGTATGCCTCGGCATCCCTCTTCAGCTTCATCAGGATCTGCGCGGAAATCTCCTGCGGGGTCCACTTCTTGCCGTCGATGTCGACGGTCCAGTCGGTGCCCATGTGGCGCTTGACGGAAGAAATAGTGCGGTCAACGTTGGTCACGGCCTGACGCTTGGCCACTTCGCCGACAAGGATCTCGCCGGACTTGGAGAAGGCCACCACGGACGGCGTGGTGCGCGCGCCTTCAGCGTTGACGATAACGGTGGGCTCGCCACCTTCAAGAGTTGCGATGCAGGAATTCGTGGTTCCCAGATCGATACCAACTGCGCGTGCCATAATGTGTGCTCCTTTGTGGGACTTGCGATTGCCCGGCCGGCGCCGCCGTTCGCCACGACCTGTTCGGGTTGTGACGCGCGGTGTGCGCGAGCCGTCTCGCACGTGTTCGTTCTTTCGCTCTTCGCCCGGGTTTCGGTCGGTTCCTTGTGCGGTTCCTCTCGGTTGTGGGGTTTGCATTCGCAGCCGCCCATTCCCGTGCTTCCGAAACTTGAGCCTACACCACTCAACTTTAAACCGCAAGTGCATATTCCCGGATTCGGCAAAAAACTTGAGCGATTCTCACTCAGGTTTCTGCGAAGCGCGGCACACGGCACGTATCGCGTCACAACCAAAAGCCGCCGGAAAACCATCGCCCGCCGGGCAT
>ERZ810809.214-NODE-214-length-13449-cov-7.55017_pt1 | contig 13449 bp, 17 predicted proteins | sample MGYA00520202_ERZ810809 | MGnify/ENA primary metagenome ERZ810809 (study PRJEB31588, sample SAMN03398763) | human gut metagenome | study: EMG produced TPA metagenomics assembly of the PRJNA231909 data set (A prospective, longitudinal analysis of the... | reverse complement strand
ACGGGGCGACGGTTGAGGACCGGCCGCGCCTGCCGGATGCGCGAGGTCCTGCAGGACGTCTGCACGGACGGCCGCACCCCGTCCGAGGCGTGGGTGCGCCTGCATCGCCTGTGCTCGTGGGTGATGCACTCGAGGCTCGGGCCGATGAAGGACTTCGCCCGTATGGTCCGACGCCGCTTCGCCGAGATCGTCGCCTGCTTCGGGCACCCGTACGCCGACGCCGTGCTCGAGGGCGCCGACGGCGTCATCCGGAACGTCAGACGACGGGCGAGAGGCTTCCGCGACATGGACCACTCCGCCGCCATGATCTACCTGGCCTGCGGCGGACTCGACCTCAAAGCCGTCACCACCACTTGACCATCACCCACCACAAACAGCGAATAGCCAGTATTATCAACATCAAGCGGCACAAGCCGCCTCACTGTAAGGGAGGAACAAAAATCAGGCCACTTCATCGATTATGAATTCGGTGAAGTCGCCATCGACCAAATCGAAGAGGTCGCTCCGCACATCGTGGATTGGGTGGCGCAACAGCTGCGGTGACCGCCATACCAGCCCGGTCTCGTGAGCGCCGTCGACCGACTCGGCCATCGCATCCCCGGCTGACCGCCCCGATTCCGCGGCGAACCGCTAAACTACTATTGCGCCGGTGGCCGTATTCCCGGCGCTGTGAAGATGGCCGGCGTCTGGCTGGTTCCCAAAGATGCAGAAAAACCGTTGGATAAACGATGTAAAGCAGATAAATCTATGGGTGGTGATAATACATGAAACGAATCTTCTATGTCGAAGATGATTTGAGCTTGATCAATGGATTATCCTTTGCAATTAAGAAACAGGGATATGAGATTGATATTGCCCGGACAAGTTCAGAAGCGGAAAATCTGTGGATGAATGGGAAATATGATTTAGTTATATTGGATGTATCTCTGCCAGATGGTTCCGGCTGTGATTTATGTAAGAAGATTCGTCAGAATTCAAAGGTGCCGATTATCTTTCTGACCGCAGCAGATGAAGAGACGGATATCATTATGGGCCTTGACATAGGAGGCGACGATTATATTACAAAGCCTTTCAAATTGGCGGTATTTCTGTCAAGGGTCAATGCTCTGCTTCGCAGAAGTGAGAACTTCAATCAGACTGATACAGAATTGAGTTCAAATGGAATAAGAATACAACTACTAGAGCATGAAGTTTACAAAGATGATGTTCTGATCGACTTGACGGCCAGTGAATATAAATTGCTGTGTCTGTTTATGGAGAACCCAAACATTGTCCTGTCATCGGAGCAAATTTTGAGCAGGCTTTGGGATTGTGAGGAAGACTATATTGACAACAGCACCCTGACGGTATATATCCGAAGATTACGCATAAAAATTGAGGATGATCCCGGCAATCCACAGAAGATCGTCACTGTTCGGCGTTTTGGTTACAAATGGAATAAGACGGAATGATGTGTGCTATGCGAATACTGGCAAACCGAAAAATCAAACAGCTTTTCATCTGTATCCTGTTGGTTGTCGTTGGTTTCTCGTCATTCTCCGTTGCTGCGGTCAGTCTGCAATGGAAGTTTGCAGCACTGTATGTATTGGTGTCTGCAATTTGCATGGGAGCTTTGATCTTTATCTCTTTGTATTTCTATTTTAGAAAGCAGGAGCAGATCATGGAAAACGCCGTGACACAGATACGGAGATATATTTCCGGCAATCACGATGCACGGATCGACTGTAATGACGAGGGCGAATTATATCGGTTGTTCCATGAAGTAAATGCTTTGGTCGCGATCTTAAATGCTCATGCAGAGAATGAGGGAAACGCAAAGATTTTTTTGAAAGACACCATATCGAACATATCCCACCAATTAAAGATGCCTCTTGCGGCTCTGAATATATACAATGGACTTCTGCAAGAAGAAACTGCTAGTTCTCCGGCGATTAAGGAATTTACTGATCTTTCTGAACAAGAACTTGACCGAATAGAAATCCTTGTCCAAAATCTTCTCACGATTACGAAGTTGGATGCCGGGACGATTGTTCTGAGAAAAAGCGAACACTATGTTGATGATATGATGGCGCAAATCCAAAGGCGATTTGCATTTCAGGCGCAGCAGCGGGAAATAAATTTGAATTTTGCTGGACAAGATACTGTCATGCTGATCTGTGACGCGCATTGGTTTATGGAGGCAATCGGCAACATCATAAAAAATGCTCTGGATCATACGAAAGCAGGAAGTACCATTCAAGTTTCGTGGCGTGAGTTTACATCAATGGTGCAGGTTGTAGTAAAAGATGATGGAAGTGGTATCCACCCGGAAGATCTTCCCCATATCTTCAAGCGGTTTTACCGCAGCCGTTTTTCAAAAGACACACAGGGTGTTGGCTTGGGGCTTCCGCTTGCAGAAGCGATTATTGAAGCCCACAGCGGAACAATAGAAGTAGACAGCGAATTGGGCGTAGGAACGACGTTCACGATCAATTTTCTGATTCCTACAAAATTGTAGGGTGAGTGTCATCTTGCAGTAGGATTCGTATGGTACTTTTTCTATGCCAAAATAGAAAGAGGTATTAGAACAATGAACTTATTAGAGGTGCAAAACCTATCAAAAACCTACGGAAACGGCGAGGCCACTGTCCATGCCTTAAAAGGTGCAACCTTTTCTGTTCCGAAAGGTGAATTTGTTGCCATAGTTGGTGAATCTGGTTCCGGCAAGAGCACGTTGCTGAACATGATCGGCGCATTGGATACTCCGACTTCCGGCAAGGTGTTTATTGACGGCAAAGACATTTTCTCTATGAAAGACCGCAACTTGACGGTATTTCGTCGTAGAAATATTGGCTTCATTTTTCAGAGCTTCAACCTGATCCCGGAGCTGACGGTAGAACAGAATATCATTTTCCCGGTGCTGCTGGATTACCAAGAACCCAATAGAAAGTATCTGGAAGAATTGCTGGCGGTACTGAACCTGACCGCACGGAGGAACCATCTTCCCAGCCAACTTTCTGGCGGCCAGCAGCAGCGTGTCGCTATTGGACGCGCCTTGATTACACGTCCCTCTCTGATCTTGGCAGACGAGCCGACCGGCAATCTGGATACGCAGAACACAAGCGAAGTCATTGCGCTGCTGAAAGAAGCATCCAGAAAATATGAGCAGACCATTGTTATGATTACACATAGCAGAAGCATCGCCCAGACCGCAGACCGTGTTTTAAGGGTATCCGATGGTGTACTGACGGATTTCGGGGGGTGTCGTGAATGAAAAGCTATCTTAGTCTCATTCCCATCTCCGCTAAAGTTCACCGCCGTCAAAATCGTATGACGCTGCTTTGCATTGTGTTTGCTGTGTTTATGGTAACAGCAGTATTTAGTATGGCAGAGATGGGTTTCCGGATGGAACAGGCCCGATTGGTTGGTAAGCATGGAAGTTTCTCTATTGGCGACTTGCTCGGCAGTTCCATGGGGCAAACCCTTCTTTCTGTCGCGGTTGTTCTGTTCCTGCTGATTTTGATCGCGGGCGTTCTGATGATTTCCAGCAGTATGAACAGCAGCGTTGCACAGAGAATCCAATTTTTCGGAATGATGCGCTGCATTGGTATGAGTAAGCAGCAGATCATCCGCTTTGTCCGCTTGGAGGCATTGAACTGGTGCAAGACAGCTATCCCTATCGGTCTTGTTTCAGGGGTTGTTGCTACATGGGGACTCTGCGCGGTACTGCGTTTTGTGGTCAAAGAAGAATTTTCTGATATTCCCCTCTTTGGCATTAGTATCTTTGGCATTGCTGGCGGTATCTTTGTGGGACTGATTACTGTACTGATTGCCGCAAATGCTCCGGCAAAACATGCTGCTAAGGTATCTCCCATCACGGCGGTGTCTGGAAATGCAGGTCACGAAAAGACAATGTGTCATTCGCCGTATGCAGGCTTCGGAAAGATTGAATTCTTTCTTGGTGTCAGGCATGCAATCTCCGGGAAGAAGAATTTATTCCTGATGACAGGTTCTTTTGCACTTAGCATCATCCTGTTTTTGAGCTTCTCTGTTATGGTCAATTTTGTGGATTGCCTGATTCCTCAGTCGGCTGCCACATCAGATATAGATATTGCAAGTGCTGGTGGTAATACGATCCCTCGGGAACTGCTTACATTCATCCGCGGAATGGATGGAGTGAAGGAAGTTTACGGGCGGCGTAATGTGTCTGATGTTTCTGCCAAACTAAACGACGACGCCAACTTCTCTGGCACGGTCGATCTGATTTCTTATGACGATTTTGATTTACAATGTCTGAAAGAAGACAGTGCTTTGAAAAGGGGAAGTGACCTGTCCAAAGTTTCTGGGGACAGCAATTTTGTTTTGGCAACATCCGATCAGGGCAGCACATGGAAAATCGGTGACACTGTTCAGATTGGGGATAAAACCCTTACCATAGCCGGACTGTTAAAGAACGACCCATTCAGTGAGAATGGATTGACAAATGGGAAGCTCACATTGATTACCTCTGATGAGACATTTGTCCGTTTGACAGGAGAGGAAGGTTATTCTCTTGTGCAGATACAGACAACGGGAGATGTTACGGACGAGAATGTTCAGGCAATCCAGAATTCCGTAGATCAAACATATAGCTTCCGAGATAAACGCGACGAACGCACTACGGGAACTTATATGGCTTTTGTTTTCTGTGTTTATGCATTTCTGGCAATAATTGCACTGGTAACAGTAATGAACATTGTCAATAGCATTTCCATGAGTGTGTCTGCCAGAATGAAGCAGTACGGGGCTATGCGGGCAGTGGGAATGGATGAACGGCAGATGGAAAAAATGATTGCTTGTGAAGCATTCACTTATGCTGTTCTGGGGTGTGTTGTTGGTTGTGCTATTGGCTTGCCGCTTAGCAAATCGCTGTATGATTTCCTTATTGCGGAGCATTTTCCATCTGCTGTATGGCAGTTCCCAACTACCTCTTTGGGTGTTATTCTTCTGTTTGTCTCGATTGCGGCAATCGCAGCTGTATATACTCCGGCAAAGCGAATTCGCAATATGTCGATCACTGCAACCATCAATGAATTATAGTTTCATATTTTGATCTGCCGGACGACGGCAAAAAAAGCCGTCGTACAGCAGCACTCTGAAACGCTTGTTCACCCTGCGGCGGCTTTTTAGAGCCGCCGCTTCTTTTTGCCCGAAGGTTCACGACGACCTTACCCCTTGCAAATTGGCATGGCAGCAATAGGAGGATGCCGCTATGCCAATTTTACTTTTTCGTAGTCCGCATAGCCTGCACCAGTTAAAAAAGCATAGCTCCGCCTCCGGGTTATTCCGGCTATGTATGCGGAATTTGTTGGAACCTTAACTATTATGTCATTTCATGCGTCCGGGTGGCCTTGTGCCGCCCGGACGCTTCTGCGTTCTTATGGGATAGCTTCGGGTCATGTTGGCCCGAAGTCATTCCCCCGGTGCCGCTCCCCGCCGCCTTCGTTTCGGTCGCTCGTCAACCACCAACCGAAACGGAGGTCAATATGGCTATTATCAATCTGCGGGACTATTATCCGTTTTATACGTCGGATTGCTTTATGGAAGTATCGGACGAAGTTGCAGAAATGTTCAAAGAATTTGACCGCAAGGAGGCGGACTACCGGCTGCGTACATACCGCCATAAAGCTTACTATTCTCTTGATCGGGATAATGGGCTGGAGCATGAGGCTGTGCATAAACCAGCTCGTATTTCGTTAACTCTGATAAAATACGAGTGTATGGTATACATTGAGCCGTTCTACGGTGGTTACTATGTTTGGCGGTTGACAGCGAAGTCGAAGCAAGCGGAGTGCTACGTATTCACTGACCAAAAGGTGGGATGTGCTTCGCAGTTAGATGGCGAGACAATACCGTCGGCATATCGTCGGCTGGTGCCGAGTAATCGTGGAGATGTATGTGTATATAGTTGGCATCTCAACTGTACAATGTGGGATGTCGTCAACTAACTACTGTAGGGGGCGAGTGGTTGTCCTCGTAGACATTGGGTGGCAGGCTGAAGAAGGTACATGTTGATATCGACGGGTGACGTGTTCTTTGGGAAGCGAGTGCTCGTATGCGATCGTAGATGGTCTTGTTTCATGTGCTCTTGGGGTGGACGAGTGGAGTACGCGGCGTGTTCGTCGCTGTACGCGGCCATCAGGGTCGTGTCGGGTCGGGCCTCGCCGCGAAGGAAGCCGACGCCGTCGTCAGTATCTCGTTCGCCCGACGAATACGACGCCCTTGACTCCGACGGCAGCCTCACGGTCTTCACCCTGAACTCGGTCGTGTATCCCGTGCCCCTTGCCATGGTTCCATCATCCCTCATCAAGTTAGAGGAAATACGGAGCAAAAATCAGTTCATATCACCGTAAAAGAAGCTCCAAAAAAGTTCGTGATTTATTGAGTGATCTTTTCGTAATTGGTTACAACCAATGTTGCGTGTAGGTCAGAAGCCCGATGAATGCTCCGAGTCCGAGACCTAGCAAAAGCCATACATTGCTATTCCATATAGAGCGATTCTCGTTTCTGTGTTGGCGCGGTACTAAGTTGTCATTTTTCTTCAACACTGATTCCTCCTTGCTGTCAGTATGTTGTTTCTTTGAAGGTTGACGGGTAGCAGGCTGCGGACGTTTTCTTGGAGACTGGAGGAAAGGACTATCGTATGTCCGATCCCGAGGAACGAGAGCGTGCGGTGGACTTATACTACATTTCAGACGTTTGATTGCATTATATAGCACGGTCGCCGGCTGATGCAAGTTCTTGTTTCCCTGACGTTGAATGCCTGCGTTTCATGCCCAACGAAGTATATCCTAGAATTGCGAACAACACATTTGGATCTTCACCCTGTCTCTAAGAGTGGCAGAGGACACTTGACACCCGTTGCTGTAATACAGCTGACGGCAACTTCATCGAGAGACCTACGACTATGTATGATCCGTGCCAAAACATCTATGTACAAACCACCGTCAATACGTCTGAGAGGTGCAGCCAAAGCGCCGCTCAGAAGCATGGGATATCGACACCCCCAAGGCATGCAGAGGCCCCATGCTTCTGATTCTCAAGTAAGACCGTCAGTAGGAACGACAAATCGGTTATCCTAACCTCGCCGACATTCGTCGGTTCAGAATCATGTTCATCTGCAGATACGGTGAGACGAAACTCAGTCATCGTGCATGGTTCGTAATGCAACAAGCCACAATATCATTATCAGGATGAATGACAATACATAGCAGAGAAAAGCTATGATTCCGCAGTATTGGAGAGGAACAATGAATGACAGAACAACGCAGATAATACCGAAAAAGAGTGCAGAAAACCCTGCTGATTGTGAAACGAACGATTCCACTTTTGCTTGAGACCGCAGTTTGGGGAAGTGCAGGCCAAACCAGCTAGGTATTGATAGAAGGGGCGCGATATTGCCAAAGATAATTAATATGATTCCGGCTCCGGAGGAAATAATTCGATTCATGCTGACTGGATTTGCATGAACTGTTCCGAAAAAAATTATTAATAACACATCGACAATGATTTCCATAAAGATAAAAGACAAAGATGCGGAGAATACTCCTTTGCTCCACCCTTTTTTACTGACATGTACAGTTTCTCTATTGTTGCCAAGGAAGCTAAGTCGAAGTGCTGTCACAATAGATATAAATAGAACAGCTATTATGACAGCGACAATTATCAGCTCCCACTTAGATCCCCATCGGTCTATCTTTCCGTCAAAACCAATATGAACAGGAACAACTGCGGGTATCGACGACCAAGATATGGCGAGAGTCACTAGGGGTACGAGCGCTAGCAAGTATGATATTGTGGATACAATTGATGTTAATACGTTTTTTTTTCATCTATTCTTTCTTTTCACTAAAATCGTGAGGCTGAGTCCCGTTATTTTTGGACAGATTCACGAAATAAACAATTAGTTCGTCAATTGCAGTGAGGTTAAGTCGATAAATCAATCGATTCCCCTGACGCATTCGGCAAATCAAACCAGAATCATATAAATAACTCAGATGGTATGATACTGCGGAAGGCTTCATTTGCAGCATCGAAGAAATCTCACCGGCTGACATACTTCGTTCCCTGAGCGACTCAAGGATTTCGCGTCGGGTCGGGTCGCTTAGAGCAGACAATATTTCGCTGATGATGGGAGGCTCTCCTCTCCGAATAACAGTCTTTCATATTTAAGGTATAATCCAAGGTGTTTGATAATTATCGACTCCTTAATAATCCCGAACTGTAAGTCCAGGATATGTTGAAGGCCTACGCTCATTTTCTGAGGATTCCGCAGCAAGGAGGGCATTGCGGAGCTTGGTCATGTTCGCGTCCCGGCTTGCATAGGCTTCTTCGTCGACACTCATCATTCCATTTCTTCCTTCGATGGATCTTTAAGATCCAGCGAATCGTCTGGTTGTATTTCAGTTAAATTTGAAATACGACTGTATTGTACCACATGTGTGATGTCTTGGGGCATAGTTGACGGGTCTCCTGAGGCATGCTTCGCATCCGTCGCTGGGCATCGTTGACATCGTTCGCCGGCTTGCGGTATCGGTGTTCGCGGGTGGCGTCGAGCGTCTGGCCGGCGAGGATCTCGCCGGTCTTTGGGTCGGCGGCGACGGCCTTGTCGCGCGGGTGCTCGCCGCGTTGCGCTCAGGACGTGGTCTGATTGTCGCCGGCCGTGCCGGACCGCCGCCGTGCATCCATGACGCCACAACGGCCGCCAACCCCATCGTTGTCAACCATGCCCCAGAACACCTGTCAGCCATGCCCAGGACATGCGTCAACCATCCGCTCGAACTAGACACTCATTCAAGAAAAGAACATCATTCAATTCGGTATCCGGGGGCAAGTACGTGCTGATAGTGTTCGATATCTCTACTCGGCTGAGCGCGCAACTGTATCTATGCAGGAATTGATTGACAATGATTTCGATATTCATTCCTATATAATCGTGGACAATATCCCAGGATGATTTGAGTTCTTCAAAACGTCGCAGCAAGCTCGCCATGCCTATGCTCACGGCAAGAGTGTTCAGCATCTTGGAGTAAGAGTCCATCGCTCCCATCGGTTCCCCCCTTTCATGTTTTCTTTTGGCCTCGTTTCGAGTTAAGACAGATGCTGCATACTGTCAAAGTCGTTCGATGCTTGTATGCATGCCTCCGCTGTGACTTTGCGCGGTGCGGAGTAATGCGGAGTAATGCGGAGTAATGCGGAGCTACTTGGATGTGTAGTGCTGTTGCGGATCCCTCCGGCTGGTGCCATGCCACGTAAGCAGGCCTCGTTCGGCCAAGGCGGCGAGTGTCTTGGATGCGGTCCTCAGCCCAATGCCGGCCTCCTGAGCCAAAATCCGCGTGCTTACCTTGCCGTCACGCGCAGCGATGTCCAGCGCCGTGCGCTCCACCGGGGTAAGCTCCTGACCATTCACCACAAGGCCGCGATCATCCGTTTTGTTCCCGGCCATATTCGGAACCTCGTCGGCTGCGGCCACGTAGGGCACGCGCCGGGCGATGTCGTTGCGCAACACGAGCTTGACGACCATGCCGTTGGGCTCGCTGAACTCCGGCGCCGGCAGACCCAGTTCGTCCATTTCCTCGTACATGCGGTGCACGCCCTCGTTGAGCTCGCGCACCATTTCGAACGAGGTGAGCACATGGCAGATCTTCGGATTGCGTGCGAACCGGGTGGTGCGCATGTTCTCCAAAGTCACCCTATTGGGCAGCGTACCCGGACTGGTAATCTCCAATCGGTCGTCGAAGATCATCACACGCGTATAGTCACCCTGCAACGAGTAATCGCGGTGCGCCACCGCATTGACCAATCCCTCGAACCACGCGAAACGCGGATATTCGGGCACCGTTTTGAACCTCACGTTGTCATCAAGCACCTGGAAGTCGCGCAGCAGCGCTTCGATCAGCGCTCCGGCTTTCTCGACCACGCTGACCAATGGGCCGGAGAACTCCACGTCTTTGGTGATGTTCAGATTGCGCCCGGTGCGCAGCTCGGTGCCATCCACGCGCAGCACACGTACCCACGCCGAAGGCAGGAACCGCATCGGATCGGCGGCGAACAGAATCACACCGGCGTCCGTCAACCGGCCATCGCGCAGGAAATCACGGGCTACAAGTAAACGTTCGTCGTCCATGTGCTCCGCGCCGATGACCCGCTTATACCGCGCCAGAAACTCACGGTCCACATCGTCGATGCCCGCGCCGCCGCGAGCCAGCTCGTCCTCGAACCACAGCTGGCCCTTGTCGTACTCCAAGGCGCGCACAGTGTGATCGGCAGTTGCTCGAAGGATTCGATCGGCTTGGCGTTCTCGCGTCTGAATCCCGTGATCGTGCCATCGTCCTCGATGCCGATGACCAGCTGGCCGCCCGAGGCGTTGGCGAATGCAATGACATGCCGAACCGCATCCTCCGGCTTGATCCGGGCGCTCTTACGGTCGAAATACTGCCCTTCCGGCATATGAGAGAATTGGGTGACCTCATCCAGTTGAACCATCATGCTGTCTCCTCTTGCTCCGTTGATTTCTGAGACCAGCCTACAGGCAAGCAAACCTGATGAAGCACGCTAAAGAAGTTACCAATTCTGATAGTAAGTGACGGCTGTGCGAATTAAGCGTATGCCAGCAGTTGCTCCTTAAATAAAGAAACGTTGGAATACCAATGATTTGTCCGATGACGTTCCTTAAACGAACCTGCAACCTAAATGGCATTTCGCTGTTTGGTGTGGGTGAAGCGGGTTAGGCGGTGACGACGGTCAGGTAGTTTTGGTGGCCTGGATACCACGATGCTGGCCTATAGGAACTTTTGTGGTGCTTATGATCGAGGTCTGGCCTTGTACGAGTGGGCGTGTCGGCATGTCTTTTCCCCGCGTGGAAAATGATGCGCTCCCGGGGGGCTGGATGGTGTGAGAACGCCATCCAACAAAGCGAAGAAACGCCCGGTATGCGGGCGTGCGATGAAGAAGAACGGACGGACCGGCAAGGGCACGCAACGGTGGAGATGCCCGGCCCATCTCAGGCGCTCCGGCGGCGACGGCGCGACGAGCGCGCGGGATGCAGCAGCACCGCCAGCAGGTGCGCGCGGGCGATCCGCACGCGCAGCGACGGGATGGTTTTCATGGCTCCCGCCGCACGCGGGGCGGAAGCGATGGTAGGATTGGTCATTGCGATAACTCTCTTTCAATGGAGGGCGAATCCCGGGACTCTTGTCACTTGAATCGCTCGGAATCCCGCCCAAGGTTGTCGATCAGTCCCGCACCAAGCGCCAACACGGTGCGGAGCGCTTTCGTTTTCCATGTTTTTCCCGGCCCAGTTCGACCAGACCGAACCGGGGAGGCGGTCGTAGCGCTGACCTCGACACTCCTGGCACGCCACATTGCCGGTAGGAGCAACCCGTTGAAAACAAAAGGCTCCGGGCCACGATACCTCGTGGAACCCGGAGCCGGTGAGTACCCCCAGAGAGAGTCGAACCATTTCTCTTCAGGAGCGTTCAATCTGACCCTGATGAAGATTCCCTGCGTGCCTTTGATTAATTCTAATTCCAATGATATCAAGGGTTCTCGGTTCATGCCCGGGCTCTTGTCGGAGGTTTGCGATGCGGAGAATTGCGCGGACTGCAGGTTGGGGATATCGATCTTATGTCGAGAACGCTGCGCGTCCGGCATTCCGTCAACCGAGGCCGAACAGATCGTGGTCGCGTGCGAATCGCCGATACCAAGACGCGTTCCAGCATACGCAGTGTGCCCATTCCGGACGGGCTCATCCCCGTGATCGGTGATCATCTGCGTCAGCACTGTGACTGGACTGATCCTGATGCCGAGGATTGAAGATAACCATGCTACTGGATCCTTTTCATGACCAGCAACCGAAAACTTGACCTGATAGATTAACGTTTTGCTACCAACTTGCGCCAACCCATCCCGGCCTCCATCGGCCTGGCCGAGAGGCATTGCTTGGAATCGCGGGAATTGAGAAGAGAGCAACGCGGACACTAGTTGTTGAAAGGTCTCGGCTCCAAGCCGTTCGTATAAATACTTCACAGATGTTGCAACCATGTGCCGCCCTTCATGAGAGAACGATTTTCGTATCATCCCGCATTTTAGCGTCATTGGAACCACGCTGTCGCATGAGCCTGCCCTATTGAAGTATCGCCCGCTTTTGTGTAGAAATCGCGAGAAGATAGACCATCTTCACCTTGTCAAAGGTCTGCGCATGTTCTCCTCAGGGTTTATTTCCAATGCAGGCTGGTAATCGCAGAGACTGAGGTACCTCCTCTATGGACGCGGGTGGATAAGATACTGTCGTTGATCAATGACGAGGGGATATACCGGCCGGTTTCCTCACCATCGTGCATCCTTTGATGGCCAAGCCCCAACGACCACATCGTCTGTCCCATGAAAATGATGATGTCGCTCTTGGCGGATTCGACCACATGAGTCGCCGTATCTAATCCGCTAAACACCTCAGCGGCGATCGTGACTTTTGTTCTCGTTCGTTCACGGCGTTTCTGTATGGTGACGTTCCGGTCGCTGTAACGATGAGAGTAATCGGCGCGTGCATAGGTAAAATCACCGGAAACGACATCGTCGTAGAACAGTTCTTGCGGCGCAAGACGATGTTTACCGGCATCCCAGTAGTAGTCGAACCCACACAAGTGCGCGAACTTTGCTTTAGGGAAGATGATTTCGATATCGTCGCGATTGTCGCAGGAGACAACGAGGACGCCGGAACGCATGAGACGCCCATAAGCGGTACGGGCATCACCAGCTATGGACCGAATCCATTCGCGTTTCTCGGCGCTTAGATTTACCACCATGGTCTCCTCTGATACAGAGAGGAGGGGATGGAAGCTGGCTTCCATCCCCTCCCAGGGTCTCATGCCATCTGCAAGGCAATCCATCCCGTCTTCACGTGATGGTGACACGGCCTTCCGCATTCCAGCGGTTTCGCCTGGCCAGTAGACTACACCTTCCTAACGGTTCAAGGCTTGCGCCCGTGAAGGTATCCGGCAGTGACCTAGCAAGCCAACTCCGCCAACCCGACCGGACGGCAAGTCGGTTGGGGAAGGCCTCATTAAGCTTGTTGCCATGCATGATAACCGATACGGTCCGACAATCCTAACCAGCGTATGTTGATTTGCGTAGAGCACATGCGGCGTCAACGATGAATGACAACATGAGCCACGATGATGCCGATTATGGAGATAGCGGCGAGGATGGTGAGTCTGGTTTCACGCCGTTCCTTGGCCGCCATGTCGGCCTGCCGGTTGGCCAAGGCTTCGGCTTCGGCGGCGACTCCGCTGGCGGCGATGGCCGCGGTGAGCGCGTGGCGCGCGATTTCCAGATAGAGCTGGTGGCCCTCGCCGTCGCCCCAGAACCGGTCGAACTGGTCGGTCGGCATCATGCTGGCGGGGTCGAACCCGTTCCACACGCCGCCGCAGAACA
>ERZ810809.170-NODE-170-length-16414-cov-6.82896_pt1 | contig 16414 bp, 16 predicted proteins | sample MGYA00520202_ERZ810809 | MGnify/ENA primary metagenome ERZ810809 (study PRJEB31588, sample SAMN03398763) | human gut metagenome | study: EMG produced TPA metagenomics assembly of the PRJNA231909 data set (A prospective, longitudinal analysis of the... | reverse complement strand
TTTTATTTATACAAAAGCATCATATACTTTTCATCATTGGTTTTTTGATTATTTTTATTTTACTAAATATACTATGTTTGTATTTATTTAGCCACATTCTAAAATCAATTTATAATCAATCAACCTTACGAAAAAAACATAATAAAATTTTTATGTTGAATATTGTTATCCCATATGGATCTGCGTTTCTTTTAGGAACGTCTCTTGCAACACTATTTATAAAAAAAAATATTGCCTATTAGCATCATTATTGGAATAATAACCTTGGCTTTAATATATTTGATAAATTATCTTTTTTTATCAAAATTCCTTCATTTTTCCTCAAATCTTCAGCAATAGACAATAGGGAAAAAAGAGTTATTTAATAACTCCTTTTTCCCTATATATCTTCATTGTTTATATCTTTCCACCACTTATAAACAGTATGCTTTGCAAGTCCTGTCTCTCGGATGCAGTCCGCTTTCTTTCCTGCCGGGTGGCTCTCCTGCCATTCTCTGACTGTCCGCTCTGCTGTTGGTCTGCCCTCTTTTACTACTTCGCCTATAACTTTCATATCCTCTTTTTTTCGCCTTGCAAGATATAAATGAGCCTCTTGTTTTCTGTAATTTCGCTTATTTGCTGGTATCGTAACCTTTGTGTTATCCTCTATCCATTCCCGGCTTGCTATCGTTGACAGCCTTTTTCTGTCCCCTTTCAATGCCCGGAGAGCGTCTTTCACATCTGCCCGGCTGAAATGGTTGTCCTCGTCCTCAGTAAGGCTCTCTAAATGATCCAGGAACGCATAGGCGTCTCTCCGTATCTTCTGCTCGGATATGCCGCACTTTAAGCCATAAGAGCACAACGCCATAATAGAAAAATAACGCCCTCCGGCTTTCACTTCTTCGGTTATTTTCCGTTTCCACCACTCATATAAAGCTTCGTTACATACCCACGTACCACCCTGCTTCTTACTTTTCTGCTTCGGCTCTCCTTGCACGATCCGCTTCTCATACCATTCTGGGTACAGCTCCTTTGCTTCTTCCAGCGTAACGGTACTTTTTCTTCTCGGCTTCTCGTACAACGGAGCAAGGTCTACCTTACAGCTCGGTATGCTGGCTTTTATATCCTCCAGCGTGTAACGGTTCTCTGACAGCTTATAGGCTTTTACTGGGAAATCTACACCCAGCTTCGACTGACTCCCCACACACCGGAAACCTTGATAAATTCCGATTATATCCGGGCTGTCCGGACGGATAGAGCTGGTATCATTCCATAGCCGCCGGATAAGAGCTTCTTTCAGCTCCGCAAGCACTTCTTCCCGGTTTCGATACAACTGAACCGGCTCCTGCAAGAAATAATAAAGATGTACCCCCTTGCCGGAGCTGACAAGATAAGTCGGACGAAGCTGCACACCATTCCCAAACTGCTTCAACAGGTTCTTTAACTGCTGTTTGCCTACATAGTCCACGTCCACCACCACCGCAAACAATTCATGAGCGTTCTCTTTCGTATGTGACTTTGCTATAATTCATGAACCCTGAGATTCTTGAGAATTGAGGATACATGCTCAGCACCAGAATCAATCCGTTTAAGCCCAGCGCCGGGCATCTTCCACCCGTTCTCATTGGAAGAGATATGGTGCTCGCCGACTTCGAAAAAGGTCTAGACAACGGATCAGGCGCACCTGGACGTTTGATGAGGATCACCGGGGCCAGGGGCGTAGGCAAAACCGTAATGCTCGCTGAATTTCGGAGAATCGCAGAAAAACGAGGATGGCAAACCATCAGCGAAACCGCATCAGACGGTATGGCGCAACAGTTAGTGGACAAGCTGCAGCCGCGAAAGGGGAATTTCAGTTTCTCGTTCAAACCATCTATCAGTGTCATGAACGTGGGAGGCAGTCTTGGCGGAGCCCATTATGAAAAGTACTGAATGCCATTGACACTCCGCGAAACCATGAGTCTGCGGCTCGACGAGCTGGAAAAGCATGGCAACGGTCTTCTGGTGACCATGGACGAGGCCCAAGCCGCCACTCGGGCAGACATGGTCGCCATCGCCACCGCAGTACAACATCTGACCAGTGAAGACAGAAATCTGGCTTTTGTGTTTGCCGGGTTGCCTTCCATGTCCTCAAGATGGCTTAATGATAACGTAATGACCTTCCTACGACGTGCACAACCGGAGCGGTTGAGCGACGTCGATCTGGCCGAAGTCTCTCATGCGTTGGCGGACACATTCCAGGAAACCGGAATGATTCTAGAAGGGGAACCCTTGCGGATCGCTACACAAGCAACTGCAGGCTATCCTTTCATGATTCAGCTTGTCGGCTATCATATTTGGCGAATCACCGCTCGGAATCACAAGCACGGCACAGCCATTACCGTCTCAGTGGAAGATGCTGAAGCCGGGGTCCAAGATGCGCTCAGTCGTCTGGGAGACACAGTCCACGGACCGGAACTGGATGGGCTTTCGCCCATCGATAAAACCTATCTTCTGGCAATGGCGCAAGATGACGGACCTTCTTCCACCTCCACCGTTGCCGAACGCATGGGCAAGGACGTGAAATACGCCAGCATCTACCGCACGCGCCTCATTGAGGCGCAGGTAATCGAGGATCGTGGATACGGGAAAGTCGATTTCGCCATCCCGTACCTTCGTGAATACCTCAGAAAACATGCGGCATATATTCGTATGACATTGGATATCTCGGAATGATGAAGCTCTTTTAGAACTTTTTAGATTGTTTTAGATTGTTTTAGAATTCGGCTGGCAACAGTCCTTACTGAGCCACCCAGCCACCTGGACCACCCCTAGGTATAGCGTATTGGGGTGCTTTTGTCAGGCTGCCCGGCCAAGCACAAGAAAATAACGACGGTCGCCGAATATATTTGCCTCACGTCGGCACGTAAGTCGGTATGCGAAAAAGAAGAAAAGACGAAACCAGCATACCGGCATGCGCCGCAGGCACAACCAGTGCCGAACATGCCAACCGACACCGCCCAAAGCCATCAGGCCGAGCAACGGAAGTGGAGTGTGTGCGTGGCTGGAGAGAACGGAATCAAGAACCGTCGTGGCGAACTGCAACGAGTGCTGAGCCAAGAGGAATCATACGTTGACGGCAAGCTGAGTCATGCCGCGTTTATTTCCATCGCAATCCTGACCTTTATTACCTTCGTCGGCAACTTTACGCAGCTGCAGCTGAGCTCGGCGCTGCCGATCATCGTTTCGGAATTCCATATTTCCGTAACCACGGGCCAGTGGCTGACCTCCGTGTTCCAGCTGGTCATGGGTGTTATGGTGCCGCTGACCGCGTTCCTGACCCGTCGTTTCTCCACCCGACAGATCGTGATCTGCTCGATGGCGGTGTTCACACTCGGCTCCGTGCTGGCATGGTTGGGGCCAAACTTCGTATGGGTGCTGGTCGGGCGCGTGCTCGAAGCGGCCGGCACGGGCGTGATGTGGCCGGTGCTGCAGATCACGGTGTTTTCCATCTACCCGCTGTCCCGACGCGGCTTTGCTATGGGCACCGTGGGCATGGCCATGAGCGTGGCTCCGGCAATCGGCCCCACCTTGGGCGGCTGGCAGACCGACGCCAATGGCTGGCGTTCCATCTTCCTGACCATGACCGTGATTGGCGTGGTCTCGCTGGTGGCGGCCATGTTCGGACTGCATAATTTCGGCTCGCATGACACGTCTGCCCGCGCGGACTTTTTCTCGGTGAGCCTGTCGGTGATTGGCTTTGGCGGGCTGATGTTCGGCTTCACCAATTCGGAGGCCTACGGGTTCGCCGCACCGGTAACGTGGGGGCCCATGGCAGTGGGCCTGATTGGCATTGTCTGGTTCGTGCTGCGTAACCTGCGCGCCGGCAAGCGCTATCGTGAGGCCGTAGCCGAGGACAAGTCGGCACTCCCCCAGCCGCCGCTGCTGGACTTGGAAGTGCTGAAGAACCGTTCGTTCACCATCGGCACCATTACCGCGTCGCTGGCATTTTTCGCGTTCAGTTCGATTCTGGTCATCATGCCGCTCTATATCCAGACCGACCGTGGGTATTCTGCCACGATGAGTGGTCTGATCATGTTGCCGGGCGCTATCGGTCAGTGCATCTCCCAGTTCTTCGGCGGCCGTGCGATGGATCGATTCGGCGCACGACCCGTGGCTTTGTTCGGTTCGATTGTGTTGACCCTTGGCACCTTGGGCATGTCGCTGGTGGCGATGGATACGTGGATCTGGTGGGTATCGATCTGCCAGTTCATCCGTCAGATCGGCATGGGTTTCCTGCTGATGCCGATTACCACGTGGTCCCTGAATTGCCTGAACGGGCCGAGCGAAGTGTCCGCCGGATCATCGGTGACGAATACCGCGCGTCAGATTGCGGGCGCTGTGGGCGCACCCGTGTTGGTGATTCTGATGGAAACGTTTGCCGCTTTGCATAAGCAGGGCGGCGCCTCCGCCGTCGCCGCTTCGATTTTTGGCATTCAATGGGCGCTGCGCATCTCCGCAATGATCTGTCTGGTAATGGTGTTGATGGTGTTCTTCGGCGTCAAGGGCGACGGTGCCGGTCGTACGCGAGACATTATTTCCTTGCGCGCGCTGCGCGAACGGCGTGCGCGGCGTATGGCTGCGAACTGACGGCAGATTCAACCATTCCTAACATAATAAGAAGCCCCGGTTTCCAACACCGGGGCTTCTTATTATGTTGTGCTATCGCAGGATTTCAGCTGGAGTCTATTACGCCCTGCCCATTAGCGTCAGGACAATCAGCAGCACGTTCAACGCCACAATCAGCGCCACGACGATCATGAAGATCACGTGCTTGACGGTTCCATCAGCCCACTTGCCCATGAGTTCCTTGTCATGCGTGTATCGCATCAGCGGAATCACGGCGAACGGGATGCCGATGGAAAGCACCACCTGGCCGATGACCAGCGCCTGAGTCGGGTCCTTGGCGAACCACAGCACAATCAGTGCCGGCACCAGCGTGACCACGCGGCAGGCCCACATCGGGGCGTTAACGTGCAGCAGACCGTGCATGATTTCCGAGCCGGCGTACGTGCCGACCGATGTGGAGCTCAGCGACGAAGCCAGCAGGCCGATGGAAAAGATCGTGCCGATCACCGGGCCGAGCACCTGCGTGATCGCCCGCTGTGCGCCGTCGATGGAGTCCGTGCCAGACATGCCATGCAGCGAGTTGGCGGCGAGCACCAGCATCGCCAGATTCACGGTGCCGGCCAGCAACAGCGCCCAGGCCACATCGATTTTCGAGCCTCTCAGCTGCGTTTTGATCGACGGCTTTTCGCCGCCTGCGTAATGGTCGTTCACCAGCGTGGAGTGCAGGTAGATGGCGTGCGGCATCACGGTGGCGCCCAGAATCGAGGCGGCCATCAACACCGAGTCGGCGCCTTGGAAGCGTGGAATCATGCCTTTGACCACTTCGCCGGGGTTCGGCGGGGCTACGAACAGGCCTGCGATGAAGCCGAATGTGATAATCAGCAGCATCACGATGATGATGCGCTCGAATGTGGTCTGTGTCTTGCCGCCTTGGAACCACAGCATCACCGTGGAGATTACGCCAATCGCCAAACCGCCGATGAACAGTGGAAATCCGAACAGCAGGTTCAGGGCGATGGCGCCGCCGATCACCTCGGCCAGATCGGTGGCGATGGCGATGACCTCGGCCTGCATGAAGAACATGAAGCGGCCGGCATCGCTCATACGCTCGCCCAGCAGTTCCGGCAGGGATTTGTTGGTCACGATGCCGAGTTTGGCGGACTGATACTGGATGAGCACGCTCATGGCGTTGGCGAGCACCAGCACCCACACCAACAGGTAGCCGTATCGTGCGCCGGAGGTGATGTTGGCCGCCACATTACCAGGATCGACGTAGGCCACGGCCGCCACGAACGCGGGGCCAAGGATGCTGGCCAGCGCATGGTCATGCGGCTTTTTCTTGTTGTTCGTCCCTGCTCCGGCCCCGGCAAGCTGGCGTTCCTTCTCGATTTCCGGTGTTTCCTGTTCGATGTCTGCCACAGCGTTCGTCATAGTGGTTGCCGCAGTGGCATCTGCTTCGGTGTGTGTTACTGCCATATTGTTTGTACCTGTTCCCTTCATACCGCGCGCAGTTATAGCACAGGCATGTTTCCCGAGTCAACAGACGGACAATCTGCGGACGATTGATGGATGACTGGCGGACTGGCAGCTGGCATTTCCCGCCATCTCGCTCATGGAATACGACAAACCGCCGAAAACTCGCTCATGAAATGTGCAGCTGACAGTGCTATCTGCTTTGAAAGCAGATAGCATTCTGCGAATGGCCTAATGTACCTCTCTCAAGCGAGATACCCTTCCTCTTATTCGTCTGCGGGCACGGCCTGGCCCGGGCAGGTGTGGAGGACGGCGAGCATGGCATCCTTTTCTTGGGAGGTGACGGTGAGCTGGTACTTGTCTTTGACGCCAATCTGGCGGGCCACATAGTCGCAACGGTAGTCGGCGTTGGTGGGTAGCCAGTAGGCGGCGGAAGCCGAACCCTTCTCCTGATTGGCCGGGCCGTCGACGGCCAGCAGGTTGTAGGGGTCATTGCCGAATTCATGGCGTTTGGCAGTGGACCAGTCGTGCGCACCGGATTGCCAAGCGTTTTCAAGGGCCACCACATGGTCGATCTGCACTTGGGCGCTGGTGGCGCGGCCACGTACAAAATGGATGGTCTGAGCGGTGTACGGATCGGCCAGTGTGCCGGACTCGACCACACAGGAACCGGCGTATTTGTAGGTGATGTCCGTGAGATCGCGGGCGAGCACATCGTCGCGTACGTCGCAGCCATTGCCGTCGGCGTCGGTGGTGCGGAAACCGAAGGAATCGCGGTCGTAGCCGGAGGAGCTTTGGTTGTCGTCTACGGCGAGCGCGTTCAAAGTGTCGGCGGCTGAACCGGTGGCAGTGTAGCCACCGGTGATTTTGGCCGCGTCGGAGCTGACCTGCGGCAGTAACAGGCCGATGGTCACGCCGATTGCTGCGGCGAGAACGATGAGAATCAGCACGCGCTCCAGCGGCCCGGAGGCGTTGAAACGACGGCGGAAGTGGGCGTTACGACGTGCCATCAATCACGCATAGGTGAAGGTGAGGGGGTCGTGGCCGGCGCGGGTGGGGCCGTCGAGGGCGTCGATGGCAGCGTGTTCATCGGCGGTCAGGGCGAAGCCGAACAGGTCGAGATTCTCCCTCTGACGGTCGGCATGCACGGACTTGGGGATGATGATCGTGCCGTTTTCGATGTGCCAGCGCAGAATCACCTGGGCCGGGCTGACCTCATGGGCGGCGGCGATCTTCTCGATGGTGCCGTCGCCGGCGTTGAGGTCGGCGCCACGCGCCATCGGCGAGTAGGCCTCCACGGCGATGCCGTGCTTCTTGCAGAACGCCACCACTTCGCGCTGCTGCCACGTGGGGTGCAGCTCAATCTGATTGACGGCCGGCCATGCGCCGGTCTCCCCGTGCAGACGCTTCAGATCGGCGGGCATGAAGTTGCATACGCCGAGCGTGCGTGCCATGCCTTCGTCGCGCAGCTTGGCGGTGACCCACAGGGTCTCGCGCTTGGCACCGGTGTTGTATCCGGAAGCGGCGAGCGCACGACCCACGCCGGCCTCGTTGTTGTAGCCGGCCGCACCGTCGATGTGGCGGTAGCCGGCTTCCAGCGCGGATTCGATGACGGGGACCACACCCTCGTCGTCGATGCGTAGGACGCCAAGGCCGACCTGCGGAATGGAATGGCCGTCTTTCAAGGCGATGTCCGGCACGTTGGCGGGGTTGATGTGCCCGTTGGTCATGATGTGCGATGCTCCTTCATGTACTGCAACTACACGCCACTGTACACGGTTATGCAGGCGATGTGCGGGTGCTGCAACCAAACGGCATGATTGTGCCCGGCCTTTCGTGTGGGAGAGCCGGGCGCAATCATGACAACATCACGCTTTACTCCTGCGACCGGCCCTCGCCCTATTGTTCCCGGGCGCGAATTTGCCCCGGCACAGGCGTCAATCGATTGACGTTTCTACCGGGACAGAAATCATTGTCCCGGTACGCAATTTCGGGCCATTTTCGAGAACTAGGACAAGCCAATCCCCAAAGTCCACATACCCCGACAAACAGAATCGGCAGAATACAGCAAATCTCGAAATCAACATACTGTCCCGGTTCTCACGTAGAACGATTGACGCGCAAACCGGGGCAACGGGAATTGTCCCGGTACGCGAAAAACACCCGTTTTCGCAAACCAGGACAGTGATTTCTGTCCTGGCACCCACATCAAACGATTGATGCACGAACCGGGACAGAATCGCATCGCTGCGCCGAGACAGACGCATCTGACAGCCAACAACCGATAAACGACAGCCGACAGATGGCATCCAGCAGACGAAAACCGACAGATGGCATCTGGCAGCCAGTTGCCGGCAACCGCATCATAATGCCGCATCAGTCTCTATCAGGAGCACTTACGACGCAAAGCAAGCGAGACCCCACCGGCCACGCCGAGAACGACAACCGCAAGACCCACGGCAGTCACCGCGCTACCGGTATTGCTCAGCACACCAGTAATCTCGTCGCCATTCGCACCGTTGGTCTTATCACCCTCGCCCGTATCGGGATTGATAGTAGCCCCGCCATTACCCGCACCGTCCGAGCCGCTGCCGGAACCACCTTCGGCCCGAGAGGCAACAGCAACCGTATAGGTTTCAGTAACATTCGGATTCGACTTGAGCGTTACGGTAACCTTCGCCGCATCAGCGGGAGCGGAGAAATCGTAATCGAGCATGAACTGGTCGGCGGCAAGCGCCTGATCGAGTTTGGCGAGCGACTCGTTGGTGTACTCATCGCGATTGATTTCCCCGGATTCGGCCACGGCCTTGTCCAAGTTCTCCGTGGATGGCTTCACCGGAGTTTCGGTCTTTTTGACGAGTGAGACCTTGTCCACATTGCCCCATGCGTCGGCAGGCAGGTTGCCCGTGATGGTGTATGTGCCCGCGTCACGAATCCAGTCAAGCGCAGCGGATTGCCAGGTCACGGTTTCGGTCTCGTCCACCCCATCCTGATAGTGTGCAGCCGCCTCACTCGGCAATTGCGCTTTGATCACGTCGATGGAATCCGAGTCAGTCGCGGTAATCTCCACTGGATCTATCTTGGTGAACACATGATCGGTGACGGCACCGGTGTGAATGTACTTGAACGTCGGCAGAGAGGCGAGCGCCTTGCCATCGAAATCGAACAAAGCTTGGTTATCGACACCTGAGCCGACCCAGTACAGGCCGGCATCAGTGGCACAACCATGCGGGGGACGCTCTATGTGCATTAAGTCATGCTGCCGGTGCTCTTTAACTTGCATATCCACGGGGGCGGCACGAGGCGATTCGGCCGCCTTTACCCGTACACCCATGGGGCGGTAACTTGCCCATGGGGCGGTCGGTAAAATTTTATCTTCCGCAGAATAGAGCCATTTTCAGCTACCGCCCCATGAGGGATTCACCGCCCCATGGGACATTTATACAACAACGACTTCGTGCAACAGCACCAGCATTACAGCAATGTTGTTTAGCGCGTGGAGGCGCGGGCAATTACTTGCGATTCGGTGGTGAGCAGTTCGGGCTTGGAAATGTCTCCAGCGATACGGCCGAGGATGCGGTCCACGGCGGTGGGCGCGGTCCAGTCGAGCCTGGAATCCATGGTGGTAAGCGGAATTTGCAGGTATGGGGCTTCCTCGTTGTTGTCGAAGCCGATGACCTGCACCTGCGCGGGAACCTCATAGCCGGCAGTGCATAGTGCGGTCAATGCGCCGATGGCCAGCTGATCATTAAAGGCGATCACACCGTCGAACGGCACGCCGGAATCAATCAGTCGCTGAGTCACACGAGCGCCAGCGCCGATGGTCCAATCCTGAGCGGTATTACCAATCAGATGAGGATCCAGCTCAAGCCCACGGCGGCGCGTTTCTTCAATGACACCACGCAAACGCAGTTGTGCGTTGCCTTCCACAGCCTGCAACAAAGCGGCCGCGTCATAGTCGCCTCGTGCGCCCACTACAGCGAGGCGAGAAGAACCTCGATCATATAGGTAGCCTGACGCTGTTGCTGCGGCGGCAACATCGTCCGGAGTCACGTGGTCGGCAACACCCCATGTGGTTCGGGCACCGACAATAACCAGCGGGAAATCAACCTTCAGGTCTTCGGGCGAAATATCCTCCACCTCGCTCATGGAGAGAATCATGCCGTCTGACACAGTGGAGTTGAAGTTCTTGAGCAGGTCACGCGCTCCTTTGGCCGAGCCCTCTGCATACGTGGTGACGTATACGGAGTAGTCGCGCTGACGGGCGGCGTCAATGGTGCGATTGGCCAGTTCAGCGAGATACGGCGGAGTGAGCGATGGCACCGCAAGAGTAATAAAACCGGTGTGGTCGCGATTCAGGTTGCGGGCGGCCACATTGACGCGGTAGCCGAGGTCCTTAACGACTGCTTCGACCTTTGCACGGGTTTCATCGGTCATGCGGCCGGAACCGTTAATGACGTTTGAAGCGGTTTTGAGAGACACTCCAGCGGTTTGAGCCACATCGCGCAGGGTGACTCGACGCTTGGCGGAGGCAGGGGATGCAGTGGAAGCAGCCTTGACCGCGCCGACCGTACGACTTGTGTTCGATTCGGCTTTCCCCACTGTGCATACCTCGTTTTCATCTCTGAAAGACCATCGACTCACCTATTTTAGGACCACATGGCACCATTTTCGAGCCATATCCGGCCTTCAAGGGGCTGATCTGAGGCTTTCCGGACATCTACCTCCGTTTCAAGGGGCTCTTCATCCGCGAAAGAGGAAGTATAAACGGCTTTGCTTCAACGCCATTAAGCCATTTTGGGACCGCGTCTACTTTGGCAACAGCCCCTTGAAACGGAGATAGACATTTGCCCAACCGGTGTATCAGCCCCTTGAAACGGAGATAGCCGGTTGGACACTCATCTAGAGCGTGGTTTTGGTGATGAGAATGGCGTTGCGGGCCAGCTCGTAGCCGGTGGGGCCGGCGTTCCCGGCAATGAAATCGTCTAGACCGGGTTCGCACCGGCAGGCGATGATTGGCTCTTACTCAATGCCGTTGACGGCAACGGGCTGCTTCGAACGGTTCAGAGAGAAACCGAAGCGGATGGTGCCGTCTGAGGATTGGCGGATGGTGTGCAGGATGCGGGGGGTCATGAGTCGTGGCTGCTGCGGTCGTGGTTGCGGCGTTGATCTCTCCCCCACCCGGCCTTTGGTCGGGAGCCCTTTCGTCGGAGGGGGCTGTTGTGTTGAGTTCTGTGAGCAAGTGGGTGATGTCGTGGCGGCCAAGGTCGCAGCCCACGTAGATGGCGGCGCCTTGGCCGTGGGGGGTGACTGGTGATGGCGGGGACGCCGTCGAGCTCCCAAAGTTCACCGGCGCGCTTGCGCGTGTTCAACGGCTTCCATTGTACGGCGGAGGTGGAGTGCTCCATCATGTACCACGGCTTGCCGGGGCAGATTGCTTCGATGGCGTCGCGTTCGGCCTTGTAGAAGTCGAGCAGCATGTCGTTGCCGAACCGTTTGTAACCCAACCGCTGGGGCGGGTTGACCATGCTGTCGCCGCCCATGTGGCGTGGCAGCAGCACCTCGGCAAAGCTGTTGACGTGCTGGGACCAGAACGCCTGTGGCCCAAGAACGAGGCGGCCCGTCCGATCCGCCGCCACTTCGCCGAGATCGTCGCATACTTCGAGCACCCGTACACCAACGCCGTCCTCGAGGACGCCGACAGCGTCATCCGGAACGTGAAGAGACGGGCCCGCGGCTTCCGCAACACGGACTACTTCGCCACCATGATCTACCTGACCTGCGGCAAACTCGACCTCAAAGCCGTCACCACCGCCTGACCACCACTCACCACAAACAGCGAATAACCGAAAAAACACTACCAATCAAGGCAAAAGTCAATTGGCGCGCATAGTGACTGATTCTTCAGTATTCCTTTTTCATATCCTCACTAAAAATTACTGTCGAACAAGCACAGTATATATTCCCAAACCATCATCATTAAGAATCTTCATGATTTTGTCACGTTCGATATCGTTTCCATATGTAATTTCGACATATCCTTTGTCCTGTATCCGGGAGGGGCAATCGGCGTGTTTAATGTTCACTTTAACGCTTTTCCCTACTGATTTGAGTTTGTCAATGGCTGCGCTGCTCTCGACATATATCTGCTTCGTTGTTTGGTAGGATGCCAAATCGTTGCACGGCAAACTTGTGCCATTTCTTTTCAGCGGAATGAGACCAATCATGATCAAGACAGCCGCAATGAGCGCCGACGTTATAAATGCGATGATAGCGTATAACAGCACCCGCCTAGCCAGCGATTTGCGCTTCGTCATACCGTCAGCGTTTATCTGGACCATCATTCCTCCTTGCGTTTTCACTATTCCACTTCACGAGGTATAGCAATCAATGATTAGTTATGATTGCCTACTTGGTAGTTTTGGTCACATGCAGAGACTAAAATGGGATCATGCGTGGCAAGAACCACAATTGCCCCTTGATCAGCTCGGTGCCGCAACAAATCAATAACGATTTGCCTGTTATGCGCATCGAGAGAAGCGGTGGGTTCATCTGCGAAAATTACAGACGCGTTCTTGTATATAGCGCGCGCAATTCCAAGACGTTGTTTTTCTCCTCCACTGAGATGAGACGCGGGTTCCTGAGTTCTTTTTGCCAGTCCAGTAGCTCTGAGAGCCTCTCGTATCTGTTTGCGGTCCCCTCCCGCACGTTGTCCAAATGGTCCAAGCTGCATGGAGACATTGAAAGCCACGCTTTCCTCGTCCATAATGCCGTAGTCCTGAAGGATGAACGAGGCCGTGTCATGCCAGAATCGTCTACGTCTTCTGGCTGTCGCGTGCGTGACATTTTCGCGATCGATCATAAGTCGTCCACCATCCGCTTCCTGTAGAAGACCGAGTGTGTGCAACAGCGTGGTCTTTCCGCATCCGCTGGGGCCAGTGAGGGCGACCATACCACCTTCGGAGATATGTAGGTCGACGTGTTCGAAAATTGTTCGCCCGGCAATGCGTACCGTCAGGTTGTCGCATTCTATAGTGGTCATAAACATGTCCTTTCTGCTGGGCTCGGTTGATTAAAGAGTGCGATTATTGATGCCCACAAACATGCGCTGTACGGACAGAATGTGCGAAAGTGCGGAAATGAAGATTGCCAGCAAACCCAGCGCTCCGGTCATTACTGCAGCTGAGATGCCTGTAGAGCGAAGTGCTATTGCAGCGAAGATAATTCCTCCTACTAACGCCGTACTGCTCTCCACAAGTATCGTGGACTCCGCCAATCGTCTTGCGGGGCTACCGTTGAGCATGAGCGGATAGTCGTGTCTTGCGCGCAGCGCAGCGCGGACCATCGCATGCACCATAACGGTTAAGGCAAACGCAACAATAAGCATTACAAATGCAGCGGCTTGCAGCCCAGCGAAATATGCAGAGAACTGGGCCTGCAGAATCTGCTCTTCAGCGATGTATCGCACTTTGACCTGTCTTGACAACCCTGCTTGTCGCAATCTTGCTCGTACATCCTGAAGACCCGTCAACACGATGTTGCGTGTGGTGGCCGCCGGCACTAGAAATCCTGAGTCGGAGAATCCCGAGTAGTCAGGGAGAACTATGAGCGTGAGCCTTTTCGGGAAAAGCATAGTGTCAGAGCCGCCTTTGAGCACGGGTATTGCATCGCCGGAAACGCTATAATACAAGGCTCTTTCGAGCATATTCACACTGGTCTGGGAATCTGCACTCCATGCTGGTATCTGAGAAACTATGTCTTTCGCCTCCGCGGGTAGGTAATCGAACGTGACGCGGACTGAGTGCTCCATGTGAGCCGGGTCGACCTGTACCATATTGAGCCATTGCTGAGTGACTAACGCTACTGGTTCAGCACTTGGGGCTCCGGTCATTTCTGGCGTGAACGTGTAGGAGAGAGCTCCTCTCCCGTCATCTTCTATTTCACGCATCACGTTCGCGACCTTCGCATCCAGTTGGGGGTTATTTTCATACGACAGCGCTATTGAGACCTGATTAGACAAACGCTCCCATACACGTTGCTCGCGGGCCGATGAATCAGCCGATGCTATCGCCGACATTGCGGGCGCAGTCACCGCCAGCACCGCTACGAATACCATCGCTTTCATTGCCAAAGCAGATCGGCGTAGTCCGATATTGCCGGATGCGCGACGCATGATCATCGTTGCTGAAGGCCATGACAGCATGCCGACAATCAGCATCGCCACAAACAGTCCTGCCAACACGGTCCCTTCAAGTACCAGTAGTATGCGAGAGAAGTATGGTATGAACACCGCGCCTCTAACCGCACCAACCACCGTGACTGAGACGATGTCGATTAGGCATGCCGCACACAGCGATGGGGTCAGAATGCCCATCATGTCGTCTTTCTGTATGCGCCATACCGAGACGCCAGCTAATACCCGCAACGCCCTTGAACGAACTTTAGATGCCATCCAATACAGAACCATCGTCACCATCAGGGCAAGAGCCGCGGCCATCGACATCACGAAACTTGACTGTGAGGCTAGCAAGCGCACGTCATCACGCAACGAATCCGCACCCCACGCCACCATTACCCCATTGCGTACCGTCCAATCGCGCAGTGCTTTATCAGACTGGTTGCCTTGCAGTAGATAGTATTGACCGCTCGCAGAGGCCGCCGACAGACGCGACTGTCCTGCCACCTTAGAACTCGGCATGTTTCCAAATCGACGGACTGAAGTTCCCTCGGGCAGTCTTTCACTTGCAGTGGAATCTAGCGCGACAAATACTTGAGCGGATGCATCCCCGTCAAGGTCAGGCATAACCTTGACGATGCCGAGTTGTTGCTGTTCTCCGATATCAGCAAGCTCTCGCAGCATTTGAGCGTCTTCCACGTTAGGTGATTGAAAATCCAGTGTCATCGAGATTGTAGGATGAATTCCTTGGGGTAAAGCTCTGTCATGTAGGTCGCTGGCCATGACTGACAATAACGTGGCGAGCAGAAATACCAACGTGGATACCATGAAGAACAGGCGACGATGCATGGTACACTCCAATCATCAGGAGAGGCCGATACCACACGGGAATGCCATATGCCATCGGCCGTTCATCATTACCTTTCAGGACACCCGATAGTAGTAGGCGTCGTTATTGCCCCAATAGTTCACAGCGTATTTCTCTGCAATGGACTGCTTCTTTGCGACTGTATCGATGCTGCGCACGGTATCCCCGTTCAACGAGACCGAAGAGCCATGCGTCCGTGTGTCATGCGTGTAATAGGAACGAATCTTGACGTTCCAGAAGCCCCATTCCCAGATACCGCCCTGAGCAGGGTACTGCGTATGCTTACCCTCCGGGTTGAGCCACATGGGCCGAATCCCATACTCTCCACTTTCCGTGGTCGGCGCAATGACGTCGGCCTCAGCAGCAGAGGCGGATGCCACAGGGATGATTGTCATCGATGCGCAGGTCACCAATGCAACCGCCATCATCTTCAGCTTGGACTGTTTTCCTGTTTGAACGGACATGGTGTGCTCCATTCTCGTATCCGATCGTTCCGTTACCCATGAATTGCGTCAACACTGACCGGAACCCGCGTTCGCCGTTCCGGAATCTTTCCGGAACGTCTTCAAGGTATCGCCTTCTTCCGGGACAATCCACCGATGTCACTTCATAAGTGACATTGTGGGAAGCTGGCGACCATCCGCAATATCATCAAGACATGAACCAACAAGGCGAAGGAAAAGTGACATTGGGCATTGTGGACAACGACCAGCTGACGTTGGCGGCATTGTCGAGCATCCTGCGCAGTCTGCCTTGGCTGCACATCCTATGGACGACAATCTCAGGCGACGATGCGATTGACAACTGCTTGTCCCCGAGAACGCGTCCGCAAGTGATATTGGTCGATATGTCCATGGAGAACACGAGCGGTGCCATGGTATGCAGGACCTTACGCCGTCATTCGCTACCCATCGGAGTAGTATGCATGACCTCATTTTCGCTGGGAAGCTATGCTCGCGCAGCCGCCGAAGCCGGAGCTCAGGCGTTGATCTCCAAAACGGACTTACGCATCTTGTCCAGCGCCGTACGACGCGCATCGATGGGCTCGGCGACGCAATGCGCTGCTGATGAATCAGCACGTTTCACTGATGTGCCAGACACTGCTTCCAACCTTATTCCAGACTTTACTAAGGCTTCAGATAAGCGTTGGATGAACGGAGATCGACTGTCCGCACGGGAGGTTGAAATCCTGCGCATGTACTCCGAAGGACTGGAAACTGAGGAGATTGCGAGGTCTTTGTCCCTAAGCAAGTTCACCATCGGCACGTAAGATCGGAAGAGCACACGTCTGAACTCCAGTCACATTGTCT
>ERZ810809.165-NODE-165-length-17198-cov-6.79216_pt1 | contig 17198 bp, 15 predicted proteins | sample MGYA00520202_ERZ810809 | MGnify/ENA primary metagenome ERZ810809 (study PRJEB31588, sample SAMN03398763) | human gut metagenome | study: EMG produced TPA metagenomics assembly of the PRJNA231909 data set (A prospective, longitudinal analysis of the... | reverse complement strand
AGGGCGCCACCCTCTCCATTCGCCTCGTCTGCCGTCTATCATGGAATGCGGATGCACAACGCACCGAACGCATGAAAGGACAGATCATGATCAACCATGTGACCGTCAAGGTGAAGGATTTCGACAAGGAAGAAGCGTTCTACGCCGCGTTCGTGCATGATCCGGAGGGCAACAACATCGAAGCCATGCACAACTGATCGATCATCGACCGATCGAGCGGGAATCCCGTCGGACGGAACACGCCTTCCATCCGACGGGATCGTCATAATTCCCCCACCCACGCCCACGCATCACCGCACTGCCGCGACTGTTCAGCATGCCCCAGCAGCCAAGACCATCACAGGTAAGTGTTCCAGCCAAGCTTGACGGCGAGGATAATGCCGGTCAACACGGCGGCGGCCCGCATGATGTTCTCCGGAATACGCCGGGTGATGGGAGGCGCGATCGCGCTGCCGATGGTGCAGCCGATGCACATCATGATGGCGAACGGCCAGCAGACGGAACCACGGATCACGAACATGACCGCGGCGGAGATATTCGCGCCGAAGCCGATTACGGTTTTCAATGCGTTGATCTGATGGAACGGGCCGATCCTGCCCAAATCGAGAATCGCCAAGGCAAGCGTACCGGCGGCCGCGCCGAAATAGCCGGAATAGACGCCGACGAAGCTCACGCCGGCCCACAGCCACCACGGATCGTCGCGCAATGCGCCGTTCACCGTCGCACCGGCGATCCGCGCGGCGCGCTCCGCCTGATACGATTGCGGCAGCGCCCGTGCCACGGCATCGCGCGCGGCCGCTTTCCTCCGTGGATTGAGCGCGATGATGAGCGCACTGAACAGAATCAACGGCGGTACCGCGAATTCAAAGACCTTCGCAGGCAATTCAAGCAGCAACAGACCTCCGATGACGCCGCCGACCAGACCGATGCAGGCATAGACGACCACACGCCGGCCCTGGCCCGTGAGCTCCTTGCGAGCGGAGAGCAGCCCGCCGATGCCGGTACCACACACGCCCACCGTGTTCGTGGTGTTGGACAGCACGGGCGGAATGCCGAATGCCAGCAACGCCGGATAGGAAACCAATGAGGATGCGCCGACCGCGTATCCAACGAATCCGGCGGCGACGCCGGCTACAAGCACCGACAGCAACGTGGTGACGGACATTCCTGCAATCATGGGGCCCTCCCCCCTTCTCATTCCGGTCTGTATGGCAACGGGAGTCAAGCGTAATGGCTCGGCTCCCGCGCATCGCATCATCGCCCGTAACGTGGCCAAACACCGGCGACGCCACCCGCATTCATGACCGCACCGAGGAGGGCGCCCTGAACGGGCATCCCGCGCAGACCAGCGAGGCGGGGTCCGGTCGGCATGCCGTCCCGTCGCACAGGGATCGCGGTGCGCGGTCCATCAATGTTACCAGTCCACGCTCCTGTGCACGCATGACCGCCATATCCACGAAATCGGAGGGCAGACGCCGATAGTCAGCGATCTGCGGAACCGTCATCCCGGTTTTAAGATCGGCGGCGATGTCGGCAACGATATCGGCCGGCTGTTCGTCGGTCGCATGCCCGTTTCGCCCGCCGACCGCGCGAAACAGGCGACGCCAGTCGCGTGAGAGCGAGGACCGTCGTATCATGCGCGCCATGCGGATCACCACACCAAACGCAGTGCCTGGAAGGCGATGACGGCGATCGCATACGCCACCGCCAGACTCAGCATGACGGATTGCGCCGCGACTTTCGTGCCGAATTGCCGCCGCATCTCGGCGACCGTGGCCAGACATGGCGTGTAGGCGAGCGTGAACAGCAGGAACGCGATCGCCGCGGCCCTGCCGTGCCCGTGCGAGGACCGGTCGAACGAGGCCCGCAGCTTCTGCCCCAGCGTGCCTTCCGTGCCCTGCTGCGCGGCCGCGGCATCAGGTTCGTCGGCATGATAGGACTGCGACATCGAACCGATCACGACTTCCTTGGCGACGAATCCCGTAATCAGCGCGGCCGACGCATGCCAGTCGTCGAAGCCCGCCGGAGCGAACACGGGGGCCACCGCATCGGCGAGCACGCCGTACGCGGAATCGTGCACATCGTCGACATGCGCGAAACCGCCGGCACCGGCCGTCATGGGAATACCCTGCAGCAGCCATAGCGCCATGATCATCGAGATGATGATCACACTGGCGCCGCGAACGAATCCCCATAGACGCAGCAGCACCGAACGAACCAGCTGCAGAGCGCGGGGGCACTGGTATGAGGGAAGCGCCAGCATGAGCGGCTCCGGCTCAAGCCCACGGAACATGGTGTGGCGCAGCATCACGCCGACCAGCAGGATGATCATCACCGAAACGACGTACATGAGGAACACCACGAGACCCGCATACTTCGAAAAGAACGCATGGGCGAGCACCAGGAACACCGACAGGCGCGCGGAACACGCGGCAAACGGCACCAGCATGCCGGTCAGCACCCGTTGACGGGAATCAGGCAGGGTGCGGGTGGCCGCCAAGGCCGGCAGATTGCAGCCGAAGCCGACGATGATCGGCAGAAACGCGCGGCCGTCCAATCCCAAGGCGCGCATGGCGCGATCCATCACGAATGCGGCACGGGCCATGTAGCCGGAGTCCTCCAGAATCGACAGCAACAGGAACATGATGCCCATCACGGGAATGAACGTCAGCACGGTGATCACGCCATCGAGCACGCCATCGACCAGCAGCGAACGCACCCAGCCGCCGCGCCAGGCCGCGCCGAACAGCCCAAGCAACCAGTCGAGGCCGGATGTGCACCAGCCGCGGAACGTCACATCGATCCAATCCTGCATCGGACTGGCCAGCGTCGTCGTGGCTTGGAACACCGTGAACAGAACCGCGAGAAAAACGATGACGCCGACCACGGGGTGCAGCAGCATGCCGTCGATGCGATCGGATAAGGTGACGCGACCGTCGTCGTGAACGTCAAGGCGACGCAATACGCCGGCGGTCCAGTCGAGACGGGCATCGGCCCGTGATTCAGCCCAGGAGCGCAGGTCGTCGACGGTGTGCCCGTCGGCGTCGGCCGTGATGGCGGACCATGCGGTCAGCCCAGAGGGAATGGGGGTTCCCCGGAAACCCACGGCGATGGCATCGGCCAACGCCTCGCCGCCGTCTCCGGTACGCCCGTCGACCGCGATGACCGGCATGCCATCCAGCAGGCGGGATAACCGTTGCGCATCGACGCCATGGCCATTGCGCAATGCGAGATCGTTCATGGTGAGCGCGATGACGGTCGGCAGTCCAAGCTCCGTCACCATCGACAGCAGGTAGAGAGAACGGGACAGCGCCGTGGCGTCCAACACCACGACGGCGAGATCGGGAGCGGGCATGCCCGACGCACCTATCAGCGCGTCGACGGCGACCTGTTCATCGGGGCTCATCGGCAGCAGTGAATACGTGCCGGGAGTGTCCACGAACTGCCAGAGTTGCGTGTGCGGCGCATCGTTCGCGCTTTTGTACCGGTACTGCCCGCAAGTGATGGACACGGTGGTGCCCGGAGCGTTCATCGTGCGTGTCCTCGCACCAAGCAGCGCATTGAACATGGAGGATTTGCCGACGTTCGGATTGCCGACGAATACGACGCGCTTCATTGACGCCGCACGACCGGCATCGCAGGTGTCGCCGCGAGCGCCGTCACGCACGGCGCCATTCGCGGACGTCTCCGCATGGCGATCGCAACGCCGGCAGCAAGCGTCCTGCGAGCTGCAGCAGTCGCCACCTCTCAGGTCCCGTAGATTCATCATTCGCGCATATTCTCGTTCTCTTCGTGTTACGCAACGTCGTCTTGCGTATGTTCGTCCTGCGCGAACCGTACGCGGACGGCCCGCGCGGTGGTGCCATCCACCGCGACGCGTTCGTCTCCGAAGGCGATGACCCGCCCGCCGAAAGCGCCACGCTGCACGACCCGCAGGCCCGCGCCCGGAGCCAGGCCGATCTCGCAGAGGCGGAACCGGTGCCGTTCATCCAGGTCGATGCCGTCCACGACGACGCGCATGGCGCGCGGGCAGTCGCGCAGCGTCATGATGGCGCCGCGCTCCCCCGTCCGACGTCGCACCGTGCTATCGACGCGGCGAGCATGCGTATTATCCATGTTTTCACACATAGCAGGAAACGAAGCAAAGCACAAGAGTGTTTTTCACGGAACTGAACCGCACCCCGTTTGTTGGACGTCGGTAAGTGGGATGCAGTCTGAGACCGCGAGGGGCATGCTCCGGAACTCCTCCGGGGTGCATCCCTCGAGTCGCGTTCGGCGACGCTTGTGTGGGAGCCGGGCAGCCAATATAATCGCAATGCCATTGCGGTTCACACACCCAATGCCGGTCTTATGGGCTATGTAAGGCTAATCTCGGTAAACTGGCGAAAGCGCAGATACGCAGTGAATTTCACATGAACACTGTTTTTTGGATTGATTTCGGTACAGGTAACGTACACTGGTGACAGCGTGGAAGGAGGTGCGTAATGGCGGCGTCTGAAATCGAACAATGGTGGATTGATAAGTTTCAGGAGAACCTGGGTCCGATTCGCAAGGTAGCCGGATGGACGACTCAGCAACTGGCCGACGAGCTGGGAGTCGCGCGACAGACGGTGTCTAACTTGGAGACCGGCAAAAGCCCGATGACCAAACTGCAGTATCTCGCTTTACGTACGGTGTTCAGCGCCGAGATCGCACGTCGTGAAGACCGCGATCTGGCACGCATCATCAAGACTTTGGTCGACGATCCCATTGAGCAACGCATTCGCGAACGGCGCGCCCAAGAGCAAGACGGCGAGGCCGTTGCCGACAATGCCCCGGTCAATACGGACGGTGGCAACGTTGCCGACAACGCCGCCACCGAGAAACGCAAGCCCAGTGCCGCCACATTGAAGGCTTCAAAGACTGCCGCAGCAGGCAAGCCTACGCTCAGCACGGCGATGCAGGCTCTTGCCGTCATCACCGGAGCGCTGGCCAGCGGAACCGCCGCCGGCATCATCACTTACTTGATGTTCCCGGACGGCGGCCCGAACAAGCGCTGAGTCACCAAAAATATCGAATCCGTTACTCGCAGGCCACGCCATCGTGATCGCGATCGAACTTGCTACTGTGTCCGGGCTGCCCCTGATAGATCGGAGCCGCTCCAGCCGCGCGAGCTTCAGAGCAGTTTGCATAGCACACATTCTGCTGTGCTTGTTGTTGCTGTTGTGCCTGCCGAGCGGCCTCCTCAGCCTGACGCTGGGCCTCGGCGTGTGCAGCAGCCTGTTCAGCGGCCTTTCTTGCAGCCTCTTCTTCGGCAGCCTTCGTAGCGGCCGATATACCGCACCAACGTTTCCCTCATTATCAACTGTCTCGAGTTGCATGAATGCGCCGTTTATAGGCCGAGAATTTCGTGCTTTTTTGCATCAAATTCTTCTTGGGAGAGAATGCCGATATCAACCAATTCCTTCAATTTTTTCATCGCCTCGACTTGTTCTTCCACAGACATGGATGCCGTGTGAGAGGCGGGAGCAGCGGCTTCCGGTGCCGGCGCAAGTGCCGGCGCTTGAACCGGGGCGGCCGTCATAGGATTGATGGATTGCGCCATATTCATACCAAGCAACATGCCACCATCGCCAAAGCCGTTGTCTTGGATGCCTTGCGCAATGCGCTGCTGGGCAGCCATATTGCCAGCGTGTTGGGAAACGCCCTCGTATGCGGCAACATTCATCTTATTCGAGGCGAACTGCTGCACGAGTTGACGTGATTGCTCGGTGAACTCGATACTTTCGATGCCCACACTGGACACTTCAAAGCCAAAACGCTCATTCCACGTACCGGCATTGGCCCGATCGCCGCGCACGCATGCTGCGATGTCATTCGCCTTGCCGGGCAATTGCGAAATGCGATATTCATTGGACAACGAATTGATGGACGCAATAAACGACTGTACGAATTCAGACAGAATCTGTCTACGTGGCCCTTCATCATCGAATGAATACGACACGGTAGTGGCAGGCACAAAGTTACGAACGAATCGAACTGGATCAGTGACCTTTAGCGACATGGATCCGCGTGCGCGAATTTCCAAATCGACGCCATAGAACCGGTCGTTATACACCAGCGGCGCAGAAGTGCCGAATTTGATGCCACGAATCTCACGCAGGTTGACGAAGGCCACATATTTGGTGCGACCCGGCTGGCCTCCGAAGGTGAATCGATCGGCAACCTGATTGAAGAACGATCCGATGCCGTCTCCGGCGAGCACACTGTGCTCCCCGTTGCGATATTCATAACCGCCCGACTCGGTGATGACGTTTTCGATACCTGTTTCAGAGAAAATGAACGCCGCAGTATTCTCTGGCACATAGATACGCGAACCATTGGTGATTATTCCCTCGGAACCGTGTTCATTCGAACCGCGATCGTTGTTGCTTCCGCGGGGAATGCCCGGCACAACGACGGTGTGTTCCGCGAACGGACCAGCGGTGATGATATCACGCCACAGGTCCGCGAATGTACCGCCGAGCGCGCCGGCGAACGCCTTAATAACTGCCATCTGTTTTTTCCTCGATATCTCATGCATATGGCCGATCTTGCGACTATGCAATCGCAAGACCGGCCGTTATGCTGGCATGTTGGTTATAGCTGCGTTTCGCGATCGCAGTATTCGCATCGAACGACTTCTTTGCGATGACCGGAAAGCGGAGCGCCACAACCTTCGCAATTCACCGAAACCACGGGTTCGGTAATCCCAAGCCCACTACGGAATGCGCCAAAAGTGTCTTTCAGGGTCCCGGCCAGAGCCTCCGTTCCGGGGATGGCCTTGTTGAAGACCGGCTCATCCATTGGCGTGTACTGTCTGCCGCGTATACCCATGTATCGTCATCGTTCCTTTCTTGGAAAACCGTTACCTCGATACGCCAGTCTGATCACTGGCCCACCGATGCGAGCTTCTGCGTGCATCGAGTCATGACCTCGGTGTAGTAGGCCGAATCCTCACTGCTGAGGGAGTTTTCGTCAATGGCGTCTACCTTCTGGGAGAACTCAGAGTAACGCTTCATCATGCCGGCATAGTCGGTAGCCATGCTGACCACATTATCGGATTTCTGATATTTGTTCATGAAGGCAACATACTCATCGATAAAGGCCTCGTAGCTGTCCATCGTGGACTTGAAGTCAGCATTGTCATTGGTGTTCTGCTGCGCCTTCTGATCCGAAGACTGGTCGCTCTGCTTGTTGGCATCGCTGGAATCAGTGCCCGTATCAGTGCTCTTATCATCCTGCTTCGCGGCGTCGCCGTCCGTAGACGCATCTTCCTTCTTCTTCGGAGCCTGGATAGTGATGGACATGATGGTCTCGTTGTCAGTGTAACGAGAAACGCTCACACTGTATCCATCGGCGTTCTTGGCATTGAAGATGTCAGCGGACTTGCTATAGTCCACGGTGAAACCGTTGTCTTGCACGGACTTGACGTAGTCGGCATACTGCTTGGCGTCGGTATCGCACACCTGGATGAAGAAGTAGTCCGAAGACTCACTTTTAATTTCACCCTTTGTGGATTTCGGCTGCGGCAGCAGCGCCGCGATATCCGACTCCGGCCATGAATATGCTTCGCACTTGGTGGCGAGCGATGCTTCCGCACCGTCACGAATTACGAACACGCCACCGATTACCAGACCCACAACGGTGATACCGACTGCCACCCAGGCCAGCACTCGGCCTTGCACCTTGCCACTCGGGCGGGTCACGTATACGGCGAAGCCTGAGAGCAGTGCCGGAATCACCGTGGCGAACAGCAGTCCGCCCCAGGATCGGCCAGAAACATCCACAAATTGGGCGAGTACGAACAACACTCCCCAAATAATGGCGAACACAGCCAGCTTGGAAGTCTTCTTCACCCCTTGTGCATTCGGAGCAAGCACGGCAGGCGCAGCGGCACCAGCAAAACCAGTGGCAGCACCGGCACCATGTGTGGCGGGTGCAGGAGCCACACCAATACGCTTGTCCAGAGCGGCGAGGAACTCATCAACGCGCTTGGCGCTTTCGTTTCCAGTCGCCTCCAGACGAATGGCGGCCCCTGCCGCACCCTGCGGGACTACGGTTAGCGTGCAGTTCACCCCATCATAGGAGTGGAAGGAAAACGCTCCGGTCTGGGTGTTTTCGTTATCCAAGGTAAACGTGGCGCCAGTAGTCAGCTGGTCGTGAATAACTTGGAACAGCTGTTGCGGACTGACCGCATATACACGATCAAATGGCGCGCCGGCGGGCCGCTGCGATGCCATAGCCGGAGTCATCGGAGTGGTGGTAGCACCATCAGACGCTACGTTCAGTTGGCCAGCCGGTACCGTATTCGGCACGGTAGGCGCATTCGCGCGATCTTCCGGTGCGTCATTCGTGCCTTCGGACGGTGGAACCGGCTGAGGTTGTTGATCAAATGGCGTTGTCATGATGCCCTTCTTTCCTTAAGCAGCAGCATTACCAGCACAGAAGAGGCAAGCCCGGCAACCGTTACGGTCAATCCGACTGCCATGGCAAGCCGGTATCGTTTGCTCATCATTGCGTCCCTTCTTATTGCTCGCTTTGCCCTGCGATACATCGAAACCAGTGTATGGCGTTGTTATTATGTACGCAAATTAGCTTTTTGTATGCATGTTAGCTTTATTGTCGATGCTTGATACCGCGCATGAACATCCTTTCCGCCACCGCACCCACATGGATGGCATCGACCATTGTCGGCGACACGCGCGGGCCATACATCAGCTGACAACTGAATTTTTCGGCGTGTTTTCGAAAAGTCGACGTCCTGTACGCTGGGAATCGAGCAACCGCGTACGATGGCGCAGCACAGCACCCGCAACACAGCGACAAGGAGCATGGGCAATGGCAGACATCCCCGAAGAACATTTGACCGAGGAACTGTTGGATCGGCTGCTCGCCAGCGCCAGCATTGAGCAGTATCTCGATGAGGGACTCGTCAGCGCACGCACGCTGACCGACTATCTGTTCGACCGTATGGAAGCCCATGACCTGAGACGAGCCGACGTGGTGCGGGCATCCGGCCTCAACGCCACAGTGGTTTATGACATTTTCTCCGGCAAAAGCCGCCCCGGCCGAGACCATGCCATCATGCTGGCGTTCGGTCTACAGTGCACGCTGCGTGAAACCCAACGGCTGCTTCGCCTTGCAGGCGTTTCTGAACTGTGGTGCAAACAACGGCGTGACGCGATTATCATCTGGTGTATACGCAACGGATTCGACCGCATCGCCACGGACGACGAACTCTACCGTTTGGGAGAGCCCACGCTGCTCCAGGCCGATTGAGGGACCACGACTCGGGTATAAGCCGGCGTAAGAGGACAAAAGGAGAGACATGGACGACAAGCAAGCGATGCATGCGATGAGCATCGACGATGCCTACCATGTCGAGCGCACACTCGCCCGTGGGCCGTCCGGTGTCACCGAACTGGTGAGCATCGCCGGCACCTGCCCGTTCGTACGCAAGAAAATTCCCTCTCCCCTGGCGCAGCGCAACGTGTGGGCGGCGCTCAGCGCCTGCCAGAGTAATCGTCTGCCGCGTGTGGAAGCGACGTACGAGCTGCCCGACCGGTTCGTTATCGTCTATGATTACGCGCCGGGCGATACGCTTGCGCACATCGTAGAGGAGAACGGGCGGCTTGCGCCGAATGCGGCCGTACAGCTTATCGGCCAAGTTTGCGAGGCGGTGCAGGAGCTGCATCAGCACGGCGTCATCCACCGCGACATCACACCGGCCAATATCATCGTGGCCCAAGATGGCGCGCATCTCATCGATTTCGGCATCGCGCGCATCCGGTCAGAGGCAAGCAACCGTTCACGGGATACCACGGCGCTTGGCACCTACGGATTCGCCTCGCCTGAGCAATATGGCTTTGCCAAAACCGACGCGCGTTCCGACGTATTCTCGCTGGGCCGGCTACTCGGATTCATGCTGACCGGCGTATATCCCGATGCCAGCGACTACGAGCAGCGACTTGCCGATGATGCCGCAGTACCGGCTCGACTACGCGCCGTCATCGGCTATGCGTGCGCATTCGAGCCCAGCAAACGGCCACAGAGCGTCCAAGAGTTTCGCCAGGCGCTGTTCTCCCAGTCCAATCCGCCCATACCGAACGCATCATCGGCAAATCCGCCATCAACGAGAACAACGAACGGCAGCGCGTCGACGTCTCGACTATTCCGGCGTCTGCACTTGAGCAAACGCGCCATCGTGCTGTGGTCCATTGCCGGAGCGGCACTGATAATCGCCGCCATTGCGGGAGGCATTGTGTTGGCAGGCCAACTTGGCATTATCGGGTCGGCAACATCACCCGATTCCTCGACACAATCCAGCAGCCAATCAACCGATAAGGCCGATGGCGGGCACTCCTCGAACGGGTCAGGAACCGACAATGCCAATGGCACGGGCGGAGTAGGCGGCACTGACGGCGCTGATGGAGACAATCAAGACACCGTCACCGACAATCCTCTGAAAATAGTGGAATCCGGCTGGTCGGCGGACCAGCAAGGGTATGTCCACTACGCTTTCGCCCTGCGCAACACCAGTAAGACCCAGCAGGTGCAGTATCCGCAGATTACCATTACGGGGCGGGCCAAAGACGGTTCCATCGTGTTCTCGCAGACGCAAGCACTGAATATGGCATTCCCGAATCAGACTGTATATGACGCCGGTCAAGCAGGCGAAGGCACCGCCCCAGAAACGGTTGATTTTACTGTGCTCAATCCGGATACATACAACGTCGCCAAGGCTCAGGGAACCGCCGCCTTCCCCATCAGTGGAATATCCAAAATAGACAACAGGGACGGCGGCACGACGTTCAATGGCGAGGTCCGCGCCGTGGCAGATGGATTCAAGCCATCTGATGGACAGCAAATCAAGATTTCCCTAGTACTGCGTAACGCACAGAACGCAATCATCTATGGAGATATCGCATTCGTGGATTGGCCGGGCAATGGCCGATCCACGCCATTCTCGATTACCGTCTACGATCTGCCGAAGTATGTGTCTTACGATCTGTATGCGCAAATCTGGTAGTTGACTTTACGTCTGGCAGGTGGCCGTCAGGTGCCTGTCAGGCCGCTGTTCGCGTCACCTGCGCACTGACGTTACGGCGCGCCTGGCCGAACAGATAGATGCCGATGGGCAGGGTCAGAACACCGCCGATGATGAACACCAGCGAAATCGGGATCACGTCGGCCAGTGGCGCGAAGATCAACATGCCGAGCGGCATTCCGAGCGTGCTCAGGGTGGTATCAAGGCCGAATACACGGCCCACCATCTTCTCATCGGCCTCGGTCTGGATGATGGTGCGCATCGGGCCCATGCAGATGGCCTCAGCCAAACCGTTCACCACATCAATCAGCAAATACGCCAGCAGATTGTGAACCACGCCAAGGCCAACGACGGAGACGCCCACCAGAGCGATGCCGAAGGCGACCACGCGCATGTTGTTGCGGATGAGCTTGGCACCGATGGTAGACATCAGCGCGCCGCCGAGCAGCATACCGATGCTCCATCCCAGCTCGTTGGCGGCGAGTTTATCGGAGGCGGTGGTCAGGTTGATGAATCCGAGATTCAAATCGATGCCCTCATATTCGCGGGTCATGAGCAACAGCGTAAGGTTCATCGGCGCCACGGCCACGAAGCACACCAAGGCGTCACCGAGCACCACGTTGCGCAGGTTCGCCCGGCGCCATGTGTAGCTGAAACCATCTTTCAAGTCAGCAAACACACGACGGACGCTGGCAATCAGCGAACGATCAGCATTGGCATCCGACATCGGTTCGAGTGTGGGTTGCCCGCTATTCTCCGCTTCAGCCATACGCCTCGCAACATGTTCCGCGCTCTTCTTCGGCGCTTTGATCAACGCCACAAAGCCGACGCCGATAATGGCCGTGGTCACATCGACTAACAGAATCGACCACAGCGGCACTGTGTTGATAAGCACAGCAGCCACCGCAGGTGCCACAATCATATTCGCCGAATTAATCACGCCGTATATTGAGTTGACGCGCAATAGTTTGCCCGAGGGAACAACATCCGGTATGAACGACTGCACAGCGGGCGTCTGCACCCCGCCTCCCGCCGAACGAATGAACAGCACCACGAAAATCATGGTCAGACTCGCCCATCCCATCGCGAAGCTCAGCGACAGCACGACGGTGACCACAGCAATCACCATATCCGGCAGCATAATCAGCAACTTGCGACTGTGACGGTCGGCCCAGGAGCCGCCGCAAATCGAGACGATGGCCTGCGGCACCACGCCAAACAACGTGGCCAGCAGCATGGCCGAACCGGTTTTAGTCTGCAATACGATCCACCACCAGATGGCATATTGCACAATATTGGAGCCCAGCAGCGAGAACGCCTGGCCGGTGAGTAGAAGCACTACACGGCGGATCCACGCACGCTCGGATTCCCCGTTGGCCACTGCTGCGGCATAGGCGGCACCGGGTTTGTTCGCGCTATGGACCGCTGCGCGCGCATTCGCATTGTCATCGCCGGAAACCTCGGGTGTTTCGCGCACAGTTGGTTCAGTTGTTGTACTACTAGAAGACATACGAGTGTTCTCAATTCTTCAATTCCACTACAAAGGTCACATCACGGCATACGCACGCCGACGCGCGTATGCGTGCACGACTCCAGCAACGAGCCGTACCCGCCGTTAGATGGCAGGCTTCAGTATCGTGACGCCATGCGTTAGCGTCACCATGCAACGATAGGAACACACTATTCGATAGTATAATCATGAAGGCATGACGTTGCCCTTGCGCAGGTGCCGTAAGACTCCGCGGACAAAGCAATGAGGCTTCCCCCGCGAGAAGGGAAGCCTCATATTCCATTCATTCTATTCAGCGATGATGGCGCCTAATCACCGATCATCCTTTGGGAACAGCGCATCGAAGGCATGTTCCATCACGGACTTACGGCGGATCACACCGACGAGTCTGCCATCACCATCCACCACCGGCAGTTTCTTGAATTGCTTCTTGGCGAGGATTCGGGCCACCTCTCCGACATGCTGGTCGGGCGTGGCGGCAACGACCTTGCGCGTGGCGATGTCCATCACCTTCTTGCCGGAGAGCGCCTGCACCTTGGAGGCCACGGTTTCGTCGTCGAACACCACCATCGTCGAACCGGTGCCGGTGGAGACCGTGCGGGATTCATAGGTGGCAATCGATTTCAGGACATCGCCGTCGCTGACGAAGCCGACGAGCCTGCCATCGCCGTTCACCACGGGAAGGCTGGAGACGTTGAGGCGGATGAACTCGCGCACCACATGCGTGATGTCATCGCTGTCCAGGCAGCTGTAGGGCTGATCGTCCATGATCCCACCGATGGACTGTTCCTGGGCCTGCTTGAACAGGGAGGAGGCGGGGGCCACGTATGCGCCGGCGTAGTGATGCTCGGCGGGCTGGCCTTCAGTGGTTTCGGCCGCGACTTCGGCGGAGGCTTGCGCCTCGTAGGCCTTGGCGTTGCGTGCGGCCTTCTCCTTGGCACGGCTGGTGACGGTGAAGATGCAGATGATCAGGGCGACCAGCGAGATGGCGGCGCACAGCAGGTAGGAGAACGCGATGCCGCTGGCCGTGGCGGACTTCACCCCCTGGGACATGTGCGAGGCGGTCACGGATGTTTCTGCGGTGACCAGAAGCGAGGTCGCAATGGCTGCCGCGATCTGGCGTCCGGTGTTGGCGATGGCGTTGCCATGGGCGATCATGTCGTTCGGCAAAGCGTTGACGCCCCAAGTGTTGATCGGCATGTTGGCGATAGCCTGACCGGATGCCTGCAATGCGCAGAACACGGCGACAAACAGCACTGATGTCCTGGTGTTGATGGTGCCGAGAAGACCAAGAGAGATGGTCATGAGCGCAAGGCCGCCGATGCCCACGCCGCGCGGGCCGAATTTGTCGAATGCGGCACCGGCGACCGGACTCAGGATGATACCGACCGCCGCGGCGGGCAGCATGACCATTCCGGTGACGGTGGCGGATTGGCCGAGCACATTCTGGATGAAGATAGGCAACGTCACGTTGGTTGCGGCGACTGCGGCGTTGATCAGAGTGACCAGAATCGCGGAGTTGCGGAAGTTGCGGGTGGCAAGGGTGTCAACGCGCAACAATGGCTCATCGAGCTTGACCTGCTTGTATACGAATGCGACGAAGGCCACAAGACCAACGACGATTGAGGTAATGACGACCGGACTGGCCCATCCCATCGTGGAAGCGGACGAGAAGCCATAGAGCAGGCCACCGAACGCGATGGTCGAAAGGATCACGGACAGGATGTTGAGCTTTGGGTTCTTCAACTCGCCGACGTTCTTGAGCATCATCGTGCCTCCGACAAGGATGACCAGTGCCACGACTGCGATGCCAATGAACATCGGGCGCCATCCGAAACCGTCAATCACCAGACCACCGACAACCGGGCCGATAGCCGGGCCGGCGGCCATGACGATACCGGCCATGCCCATGGCGGTGCCGCGCTTATCCGGCGGATAGACGAGCATCGGCACTACGGCGACCAATGGCAACAGCACGCCGGAGCCGGCGGATTGCAATATGCGTCCGATGAGCAACAGCACGAAATTCGGCGCGACGGCACACAGCAGTGTGCCGACCATGAAAGCGGCAAGGGCTCCGGCGAAGAGCTTTCGGGTGGAGAATTTATCAATCAGATAGCCTGAAATCGGCACCATGATGCCCGAGACCAGCATGTAGACGCTGGTCACCCACTGCACGGTGCCGGTGGTGATATTGAAATCACGCATCAGTGCCGGCAAGGCCGGTGACATGACGGTCTGGTTGAGCAGCGCGATGAACGAGCCGACGACGATCACGCCCACGACGATGAATCGGGTGTGCGAATCAATAGGCTTTACGGAACTGGCGGCGGACCCGAGTTCCGCGTTTTTCTGTGAGGTCACAGCATTTCCTTCTGTTGGTAACGTCATGTGTGGCGATCCGGCCCCATGCTTGTGTCAAGACGCGAGGACACCGATGAGTCCGGACGTAAAGGAAAAGCCGCCATCCGTTCCGCATTCATATACGGCAAACGATTCGCGGCTTTGCGTAAGTTGATGGCTATGGTGAGCGATTCATGCGACGTCGACTGCGGATGGGCCATCGGTACATCCCGGCATAAGGCGTGTCCCCGCTACACCAGCATCGAGAATAGGGCCATTTGTGGATTGGCAAACAGAACATTGCCGACGAACGACCCACGGCAGGCGTGTGCGATGAACATCGCGTAGCGATACAGGTTCATGGCATCTCCTTGATGGGTCTTCGTACGGCAGACATCGAGAAGCCTATCATCATTCAGATCGACGGCGAAACCCACGCATGCCCGACAATACACAAAATCTTTACAAAAGGATTGGGCTTACCGCATACGCTCCGCCTGAATAACGGTCCGGGGATGAATCAGGGGCGAGCTAAGGGTTGCATCTCGTGTTTCCGTCATGATTTCTGGCGAAGACTCATAATAGAACACACATTATGCTGCTGCAGCAGCCAGTCCTTGCAGAACAATGTCATGACAAAGGCCTGAGAAGACGACTTCTCAGGCCTTATCCGTACCGCTCCCCCAGTCGCTTGTAGCGACAGCTCCCCTCGAAGAGGGGAGCCAGAGAAACACTTACTTGGAGACGTTGAACTTGAACTCGGCATCTTACCAGTCTTCTTCGTCCCGCCTTGCCGCGGATATTCAATCGCATCGCAGGGTGACTTCCTCGGTCATTTGACAGACCGACCGACGGTCTGTATGCTTGACGGGGACATGAACGAAAGGCAGGCCATCCGCATGGCGCACGATATACATTCCGGAGACACCGAACGACGAATCCTCGATTCCGCCCGCAGGCTCTTCGCTGAAAAGGGCTACGAGAAGACGTCCATCCAGGACATCCTGAACGACCTGGGACTGTCCAAGGGCGGGCTCTACCACCACTTCAAATCGAAGGAGGCGATTCTCGACCGGCTGAACGCCGACGAGTGGGCCGTCACCGCGCGTCTTCTCGACAAACTCATCGAGCGCAAGGACATGAGTGCGCTTGAGAAGCTGCGCGTGCTCATCGTTTCCGCCGTGGACGCCCCCGATCATCTGGACCTAGTCCGTTCCCAGCTGGCGCTGCTCAAGGATTCCGCGTTCTTTACGGCGAACATGCGCTTCTGGTCGACGAGACTGCCGGAGTCCTTCCGCTCGCTCATCGATATGGGCGTGCAGGACGGCTCCATTCCCACGGCATACCCCGAGGAGGCGGCGCAACTGCTCTCGCTCCTCGGCAACTACTGGCTCATGCCCTGCTTCTACCCCGCCGATCATGCCGGCATGGAACACCGCATCCGCTGCCTCGCCACGATGCTCGACGCCATCGGCGTGCCGGTGTTCGACGAGACGCTCATCCTGCGGACGACCGAAGGGCTCACGGCCCTGACGCCGGAAGAGGATACAGCGTCCGCATAGGAGACGCGCCCGGGTGCGCCGCTTCTTGCACATCCTGACGTCACAGATGTCGAAGCGCTTCCGCGCCTTTTTCCTTGGGCGTATTGTTATCACAACAACAGACCGACGGTCGGTTTGTATATATGGCCGTGGCCAATCACAAGAAAGGAATCCACAATGACGAACGCACACGAATGCACGACCCAACCACAAAGAAGCCAAGCCGCTGATCCTCTTCGCACACGCGACTTCCGCCTGCTCGTCGCGGGTCTCGGCATATCGCTCTTCGCCAACCTTATGCTGCGGTTTGCCATGTCCATGTGGGTGCTTGACAAGACCGGCTCGGCGGCGGCGTTCGCCTCCATTCTCACTGCAAGCATCCTGCCCACGATTCTGCTCTCGCCCCTTGGCGGCGTGATGGCGGATCGTACGAACCGTCGGACCGTCATGGTGGCGCTTGACGCGCTTTCCGCCGTGACGGTGCTCGTCTGCGCGGCGATCTTTTCGGCCGCCGGTTTCAATCTGGCGGCGATAGCCGTGATGCAGGTGGTGCTCGCCGTGCTTGACGCGATGGAGACGCCTACGGTGCAGGCGGCGCTGCCGCAGATGTTCCGCTCCCATGGCGAGGATGTGATGCGTCGCGCGATGGCCGTGGTGAACGTAGTGAACCAGACGAGCACGCTCGTTCCCGCCGTGCTCGGCGGCGTGCTGTACGCGGCGGTTGGTGCGATGCCCA
>ERZ810809.104-NODE-104-length-24261-cov-6.56003_pt1 | contig 24261 bp, 15 predicted proteins | sample MGYA00520202_ERZ810809 | MGnify/ENA primary metagenome ERZ810809 (study PRJEB31588, sample SAMN03398763) | human gut metagenome | study: EMG produced TPA metagenomics assembly of the PRJNA231909 data set (A prospective, longitudinal analysis of the... | reverse complement strand
ATGGTCAGCCTCATCCGGCGCAACCCGGTGACCGTTGACAGGTCCGATGACAGGTCCGGCGCAACCCTCGTGGACATCGCCGCCAGCTTCAACCGGCTGCCCGAAAGCGAACGCCGCGAAAGCGAGATCGTCGGCTTCCTGGGCGGGCTGGGAGCCGCAAGCGGCAGCGCCATCGCCGACGAGCCGTCCACTGACGGCGTCGGCATCGACAGCGACATCGCCACCGAGCCGGCCCCGGCGCAGCGCGGCGATACCGTGACCTGGCATTGCGTATCGATCGACGGCGAGCCCCGGAACTGGATCACTAGACCGGTGCTGGCCGACATGGACGAGCTGAACATCATTGTGGAGGAAGGATGACCGTGGCCGAGGAACACGAGGAACATATGGACAACGCCAACCCGTACGCCCTGTTCGAAGGCGACACCGGCGACATGCCGGCCGAGGCACGCATGGCCGCCATCGCCCTCAAACGCGACCGCTATATCAGCGGGCCCACCTACGACACCGTGCTCGACAACCGCGACGCCGTCGTACGCTCCCTGAACAACGACCTGCTCGACTTGGTGATCAACGAACGCTACCGCATCATGTACGCCACGCCCGTGGCCGGCGACGACGTGACCCTGCGCTCGCTCAAAACCCGCGTCAGCCTCAAACGCGAGGAGGCCGCGCTGCTCGCCTTCCTGCGCATCCGCGTCCTCGAATACGAGAACGTGCACGCCGACCCCGCCGACTGGCTCGTCAGCTTTGAGGAGATCCGCGCCGCGCTCGCCACCGGCGCCGGCTATCTGGCCGCCCGCAACGACGAGGAAGGCGTGGCAAAGCAGATCGGCGCCATCGTCTCCGCGATGATCACCTACGGGTATTTGGTGCGCCTGGACGACGAAGCCATGTACCAGATCACGCCGCTCGTGCCCGTGGTGCTCGACCGCGAACTGGCCGACACCTGGCTCGACGTCGTGGAACACGGCGACGGCGACACGGAAGATGACGATGACGAGAAGGGAGCCGAATGATGCAGGCGACAGACGTGCAGATGATCGCGGACCGGTGGATGCTGGAATCCCGCCGACTCATCAACTGGGGCTCCTATGAGGGCTACCACGAATTCCGCCCCTCCACGGACCACAAGCTGCCGGTGACCCTGCTCGCCGGCGCCAGCGAATCCGGCAAATCCACGCTGGTCGACGCGCAGATCTCCCTGCTGTACCCAACCGGCACGCCGTTCAATAAGGCCTCGAACTCCGGCCGCTCCGAACGCAGCGACTACACCTACCTGCGCGGCATGGTCGGCGTGGGCAGCACCGAAACCGGCGACGAGCCGCTCTACCTGCGCGGCCGCGACGAGAACGGCGCACCGCAACCCGTGTGGGGCGCCATCGTGGACACCTATCGCAACCAGACCACCGGCCAGGTGCTCTCCTGCGCCAAATTCCTCTACCTGATGCCCGGCGACGGCCGCGGTGACGTGCGCCGCCAGTACGTGGTCTGGGGCAAGCCCGTGGACCCCAGGCGCATGGACCAATACCGTGACGCCCCGTTCACGCCGGCCCAGCTCAAAGCCACCTACCCCGACTGCCTCACATTCCCCAGCGCCGAAGCGTTCCACACACACATCTGGAGCGCAATGGGCCTGAGCGAGGCCGCCTGCCGACTGCTGCACAAGATCCAGTCCGCCGACGCGCCCTCCCGGCTCGACGACATCTTCAAACAAGGCGTGCTCGGCGTGCCCGAAGCCCTGGGCCTGGCCCGCACCACGGTCGAAGACTACGAACGTTACGACGGGAACTTCCACGCCATGGACGAGAAAACCCGCCGCATGGACACGCTGCGCGGCATCCAACAGGCCTACGGCGAATACGCCGCCGCACGCGGCAAGGCCCGCGCCTTCGAACCGGTCAAGCCGGCCGTCGACGGCACGGTGCCGGCCGTGCTGCGCGACTGGGCATTGGCCCGCATGCGTGGCGAAGTCGCCGTCCAACTGCCCGCCGACCGCGCCGAACAACAGAACAGCGAGGCGGAAGCCAAGCTGCTGCGCCGCCGAACCGAAGACCTGCGCACCCGCCTCGACATGATCCGAGGCCAGATGCAGGGTCTGGACGGCGGCAACCTGACCCGACTCGAACTCGAACTCGACCAGGCCCGCCGCACCCTCGAAGACGTGCAAGCCAACCGAACGCGAATCGAACAAACGTTCGCATCCATCGGCGAGACGCTGCCCGGCAACGAACAGGCCTGGAACGAGCGCCGCATCAACGCCGTGAACTTCAAACGCGAATACAACAAACGAGACGGCGAATGCGAGGAAGCCCTCACCGCCGCCATCAACGCGCGGGCCGGCGCACGCGGCGACCTCGAACGACTGCAACGCGACTTCGACCGGCAACGCTCCCAGCGCACCCGCATCTCCCAGCAGATGGACGAAACCCGCGCCATGCTCTGCCGCGCCACCGGGCTCACCCCCGCCGAACTGCCGTACGTGGCCGAACTTATGGACGTGAACGAACACGAGGAAGAATGGCGTCTCGCCATGAACGTCGCCTACGCGCCCATCGCCCAGACCATCCTCGTCGACAAGCGCCACGAACAGGGCTTCGCCGCCAAAGTCAGCACCATCGACCCGCGCACCATGCCCCGACGCACCTGGCAGTTCGTGGACACCGCACGTCACTACGACGACACCGGCGCGCACGCGAACATACTCACCGGAGAACAGGACGGCGACTGGCTGTCCGGCAAACTGCGCTACCGCGACGACTCGCCCTTCGCCGACTGGCTGCGCTCGCAGACCCAGGCCGAACGATTCGACGCCCTATGCGTCACCGCCATCGACGACACCGACCGCACCAACCGTCAGGTGCAGGCCGACGGTCAGATCAAATCCGGCGCACGCGGCCAGCACGGCACCAAAGACCGCGCCCAGGTCATCGGATTCGTCAACGAAACCTACCTCAACGCGCTCGCAGCGCAGGTCGACGCCGCCCGCAACGCGCTCAGCCAAGCCGACACCGACTACACGGCCGCCAAAACACAGTCCGATAACCTCCACCGCGAACTCGAACTGGCCAACCAGCTCGCCTACACGTCATGGGAACGCATCGACATCACCGGCGCGCAACGGACCATCACGGACACGCAGGACGCCATCGCATCCATCAAAAACGATCCCAAACTCGCCGAACTCGCCAAACAGCGCGACGAACTGAACGCCGAACTCGACCGTGTGGAACGCCAGCGCATCGAATCCGACCAGGCCGCGGCCCGCGCCGGCAGCGCCGTCGAAGCGGCGCTCAGCTGGCTGCGCGACCATGCCGGCACCGGCACGACGGACGCCGCCGGTGTCATCGCCGACAGCGGCGATGACGATAACGCCACCGCCGGCCCACTGCCGGACGAAGTCACGGCGGTGCTCACCGAATCCTACGACAACCGATTCGCCGGATTGGCGGACGCCGCCATGCGCGCGCACATGATCATCGGCGCGGGCGTGGCCGGAACGCGGGCGCCGGGGGAGAGTTTCCCCGAACGCACCATCGCCGGCATCGGCAAGGACATGACCTCCCGCATCAATCTGCTGAACGGCCAGGCCGACGCCGCGCGCACCGGCGTCGAATCGAAAATGAGCACCTACATCGCGCTCTACGCGGCCGACGACGACTCGCTGACCGCCAGCGTGGAGGACTACCGGTACTATCTCGACGAACTCGCCAGCCTCACCCAGCTGGCCGCGGTCGCCGCCACCGACGCCGAATACCGGCGCTGCCTCGAACAGCTGCTCAGGAGCTTCCTGACCATCAAACGCGCCATCGACACGGATGCCAGCGACATCCACGACCAGCTCGACCGCATCAACGCCATGCTCAAAGGCCAACAGTTCGGTCCCAAGCACGGCAGCCTGTCCCTGCACGCAGACGTGCGCCGTCCCGAGCGCGCCTTCTGGACGCAGCTCATCCGCGTCATCGGCACCCTGAACGATTGGAAATCCGCCGACGTCAACGATTCCGAAGCCTCGCGCAAGGCCTTCGCGGCCTGTGCGCCGATGGTCGGGCTGCTGCGCGCCGAACTCGCGCAGGTCAAGGACGCGAACGGCGTGAAAAGCTACGGCGCCCGCAATCTCGACCCGCGCTGCCGCTCGTCCTTCTACGCCATCGTGCATCATGCCGACGGTCCGGACGAACGCATCACCTCCACCGGTGGTCGCTCGGGCGGCGCCTTGCAGGAGCTCACCTCATTCGTATACGGCGCGGCGCTCATCTACCTGCTCGGCGGCGGCCTGACCAGCGAACCCTCGTACACCACGCTGTTCCTCGACGAGGCGCTCATCAAGGCCGACGGCCGTTACACGCAGCGCGCCCTCGCGGTGCTGCCGCGCCTCGGATTCCAGGTCATCGTCTCCGCCCCGGAAAGCAAGACCGGCGAAATCCTCGAGGTCTCCACCAAGGCCTACGTGACCTACAAGGACCCCGACACCGGCCTCACCTCCCTGCGCGAGGCCGTGCTGCACCAGAATGACATGGATGATGAATCATCGTCGGATATATTGAAGGATGACGGGGTTGCCGAATGAGCAATCCCAGCGTCGCCGGTATTAAGACGATTCGGTTCGACTCGACGATGTTCGAAAGCAGGTGATGGGAACTATGGCCGGCATGAAAGACATCGCTGCGATCACCACATGCGTTCACATATGTACGACATCGAACCGGCATGGCCGTTTCCCGTGCCGGTGGGATTGCCGGACCAAGCATTTTTGGAAACCAATGCGATTGCAGTGCATGACAACAACAATGAGATACGGCAATGGGCAAGCAAGAATGGTTGCGAAATCATAACCAAGCATCGCACCATAGGCACCTCTGTCGAGTTGATCTCCAAAGTCGTCGTTCCTGACGAATCAATAGCCATGCGTGTAGTTGGTCGTACGCTGGCGGCGGAATATCGCGAAGCGCACCGTCGCACAGATTCCACTGACAGGATTCAGCGGCAAGTGGCTGAATGAGTCAAAAACCAATCGTCGTAAGGCCATTTGCCGACTGCTCGGTGTCGAAACGTTGGGTCTGTCAAAACGGCCGACCGAACTGCGGTTCCGTTATCTCGATCCGGGCCACGACGATTTTGGTACCGATCGTACTGAACGCAGCGCGAAGATTGCTATGCGGGAGCCTAAGCCGACGCCCTGCCTTCAATCGGCGGAGCGACGTCTTTATGAACGACTGTGTGCTGACAAAACCATCGCTTATCGGCGTATCGAACAGGAACGCATTCCCATGCGTGATGCAGTTGACGAATTACGCAAGCTTGGCATCCCCATGGAGTCCATTGAAGATTTTGTCCCGGTTCGAACATCAATCGTTTGACGGACGTACCGGGGCAGAATCCGTTGTCCCGGTTTGTGATTTCGGGTGTTTTTCGCGAACCGGGACATGTTGTGTTGCCCCGGTATGGGCGTCAATCGTTTGATGCGAGAATCGGGACAACATGGCGATTCTGAGATTGGCTTTATTCCGCCGTTTCCGTTCGCGTTTTATGTGGTTCGTGGAAACTGGAATGTCCTGGTTCTCGAAAACAGGCCAAAATCACGAACCGGGACAGCGGGTTTTGCCCCGATGCGGACGTCAAACGATTGACATGTGAACCGGGGCAAATCAGAGGAGGAGAGGTCTTCGGGATAGAGCTTGACTGGGGCTGGGCGCACGGTTGATGTCGCGTGGGCCGGCTCTTGCGTTTCGGTCCACTGATGGTCCGGAATTTTGCATACTATGGTTCGGTTTTCCGGCCTGACACGCCATCGAACAAGCGTTCGAATTTGGTCGTGTGTTCGGGTATCCTTGGGACAGATTTGGCGCGCGCATAAACGTGCGCGCGGGAACGGTGAGATAGAAGGTGGGGTGTGGCTGTGGCGGCAACGCGGACTGGCGCAAGGCGCGCAACAAACGCAACGGGCGCGAAAAGCAGCAAGGGCAAGAATGGTGAGGTCATCGTCGAAAAGGTGATGACCAGCGACTCCTTCCTGAGCCGGGAGATCAAAAAGGCGCCGCTGATCGAACACGATGGTTCGCTGGTAGCTGATATCTCGCACATCCCGAACGATCTCAAGATCACGATTCAGGGTGCGCGCGAACACAACCTCAAGAACGTCGACCTAGCGATTCCGCGCAATTGCATGGTCGTGTTCACCGGCCTGTCCGGTTCCGGCAAATCCTCGCTCGCGTTTGACACCCTGTTCGCCGAAGGCCAGCGACGCTACGTCGAATCCCTGTCCGCCTACGCCCGCCAGTTCCTGGGTCAGATGGACAAGCCCGATGTTGACTTCATCGAGGGCCTGAGCCCGGCCGTCTCCATCGATCAGAAGACCACCAACCGCAACCCGCGTTCTACCGTCGGCACCATCACCGAAATCTACGATTACCTGCGACTGCTCTTCGCCCGCACCGGCATCCCTCACTGCCCTGAATGTGGCGAGCCCGTCGCCTCCCAGACCCCGCAGCAGATCGTCGACACACTGCTCGGCTATCCGGAGCGCACGCGATTCCAGATTCTCGCGCCCGTGGTCAAGGGCCGCAAGGGCGAGTTCGTGGACATGATCGAGCTGCTGCGCTCCGACGGCTACTCCCGCGCGCTCATCGACGGCGAGATGACGCAGCTGTCCGACGACATCAAACTCACCAAGCAGAAGAAGCACACCATCGAGGTCGTGGTCGACCGACTCGTGGTCAAGGACGGTATCCGCCAACGTTTGACTGATTCGGTGGAAACCGCCCTCAAGCTCGCCAACGGCAGCATCGTCATCGACTTCGTGGACGAGGAGGAAGGCAGCCCGGCCCGCCGCCAGCCGTTCTCCGAACACCGCAGCTGCCCGAACGGGCACACGCTCGAACTCGACGAGGTCGAGCCGCGCACCTTCTCCTTCAACGCCCCCTACGGCGCCTGCCCCGCCTGCACCGGTCTCGGCTTCAAACTGGAAATCGACCCGGACCTCATCATCTCCGACCCGGACAAGTCACTGGCCGACGGCGTCATCGAACCGTGGAGCGGCACCAAGATGACCTCCCAGTACTACGGCCACATCCTCGAAGGTCTGGCCAAGGAAATGGGCTTCTCCATGAAGACTCCTTGGAAGGACCTGCCGGACGACGTCAAGCACGACATCCTCTACGGCCACGACTTCAAGGTCAACGTCTCCTACCGCAATCGCTGGGGACGCCTGCGCGAATACTCCACCGGCTTCGAAGGCGTGATCCGCACGCTCATGCGCCGCCACGACGAAACCGATTCGCAGTCCATGCGCGAATACTACGAGTCGTACATGCGCGAAGTGCCCTGCCAGGTCTGCCACGGACGCCGTCTGAAGCCCGAAGTGCTCGCTGTCACCGTGGACGGCAAATCCATCTTCGACGTGTGTGACATGCCCGTCGTACGCGAACTCGCCTGGATCAACGGCCTGAAACTCGAAGGCTCGGCACAGCTGATCGCCGGCGAAGTGCTCAAGGAGATCAAGGCCCGACTCGGCTTCCTGAACGACGTCGGCCTCGACTACCTGACCCTCTCGCGCGCGGCCGCCACCCTGTCCGGCGGCGAGGCGCAGCGCATCCGACTCGCCACGCAGATCGGCTCCGGTCTGGTCGGCGTCATGTACGTGCTCGACGAGCCGTCCATCGGTCTGCACCAGCGTGACAACGAACGCCTCATCGAAACCCTGCACCACCTGCGCGATCTCGGCAACACGCTGATTGTCGTCGAACACGACGAGGACACGATACGCCGTGCCGACTGGGTGGTCGACATCGGCCCCGGAGCCGGCGAACACGGCGGCGAAGTCATCTACTCCGGCCCCGCCAAGCACCTCATAGAAGCCAAGCGCTCCATCACCGGCGACTACATCGCCCACCGGCGAGAGATTGCCGTGCCCGCCAAGCGCCGCAAGATCCACAAGACCCAGGTGCTCAAAGTCGTGGGTGCCCGCGAGAACAACCTCAAGAACATCGACGTGAGCTTCCCGCTCGGCGTGCTCACCGTGGTCACCGGCGTCTCCGGCTCCGGCAAATCCTCGCTGGTCAACACGATCCTCTACCCGGTGCTCGCCGACAAGCTCAACGGTGCACGCATCGTACCTGGCCGCCACAGGCGCGTGGAAGGCGTGGACCAGGTGCGCAAGGTGATCCACGTCGACCAGAACCCGATCGGCCGCACGCCGCGATCCAACCCCGCCACCTACACCGGTGTGTGGGACAAGATCCGCACCCTGTTCGCCAAGACTCCCGAAGCCCAGGTGCGCGGCTACGGCCCCGGCCGCTTCAGTTTCAACGTCAAAGGCGGCCGATGTGAGGCCTGCCACGGTGATGGCACACTGAAGATCGAAATGAACTTCCTGCCCGACGTCTACGTGGACTGCGAGGTCTGCCACGGCAAACGATACAACCGCGAGACTCTCGAAGTCACGTACAACGGCAAGACCGTGGCCGACATCCTCAACATGCCCATCGAGGAGGCCGCCGACTTCTTCAAGGCGTACACCGGCATCTCCCGATACCTGAAGACCCTCGTGGACGTCGGCCTCGGCTACATCCGACTCGGCCAGCCCGCCCCCACCCTGTCCGGCGGCGAATCTCAGCGCGTCAAGCTTGCCACCGAGCTGCAGCGCCGATCCGACGGCAAAACCGTGTACATCCTCGACGAGCCGACCACCGGCCTGCACTTCGAAGACGTGAACAAGCTGCTCAAGGTGCTGCAGTCCCTGGTGGACAAGGGCAATACGGTCATCGTCATCGAACACAACCTCGATGTGATCAAGGCGGCCGACTGGCTGATCGATCTCGGTCCGGAGGGCGGCGACGGAGGCGGCACCATCGTCACGCAGGGCACGCCCGAACAGGTTGCCGAATGCGAATCCTCATGGACCGGCAAGTTCCTGAAGCCCATGCTTTAGCCTTCCATTGCAGCTGACCTCGGGTGGGTGGGGGTGGTATGTCGCTGGACATGCTCCGGGCCGCTCAGGCCAAGTCTTTACGGTCCAGCAACACACACCCCAACCCACCCAATCCCTGATGATTGGTTTTGCTTAATAGCGAGGAGGATTATGACGAACGATATTGAGCGGCATAGTCCGGATGAGTGGCGGAAGACTGCGGCGGCGTTAATGCCGGAAAGCGTAGCTGTGGGTGCCGGGGAAACGACGGCGAAGGTGAATGCGAATGGGGCACCTTTGCTGGGGGATTCTCGCGACCTGTTCCGACCCAAGACCTCGGATATTCCCACCAAACCCGGTGTGTACAAATGGCGCGACGGGGAAGGGCGCGTCATTTATGTGGGCAAGGCGAAGAACCTGCGCAACAGGCTCACCAATTATTTCCAGCCGCTGTATCTGCTGCATCCGCGCACGCAGACCATGGTGCTGACCGCACGCAGTCTGGAGTGGACGGTCGTCGCCACCGAACTGGAATCACTGACGTTGGAATACACGTGGATCAAGGAATTCGACCCACGGTTCAACGTGCAGTTCCGCGACGACAAGACCTATCCGTATCTCGCGGTCAGCACGGGGGAGCGAATTCCGCGCGTGTGGGTCACTCGGTCGCGCAAACGTCGGGATACCCGGTATTTCGGCCCCTATGCCAAAGTATGGGAATTGCGGCACAGCCTTGACCGGCTGTTGCGCACGTTCCCGGTCCGCACCTGCACCACCAACGTATTCCACAAGGCGCAACTGACCGGACGGCCATGCCTGTTCGCCTCCATCGGCAAATGCTCCGCACCCTGCGTGAACCGTATCGAAGCGGACGAACACCGGCGGCTGTGCGAACAGCTGGTCGGCGTGATGACCGGACGACTCGGACGGCCCTACATCGCCCAGTTGACCCGTGACATGAAAGAGGCCAGCGCCGAACTCGAATTCGAGAAAGCCGCCCGACTGCGCGACCAGATCCAAATGCTGGAAACCGTGGTGCAACAGAACGCCGTCGTCTTCGACCAGGATGTGGACGCGGACGTGTTCGGCTTCGCCAGCGACGAGCTCGAAGCCTCAGTGCACGCCTTTTATGTGCGCGCCGGCTCGATTCGCGGCGAACGCAATTGGAGCGTCGAACGAGTTGAGGACATCGATGACGCCGACTTGATGGCCGACCTTCTGGCGCAGGTGTATTCGGACGCCGCCGGGGACAATCACCCCCAGTCGGCCGCGACCATCTCCACCAATCGCGAGGCCATCGGCTCCACGCAAACCATCACGGCTGCGGACGCTGTGGCACGCGCCCAGGCCACCCGAGAACGCAACACCCGTCAGGAGACCACCGGACGCGCGGACCTGTTGGCACCCATCGCACCGGTACCGCGCGAAATCATCGTGCCCGTCGAACCGGCCCGCCGTGAGGAACTCGAAGGCTGGCTGACCAATCTGCGCGGGGGAGCGGTGACCATCCGCGTGGCCTCGCGAGGCGACAAGAAGCAGCTCATGGGCCGCGCCAACGAGAACGCCAGCCAAGCACTGCAGCGCAGCAAGATGAGCCGCATCTCCGACATGGGCGCACGCACCCAGGCCATGAACGATGTGGCCAAGGCATTGGGACTCGCGGAAGCCCCGCTGCGCATCGAATGCTACGACATTTCGAACACTGTGGGCGGTGCCTTCCAGGTGTCCTCCATGGTGGTGTTCGAAGACGCGATCGCCAAGAAATCCGAATACCGACGCTTCGCCATCCGAGGCAAGGACGGCAAAGGCGCGGTGGATGATCTGTCCGCACTTTACGAGACGCTCACCCGCCGCTTCAAGCACGGCAACATCGCCGGCGACTCCGGCGAAAGCATCGACGCGGAACAGCGCGCGGCCTCGGCCGCCGGCAAGATGACCACTGCCGTGGCGGCGGAGACAATCGCTGCGAACGGTAACGACAATGGTGAGGACGGTTCCGACATCAGTGGCAAGGGGCACGCGGTGCCGGTCGGAGTGCAGAACGATACACGGGAAACTTCGCCCGACATCGTCCAGCAGAACACAAACCGGCATCACTTTGCCTACAAGCCGAACCTGGTGGTGGTCGACGGCGGCAAGCCGCAGGTCATGGCCGCCGCCAAGGCGCTCGAGGACTGTGGCGTGAACGACGTGGCCGTCTGCGGACTGGCCAAACGCTTGGAAGAGGTGTGGGTGCCGGACGACGACTATCCGATCATCCTCAAACGCCAGTCCGAAGGCATGTATCTGCTGCAGCGTGTACGCGACGAATCCCACCGCTTCGCCATCACCTACCACCGCCAACAGCGGCGCAAAGGCGCCCTGCGCAGCGCGCTCGACGAGATTCCAGGCATCGGCAAGAGCTACCAGAAGCGGCTGCTCAACCACTTCGGCTCGGTCAAAGCCATGCGCGAAGCCAGTGTCGAGGACTTCGAGAAGGTCAAAGGCATCGGCCACGCCAAAGCCGAAGCGCTGTACAACGCGCTGCACGAGCAGTGAGCCGGCCCGGTCCAGCAGCCCAGAGTGAATTTTCGGTTGCGGGGCCTGTGGTTGACATATTCGAAGCAAAGTGTCGGCTAGCATGGGAACAGACATCAAGGAGGGGATATGGCCAATCATCGTTGCGCTGTACTCGGCAAACCCGTCGCGCACTCATTGTCACCCGTGCTCCACAACGCGGCCTACCGTTCGCTGAAACTCGACGATTGGCTGTACGACAAGCACGAAGTGGGAGAGGATGACCTCGACGCTTTCCTCAAAGGCCTCGACTCGACGTGGGCTGGCCTGAGCCTGACCATGCCGTTGAAAAAGGCCATCCAACCGTACGGTGTTCCGGAAAATCTGTGGGCCAAGGAACTGAAGGTGGCGAATACCGCGGTATTCGACTGGAGCGTGGCTACCGATGATCCCGCTTGGCCGAACGGCAAGCCAGACATCAAGCTATACAACACCGATGTCATCGGCATCCAACTCGCCTTCGACCATGCCAATCGCGAACTCGGCGAACACCACACCGCATCGAGAAGCGGCGCCGCGCTGATCATCGGCAATGGCAACACCGCCACTTCGGCGTTGGCCGCATGCTGCATGATGCCCGAAATCGGCCATATCATCGTCGCCGCCCGCCACCCCGGAAAAAACACCGGGCTTAAACCAGTGGCCGAGAAGTTCGTCAACGTGCATAACCCGTATAGCGAAATCGAATTAGGCGACGATCAGGCCCTGCTCGAGGCAGCCCGCAACGCCACCTATGTCATCAACACGATTCCCGGACATGCGGCCGACAACGTCGCGGATGCCCTCACCAATGCCGGAACCGAGCCATTCTCCGGACTGCTGCTGGACGTGGTCTACGATCCACGCCCCACCAAGCTCATGGAAGCCTGGCGCGCTCATGGCGGTCATGCCATCGGCGGCGAAGAAATGCTGCTGTACCAAGCTCTCGTACAGGTATTGCTGATGACCGGTATCTGGGATGACGACCCGCCCAGCGATGCCGACCAGCGTCTGCAGGACACCACCACCGAAGACGACCAGCTGGAGATCGCGATGCGCAAAGCTCTTGAGGAGGCACTGTAATGAGTCAACAGACAACAATCCTCGATACCGGCGAGGCGGCCGCCACGAATGCGCCGGCGAATTCCGCGACATCCACATCGACTCCGGACAACCAGCCGACCCCGCTTGATGCCTTCGAAGTGCTGCTCATCACCGGTATGTCCGGCGCAGGCCGCTCTCATGCCGCTGACTGCGTGGAAGACATGGGATGGTATGTGGTCGACAACCTGCCTCCCAAACTGCTTATCCCGCTTGTCGACATGATGACCACCTCCGGTTCCGGATCGGGGTCGGGCGTCCACAAGCTTGCCGCCGTCATCGACGTGCGCTCCAGCTATTTCGACGAGCTGGCCGCCGTGCTCGGCCATCTGGATGATCTCGGCGTCAAAACCCATATTCTGTTCCTCGACGCCAGCAACGAAGTGCTCATCAAGCGCTATGAATCCGTGCGCCGCCCGCACCCGCTGCAGCACGGCAACCGACTGATCGACGGCATCCTTGAGGAACGTCACCTGCTGGAAGACCTCAAGGAGCGAGCCGACTGGGTCATCGACACCAGCTCCCTGAGCATCCACCAGCTGTCCACCAAACTCTACGAGACGATGCTCGGTTCAGGCCCCACCACCGTGGCGGTACACATCTTCAGCTTCGGCTTCAAATACGGCATGCCCATCGACGCCGATTTCGTGGCCGACGTGCGTTTTCTGCCCAACCCGTTCTGGGTGCCCAACCTGCGCGAGCTTACCGGGCACGACAAGCCGGTCGCCGACTACGTGCTTTCCAGCAAGGGTGCCAAGGAATTTCTCGACGCTTATGAGAAAGCTATCGAGATTGCGTTGGAAGGATACGCCCAGGAAGACAAGCACTACGTAACCATCGCCGTCGGCTGCACCGGTGGCCAGCACCGGTCGGTGGCGATGAGCGAGGAGCTGGCTCGCCGCTTACGCGCACATGGGCTCAATGTAACCGTTTCCGCGAGAGAACAGCACAAGCGTCACTCATCGTAAGCAGGCGTCGAGCGGTCATCGGACAAGCGTTCGGTGACCACACTGCGAGAAAGCAAAGCCCATAATATGTATCAAACGGGTTCGCTTGTCCACCAGATTAGGTATCACAGAAAGCCGATGGCTTCCGACCGTGTGACAGCAAATAACGGCACGAAGCGCCTGAAGCATTGAGAAGAACGGGACTGTAGGAGGTAGATCTTGGCTCTTCTGGACGATGTCAAAAGCGAGTTGGCGGCCTTTGAAGGCGATTCGCCAGCCGCGATCAAGGCCCAAGCTGCGGCCATGATCCGTTTTGGCGGCGGTCTTCGACCGGTACAGAATACATACGTTATCCAAGCCGTATTCACCTCGCTTGACGTTGCAGAATGGCTGAAGAACACGTTGAGGAACACGTTCGGGCACGAAGCCGAGATCAACCACCTCACCCGTCAGACCCCGAACGGCCCTGTCGAGACCTACGTGGTGCTCGTCACCCGCAACGTAGTGGCCTTGGCTTTGCAGACCGGACTGGTCGACCGCCGCAAGCAGCAGGTCCGTGGACTGCCGTCTGAAGTGGTCAACGGATCCATCGCCCAAATCAAAGCGGCATGGCGCGGCGCCTTCATGGCCCGTGGCTTCCTATCCGATCCCGGTAAGGCCAGCTTCCTGGAAATCGCTTGCCCTACGGAAGAGGCCGCCATGGCCCTGTGTGGCGTGGCCCGTCGTCTCGGCATCCAGGCCAAGCATCGCACGCTGCGCAGCTCCGAGCGCGTGACCCTCAAGGATCCCGACGCCATCGAACGCATGCTCAAGCTCATGGGCGCCACCCGTTCGGCCCGCGAATGGACCGGCAAGCGCTCCGATGGCGAGGCCCGCGGCAAGGCCAATCGTCTGGCCAACTTCGATGACGCCAATATGCGCCGTTCCGCCAAGGCCGCCGCCGAAGCCAGCGAAAAAGTGCAGCATGCTTTCGAAGTACTCGGCGATAACATTCCGGACAACCTCCGTCAGGCCGGCCAGCTGCGCATCGATCACGTGGACAAGAGCCTCGAGGAGCTCGGCAAGATCGCCGAACCGCAGATCACCAAGGATGCGATTGCCGGACGAATTCGCCGACTGCTTCAGCTTGCCGAGAAGACGGAGAAGGCTCGAGCAGCCGAAGGCAAGTAACCCGACAATCCGATTTGCCATGCCTATTCGGCAGAACGCGACAACGACAGAACAAAACACCGCATTCAGTCAGTAGACGAATGCGGTGTTTTGTTCCGGAATGCCTGTAATATGCAAAGTGGCAAAATTGGCCACTTTGACGTGCGATTCGTCAAGGAAAGGATATTCATGAAGACACTCAAGGACCTTGGAGATCTCAAGGGCAAGCGCGTTCTGGTTCGCGCTGATTTTAATGTTCCGCTGGACGGCACCACCATCACCGATGACGGTCGAATCAAGGCTGCTCTGCCGACCATCAAGACCCTGCACGAAGAAGACGCCAAGGTCATCCTCATGGCCCACCTTGGCCGCCCGAAGGGCAAGGTCGTTCCTGAGCTGAGCCTGACCCCGGTTGCCGCCCGCCTCGGCGAGCTGCTCGGCACCAACGTGCCGCTGGCCAAGGACACCTACGGCGAAGACGCTCAGGCCAAGGTCGCCGCCATGAACGATGGCGACGTTGTGCTGCTTGAGAACGTTCGTTTCAACCCGGAGGAGACCTCCAAGGACGCCGACGAACGCGCCGCTTACGCCAAGAAGATCGCCGCCCTTGGCGAGGCCTTCGTTTCCGATGGCTTCGGCGTGGTCCACCGCGCCCAGGGCTCCAACTACGACGTTGCCGCCGATCTGCCGGCCGCCGCAGGCCTGCTGGTCGAGAAGGAAGTCAAGGCCCTGTCCAAGGCCACCGAGAACCCGGAGCGTCCGTTCACCGTGGTGCTCGGCGGTTCCAAGGTCTCCGACAAGCTCGGCGTCATCGAGAACCTGCTCGACAAGGCCAACCGTCTGGTCATCGGCGGCGGCATGGTGTTCACCTTCCTCAAGGCCAAGGGCTACGAGGTCGGCACCTCCCTGCTTGAAGAGGACCAGCTTGAGAAGGTCAAGGGCTACATCGAGACCGCCGAGAAGAACGGCGTTGAGCTCGTGCTGCCGACCGACGTCGTCGTGAACGCCGGCTTCCCGGCCGGTGACACCCCGGTTGCTCCGGAAGTCGTTGCCGCCGACGCCATCCCGGCCGACAAGATGGGTCTGGACATCGGCCCGGAGTCCCAGAAGCTCTTCCACGACAAGATTGTCGACTCCAAGACCGTCGTGTGGAACGGCCCGATGGGCGTGTTCGAGGTTCCTGAGTTCGCCGCCGGCACCAAGGCCGTGGCCCAGGGTCTGGTCGACGCCACCGCAGCCGGTGCGTTCACCATCGTCGGTGGCGGCGACTCCGCCTCCGCCGTGCGCAACCTCGGCTTCCCGGAGGACGGCTTCTCCCACATCTCCACCGGTGGTGGCGCTTCCCTCGAGTTCCTCGAAGGCAAGGAGCTCCCTGGCCTGAAGGTGCTTGAGTAATCCATTTTCTAGCTCCCCTCCTTGAGGGGAGCTACGTATTTTTTAGAAGGGAAACATATGGCGTCCAAACGCATTCCGTTGGTGGCCGGCAACTGGAAGATGAATTTCGACCATCTTGAAGCCACTTACTTCGTGCAGAAGCTGGTATGGCTGTTGCGTGACGCTCACTTCGACTTCAAACGCTGCGAAGTCGCGCTTTTCCCCTCGTTCACGTCATTGCGCAGCGTACAGGTGCTGGTCGAAGCCGACAAGCTCCATGTCGCCTACGGCGCACAATCCGTTTCCGTGACCACCCAAGGTGCCTTCACCGGCGATGTGTCCGCGGACATGATCGCCCATCTCGGCTGCTCATACGTCATCGTCGGCCACTCCGAACGCCGCAAATACCATCCTGAAGATGACGCCAATATCGTCGATCAGGTACGTGCCGTGTTCGCCGCCGGCATGCAGCCGATTTTGTGCGTCGGCGAAAGCTTCGAGGAACGACGTCAAGGCATTGAACTCGATTTCGCCGTGGGCCAGGTACGAGACGTCACCCGCGATCTCAACGAAGAACAAGCCGCCGAACTCATCGTGGCCTACGAACCTGTCTGGGCCATTGGCACCGGCATGGTGGCCACTCCGCAATCCGCCCAGGATGCCGCAAACGCCATCCGCAACGATTTGAAGACCACCTTTGGCACGAAGGTATCCGATAGCGTACGTATCCTGTACGGCGGATCGGTCACCTCGAAAAATGCGGCGGAACTCATTTCCCAGCCCGACGTTGACGGCTTCCTGATCGGAGGGGCGGCCTTGGACGTTGAGGAACTCGCCAAAATCGCTCGATTGGCACTTAAATCCATGAAATCACGGAACTAATACCACGGTTTTCCCGTGTGTGCGCTATGCTGGTCAACAGTCCAATCAATCCGGAGGTACCCTGTGACCGCTCTTAAGATCACGCTGCAAGTCATCGTCGTGCTGCTCAGCTTCGTGCTGACCCTGCTCATCCTTATGCACAAGGGCAAGGGCGGCGGTTTGTCCGACATGTTCGGCGGCGGTCTGACCCAGAACGCCGGTACTTCCGGTGTCGCCGAAAAGAACCTGAACCGTTGGACCGTTATCATCGCTCTGGTGTGGGTGGCCTTGATCATCGGCCTCGACATGATGACCAAGTTCAACCTCGGCTGATCGGCTTGCACGCCATATAGACTTGTCGCTCGCGACCCATGACCGTTACCGTCGGTCATGGGTCGTATGCGTTCTATCGAGTATTACGAAAGGACATCACCATGGTCACTATGAACCGCAACAAAGTCGTTATCGTCGGCACCGGCCAGGTCGGTGCCACCGCCGCCTTCGGCATCGTCACGCACGGCCTGTGCAATGAGCTTGTGCTCATCGACCGTTCCGCCGCCAAGGCCCTGGGGGAGGCCCGCGACCTCGATGATGGCAGCGAATTCCAGGACCGCCACGTCAAGGTGCGCGCCGGCGACTACGCCGACTGCAAGGACGCGGACATCGTCGTCATCACCGTGGGCCGCAAGCCGCCGGCCAACTCCAACCGCATGGCCGAACTCGGCTTCACCGTGGGTCTTGTGGGCGAAGTGGTCGACAACGTCATGGCTTCCGGCTTTGACGGCGTGATCGTCATGGTCTCCAACCCGGTCGACGTGATGGCTTGGTATGCCTGGAAACGTTCCGGTCTGCCTCGCACCCAGGTGCTCGGTACCGGCACTGCGCTCGACACCTCGCGTCTCAAGACCATCATCGGTGAAGAGACCGGCCTTGACCCGCGCAACGTGGGCGGCTTCGTGATGGGCGAGCACGGCGACTCCCAGTTCACCGCATGGTCCACCGTCTCGCTTGGCGGCAAGCCATTCGCCCGCTTCCTGGCCGACAACCAAGACCGTTTCGCCTCCGTGTCCACCACCGAAATCGAAGAGAAGACCCGCACCCGTGGCGATGAGATCGTCGCGGCCAAGGGCGGCACCAACTTCGGCATCGCCTCCACCGTGGCCGGCATCGTGCAGACCATCCTGTGGGATGAACGCCGTATCGTGCCCGTCTCCACCCTGCTGGACGGCGAATACGGCGAACATAACGTGTTTCTCGGCGTCCCCACTGAACTGCGGGCCAATGGTGCCAACGAGATCGTCGAACTCGATCTGAGCGAGGACGAGCGGGCCAAACTGCACCATTCCGCCGAACTCGTGCGTGTACACTGCGAGGGGCTGCTGTGATTCTCGACGCCATCACACCGAAACAACCCCGACTGCTGGTCGCCGACCTCGACGGCACGTTGCTGCACGACGCCGAGGTATTCGAGGACCGGTTCATCACCCAGCGCAGCATCGACACCATCAACCGCGCGCACGATGCCGGACTGAAATTCGCCATCGCCACCGCGCGGCCGGTGAGTACCGGCCTCCAGTTCGCCGAAAAACTGCCGGTGGACGCCGTAATCTATCTGAACGGCGCCCTCATCGATTTCGACCCGGCCCACTCCGACTTCGACCTGCTCACCTCAGGTGCCACGCCGGCCGATGAGAACCATTTGATCAAGATTGGCTTCTCCTCACGTCGTGCCTGCGAAGTCTGTCTGTTCCTGCTCGATCACATGCCCGGCCTGAAGCTCGGCATCGTGATGAACGACGTGCGCTACACCAACTTCGATGTGCGCGTGTATTGGAAGACTCAGGCCTTCCAATACACGAACTTCCACGACGTGCCCGAAGGTGTGGCAGACAAGATCACCATCTTCCCCGAGCCTGAACAGTGGAACGAGCTGCGTGCGCTTATTCCGCCGGACTTCGACATCTCCATCAGCGAAGGCGTGATGTGGATGCTCATGAACCCGCAGGCCAACAAGGAGCACGCGCTGCACCTGCTGTGCGAGCGACTGGACGTGCCGCTCGAACAGACTGCCGCCTTCGGCGACGACCTCATCGATATCAACATGATGAGCGAATCCGGCCGGGGTGTGGCCGTGGCCAACGCGAACCCCAAGGTGTTGTCCATCGCCGACGAGATCTGCCCGTCCAACAACGAGGACGGCGTCGCCCAATGGATTGAAGCGCAGTTGGGCTGAACCGGTCGAGACTCGAGAACACGCCAAAATTGAACTTGTGTTGAACCGGGAGTATGCTTTGAACCGTTGTTCAAAAGATAAATTGAACTCCCGGTTGGAGGCATAAGGATATGAGCGTATCGGTGTTTGCGGAACGTCTGCGCAATGCGATGAACAGCAGGGGACTGAAGCAGGTCGATTTGGTGCACGCCGCCGAACATCGTGGCGTAAAGATGGGCAAGAGCCACATCAGCCAATACGTGGCCGGCAAGACCATGCCCCGCGAGGATGTGCTCGAATTCCTGGCCAGCGAACTGGACGTCGACGCGAACTGGCTGCGCGGCGAGGAATCCACCACGCAATTGAACTCGGACGCCTCCAACAGCGTCACGGACGGCGAACACGCCGCCACAACGCTTGCCACGGATGCCGCCAAGCCCCATACGGACAGCGAGATTCCCATGGGCCGCCGCCGCACCTTCGGCAAATCACACAAGCTTGACAACGTGCTCTACGACGTGCGCGGCCCGGTCGCCGACGAGGCGATGCGCATGGAGGCCAACGGCACCCACATCCTGAAATTGAACATCGGCAATCCGGCACCCTTCGGCTTCCGCACGCCGGACGAAGTCGTCTACGACATGGCCCACCAGCTCACCGACACCGAAGGCTACTCGCCGTCCAAGGGCCTGTTCTCCGCACGCAAGGCCATCATGCAGTACGCGCAGCTGAAGAACATCCCGAACGTCACCATCGACGACATCTACACCGGCAACGGCGTCAGCGAGCTCATCAACCTGTCCATGTCCGCGCTGCTCGACACCGGAGACGAAGTGCTCGTGCCCTCCCCGGACTACCCGCTGTGGACCGCCTGCGTGAACCTGGCCGGCGGCACCGCCGTGCACTACCTGTGCGACGAACAGTCCGAATGGTATCCGGACATCGATGACATCCGCTCCAAGATCACCAGCAACACCAAGGCGATTGTCATCATCAACCCGAACAACCCCACCGGCGCACTTTACCCAAAGGAAGTGCTCCAGCAGATCGTCGACATCGCACGCGAACACCAGCTCATCATCTTCTCCGACGAGATCTACGACCGTCTCGTCATGGACGGCCTGCAGCACGTCTCCATCGCCTCGATGGCCCCGGACCTGTTCTGCGTGACCTTCTCCGGCCTGTCGAAATCGCACATGATCGCCGGCTACCGCATCGGCTGGATGATCTTGTCCGGCAACAAGCGCATCGCCAAGGATTACATCGAGGGCCTCAACATGCTCGCCAACATGCGCATGTGCTCGAACGTGCCCGCCCAGTCCGTGGTGCAGACCGCGCTCGGCGGACACCAGAGCGTCAAGGACTATCTCGTTCCCGGCGGCCGCGTGTATGACCAGCGCGATCTCGTCTACGACATGCTCAACGCCATCCCCGGCATCAGCGCCGTCAAGCCCAAGGCCGCGTTCTACATCTTCCCGAAGATCGACGTCAAGCGGTTCAACATTCACTCGGATGAGCAGTTCGCGCTCGATCTGCTGCATGACAAGCACATCCTCATCAGCCATGGCGGTGCGTTCAACTGGCGGCATCCCGACCACTTCCGTGTGGTGTACCTGCCGCGCATAGGCATGCTGCACGAAACCATGGAGGAGCTCGCCGACTTCTTCAGCTACTACCGGCAGAACTGACCCATGGCGCATACAGACGCACTCGATTCAGGGCTGGGCGTCACGCCGGTGCCCCGTCTGGCTCTCACCATGTCGTTCCCCGCCATCGTGGCGCAGGCGGCGAACGCCTCGTACACGATCATCGACCGGATGTTCATAGGGCATATCCCCGAAGTCGGCAATGCGGCGATGACGGGAGTCGGCATCTGTTTCCCGATTCTGTTGGCCGTCACCGCCTTCGCCTCGCTGATCGGCGCCGGCGGCGCGCCGAGCGCCTCCATTGAACTCGGTCGCGGCAACTTCAAGAAGGCCGAGCGCATCCTCGGTACCAGCACGGCGTTCCTCGTCGTCATAGCCCTGACCCTCACCGCGGTGCTGCAGTCGGTGAAACGGCCGATTCTCTATGCCTTCGGCGCCAGCGACGCGACCATCGCCTATGCGACCGATTTCATCACCATCTACCTGATCGGCACCGTTTTCGTGCAGTTGACGCTCGGGCTGAACAGCTTCATCTCGGCGCAGGGCAAGACCACGGTGGCCATGGTCTCGGTGCTCATCGGCACCGGTGCGTCCATGGTTCTCGATCCCGTGTTCATTTTCGTTTTCGGATGGGGCGTCAGGGGAGCGGCCGCCGCGAATGTGATCGCACAACTGATTTCGACGGTATGGATCGTGCTGTTCCTTTCCTCGGGGCGCAGCGCCATTCGTCTGCGCCCGGCGAACATCCGAATCGACCGAATCATCATTCCCGTGTTGACGCTTGGTCTGGCGCCCTTCATCATGCAGATTACGGAATGTCTGATCAATGTGGTGTTCAATGTCGGTCTGCAGCGGTACGGCGGTGATGATTACGTCACCTGTATCACCATCATCACGTCGCTGATACAGGTCGTGGGCGTACTGACCGGCGGTTTTCAGCAGGGCATCCAGCCGATCATAGGGTTCAATTTCGGCGCCCGCAATATGCGGCGCGTCCGGCAGGCGATTCGCATGGCCTTCGTCACGCAGATCGCCTCCGCCACGGCGTTGGTGTCGGTGCTTGCCGCATTCCCGGGATTCTTCGCATCATGGTTCACCACGGAACAGACGGTCATCGACATCGTGACCCGCATGATGCCGATCTTCGTATGCGGCTGGGGCGTCTTCGGCATCCAGCTGGGCGCGCAATGCGCATTCGTCGGCATGGGGCAGGCCGGACAGTCGGTGTTCCTGGCCGTCTTCCGCAAGGTCATCCTGCTTGTACCGCTCGCATTGCTGTTGCCGCATTGGCTCGGCGTCGATGGCATCTTCATCGCCGAACCCATCTCCGACGCCACCTCGGGCATGGTGGCCGGTCTGCTGTTCCTCATCACCTACCGCAGGATTCGACGGAATCTGGTCTAGATGTCGCGGCCGGCAGGCGTGACGCGCCGCTTGTCGACGATACCGGCAATGACGCCGATGACGGCGGGTAGGATCCAGCCGAGCTGGTACTGCTGCAAGGGCAGTGCGGCCAGCGCGACATCCAGCCAGGCGATGTCGCCGCCGAACACGACGGCCAAGCTGGAGACGCAGGTGGCGAAGGAGGTGACGGCCACCAGCATCACGGTCCAGAAATAGACGCGCGGGAACCGGGCGCCGAGCATGGTATGGGTGAGCGCGAGCAGCACCAGTACGATGGCGATCGGATACAATGCGGACAGTACCGGCACGGAGACCTTGATGATCGCGCTCAGTCCGGCGTTGGAGACGATGAAGCTGAACACGGTGAAGATGACCTGCCACGTGCGGTAGCTCGGCGTTCGTCCCGCGATGGAGCGGAATCTGGCGTGGAAATAGGTGGCGCAGGTGCAGATCAGTCCGGTGCACACGTTGAGGCAGGCTATGACGAACACGATACCGAGGAACGCGGTGCCGAATGTGCCGAACAGGGACGAGGTGAGGTTGGTGAGCACGGTGGCGCCCGTGTCCTTTGCCGGGTCGATGGCGCTGATGGCGCCGGATACCGCTCCCACATAGCTCAGCGCTCCATAGATCACGATGAGCAGTACACCGGTGCCAAGACCGGCGTATGCGGTCTCCTTCTGCACTTGGATCTCGTCATCGATGCGCTGGGCGCGGATGTTCGCGGAGATCACGATGCCGAAGTACAGCGCGGCGAGCAGATCCATGGTCTGATAGCCGTCGAGGAAGCCTCGCGTCACCTGATTGGCGAAGTAGTCGCCCATCGGTTTGGCCGGCGTGCCGATGCCGTGTACCAGGCATGCGACGAACAGGATGGCGATCAGCACCAGCAGCAGCGGTCCCATGAAGCGTCCAAGCACCTTGGAGAGTTTCTCGGGATGCTGGGCGAACAGGAAGGCCAATGCGAAGAACACGCACGAGTAGATGAGTTGCGCGAGCCAGCCGTAGGAAGCCGGCACGAAAGGCGACACCATCATCTCGAATGACGTGGTGGCCGTGCGCGGAATCGCAAAGCAGGGGCCGATGGTAAGCATGATCGCCACACCAAGGACCAGGGCGAATCCGGGGGAGACCCGTCGGGCGAGCCCATCGAATCCCCCTGCGAAGGTGACCGCGAGGACGCCGAGAATCGGCAATCCGACCGCGGAGACGATGAAGCCGACGGCTGCCGGCATGGTCGCCGATCCGGCCTGCGCGCCAACGAATGGAGGGAAGATCAGGTTGCCCGCCCCGAAGAACATCGAAAAGAAGGTAAATGTCATCACCAACCGTTGGCGCGCGACAAGCTTGTTCATTGCGGAAAACACCTTTCTCCCTTGTGTCCGTAGCACTATGGCATCGGATTGTCCCCAGGCCCGTGCATGACGGGTCTCCCTTCCGGGGGCACTCTCGCAGAGGATACGCATAAGCCCCGACCGGTTGGGGTCGGGGCTTATCGAACCGTCAATCCGGCACGTCAATCACGCGCCGGCGTCGCGGCTCAGGCGTTCACGCGGTCGATGCCGGACTGGACGTCGGCCAGCACGGAATCCCAGGACTTGATGAAGGCGGCGACGCCGTCGGCCTCCAGCTTGTCGGTGACGTCCTTGAGGTTGATGCCCAGCTCAGCCAGCTTGTTGATGACGGCGTGGGACTCCTCGAAGGTGCCCTCGATGGACGGAGCGCCGTTGCCGTGGTCGGCAAGAGCGTTCAGGGTCTTCTCCGGCATGGTGTTGACGATGTGCTTGGCGACCAGCTCGTCAACGTACTTGCAGTCGGAGTAGGCGGCGTTCTTGGTGCCGGTGGAGGCCCACAGCGGACGCTGGACCTTGGCGCCCTTGGCGGCCAAGGCGGCCCAACGCGGATCCTCGGCGAACTTCTTCTCGAAGAGCTCGTAGGCCAGACGGGCGTTGGCCACGGCGGCCTTGCCCTCGAGGGCCTTGGCTTCGTCGGAGCCGTTGGCTTCCAGCAGCTTGTCGACGGCGCTGTCCACGCGGGAGACGAAGAAGGAGGCGACGGAGCCGATGTGCTTCAGGTCGTGGCCGTTGGCGTCAGCCTGGGCGATGCCCTCGATGTAGGCGTCGA
>ERZ810809.94-NODE-94-length-25768-cov-8.17761_pt1 | contig 25768 bp, 36 predicted proteins | sample MGYA00520202_ERZ810809 | MGnify/ENA primary metagenome ERZ810809 (study PRJEB31588, sample SAMN03398763) | human gut metagenome | study: EMG produced TPA metagenomics assembly of the PRJNA231909 data set (A prospective, longitudinal analysis of the... | reverse complement strand
TCCGATCTGATGTGGTCCACCCGGTAGCCGTTGCGGCCGTTGTAGTGGTTTGGCGACCCGCGCCATGTGGCGAGGCTTGAACCGGTCATTGGGTGTCGCCTCCGTCGCGTTTGCTGCGGAAGAGCTTGAGCAGCGGGCCTGCGGCGATGTCGGGATTGATCTCGCCGATGTTCTCGAGGATGCTGCTGATTTCGGTGATGCTGATGTAGACAGCGGCGGGCACGATGAGGGGCACGCCGTAGCCGAGATCGAGGTATTGCTGGCCGCGTTCGACGACCTCGGCGAGGAGCATGACCAGGATGAGGCCGCTTTTGTGCCACAGGCCATCCCTCATTTTCTCGCTGCTGATGTCGTGCTGCATGGCGGCCTTGAGCAGGCCGGTCATGTAGTCCATGGCGATGAGGATGCCCACGATGGAGAGGGCCGCGATCTCGGTTTTCTCCATGTTCTTCTCCTTTTCTTATGTTTATGCGATCGCGTAGGTGATGGAGCAGCCGAACGCGTTGTTGGATTGTGTGCCGCCCTGGTTGCTGTAGGTCATGGATCCGTCCGCATGGATGTTGATGGCCTTCTGGTTCGCACCGTCGCGCCCACCGTAGGAGTAGTTCAGGTCCATCGGGGGACGCCAGCCTTCGGGCAGGGTGCCGAAGGTACCGCTGTTCCACGAGCCCGTAGCCGAGCTTTTCCAGGAGATTCTGATGGTGGCGGTCTTGCCGCGACGGTATCCGGTGACGGTGCCGTAGGTGTTTTCGATGAGTTTGACCGGTTCGGGGTCGGCGGCCGTGACGGCAGCGATGTCGTTCATGGTCGCGTAGCGCAGCCACGCGCTACCCGTCCAGCAGTAGGGGCCGTTGTTGGACTCGGCGGGGTCGGCGGTGACGTAGCCGGTCTGGCCGGTCACGCCGGTGATGCCGGCCAACGTTTCCAATGTGGTGGCGATGACGGGTTTCACACCGGCCGGGGTGTTGCGGCTGTCCACCTCGTTGAGCGCCGTTTCCACGCCGTTGGCCATGCTGGCGAACTGTTCGGGCGCGCTGCTTACGAGGTCGTTGCCTTCGAGGTAGGGGATTCCGTAGATCGGTGTGGTTTTCATGGTTGGGTTCCTTCCCAGTTTGGTTGGTCGAGGACGGCGGGCTGGTCGTATGCGCTGACCAGTCCGAGTTCGGCGAGGCTCATGGCGGTTTGCGCCCATGTGGGCGGCCATGCCTGCATATCGGCCCATGTGGCTTGGCGGTCGGTGTCGAGCGGGATGGGCCATAGGGTGACTTCGTTGCGTAGGATCGGTGTTTTGCCGGCCCATTCGAAGGTCAGGGTGCCGCCGATGGCGTTGTATGCGCCGCCGGTGGCCGGTCGGTCGGTGCCGTCGGTCAGGGTGCCGCTTCGGGTGCCTTGGAGGGTGAACGCGCCGGGTGGACTGGTCTTGTAGAGTTCGGGCCGGTCGGCGGGGTCGATTTTGCGGTCGTCGAACACGATGGTTTCGGGGGTGAGTCGCCGGTCGATGGTTTCGAGCCATGTTGCGGCGGCGATGCGGTTTTGTTCGCTTGGTGTCCATGTGGTGCCGTTCGCGCGGCTGAATATGCCGCCTGTGTCGTCCTGGGTGATGATATCGCTTTCCAGGGTGAGGCTCGATTGTGTGGCGGTCAGGTTCGCGGGCAGTGTTCCGCGGTCCCCCATTTCGGTTTCGTCGTCCTCGAATGAGAGTACGCCGTCTTCGTCTGCCGTGGCTTTCTTCGTTTTGAGTGTGATTTGGGTCAGGGGTTCGGGGATGGCCAGGGTGAGGTCGTCGTCGGTTTCCACCAGTGGTGCGGGGATGGCGGGGGTGACGGTGCCCCTGTCGGTGATGGTCAGGGTGCCGTCTGTGGACGCGCCCATGGTCACGGGCCGGTTCAATGGCGTGTATTCGATCGCGCTTGTGCCCTTGTGCGGGACCTCGTACCACAGGGGCATGTGGGGGTGGTGGGCGTAGAGGCGGTGCAATAGGTCGAGTTGGGTCGGGTAGTCGGACGTGTCGTAGGATGCGGGGGTGCCGGTGGTTTCCAGTCCGGCCGCGTCGGCCTCGGGCGCGTCGGCCTCGCGTGCGCGCGTGTTGAGTTCCATAAGCCGGGCGGCGACGGTGGTGGTGACCCAGTGTTGTCCGGCCCATCTCGCGTCGGTGGATGTGGGGCCTTGTTTGGCCAGGCGTTTCCAGAGCAGCAGGCGGCTGGACGCGGTGAGCTTGAGTTTCCACCCGGTTTTGTGTGCGGTCGCTGTGCCCCCGTTGCTGACGATGCCGTCGAACAGGGTTATGGCGGTGCTGTCGGGATTGTCCGGGCTGGGTGGCGCGTATGCGGAGTGCAGCCGGTTCAACGGCGTTCGTTGCGCGGCCCATGTGCCCATCGCGTCCGTGAGCATCGCCCATGTGGGTTGTTCGCTGATCTGCACGAGGATGCGTGCGCCGGCGAGGGTGAGCGCGCGGCCGGTGAGCCATCCCCTGAGGTCGCGCAGGGTGAAGCTCATCACGCTGGGGTCGGGTTGCTCGTCGGCGGTCTCCACGCCCCATTGCACGCTGAACTGGGCGAGCGCGGCGATGTCCTGCAAGGGGTCGTTGAGGCTTTTCCAGCCGTCGCCCCAGTCGATGAACATGAATGGTTTCTGCATCTATCTCATGCCCGCTTTCGGTCGTAGTCGCGGAGGATCTTCTTGAGTTTGCGGGCCGCGTCCTCGCCGTCCAGCACGCCGTTGATGACGATGCTCATGGTCATGGGCTGCGCGGTTGCTGTGCCGTTGGTGCCGGGCATGTCGAATGACATGGCGGACAGGCGGCCGTTGACGCGGGTGATGGCGCGGGTCACGTCCTGGTCGAAGCCGAGGCCGAGGCCCTTGGCGAGGCCCTGCATGATGAGGCGGCCGTTTCTGATGAGCAACGCCTTGTCGTATGCGGCGGGGCCTTTGTGTTCCGCGATCCAGTCGCCGATGCCTCCGATGAACCCGGTCACGTTGTCCCATGCGGCCTTCAGGCCGTTGAGGAAACCGTCGATGATGTTCTTTCCGGCGTTGTACAGGGTGTTGCCCACGTTGCCGATGGCGGACAGGATGCGGCCGGGCAGTCCGCTGAACCAGCTGACCACGTTGTTCCACGTGTTCTGCGCGAACTGGGCGGCGCTGGTGAAGAACGCGCCTATCCTGCCGGGCAGTGATTGGAAGAATCCGATGATGTTGTTCACGCACGAGCCGATGAAACTGGTGAAGCTGCTCCACAGCTGCCGGCCGGTCTCGGTCTGGGTGAAGAAGTAGACCAGTCCGGCCACCAGGGCGGCTATGAGCGTGATGATCAGCACGATGGGATTGGCGTTCATGGCCGCGTTCAATGCCCACTGGGCCACGGATGCGGCCGTGTTGGCGATGCTGAACCCCTGCAATGCGGAGGATACGGCGGTGATGACGCCTGCGACTTTGAACACGGCGAAGCCGGTGCCGATGCCGACCAGTGCGGCGCTGATGGGTTCTGCGTTCGCGCTCACCCAGTCGCCGAACGCGGTGAGTTTTCCGGCCACGTCGCCCACGATGCCGGCCGCGCCGTTGAAGGCGTCGCCCAACGCGGTGCCCGCTCCGGCCGCGCCGCCCATCGAGTCGAGCAGGGGCGTGAACTGGCCGATGAGGTCGCCGGCTGCTCCGGCGAGGCTTTTGCAGGTCTCCCACACGTAGCCGAAGATGTCGCTGGCGGTCTGCACCGGGCCCGTGTCGTTGAACGCGGTCATGAAGTCCGTCACGGCGGTTTTCGCGGTGTCGAACGTGTTGGCGGCGGTGTCGCGCACGGTGAGCAGGAAGTCGGTTATCGGGCTGTCTTCCTCGATGTTGAACGCCTCGCGCAGTTCCGCGCTGAAGTTGCCGTCCCTGACGAGGGTCATCACGCCTTTCAGGCCGGTTGTGGCCTTGCCGCTGAACGCCGTGATCTTCTCGGCGGCGACGCCCATGGCGGAGGTCACGGCGGGTTTCACGAGGTCGAAGGCGTCGGTGAGGCCGCCGACCACGGACGCTTCGAGGTTGCCCATCGCGCCTTCGATGGTCTTGGTGCTGGTGGCGGCCTCCTTGGCCACGTCGCTCATGCCGAGCTGGATCAGAGCCTGGTTGAACTCGTCGGCGGTGATTTCGCCCTTGGCCATCGCGTCCCTGAAGTTGCCGGTGTACGCGCCGTTGGCGAGCATGGCCTCCTGGAGCTTGCCCGAAGCGCCGGGGATGGCGTCGGCCAGCTGGTTCCAGTTCTCCGTCGTCAGCTTTCCGGCGCCGGCGGTCTGGGTGAGCATCATGGCGACGCTTTTGAATGTGTCGGAGTTGCCGCCGGCCACGGCGTTGAGGTTGCCGGCGGCTTCGGTCAGTTCGGTGTAGTTGGTGATGCCGTTTGCGGCGAGCTGGGCGGTGGTGTTCTGGATCGTGGTGAGGTCGTACACGGTGTCGTCCGCGTATTTGCGGGTGGCCTTGGTGGCGGCCTCCACGGCGCTGGTGTCGAGGCCCGCGAAGCTCATGGTGTTCTTGAACTTGTCGGTCGAGTCGCTCATCTCCACGACCGCGCCGCTGAAGTTCCGGAGCGTGTCCCACAGCGCGGTCACGCCCTTCAATGCCGCGCCGCCCATGAAGCTGCCGAACGCGGCGGCCTTGCCGGTCGCCTTCTCGAACGCCTTCACGGCGTCGTCCGCGTTGCCCGTGATGCGTACGGACATGATGGCGCTATGCCCCGCCATTGTCCACCTCCTTTTCGGCTCGTTCCATTTCCTCTGTCAGCAGGCGTATGCCGGTGCCCCAGTCGAGTTCGCTGGCCTCGTTCCTCCATTGCCACGGGGTGCCGCCGAAGCGGCGGGCGAGGATGAAGCTGAGTCGGCCGAGCGAATCGTCGGGCCACGCGGCTAGTTCGTAGGGTCCAGCTGCGCGTCCTCCGTGTCGTCGGGCGTGTTGATCACCACGTCGATGATGCTGTCAAGCCACTGTTCGTAGGGGAGTTTGGTCTTGCCCTGCTGGCGTGCGGCGGTGTAGGCGAAGTAGTAGACGAACCGGATTTTGCAGTTCTCCACGGGCCCCCACCCGTTGGTCTGGGCGTGTTCCTCGGCCTGGCATTGGGCGCGGGCGGTGAGGATCACGGTGTCCTCGTGGCCGTCCTGATAGCAGATGGTCGCGGTCTTCTTCAACATGGCTTATGCTCCTTTGACTTGTTTCATGGTTTTCTCCACGAACGCCTCGTATGGTTTCATCCAGGCGTTTTCGCTTCGGGCCACGCCGTTGTTCACGTACAGGCGTGGTTTGATGTGGTGGCCGGGCCACCCGTAGTTGACGGGGCCGGCGTAGGGCACGGCCTTGCGGCCCGCGCGGATCACGCCGGCCTTTTTGGTCGCGCCGGCGCGCAGTGATTTCGAGAGTCTGCCGGTCTTGCCGACGGGGGCGAGGGCCTGCACGGCGGGGAGGGCGATTTCGGCCGCTTCGCGGTTCACGCCCTTGAGTTCGTCCAGGTCCGCGCCGGCCTTGCGCATCGTGGCGACGAAGCGTTTCTGGCCGACGACCATCAGGGCCTTGCCGGTGTTCATGCGCTGGCCGGGGCCGTGTAGGTGGTGTGCTTGAGGTTCGTGACGGGGAAGCTGAAGTCGTTGGTGTTCTTCGATTTCACGTCGCCGCCGACGGCCACGGGGGTCACGGTCACGTCGCCGGTCCATTTGATGGCCCCGGTCTTGTTGGGTACGAACTCGAACGGCAGGGTCTCGTTAGCGTGGTCGAAGCACCACACGCTCAGGCCCTCGGCGCTGAAGTCGTCGCCGATGGTGCCTTCCATCGTCCATGTGGTGGATGTGTTGGCCTCCTGCGATCCGTCCAGATAGGTGGTGGGGTCGTCGCTGGAATTGCTGGGGTTGAGCTGCGCCTTGGTCAGGTCGGCGCTGAAGTCGCGGCCGTTCTTCTCGTCGGTGATGTTGAACGAGCCGGGGCCGAGTGTGCGCACCTTGCTTGCCATGATGGTTCCTTTCAGATGATTTCCAATGGGTTGAGTGTGAGCTGGTAGGCGGCGAGGTCCCCCGCGCCGGAGAGGCTGAGGGTCACGGGCCGTGCCGCCTGGATGTTGAGCTCGTGTTCGGCCATGAGGCCGATGGCCCGCATGACGAGTTCCAACGCGGGGGCCTGGGTGGCCATGGTGCCGGCGATTATGTCGAGCCTCCACGTGATGTCGGGCTCGTTGCCCCATTTCTTGTAGGTGAGTTCGGGCGGTTCGATGAAGACGGCCACCTTGTTCGGCAGGGGGCGGGCCTTCTGCTCGTCTGCCGTGACGATCTGCACGAGGTCGCCCAGGCAGTCTTCGAGCAGGCGGGTGAGCGCGTCGCGTTCCTGGATGACGAGGCTGCTCATCATGCCACCGCCAGACTGCCGGCCATGACGCCCACGGCGTTGAGTTTGGGGTACACGCTGCGCAGCGGGTCGGTGGACACGCGGAACGGTTCGAGCGTCGAATCGGCGACGCTCATCACGCCGAACCGCGCGTCACGCGAGTTGTAGAGGTCGGCGGCGCACGACACGATGCAGTCGCGGCGCACGTCGGCGGGGCATGTCTGGCCGGCGATGGCGGCGTCCACGTAGGTGGTCGCGGTCCGTATCTTCGCGGTCAGGCGTTCGTTGTCGCCGGCGGGCATGTTCACCTCGTCGCGCAGCAGGGCCACGAGTTCGCTTGTCTCGTCCGTCATGGTCAGGCCGCGAACTTGATGGGGATCAGGCCCGTGGGCAGGGTGGCGGCGACGGCGAGGTAGCCGTACACGCTGTAGCTGTCGGTGAGCTTGGTCGGGTCGGTGGCGGACAGTTGGGTGGGGCCGCCGGATTCCCAGACGGTCACGGCCTCGGGGTCGATGAAGCAGGCGGTGCCGGCCAGCGCGGCGGGCAGCATCTGCACGGGCAGGCGCAGGAAGCGGCCGGCGATGCCGGTCAGGTCGAAGTCGCCCAGCGTGTCGCTGCCGTCGCCGCTCAGGTCGAAGAAGCGGCTGCCGGAGTCCTTGAGGGCCACGAGCGCCTTCATCACGTCCTTGCTGACGCCGAGGCGGGTCAGGTTGACGTTGCGGTCGTCGGCGAGTTCGGCGGCGTCGATGATGAGGCCGGCCCACTGGTCGATGGTCATGGCGTTCAATGCGGCGGGCGCGTCGAGTTTGTTGGGGTCGGTGGCCGCGTCGCGCTGGGTGGCGATGGTGTCGTAGAGGAACTGGCGGACCTTGTTCTCGGTGGCTTTCGCGTAGGCGTTGCGCAGGGCCTTCAGCGCGGTGTTGAGCATGGGCGTGGTCGAGCGTTCGATGGTCTGGCGCGACAGGGTGGTGTAGCCGCCGTAGGTGCCCACGGTGGTCACCTTCGTGCCGAACGACACCTTGCCGAACGCGAGCGTGTCGCCTTCCTTGGCCTGCGCCGTGACGTTGGTGGTGTCGGTCTCCACGACGTTGTATTCCATGCTCATGCCGGTGGAGGGCAGGCTGTCGTGGGTGAGGATGCCCATGACCTTGCGGCGCTGTTCGATCAGTCGCAGGTCGTCCGCGATCCAGGTGCTGGTGTTGCCGGTGTTGCCGGTCACGATCAGGTCGCGGCCTTCGCGGTACAGGTTCACGGCCGCTTCGTCGCCGTCCACGAGGGCGCGCAGGTATTCGCCCGCGTTGCGGTATTCGCCGCCCATCGTCTTGCGTTCGGGTGCCGTGCCCTTGGCCAGCGCGGCCTTCATGCCACGCTGTTCCTCCTGGATGCCGTCGAGCATGGCGCGCAGTTCCTCGTCCATGTGGTTCTCCTTCTGGTTGTCGGTTTGGTTGTTTCCGGTTTCGGACATGTTTTCGTGGGCTTGTTCGCGCTGGCCGGTGATGACCGCGTTCGGATACGCGGGGATGCCGGTGACGGCCACCTCGAACAGATCGACCTTGCGTCGATGCACCTCGGTGACGCCGTCGTCGGCGGCCACGTTGCGGTTGTCCACGGGGATGAAGCCGACGCTGAACCCGTCGTAGACGCCTTCGCGCACGAGTTGGATGGCCTCGCGCGCGGCCTGGGTGCCGGCGAGCTTCGCGGTGATGTGCAGGCCGTCCGCCTCGGCGTCCATGCTGGTGACGCGGCCGATGAGCTCGCCGTGCTGCCGGCTGATTTTCACGCTGTCGCGCGAGCCGAAGTCGGTGTCCGGGTCGAACACCTCGGCGTAGTCGCCCCATAGGGCGTACCTGGTGTTGAACGGCACGGCGATGCCGGTCAGGATGCTGCCGTCCCCGTCTTCCGCGTCCCTTACCTGGATGCCGCGCACGTCGAGCGTGCGCCGTTCCATCAGTCTGTCGTTCATTGCTGGTTCTCCTTCACTGGTTCCGGCGTGGATGCCAACGGGGGCAGTCCCCGGTCGGCGCGCACCTCGTCCACGGTCATCCACTGGTGTTCCAAAGCGCTGGCGTAGGCCGCGTACCGTTCGCTGGTGTTCGTGCGGCCGCTCGAATCCCAGTCGAACCGCGCCTCGCGGCCGCGCGGCAGAAGACGGTTGAACAGTTCCTCGATCTCGCCCGCGTAGGCGGCCAGCGTGTAGTCCGCGAACTCGATCCAGCTTTGTTCGATGTTCTGATAGGTCAGGTTGCTGCCATCGACGGCCGCGAGCATGATGGACGCGGGAATGCCCAACAACCGCGCGATCTGGGTCGTGTCGAACTTCTGGGTCTCCAGAAACTGCAAATCGGCGGGCTTGAGGTCCAAGGGCACGTATTTCAGGCCATCGGAGACGAAACGCACCTGGCCGGCCTGGCCGTCCTTGCCCCAGTCGTCCTTCAACGCCTTCAACGTGGGAAGGCTGACCTTCTGCTCGGTGGTCACATAGCCCTTGATGTTGCTGGAATCGGTGTAGAACTTGGCCTTGTAGTCGCGGGCCATCTGCGCGGACTCGACCTCTTCGCGGGCCGCGCCGATGGGTCCCAAGCCCCTGAGCCGTCCGGGCACGTTGAGGAACTTGCAGTGCACGATGTCGTCGGGCGTGTAGTCGCGGCCGAGATAGCCGTAGCGCAGGCGCGGGCTCGCGGGGTCGTGGCCGTCGTCGCTGACGGTCACGAGCTGCGGGGGCAGCACCTCGCAGGTCACGATCTCGCCGCCGTATCTCACCAGGCGGATGAAGGCGTTGCCGTCGAGGACCATCGAGGCCACTATGTCGGCGAGGAAGTCACGGCGTGAACGGTTGATGTCGGGGCGCTGGACGAGCGCGCTGACGGTATCGAGCTTGATGCCGTTGCGGGTCTCGTTGATCGGCAGGCCGGTGATGGCTGTCTGCAGCACCTGCACGCCACGGAACACGGTGGACAGGGTGAGCGGGTCGCATTCCGCGCGGCGGGCCGGGGGCAGGATGCCGTCGGGCACGTCGTCGAGCGCGGCCGCGCCACGGGTGACGATGCCGCCCGCGAGCTTGAGCCTGCGCCAGAATCCAAGTCGTTCGTTCATGCCCACAAGAATGGGGCCGAAGGCGGCGGGCCGTCCAGCACCGTGAAGCCAAGCGAAGCCAAGCGAAGCCAAGCGAAGCCAAGCAGCGCCATCAGACTATGAACGGCGTGGTCTCCTCGGGCTGGTGGGTCGCTCCCCATGCGGCCAACATGCAGCTTTCGAGCGGCGACGTGAGGCCGGTGGAGCCACGGCGGGTGATGCGCCATGCGTCGCCGCTCCACGTGCGCGCGCTTTTGGCCACGCTCATGTCCAGTTCCGTGTCGAGCGCGTGGGTCACGGTGTGGTTCTGCAAGCCGGAAACGTAGGCCTGGCCGACCGCGAGGTAGTCGGCGGCGGAGAGTTCCACGAACCTCACGAGCGGGTCGCCGTAGCTGTCGGTGAGCGATGCGAGCCGGTCGCGCAGGTCGGCGTTGGGGCCGCGCGTGTCCATCACGAGCGGTGCCGCGTAGTCGGTGCACAAACGGGTTATCTCGTCGGGGGCGTTGCCGGTGCCGGCCAGCACCTTGAGCAGTTGGGTGGTGACGGTGCCGTCCTGGTTGACGATGCCGACGCTCACGCTGGTGTTGGTGGCGTCCACGTCCACGGCGGCCGCGAACACGATGGGCCGGCCGTCGAGCTCGGCGGGCTTGATCGGCGCGACGGCGGTGGTCTCCCATAGGTCGGCCGCTATCACCCTGTCGGAAACGCCGGTGTCGCGCCTGTTGCCGAACGCGCGCGCCCAACCGGCCACGTTGTCGCCGAACCCCTCGCGGAAGTCGCGCAACTGGGGCTTGTACCACAGGTAGCCGGCGGCGGGATGGTAGCGCATGACCACGTCCAGGTCCTCGGGGTCGGCGTCCTCGGGTATCCCGAAATCGAACCAGCAGGTGCGTTCGGGCACGTCCCCGGCGCGCAAACCGTCCAGCAGCGGGTTGAAATAGGTGCTGTCGGCGTTGCCCTCGGTCGAGGTTATCCACCGTTGCGCGGCCACCCCTGTGCGCATCAGACGAGTGTTCATGGTCGGGATGATGGCGTCCATGATGGTGTCCCCGGACTCTTTCGTCAGCGAGAACGCCTCGTCGATGGTGACCTTGTCCATCTGCTTGCCGTGGCCGGCTATCTTGGTCATGGCCATAGGGCTTATCGTGCTGCCGTTCGTGAAGCTCACGCTCATGCCGCCGTTGGAGAACCGGAACTTACGGACCTTCTGCATCAGGCGCGTGCCCTGCATCAGTTCGGCGTACTCCTTGAAATGGTCCTCGGCGTCCTTGCCGGTCTGCGCCGCGTAGGCAATGCGCCGGCGGCGGCCAAGTGATGCGTTGAACGTGTCCGACGAGTCCACCAGCGCGCTCTTGCCGCACTGGCGCGGCGTGCTGATCACGATGGTGTCGTAATGGAAGGTGCCGGTGTCTTCGTCGAGCTCGCAGGCCACGTCGGCCACGTAGCGTTGCCACGGGATCAGCGGCGTGCCCATCATGGCCGCGATGCCCGCCAATCGCGGCCCCAACGTCCTGCGCGTCTCGTCGCGCCGGGTGCCGCCCCTAATCAGCATCGCCGGCACCTCCCGACCATGCGGCCTCCACGTCGTCGTCCGCGACGACCTCGGCGGGATACATGTCGCGAATCTTCCACAGGGCGTCGATGTACTGCGCCATGTTGCGGCTGATTTCACGGCCCGCCCGGTTCTGGCTGTCGATGTTGGCCGCGAGGGAGAGCATGGCCTGGCAAAGACCATCGCGGATGGGGTCGTATTCCGGGTGCGAGTCCTCCAAGTCCTTGACGATGCGGCGCGTGGCCTGCTCCTGCGGGCCGATGTTCCGGCCGGTGTCCTCGTCGAATCCGTCGAGCATCATGCGTGGTTTGCTCCAATCATAGAAAAGGTGTATCTTGTGTTTTTGAAGAGCGATACCCGGAAAACGTTGATATTCCAACGTTTTCCGGCTTTTTTATTCTTGGGTTGGGGGGAGAAAAAACTGGGCGCGGGGTCTTGGTCGAGGCCGGCGAGTTTAAAAACCCGCGTTCACCACTCAGGCCGCGACGCGACGCTGGCTGCGTCGGAGCGAAGGCCCAAGGCCGTGAGACGGGCCCGCCGGGCGGCCTGCCTTGCATCCACCAGCGCCTGCGAGAGATGCAGCGAGTACCATCGACGCACCAGCACGCGCTCGTCCTCGGTGACCGCATGGTCCCATGCCTCGGCGTAGTCCATATCCATCACGTGTATGTCGTAGTCCAGTGCCAGCCACTCGTCCAGCATCCGCGGGTGCCGGCGGCTGGACGGGAACGAGCGCACGCACCACACGTCCAACGGTTCCGCGCATGTGGTGAAGCTGCGGTACGCGGCGCTCCACGCCATGCCCACGGCCACGCGCTCGGCGCGCGACTCGTGCGCGGCCACGCCCATAGCGTCGGCCAGATACGAGTACGCCACCACAGGGTCGACACTGCGCGAGTGTTCGGTGATGTAGTCCAACGCCACTGCGTCGCAACCCGGTGGGCACACGATCATGTGCAGGCGTGCGCCGTAACCGTACAGCACGCGGTCCTGGCGGCTGGCGTTGCAGTGCTTGCAGGCTCGGCGGATGTTGGCCACGGTCGCTTTGCCCCCGTGCGAGTGGGGCACGATGTGGTCGTCCTCCTCGCCCACCACGGTGCATCCCGGCAATCCCAGCCAACAGGTGTTGCCGTATGTGGCGATGACCTCGGCGCGCACGCGCGGGTCGATGACCTGCCTTCTGCCCATGGTCATCTCTCCTTCCGTGCGGCGAGCCACATGTCAAGGTCGGCCAGCTCGTACAGAATCGGGCTGTTAGGGGCCTCGCCGCTTCGGAAGTACGCCGGCCCCGTGCCCTGGTCCCGCATTCGCTGCATCGTGCGCCGCGACACATGCAGGTACCTTGCGGCCTGGCTGACGGTGAGCTTCGCCCTCGGATTCATCCAACCCCCTAGAACAGATTCAACTTCGATTGCATCGATGCCTGCGATGGGGCCGTCTGGCCAGACTGCGCGGCCTTGCGCCGGAACACCGATATCTGCCCCTGCGCCCACAGGTCGAACTGGCGTGCGTCCAGCGTCCACGCGCCGCCGACGCGCCGCACTCCCATTGCCGGCCAGTCGCCTCCCAACGCGGCCAGTTCGGTGCCCTTGCACAGACGCAGGGCGTTCAGTACGCGCATCGAATCCGGCAACCCGGTGTGCTGTTCCTCGGCCAACGCAACGATGGAGAGCCGGAAGCCCTCCAACAGGTCGGCCGCATCATGCGGAGCGCTCCACGGGCTCAACGCCTCGGCAAGGCTCGGTTTCGTGCGTGCCATCAGTCCACCACCCAAGCCCACGAGCCGGTCCACCGGGCCAACGCCTGCATGGCCTCGCGCGCATCCCAGCAGCGCATCCCGTACTTGCGGGTCTTCGAGACGGGGCATTGCGCCAACTGCATCATATGGAACGCCTGGTTGTCGTCGATGCGCCCGTTACGCCTGGTCAATCCGGCCCAACGCGCGATCTGCTCGATGGTCACCAGAAACGATTCCGTGGTCTTCCTCGACTGGATGAACTCGTTGAGCTTCGGAAGCAGTCGGATACCCGCGTCCTTCAGATTCATCTCGAACGTTGCTCTGCTCATAATCCGTAATCCCCTTACGTTGGTTTCTCATGTCCCTTTTGGGAGTGAGGCTGGAGAGGTCAAGACCCGAAGATTCTCGGCCGAGACGCGCAACGCGAAATCTCGGCCGAGAATCCTCAAGTGGGTCTCGCTTTCGGTCGGTCGGCCGTCGATTGCAAGAGCAGGCCGAAGCCTGCCGGGAATGGTCCCCAAATCCAGCCCCACACAAGCGTGTGGTGATGCTGCCCGATTCCGCCTTTACCAGCGGCTGGATAGGGTCGGTGGCAACCTCTTAGTCTCACAAGTACCGCAGTTGCAATGCGGCCGGCCTCCCCGCCACCACAGCGGGCATAGGTAGGGCTAGGCGTAGCCATACGCGCCATCACAGCCATTCCATTCTCAGTGACCCGATAGCGTCGGGCACGCATACGAACGCCTAGAGGCGTCTAAAGATACCTAGAACTACTCGGGCCCGTCCGGCAATACAGCCAGCGCCTCGATCAACGCGCGCACCTCGTCGGCCGTGAGCACGTACACCTTGCTGTGGAAGTCGCGACGCCGCGCGTGCGGCGTGATGCACAGCATCAGACACCCGTTCGCGGTCACCGCGCTCTTGAACACATAACCCAGCTCACCGTTCGGCATCATTCCTCCTTCAGCCAGTCGCCAAGATTCACGGCCGCGAGACACACCCCGAAGCCAACCAACAGCAACGGCGACGCCACGACCAGCACCAACGCCTGGCAGCACTTCCTAAGCACCCTCACGATCGCCTCGATTCAGACGGGTGGACACGCGCTCCGGCACGTCGGCCAGCACCATGCCCGCACACAGGCAGGTGACGCCGACCAATGCCCACAGGCCCATGACGGCCAGAATCAAACCCACGAACACCGCACAGAACGTGAGAACGCATTTATACAACCCGTGCATGCTTCGCCTCCCTGATAACCCTGGCGAACTCGCGGTTGATACGCACCATGTCACCCATCGACATGCCACCAACCGCGAAATAATCACCATCCACGCGGAACCGGATACCGAACTCATACGGACTCCCCGCATCACCGGTCAGCCTAAACTCCGCATTGAAACGGTTGCTGCTCGATTCCGGGTCAAACACCGACATTGTCAGCCCTTTCCAAAGCCTCATCGATCACTTTCCGCCAAGCCAGAAGGTCGGCGCGGGAAACCCGCATGCTCAGACCGACACCCGGACCGAAATAATCCGGGAAATCAGCCAAGCAACCCCTGCCGTCGCTGGAATCGGCCACAACAATCTGCAACTCCTGACTCATCGCCCCACCTCCATCGGTGCATCTGCTTTGCAAGCAGAGGGTTTACGTTTAGGTTCCTTCCCCCGCCTTAAGCTTGAAAGCACCACACAAACAAGCCGAAGAAGGAAGAGGAAGGAAGAATCAATGAACAATCCTGCGCAATACCTGCTGCAACTATTCGAAGCAGCAGAACGAGATAATGGGCAGACGTTCACGGCGCGTGATTCATCGGCAGCCATGGCGGAAATTGAGCGCCAAGCCGCAATGCTTGAAGCCGGCGGGGACAGCGCCATGCCCATGATTCGTCGGGCGTTCCCGGAAATATGGGAAAAGATATTCCGGTCATTCCTGCGCGTGCAGAACAACAATTTCAATGCAGGCGGCATCGCGGACCAGCAAGTGCTGTCGCTTGGCGCGCAAATAGCCTTAGCCCAAATGCGCAAGACGAATCCATTCTCCGTATCAACGTTCTCGGAAACACAACGAGAATCCGCCAGAACGTTTGCGCAAGAGTTCGCGGAGACTGTCAAAAACGACCGCACCTTGCCGTTGGAACTCAGGGAATACGTTGCCTCGCTCGTTGTCGAAATCCAGTCGGTATTGGATAAATACGAGATGACTGGTGACTTCGTTTTGGCCGATGCTCTGAATCGTCTCTTTGCGGCGGTTTTCATGGCGGAAACGCAGACACGGGATAAATCCCGATGGCAAAAATTCAAGGAAGAAAAGGCCGGCCCGTTCATGCAAGCGTTCCTCGGTCTCGCTTTGCCGAACATTCTTTCGGCCGCTCAGCTTGTTCTCCAGATAACCCAGGGTTAAGGAAAAGCCGGTAATTTTCGAATAGTCCAAGCCTGAAAAAGTAGGATGCGGCGGTCTGCTGGGCGACCGATACCATGGCAAGACCAAAAAGAATTTGCCATGTCTCCGAGGCCAGCAAGCCGGCTACAAATGCCCACAGTCCACAGGCAATCTCGCCGAACGCGAAGAACAGCGTCCACCCATTTGGTTTCTTCTGTGCGACAAACATTACGCAACCTCCAAAGGCTTCGCGTAGTCGGAACGACCAAGAAGGAAATCGACGCTCACATCGAAGAAATCAGCAATGCGGGTCAAGTCGCGTAAGGTGAACGGTCGCGTGCCGCACATTTTGTTGGAAAAGGTCTGCTCATACATCGACTCGTTCATCACGCCACCTCCAACGGTTGACGGCCCATAAGGGCATCGATACTGACATGGAACAGGTCGGCCATAATGGAGAGCTCGGTTGGGCTGAACTGGATACGGCCCGCGCATTTCTGGGAAACGGTAGATCTGGCACATCCGAGTCGGTCGGCTATGTCCTGCTGAGAGAGGCAATTGAAGCCCATCAGCTGACGGACTCGCTGACCTATTGCCACGTTGTCTAACTCTTGTTTAGTCACACAAACATATATACATGTAGAATGTCGCAGTGTCAAAAACTTTAGCGAGTCTGCATGTCGTAATGTCTGTATTGCTAAACTTTTGTGATATGACAGCAACAATAGTTAGCCCTACAGTCGCCGCGAAGGGCAAGAAAAAGAGCGGCATTCAGGATATCGTGACGCGCAACATGAAGGTTGCCATGGCGCTGCATAACGTGAATCAGCAGAAACTTGCGGACGCGCTCGGCGTTAGTCGATCATCAATTTCCCAGAAGATGACACATCGCGTCGTGTGGAGTCTCGAAGATATAGAAAAAGCCTCGGAACTCTTCAATGTGAGTCCCGAGGCATTGGTAGCGGGGCATGGATTTGAACCATGGACCTCTGGGTTATGAGCCCAGCGAGCTACCGAGCTGCTCCACCCCGCGTCGGCAAGTCCTGTATTTGGACAGCTCGCTCAACAATACCTGACTAATCAGGAGTGTCAAGATTCTCGGGCGTGTCGGCCATGGGATGGGGCACGGCTCAGGCGGCCGGCTGGCCGGGCACTGACCTGACGGTGACCGTGCTCAACGCGCTCGGCCTGTTGGTCGGCGCGTTCATCGGCGCGTCCACGGCCAAGGCCAAGCTCACGGCCTGATATGCGAAATATTTCGCCCGGTGGATTCGGTGGAATATTTCGCGCCCCGGACAAACAACCCCCGCCCAAGATCGCGGACCATGCGCATGGCGTGGATGCCGCGACTTGGGCGGGGGCTTCGTCGTTTCAGACCGTCAGAAGCCGTTGTTCCTTCCTGCGTTCGGCGATCTTCTCGGCGAGCCATGTGTTGACCACGGCGTTGCGGCTGACCGCCAGCTCGTCCGCTTCGGCGTCGAGGCTTTCGACCATCCAGTCGGGCAGGGTGAGGTTGACCTTGCGGGTCTTGGTCTTCGCGGGGCGGATGACGCGGGGCTTCGTCATGTCGAAGTACCGGCGCATGTCGTCGCCGCGTTCGAAGGCCTCGTCGATGTCCGAGGCCTTGACTTCCTCAATCGTCCTTGTGCTGCTCATAGGTGTCCTCCTCGTAGTCGCGTGAGTGCCGCACCGAGATGATGCGGACGATGTCCTTGTGTTCTCCCCGGTAGGTGACGATGGCCGTCCAGTGCTTGCCGTCGATGACGCCGAGCTCAAGGTAGCGGGCGTCGTCGCTGCGCGGGTCGGCGTCGAATTCAAGCACGACGTCGTCCCACATGCGTTGGGCTTGCTCGAAGTCGATGCCGTGCTTGGCGAGGTTCTTCGCGCTTTTGGCCGGGTCATACTCGAATTCCACGTCCTACCTCCTACTGAATACCTATCATACACTTAACGAATACCATTGCAATACCTGTGGTGTTCATGAGGTGAGTATGCTCGCTGACACCGTCTTCCCGGGCCTTGAATCGGGCATGGGTGCGGATGCGACTGAGGGACGTCAACTGGCAGCGCCTCGTGCTGATTGTGTTGCGAAAGAGCCCCCGACCGGATGGTCAGGGGCTATGCAAAGTATGGAATTGACGAGGTGAAAACCTCTGGGTCATGAGCCCAGCGAGCTACCGAGCTGCTCCACCCCGTGTCGCGCCGGTGTCCCGTGAACCGCCAGCCGGACGGATGCCTTGAACCGTTATCCCGAATGTTGACATAATGGGAGCATGCCTATCAAGATCCCCAGCGGCCTGCCGGCCAGAGCCATCCTCGATTCGGAGCGCATCTTCGCTCTGGAGAAACCCGAGGCGGAGCGTCAGCGCGTCCGTCCTCTCAAACTGGTGATCCTGAACTTGATGCCCAAGAAGATCGAAACCGAAACGCAGCTGCTGAGACTGATCTCCAAATCGCCGCTGCAGGTCGAAATCGACTTCATGAAGACCTCCACACATGAGGCCACGCACGTTTCCGCCGATCATCTCGTCAAGTTCTACGAAAACCTCGATGCGCTCAAAGACAACTATTACGACGGTTTTGTGGTCACCGGCGCGCCTGTAGAGCATATGCCGTTCGAAGATGTGGACTACTGGGACGAGTTCAAGACGATTCTCGACTGGGCCTCCACCCATGTGTTCTCCACCATGTACCTGTGCTGGGGCGCGATGGGCGCACTGTACTACCGCTACGGCATCCACAAGGTGGATTACCCCGAGAAGATTTTCGGCGTATTCCCGCAGTACCTGCAGGACGAATACTGCTTCCTGACCAATGGTTTCGACGAGATTGATCTGCAGCCGCACTCCCGCCTCGCCGGCGTGAACGAAAACGAGGTACGTGCCAACCATGACCTTCAGATCTTGACTTGGGGGCCACAGTCCGGCCCGGGCCTGATCGCCACACGTGACTTCTCCGAAGTGTTCGCGCTCGGCCATTGGGAGTACGGCAAGTACACGCTCGCCGAGGAATACGAGCGCGATATGGCCAAGGGCATGACCAACGTGCCCTTCCCGAAGAACTACTTCCCGCATGACGATTCGAAGCTGGAACCGTTGTTCGCCTGGCGCGCCCACGCCAATCTGCTGTGGCGCAACTGGCTCAACTGGGTGTACCAGACCACGCCGTATGACCTGACCGAGGTGCCGCAGCTCAGGGCTGAGAAGAAGCTCGGTACTGATCGTTCGATTCGGCATGAGCCGGGCGGGCCGCGCCGGGATGATTTCGAGCCGTTCGCCCACGACGGATTCGGAGTGATCAGAGGGTAGCGCAAATGCCGCACATCCTCGTATTGTGACTAATAGCGCACAACGCTTGCGCAACATCCGAAAAACCTTGCGCCGCCGCCGATTCCAGAAGACGCGCCGGTGTAGTATTGACATTGTCTAGACGCAGGCAAATAATCACTCTTCAGTCATTCGGAGCCGAATGCCCAGCGCAGACTCCGTGTCCGCGCCCGGCAGACTCCACACCGAGGAGACGAAAGTAACGAGCACGTCACATTTGCCTGCCCGGTGGGTTTAAACTGACACCTGACATTGAAGAAGCAGGAGGCGTGATATGGTCGGTTCGCTCAGCGCAGGATTGCTGTTGGCTGACGAGGCAGGCGCTCATCTGCCCTCGGTTGATGACTTCCTTCCCCCGGAGATTCTGTTCCAGGGAACTCCGTTTGCCATCAACCGCATTATTCTGATTCGTATCGTGGCAACCATCGTGCTGCTGGTGGTGCTCGGCGTGACTGCGAAACGCGCCAAGCTCATCCCCGGCCGTTGGCAGGGCGTAGTCGAGTACGGTCTCGACTTCGTGCGCGACAAGGTCGTGTATGACGTGATGGGCGAGACCCGCGGCAAACGTTACGTGCCGATGATCACCACCCTGTTCTTCACGATCTTCGTGTTCAACCTGTGCGGCATCATCCCCGGCATGAACATGGCGGCCAACGCCACGGTGGTCATGCCGCTCGTGTTCGCCGTCTGGACGTTGGTCCAGTACTGGGTCGCCGCCATCCGCTCGCAGGGCCTCGGCCACTATCTGCGCCACGAGCTGTTCACCCCCGGTGTGCCGTGGCCGGTCTACATCCTGCTGGCCCCGATCAACCTGCTTGAGCTGCTGATCATCCGCCCGGCCTCTCTGACCATCCGTCTGTTCGCCAACATGGTTTCCGGCCACCTTATGGTCGCCACCTGCCTGGCGTTCGCACAGTTCTGGATGGTCGACGCGGCCAACAAGCTGCAGGGCATCCCGGTGGGTGCGCTGTGGTTCGCCGGTGGTTTCGCCATGACCTGCTTCGAGGCGTTCGTCGCCTTCCTGCAAGCCTACGTCTTCGCGATTCTTTCCACCGTGTACATCAACCTGAGCTTCCCGGAAGAGTGACGGGCGACTAACCCGCCGCTTCCGGTCCCCGGTCTGGGAAAATCGCAGACCGACCAAACCCCAAGATTTATAACGTCGCCAAGTACGTTAGAAAGGAAACACAATGGATATCATCACCCTCGCAGAGGTCGCCGGCAACCTGTCCGTCATCGGTTACGGTATCGGTACTCTTGGCCCTGGCATTGGTCTGGGCATCCTCTTCGGCAAGGCCATGGAATCCACCGCTCGTCAGCCTGAGATGTCCGGCAAGATCCAGACCATCATGTTCATCGGCCTGGCTCTGGTCGAGGTGCTGGCACTGATCGGCTTCGTCGCCGCCCTGATCATCCGCTGATCAACAGACGAAAACCGATTATGTCCATCACTGAAAGGAGGGCTTGATGGCACAAGCAGCAAGCGGGATTGACCTGTTCATTCCCGAGGTCTATGACATCGTATGGTCGGCGATCATCCTCGTCATCGTTGCAGTGTTCTTCTACAAGTTCTTCATGCCGAAGTTCAATGCGATCTTCGACGAGCGTGCCGCCAAGATTCAAGGCAACATCGCCAAGGCGGAGCAGGCTAAGAAGGACGCCGACGAGGCCAAGGCCAAGTATGAGGCCCAGCTGAGCACCGCCCGTGTGGACGCCGCCAAGATCCGTGACGACGCCCGTGCCGAAGCGTCTCACATCATCGCCGACGCCCGTTCGCGCGCCGAGTCCGATGCGGCCCAGATCGCCGCATCCGCACAGCGCTCGATCGAATCCCAGCACCAGCAGGCCATCGTCTCGCTCAAGGGCGAGGTTGGTGCGCTTGCCACCGCTCTGGCCGGCAAGATCCTTGGCGCCAAGCTGGAAGACAACGACGTGCAGTCCTCGATGATCGATTCGATGATCGACGATCTGGCCGTCAAGAAGTGACCGTGACCATCCGTAACCAGAAAGGGAGGTGACCATGCGAGGAGAGGCATCACGTATTGCAGACCGCGAGTCGCGTGATTCGCTGGCCCCGAAACTGCGCGACACCCGTGAGGACGCGTGGCGGATCGGCAACGAACTGTTCACGATCACCAAGGTGCTCGACGACAGCATCCAGCTCGAACGCGCGTTGACCGACCCGTCCCGCCCGGTTGCCGACAAGGTGGCCGTGCTGACGGAACTGCTCGGCGACAACGTGCATCCGATGACCATGGAGATCATGACCGATTTGGTCTCCCGTCACTGGAGCCGTGCGCGGGACATCGCCAACGCGGTGGAGGATTTCGGCGTGGACGCCATGATGTACTACGCGGACGCCACCGGCGCCACGCTGCAGGTCTCCGTCGAGCTGTCCGAACTGCATTCCGCGTTGCTGAACCTGCCGGTCGTGCGCGCCAAGCTGTACGACTACCAGGCCACCAGCGAAGCCCGTGTGAAGCTGTTCCACGAGGTGTTCTCCGGCAAGACCCTGAACAAGGTCACCATGAGGCTCGCCGAGCACGCCACCTGCAACCTGCGCCGCCGCCGATACCTGGAAACCATCCAGTGGCTGATCAACAAGCTCTCCCGCCATATGGGCGAATCGATGGTCACCGTGACCACCGCCACCCCGTTGAAGCCGGAACAGATCAAGCGACTGGTCGAGGTCTACTCCGCCAAGGTGGGCCGCCAGGTGCACATCAACTCGGTGGTCGATCCGACCGTGCTGGGTGGTATGCGCATTCAGGTGGGCGACGAAGTCACGGACAACACCGTGGTCGCACAGCTGCAGAACCTTCATCGCAAGGTGCAGACGGAGGCGACTCCGGCCTGACCGGCCGAGCCAATCCGTCCAACACCACACACAAGCAAAGACTTGACTGAACAATAACCAATAGAAGGAGTGATCATGGCAGAACTGACCATCGATCCCGCCTCGATTCGCAAGGCCCTCGACGACTTCGTGTCGTCGTACAAGCCGAGCGACACCCCCACCCAAGAGGTGGGATATGTCGCCACGGCCGGTGACGGCATTGCGCACGTGACGGGATTGCCTGGTTGCATGGCCAATGAGCTGCTGACGTTCGAAGACGGCACGCTCGGCCTGGCGTTCAACCTTGACGCCCGTGAGATCGGCGTGGTGATCCTCGGCGATTTCGCTGGAATCGAGGAAGGCCAGGAAGTGCGCCGCACCGGCGAAGTGCTCTCCGTGCCCGTCGGCGACGGCTACCTCGGTCGCGTCGTGGACCCGCTGGGCAAGCCGATCGACGGCCTCGGTGAGATTCAGAACATCGAAGGCCGGCGTATCCTCGAAGCCCAGGCCCCCGACGTGATGCACCGCCACCCGGTCGACGAGCCGCTGTCCACCGGCCTCAAGGCCATCGACGCGATGACCCCGATCGGCCGCGGCCAGCGCCAGCTCATCATCGGCGACCGCCAGACCGGTAAGACCGCCATTGCGATCGATACCATCATCAACCAGAAGGCCAACTGGGAATCCGGCGACCCGAAGAAGCAGGTCCGCTGCATCTACGTGGCCATCGGCCAGAAGGGCTCCACCATCGCCTCGGTGAAGCAGAGCCTGGAAGACGCCGGCGCCATGGAGTACACCACCATCGTGGCCTCCCCGGCAGCCGATTCCGCTGGCTTCAAGTACATCGCCCCGTACACCGGCTCGGCCATCGGCCAGCACTGGATGTACAACGGCAAGCATGTGCTCATCGTCTTCGATGACTTGTCCAAGCAGGCAGAGGCCTATCGTTCGATTTCCCTGCTGCTGCGCCGCCCGCCGGGGCGTGAGGCATACCCGGGTGATGTGTTCTACCTGCACTCCCGCCTGCTCGAACGTTGCGCCAAGGTCTCCGATGACCTGGGCGGCGGTTCGATGACGGGTCTGCCGATCGTCGAGACCAAGGCGAACGACGTGTCCGCCTACATCCCGACCAATGTGATCTCCATCACCGACGGCCAGATCTTCCTGCAGTCCGATCTGTTCAACGCCAACCAGCGCCCCGCCGTGGACGTCGGTATCTCCGTCTCCCGAGTCGGTGGCGCCGCACAGACCAAGGCTCTGAAGAAGGTCTCCGGTACGCTGAAGATCTCCTTGGCACAGTACCGTTCGCTGGAATCCTTCGCCATGTTCGCCTCCGATCTGGATGCGGCATCCAAGGCCCAGCTGACCCGTGGTGCCCACTTGACCGAGCTGTTGAAGCAGCCGCAGTTCCACCCGTACTCGCCGGAACAGGAAGTCGTGTCCGTATGGACCGGCACCCACGGCAAGCTCGACGACCTCGACCTGAAGGACGTCCTTCCGTTCGAGCAGGGACTGCTGGACTACATCGACCACAACACCGATATCCTCAAGACCATTCGCGAGACCGAGGAATTCACCGCCGACACCGAGGCTGCCCTCGATAAGGCCGTGGATGAGTTCCGCTCGACGTTCGTCTCCGGCAGCGGCAAGCCGTTGGAAGAGAAGAAGGTCGAAAGCGTCAAGGCCGCGCCGGTCGATCAGGAAAAGATCGTGGCGGGAGAAAAGTAAGCCATGGGCTCGCAACTCGCATTGAAATCACGCATCCACTCCACCGAGTCGTTGGCGAAGATCTTCAACGCTCAGGAGATGATCGCGTCTTCGCATATCGCCAAGGCCCGTGATGTGGCCCTGAACGCGAAGCCGTACTCCGATGCGATTTTCGATGCCGTGCAAGCGTTGGTGGCCCACACCCATATCACGCATCCGATTGCGGTGAAGGACGAGAACAACCCGCGTGTGGCCGTTCTCGCCCTCACCTCGGATCGTGGCATGGCCGGCCCGTACACCTCTTCGATTATCCGTGAAACGGAGTCGCTGCTGTCCCGCCTTGATGCGGCAGGCAAGCAGCCGGAGCTGTTCGTGTACGGGCGTCGCGGTTCGACGTACTACAAGTACCGCAATCGTGACATCGCGGCGACGTGGGAAGGAAACACCGACCAGCCCGGCGTGGAAATCGCTGAAACGATCTCCGACACCCTGATGGACGCCTACATGAAACCGGCCGAGAAGGGTGGAGTCTCCGAACTCTACATCGTCTACACCGAGTTCATCAACATGGTGGTGCAGAAGGTGCGCGTGCTGCGCATGCTGCCGGTCGAGATCGTGCAGAACGAGACCAAGGTGCCGTCGCCCGATGAAGCGGCCCCGTCCACTGCGGACATCGCACCGCTGTACACGTTCGAGCCCAGTCTCGAAAAGGTGTTGAACGCGATTCTGCCGAAGTACATCCAGTCCCGAATCCACGAGTGCCTGCTGACCGCAGCCGCGTCGGAAACCGCAAGCCGCCAGAACGCCATGCACACGGCGACCGACAACGCGCGAAACCTGATCGATGACCTTACCCGCAAGCTCAACGCTTCCCGTCAGGCCTCGATCACCCAGGAACTTACCGAAATCATCGGCAGCGCCGACGCGCTGACCAAGAAGGAAGAGTAGGAACGCATATGGCTGACAACCAGACCACTGCGGCCGAGCCTACCAACGGTCGCGTCACCCGCGTCCAGGGCTCGGTTATCGACGTTGAATTCCCGGTGGGTCATCTGCCCGACATCTACAACGCCCTGAAAGTAACGATCGTCAACACCGGCGCCAAGGAAGAAGGCGAGGCGAAGGAGACCGAGATCACCCTCGAGGTCGAACAGCACCTCGGTGATTCCACGGTCCGTTGCGTCGCTCTGAAGCCCACCGACGGCCTGGTCCGTGGTGCCTCCGTCTCCGACACCGGCGTCCCGATCTCCGTGCCTGTCGGCGACGTGACCAAGGGCCACGTCTTCGATGTGTCCGGTAACATCCTCAACAAGAAGCCGGATGAGACCATCACCGTCTCCGAGCGTTGGCCAATCCACCGTAACCCGCCGGCCTTCGATCAACTGGAGTCCAAGACCCAGATGTTCGAAACGGGCATCAAGGTCATCGACCTGCTGACCCCGTACGTGCAGGGCGGCAAGATCGGTCTGTTCGGTGGTGCAGGTGTGGGCAAGACCGTGCTGATTCAGGAAATGATTCAGCGCGTGGCCCAGAACCACGGTGGTGTGTCCGTGTTCGCTGGCGTCGGCGAGCGTACCCGTGAGGGTAACGATCTGATCGGCGAAATGGCCGAGGCCGGCGTGCTTGAGAAGACCGCACTGGTCTTTGGCCAGATGGATGAGCAGCCGGGTACCCGTCTGCGTGTCCCGCTGACCGCACTGACCATGGCAGAGTACTTCCGTGACGTGCAGAACCAGGACGTGCTGCTGTTCATCGACAACATCTTCCGCTTCACCCAGGCCGGTTCCGAGGTGTCCACCCTGCTGGGTCGTATGCCTTCCGCCGTGGGTTACCAGCCGAACCTGGCCGATGAGATGGGTTCCCTTCAGGAGCGCATCACCTCGACCCGTGGTCACTCGATCACCTCGTTGCAGGCCATTTACGTGCCGGCCGATGATTACACCGACCCGGCCCCGGCCACGACCTTCGCCCACCTGGATGCGACCACCGAGCTTTCCCGTGACATCGCCTCCAAGGGCATCTACCCGGCCGTGGATCCGCTGAGCTCCACTTCGCGAATCCTCGATCCGCGTTACGTGGGCCAGGCCCACTACGACTGCGCCAACCGCGTCAAGGCGATTCTGCAGCGCAACAAGGAACTGCAGGACATCATCGCCCTGATCGGTATCGACGAGCTCAGCGAGGAAGACAAGACCACCGTGAACCGTGCCCGCAAGATCGAGCAGTTCCTCGGCCAGAACTTCTACGTGGCCGAGAAGTTCACCGGTCGCCCCGGCTCCTACGTGCCGGCCGACGAGACCATCGAAGCCTTCACCCGCATCTGCGACGGCGTGTACGACGACGTCCCGGAGCAGGCGTTCTCCGGCATCGGCGGTATCGACGACCTCGAAGAGAAGTGGCACAACATGCAGAAGGAACTGGGTGCGTGATGGCTGCGGAAAAAACCACGATGAAGGTCAACATCGTCGCCGCTGACCACCCTGTGTGGCACGGCGAGGCGACGAGTGTGACCATTCCCGCCTCTGAGGGCGGCATGGGCATCCTGCCCGACCATGAGCCTGTGCTCACGGTGATCAAGCAGGGTACGCTCACCGTGGTTGAGCCCGATGGCGATCGCCACATGTTCGAGGTGACCGACGGATTCATTTCCTTCGACTCGAACAAACTCACCGTGGCGGTCGAGCGCGGCCACGACGTCCAGTACTCCGGCATCGCCGAGTGATCTGAACCAACTCCTTAAGGGGCTCTCTGGTTTTCCAGAGAGCCCCTTTTGCTATGTATGCCATGTGTTGCGCTACAGTGGAGATCGGAAGAG
>ERZ810809.83-NODE-83-length-28693-cov-6.41291_pt1 | contig 28693 bp, 30 predicted proteins | sample MGYA00520202_ERZ810809 | MGnify/ENA primary metagenome ERZ810809 (study PRJEB31588, sample SAMN03398763) | human gut metagenome | study: EMG produced TPA metagenomics assembly of the PRJNA231909 data set (A prospective, longitudinal analysis of the... | reverse complement strand
GTCTACGCGCCTTACGAACAGCCTTATAAGGATCACCTAATATAATTGCTTGACCATGTAGTGCAAGGCTAAGCAAGTAGAGCACCATTATAAAAATGCCCCACAGCCAGCCCCATACATAGTGTTGTAATCCGCATGCAACCTGTATTATCACCCCTAAAAAGGCAATAAAAAAACAAGTCAGCAGCACGCGCACTATGAATTTTATATATTGATTCATACATACCTCACTACTTAACTTGTTTATATAACATATACATACATTCGCTCGAACTCCAATAAATACTAGAATATAAAAGGACTATATCTTTAAAAGTTGAGCAATAGTTGAGCAACCGACCGAAAATATTATGCTTTTTATCCATCTAGTTCTTCCGTTCCTTCAATTCTATAAGGAAGATCAAGTACTCTAATTAATTCTGATACTGAGTTTTGATTATAATCACTTGGTGGAACAGCAAACACCCGAATACGGTCATTATAATACACATAATTAACTCCGTCCGGCCACACGAAATCAGGAAATTGACGACTAAGCCTGTAAACATCCCAGACGTTCTTGTGTATGATATGCAGCATATCATTTGTTTTTCGCATAGCACTACAAACTAAATCCCATGCGTCGCTGTAAGTTCTTACTTCCCCGACTAAATTATCAAAAGCAACTCTTATTTCATTGCTTCTTCTATCTATATAGGTTAAATGCACAAATACTCGTAACACAAAACCACCTCCTTATATACTATTATATATAAATTCCTTAGAAAATCAAAAAAGACCTTACCAGGACATATTCCCAGTAAGGTCTTTTGTGTATTTACCATTAATCCACACGTCCGCCCTCGTATGGTAGGGAGATGCTTGGGTCACCTCTCAGTCATCGATGAATTACTACTCCGATTGTCGCACCCGCTCCCAGTATTTGGGATAGGTTGCGTTGCATTCGTAAGCGTTTGATTGTTCTCTTGTCGTTGTCGATTTGCCCTTTCAACTCTGTCAAAGAGTTCTGCATTTCGGACAAGACAATTTCTTGCTTCATTGATTGAAGTTTGGCTTGCATTAATTCGTTCTCCAATTTGTTGATTGTATTGTGAGCTTCGTTCAATTCTTGTCGCTGCTTCACGGCTATAGTCTGTGCTGCTGTCAATGGAACGCTGGATGCTTCGATTAAGCTCAACGCTTTCGCGTTGTTGCTTTTCAATTCGTTCCACTGACTCACGGGCACGCTGATAGTCGGTTCCGCTTGGTTGGTAGAAGATATATCCGAGGCAAAGACAGATGACGAGCCCAATACCACCGATAATAATATAGCGGTAAGTAGGGTGATTAAGTAAAATTTTGATTTTGTCATACATTATTCCCCTCCTATAAAGTCCGTAATGCCCCTTGCTATAGCACGCACTATAGTATCAAGGTCATTGTTAAGTAGTGCTAGGTCTTCATCATTATCAATGAATGCCATTTCAACTAACACGGCTGTTGCATCTGTGCCGTTTAATACCCATAAATCTTGACGTTCCTTAACGCCGCGATCCACGGTATTAATGCTGCGAATGATTTGTGATTGAATGTCATTCGCTAAGCGTTGCCCGTTAAAGGACTTAAACAATGTTTCAGTGCCACGTGCCTGCGTATTGAATGCGTTACAGTGGAGTGATACAAATATATCTGCGCCCCATTCATTAGAAGTTTCACATACAAGACCTAGGTCATCATTCTGTAAAGTTCTAACTTCGCATCCTGCAGTTTGTAAATAACAAGCCAATAACTTACCCGCATCACGAGCAACGTCGCATTCACGACGTCCTGTGTTAGGATTTACTGCTCCAGAGTCCAGGTCAATATCATGACCTGGATTTATAAATATTTTCGTCATTACTACTACCTCCTTCTAATTTATCAGGTACACCATTATTGTTTCTATCCAACCAAAGGCCTAGGAAGCCTACTACGGCTGTCAATACACTAGGAATGAATATGTGGTCAATAATATTGAGCCCAACATCAATCAGCTTATTAGTTTCACTTGATACATAGCCCCTAGCAAATGCCATAACATACTCTGTTATGACTAGCCAAATAGGAATTAGCATAACAAGTACTAGAATCCGTGTCGCTAGTACTCCAGTAGGTCTAATGTTAGCAACACGAACAGCACCATATGCTGATTTCAGTCGGTTCATGATTTGATATTTCATTATCAGTCACCTCCTATATCATCGGTATTAAGCGTGATACTTCTTCCTATTGGCATATTATTTAGAACTTGGATATGCATCAGTTCAGTACTCAGACTCTGAACTGTGGTTTCGAGGTTATTAAGCCTATGAAATTTCGCTGCATCTCGTTCTTCCAGCTTGACCAATTGCTTTAGTATTTCCTGATTGCTTTTTGTTAAATCAGCGATACTGTTGATAGCATCGGATAACTTATCGTCATAGTCCTTACGCTGCTTATCCATGCGTCGAGCCAAATGGTCATCTAATTCTTGCTTAACCGCAACTAGCGAAGTATGCTCTAAGAACCACACCATCGCCCTAAACGAGCCCCGCAGAGCAGCCCAGATGACCCCCAAAAGGGTCACCCAAAAGCCAATATCCGCAAAATATGGAGGTATTCCGAAGTCCATTAGCAATAATCTAATTTCGTCCATTTAGGCCTCCGTTTTCTCCCATTTCTCGTTATAAAGATTCCATTTCTTGCTGTGATCTGGATTGTAGACCTCTAATGAAATTTTCTGCATCATGACATTTCGTGGTGGGCGAGATTCCTCGCTAACAGTTATTTTATTAACCCTAATGAGATCATAAGATTTTAAATCAAGGTTATCATCTGCCCATACAAATGCGGGGATATTGATTACGGCAAGAGAACTGTTAGCGAAAGCATCCCTATCAATATCAGTGGCCTTAGGCAAATTGATAATGTTGTGATCGGTTCCAACGAATGCTAATGCACCAACTTTAACAACATTCGGACAGGTGAGTTCACCTTCCAAATCGCTACGGCCATAGAACTGCTTAGGTAAAATTTCTGTAGCCGTTTCCGGATTGAATTCAACAAGACCTTTGATTTTAACAGTATCAACGACATGATCGATTAAGTTAAGATATTCGAGATAAATATCATCTGCGCCATAAGGCTGAATTCTAATAGTTGCATTTCCGGATTGAATTTCAACAGCTTCTGCACTGCCACTCACTCGAACTTTAAAGCCATCTTGCCCGGATACTCGAATTTCAGTATCCCCTTTTCTTGGTTCGTTAAATGTAAGTGGTGCATAAGGCTGTTCAGCCAACGCATGGACAATAGCAGTTAATATCGCTTCAAGGGTACCGCTATTAATAAGAATGTTCTTACCTTGAAGTGCTGACATAACTCCTGATAAGTTAGGCAGCTTTGCTTTTAAGGATTCCAACCACTCCTCCTCGGTTCCTACGAATCCATGTGCTAAAGCGATTTCATAAGCACTTTTTCCATTATCACCTACCATGGTTGCTTTTACTTCCGCCTCTACTTTAATCGGACTTTCAATTCTTACTGGTAACACTTTGTTTTGCATAATACATTCCTCCTCTAATCATGCATGGCCACATCCTGAATTATGTTGACTACCCCCATGCCCAGTTTGTAGTATCGGCTAGGCTCCGATTCCTTATATGCAAAAGCATCATACACATGCTCACCAAAGGACTTAATTTCTAGGGTATCCTTTCCGGAAATATTGAATGTCGCAATCTTCCCAGATGCTACCCCTTGCACTTTAATAACAAGCGGACCACTTGCTCGCTTTCGTATGGCGAATACTGACTTAAACCCTGTCAAATCCACATTGTCATCTTGGACTGCGTAAACTATCCCGAAATCCTCGCCAATATTGAGGTCTATATCTTTTACATTCATTATTTATCATCTCCCTTAATTGAATGGAATCGTACCTTGTTTATCGTACCCGGTCACATCGACCACCAAATACTGAGATGTGGTTTTACCCGAGCAACCTACAGGATACGTGGTGACTGTATTCCAAGCAATGAACTGATACGATTTCAGCGATACGGTACTCTCATCGTGAAATCTGAACGTTTGCCACACTCGCCCCGTGTGTGACTTTTTATCTCCATTATTGATATTTGGCCCCCAAACAGATACATCGATTACGGACATGGGTATAATTGCAACCTTGACGCCGTACGTCTTTGGGTCACGAGCCATGTTTGTAAAAGTATCCGGAACGTAGTTTGATAACTGGTTATACCAATCGTGCGCGTAATGATCGATTATGCGTAGGTACCTAATGCGGCTATCATATATCACATCATTCTGTAGATTGTAATCTGCTGTCCAAGACGCTTTATAGTATTTGTGTCGGCCAAGAACTTGCAATGCCGTATTAGGCTTACTACTTCCTACCTTATCAACAAATCGAATACGGGGCGTGTCTGCATTGGCTGCAACGTCCTCGAAATAGCCGAAGCAGTAGAACTTGATGCCAGCTTTCACTTCGTCAATTATTGCTTGTGTTACCTTTTCGCCTGGCTTAATCACATCCACTACCAGTACCATTAATCGTTCACGACGTTTATGAACCCACTGAGCCGCGAATTCATATCCTTGTGGAACTGATACTGCTATAAGAGGTGCGTCACCATGATATACGTAATTAGTGGCATAAAAGACCTGGATTACATTAGCCTCCCCTGCAATATATCCATACTGGAATTTACTTGTAGGCACCATCATAGGAGTGTAAGCTATGGGTTTGAGTGGGATTTGAACCGTTGGCGTTATCCCCCTCATTGCCCCAGTGTAGAGAACTGCATCTTTTTGTTTAGGGAAGCTAAGATATACTAGATTGTCATAGGTATCGTTTATAATCGTGACGCCTTCTTTATTTTGGATGTTAATAAATTCCATACGCCAACCACCCTTCATATGTAAGATCTTTAAATTGACGATTGATATTATATTCATCCTGGGACACTGCAAAATAATATGTTATGATATTGCCCCTAACCTCTGCCACTAAGTACTGTCCCATGGCTGCAGCCCAGACATGTTGCCCAGGCAGCAATCCATTCACAGTAATTTGTTGACGTCGATTAGGAATGTCAGATACATACATCCTCCCCTCGATACGTGTAAGCCTTTCCTTGAGATTTAGTATGATATTTCCGTTAGCATCATAAGCTAATACATGCGGTTCCATAATACCTCCTACCAGCATCCAAGTTTAATCCGAGGGTTGTTATCGTCATCAAAGCCTGTAATAAGATTATCCTGAATCTCAACACGAGCACCGGTCTCTCTTGATCGAAGTAACCCGATTGTACCGGACACCGCCGCTAAATTATCAACATGTAATTTGTCGGCAGTAACTGCATTGGCCTGAATCATCTTATTAACAATGACGTTATCATCGAACTTAGTCGCTCCAGTGATGTGAATCAATTTCCCCGCAATGTATACCCCGGACTGACTGAGGTTAATGCGAGATACCAACTCACCACCATCAATCTCACCAATACTTTTTTTAACTCGCAAATCGATGCTACCAGCTAACTCAGTAATGCGAGATTCCGTATGTGACGCCAAATTCGTAATTCTTCTAGTGGTCTCTTCAGAATTCGTATTGAATTTCTTATCAAGCTCCTTAATTCGCTCATCAACTTTATTCAGTCCGAGAGACTCAAGGTCTAACAAGCTCGCATCAATTTGTGTCTTAATCACGACTTGCTTCTCGTTAACGAGTCCATCTCCGAACACATCCACAAACGAGCAACGTATCCGGTATATTCCGGCTGAGTTCGAATATGTCAGCATGGTGCTAGTAGTTTCAAAATCATCGGTGCGTTCATCTCCGATCACGTGGCATCTGATTGCATATGCTTGTGCTGGCTTAGTTGAGAAGTAAAGATTAAATCCCCCTAACTGGCTTTTTACTACAAGCTCAGGCGCGGCCAACTGCGGAACGTTATATTCATATGTTGCTGCAGTCGAGTATTTTCCCAACGTGCTGCGAGCATATAAATAAACAGTATCCGCTCGTTTAGATAGGGTAAGTACAGCAGATGTACCTTTAACTCTTGCCAATAAAGCATTCGTATCTTTACCAGGATTATTATCGGTACGTAATTCGTAATAGTCGACGTCAGCATTCAGCACCTCATCCCATGATGCGGTGGCATTTCTACCGAACGTAATACCAAAATTACTAGGCATGTCAGGTATTGCATCCATTGGTTTGACTAGCACATCAACCATTTGGGCTGTTTCTGCTCTGTTGCCAAATCGGTCAACCGAGATTGCTTTGATTCGATATGTCTCACCTGGGCCCAATGCCTTAATGATCACTTGGCTTGTACTACTTCCCGCATATTGCCATTCTTGACCGGATACAGGCTTTCCGCTTTTAGCGGTTAGCATATACCACACTTCAGCTACATCGAAGTTAGCCGGATTACTAGGTGGATCAAATAGTACTTGTAAGTCGTAGTACACACTCTTATCTGCAGTCTGATTATATCGACTGAGTACGTGCAAATTTTGCACATCCTCTGGCGTTTGCATTTTAGGTATGTTAATCGATTTAGTAATACCAGTAGTCAGCTGCCCTAACTCGTTAATAGCCTGCACCCGCACCTCATAGGTCGCACCTAGCAGCACATCAGATATCGTGGTAGTATTTGTGGATGCTGGGTAGTTTCCGATATATGTCCATGTATCACTTTTTACGTTTCGGTAATTCACAACTACATTTGAGACTTTTCCATCGCGAGGTAACTGCCACGTTACACCTATACGTGAATACATGATGCCATTAGCACCATAGACATCGCTCACTAACCCTACTGATTGAATATCAGATGCACCGTGATTCGTATAATCAATACTTGGCACCGTGTCATCATCCGATACGTAAAGTTCTGGATAATATTCCATGCATTGGATCTTACGAGTCATTTCTGATAGTGTCTTTGTAATAGCCAACACACGAAATGGCTTAGCCGATTTAGAGACCTCTCCGAATGCATATACCGCATCAGGCTGCACCGGTATAGCCTCTTTAACAATCACATTGAGACCTGATACATTTACTACGTTAAACGTAGAGACGATATCCGTAGAGTTGCTACGAATTAGCAACTGATAATTCTTCCCTGGTTGTACCGACACTTCCTTGTCAAGTGTAATCGTCTGGCCACTTACCGCAACCACACGACCGCCCTCGCCCCATTCAGGTATGTCGTGCTGAATTAAAATAATATCTCCTACCGTGCACGCTATGGCATCCGTAAACGCCTCTATTGTCACAGTACGTATTTCATATTTATTACATCGCAAGAAATGCTTACCGTGTTTATAGGCCTGCTCAAGACTAGTGCACCCCATGAGTTCAACTTGTGCCGGATTTGTTAGCGTATCCGACTCATCGTAAGTATCCCCATATACTGGAATGACGTCTCGCTCATAATCCTTATCCTTGTTAAGGAACGATATTTCAACAGAGTTAGCCCTAGCCTCCACACCTTGAAACTCTTCAGTAAAGCTGCCGTGTTTTATATTGGCTACAGTAAACAACTGTACCGGTGTAGATTGATAATCGCTAACGCATGTGAACCTGGTTCCTACAGGAATTACCTTCCCTCGACCTACTGCCTCTGGATACTTTAACGCATCCCATAATCGCATAGCGGTGTCGTATATATAATTGAATGTAAACCCATTCGTTTTACACTTATCCGCCCATGCCTTAAATGCGTTATAGTCAAGGCGCATATGGGGCTGTCCGAATACAATATATTCACCGCCAATCTTACGGCAGATGTGGATTAAATCATATGCAGCCCATGCCGGATTATCCGCTGGTTGAGCTTCGTACTTATTGATATACGGATTGAACACATACACCTCTGAACGTTCTTGAATCCATGTCACTTTTGGATCAGTTCCACTTAGTTGAGATGTGGCCAAAGCCTTAATTCCAATGAGGGCTTTCCCTGGATGCACGAAATCGTCATATATAATTTGAGTTAGTTGTACCCAGTAGACCTTATTAACATGACGCAGGCTTTTCCCATCTTTCGCACTGCATCGCATACGAATTTCGTAGCGAGCCTTTTCGAGATTGTCGAATCGAAATACACGATAAAACGCATTATTTGTCGCCTCTTCAATTCGTCCTGCGTAATCAGATGTATTCGTCACGCTATTGTCTGACTTAATAAAGTTCCACGCATCCCGACGCTTAATGTGACCGGCCATGCCTTTTTGATTTGCTAAAGGTAATGCCTGCCAGGACTCATCGCCTACCTTACGGATTTCTGCTTTCAACGTGACAGACGTACGGTCAGCGCCGCCGCTATCATTTGAATAATATAATCCGTTTGGGAATCCAACAGTTAACTCTATCGCGTCACACGCATCGCCTTGTACCTGTTGCGTATTCCATGATTCAGTCAATTCATAGTTTAGGGATTGATCCGCAAAGTTATCATTGAAATTTTGGATAACTGTTTGGTCATTTGTGCCCTTTCTGATATCCACCTGCACATCTTTATAATTACTGATTGGGTTAGCGTTTATACGAATATCTTCTATCTTTGATAACTCGCCCTCACCGGCACAGTATAAGAGATTAAGATATTGCTTTTCACCATCACTAATTACATGGCGGGATAATAATAACCCAGCGCTTTTCATTCGGCCATACGTAACGGCTAAAGGGTAACCTTGTCCGGTAACAGTTTCAGTACCTCCCCAGCCATATGTATTTGACTGTTCGGAATTCGAACGGTCAACCTTAGGGGCAGTTAACTTTGAAATGATAGCATTACCTATCATCCCTACCGCCATAGCAATTACTGACCGCCAAATTAAGCTTTGTATACCAAAGATAGCACCCGAAGCGATACCACCGGTAAATACAGCCATCCCGATTGATAGAAGAACACCAAAGAATTTACCCTCAACTCGGGGCATTACTACAATGTAGTCTTCATCGTTCACAACTGTATCAGGCGCTGCTTCATGTCCATTTACTGAGTACGCCCATTCACCAGGTGCACTGAAGTAATAGCTGATAGACTTGCCCTGTTTAAATGGCAAATATTTTGTATCCCGTTGCTCTGGCTTGAACGGATTATTTACAATGATTACATTAACCATCTGCTACTCCTTCCTTTCATAAATGTGCTTCAATCGAGGCACGTATTTTGATATATGCTCTATACAGGTGCCACTGTGTTCAGTAGCGTGTATAAATTTACCTTCACCAAGATAAACCCCTACATGATCGAGATTTTTACCATATAGCGCAAATACCAAAACACTCCCTGGCATTGGCTCACGAACCTCGCGCCATTCATCCATTTGGATTTGGGTATATTCGGGTAGTGATATTCCACTACGCCGATATACCTCAACAACTACATCCCAGCATTTCATTTCCGAGAATGGGGTACCTATCATATCAGTCAAATCACTTATTGGATGCATACAGTCCTCCTTGCGGGATAGTAGGTTCTCCGCCAAATCGTGTACTGTTCCCCAATTCACGACATCGCGCTAGGGTTTTATTGCATTGATTTTCGTGACCCTTATATCCACACTGAACCCCTTTAAATTTGAACGGACAGAAATCCTTCATCACACGGATTAATGGGAAGCGTCGAGTAAAGCTAAAGTCAGTACCCAGTGTAAACTCCATCCATTCTGCGTTTGCATGAGTTCCCGTAATTACGAAATGCTCCTCTTGCTCGCACACATCAGGTATGTTCGTATTCACTACACGAATGATGACATTGGCTCCAGTGAATCCATTATTAGACTCTGCCATACGCTGGATTGTCCGAGTAACGTTAGATACAGATAACTTAATATTAGGCAAATCCGTTGCGTTCTCGGTGACATCTTGAATGGTAAATGGAAATGCGATATAGGTATTGCCTTGAAATTGGATATTCTCCGTATTGTATACCAATCGAATCGTATCCCCTTTATAGGATATTTCTAACAGCATTAACCACACACCTGTGGCCGATATTTGGTTTTTCTCTAAAATCGATGCCGTTGAGAGCGGTAACATGTTATACCTCCTGTAATTTCACGGTTCCCATCCACACTCCGTAATCATTCGCCGCAAAGTCTAACTGATCAGCAAATCGTACATTTAGTGTTTCCCGTGTTTCCGGATGAACCCAAGCAAATATACCAGAGCAGTTGACTTCATCGAAGAATGACCGAAGTTTATAATAATCAGCTGTTGGTAACTTGTACCCTACGGAATATGTCCGCCGAGTCTTTGTCGTCTTTTTCCTGGTGATTAGCGTCATGTTTTCAACTTGGCCTTTATACGAAATATCTGGAGTAGTCTCCTGAATTGGGTATATCGGCCATCGAATATCTGGAAATACTGCCATAGTTATACTGCGGATGCCTTGATGGCGTCACGCATACCTCCTTTGTTTGATTCCATAGCACGAACTACTACATCGATAACATAATTCTCACCATCAAACCGAGAGTTCTGTTGCTTGCTTTCGAGTTCTTGGCCAGACTGATTAACAATGTTAACAACTACATTGTTGCTTGTAGCGCCGCCCATTAATCTACAGGTTTCGCTTGCTGTGTAAATACGATGGGATCCAGAGGACTGTAATAGTTCAGGTCCGTTTTCACCAACCAACATAAGTCCTGGATTCGTTTTTCCTCCGGCAGCGAATCGATTACCGGTAAATGCAGAACTAAACGAACCACCACCAGCAAAGGACGATGTCCCTTTTGCAGCACCTAGTGAGCCAATACCACTTACTGCACCACCAAATAATCCTTGCAACTTAGGCATGATGTATTGTTGGAACGTTAACTGAATCATCATCTTAATAATGGCATTTGTCATATCCTTGAATATGTCCTTAATGCCTTTACTGAATGACTTCGTTCCTGTTGCCATAGCCTCGAGATTATTTGTCCATGCTGAATTGATAGAGCTCATCGTACTATCAAAAGTAGACTTTGCTAAATCAGCATAATTGGTAGTCTCTTGCTTATACTGGCGAGCGGCTTCTTGTAGGCTCGTTTTCAGACTGCGACCGGCAAGTTCCCATAGCTTCTGCTGGGACTCTAACAGGTTCTTTTCAATCTGCAGCCTTTGAGTAGCCGTTAACTGGGCCTCATTCACTTCACTCCGTGCATAGTCAATATAGGTCTTTAACTCTTCAGCAAGTAGTGCGTCCGCATCACTACGAGACAATCGACCAAGCGCAACCATATTGGTTAAGTGGTCAACGGTTTCACTCGTTTGCGTGTACGCCAACTCTCTGATTTTCTGCTCAGTATCAGACGCCACTTTTAGTCGCTCTGCTTGAGCTTTCTTTTCAGCGAGTTCCTTATCGCCTACGGCTTTTGTATACTCACGAACGTTATCGTCAATCTGCGCCTTTTGTGCTTCAGCTTCCGCTTTGAGTAATTGCAATCGGTCGCCGGTGCGTTCAAGATCGAGTTTCTTAATATCCTCGTTCATCTTGCGAACGCGGATAGTCTGATTTCGTTGTGCTTCAGCTAATCGCTTTTGGTACAACTCTTCATTCTTAGCACGAACGGAAGCAGTTAGGTCAGACTCAGCTAGTTTCTTAGCATTTTCTGCACTGCCGACAGAATCAGCAGTGGCGCTTGATGCAGCACCTGCATACTTAGCTGTGTCAATATATCCAGTGATAGCACCGAAATCTGCGGTAACAGATGGCTTAGCGACCACTCCATTTGTATTAGCACCAGTATAGCCTCCGTTCCCGTCACTAATAACAATGTGTTCATCACCAAGTACAACCACACCATCGCCGGCTTTAGGAATGTATCCGTCACCTTCTGGGTGCCAAGCCCCTACAGCAGCAGCCGCTTCCCATAGCTTATCAACTCGACGTGGTACGTCCGCCCCTAGAGACTGTTTAACTGCATCAGAAAATAGCTTGCCGCAATCCGTTGCCCAGGTACCATCTGCTCCTAGCTTGTATGCCTTGCCTAATTGCTCATTAGCTGCGTCTAGTACACCTGCGGCTTGTCCTATAGCACCACTATTCACGCCTGAAACAGAGCGAATAATATCACGAATATTTTTTTCATTTGACTCATATTGGTTCTTAGCAGTTAACTTATCAATTTCGTATTGACTGCCGTCAATTTGTAAGCTTTGCAAAGTAAGAGACCGATATAATTCAGACATGCGCTCTACGGCACTTGCTAACTTCTCGGCTGCTTGTTGGGCTTTCTTAGCAGCCTGTTCTTGGGCTTTGGCCGCTTTCGCTGCTTCCTCGTTTGCCTTATTGATAGCCTCAGTATTAGTTAACGCGCCGCCGTTAGCAAGGTCCTCTTTTGCTTTTGCAAGTTCTTCATCGAGTTTAGCCTTTGCAGCATCCGCCTCTTCTTTTTGCTTTAAAGCCGCATCGATTCTAGCGCCTTCTTCTTTTGTAGCTAAGCGGTCATTTTTTACAAGACCCAGCCACGCACTATCCTCAATCCAATATCGAGTATCGTGTGATTCCCTAAACTTGTCAGACAAGCCTGCTGTTGAGTTCGTATTCTTGTGAATACGCTTCCCATCAACATCTACACCCATATAAGAGCCAGATGTTTTTTCATTGTATCGAAAATCAAGCAATGCTTTTCCGGCAAGCCCAATTACTGTAGCTAATGTTACCCAAGGACCTGCTGCGGCAAGTGTGGCCAATCGCATAAATCCAAGTGCGCTAGTCAGTGATCTCATAACTATAATTACTGCACCGGCTTCTGCACCGAATTTGACAATACCTCCGATAGCTTCCTTTTGCTCAGCGGTCATTGTCTCGAATTCTTTTGCTACATCTAATACGCCTTTTGCGTAGTCGTTAAATACAGGAACTAACTCATGGCCGATAGATACTGCAAGCCTTTTCCCTGTATTTTCTAAATCCTTTAATTCCCGATTTAGCTTCGCAGATTTGGCTGCGGTATCATCGTCGATGATAAGCCCCATTGCCTTGGCACGTTCAGCCACCTTGTCCATCTGTTCAGCGGACATGTTAAGCATGGCGTGCATCTGATACCCAGTACGCCCAAAGAGTTCCATTTCGACACGAGTCTTTTCAGCCCCGTCCTTCATGCCTCTTAGACGTTCCTGTATCATCTTAAACACTTCAACGGTATTCTTGCCTTGAATCTGTTCAAGCGTGTATCCTAATTTACTGAATATATCAGTTCCGAGTTTACCCTCTGCCCGAGCGACTTCCATTTTCTCTTTGGCCGCTCCGACGTTCTTAGAGAACTTAGCAAATGCACCTGCACTATCCTCCATAGCAATACCCATGTAATTAGCTACTGCTAATAGTTCACTGGTTTCTTTTGCCGTAGCACCGGTAATGCCTGATAACTTCTTAACTGCTACATCCCACTGGATAGCCTCTTTGGCAAGTTTGGCGCCGAGTCCTACAACCCCAGCTCCCGCACCTATCGCCATGAGGTCATTCTTCATTTTGCCAAGGGCGGATTTGGCGCCTTCGGCACTTGCCGTAATTTTCTTGAGTCCGGCTTCCGTATTCTTATCGGTCAGCTGAACGACAATATCAATTAAATTATTGGCCATTCTTGTGCGCCACCTCCAACTCTTTAGCTTCCAAAATTACAAGCAAATCAATAAGGTGCGGCAGTGGCTCGATGCCGTAAGCTCTCGCCACTTCTAACACCGCAGGCATATCGAATCCAGCAATTCCTCCTGAATGCCAACGTCGCTGCATTCGACTTGCATTGTATACTCGCATGGCTTGTCTAGTTCCATCTAATTGATGCGGGGAATTAAACTCACACTCCGTACAGTCAAAATGCTGTTTAGTCTCGCGTTGCATCTTGATACAATCAGAGCAATACTTTGGCTTATCGGAGTTAAGCCAAAGTATTGCATCAATTAGTTTTTTTCGATTTCAGCCTTTTTTTCGTGCGTAAAGCGCATGGTATCGAGTGCAACTTCCATAAGATCATTATCTGGCGCTGCGTTGATTTCATCTTCTGTCAAGCCATAGATGTGTTGCATAATCCATTGCGCAAGGTCGCGAGAACGTAATAGGCGTTCTGTATCCGGTGCTTCTTCCGGAACTGGGGTATACAATGGGTCTAAACCGGATTTAATTAATTCGCCACGTTCAGCGAATGTTAAACCCCTTACTTGAATATCTTCAAATGCCATATGGGCACCTCCTAGTATTGTTCTTGATTATTAACTAAAGTAATGATGGATGCGGAACGACCAGCATCTGCACGATAGTATGCTTTAAACGGCAATTCAATATTGACGCCACGAGGACCATCGATGCCTGGAGATTGTCGTTCGTACACAAGTTCAGGCAATTTGAATGTAAGCGACCAGTCATCTTGTTCAAGTCGCAATTCCAAGCTGGATTCTGTACCATTAACCGCTTTGTTTAAAAGGTCTTTGTTTTGGAAGAACGCTTTAATTGTCCCGGAAATTGACACAATACCTGGGTCAATGTATGTTCTAAATCCTTTACCGCCGATAGCGTAAGAGTCGCCGTCCAAGCCAAAATCAAAGTTGATATCACAACTTAGGATATTGGCCACAGTGACGCCACCCTCTTTAATGGTTGCGTTAAGGTTTTGGAATGGTAAGAAATTAACCGCCTTAGCTGCAGCATCAAATGTAGTGACCGCTAATGTTTCCTTACAGCCCATTACATCCACAGATGCAGTTAATTCGGCATCACCGCCAAATTTAAAGCCTAATTTACTAACTCGCGCACCCGCGAATTGTTGGAATACGTTAACATCAGGATAGCCCTGTTCAATAGTTAACGACGGCATTGTGTTTCCGATTTTAAACACATGCTCGGACTTCTTATTTGGCGCTTGGCCAGTTGTATTAGAAGTCGGTTGACCAAATGCAGCTTTTAACCAGTAGCCAATGTCGATTACACCAACAGGTACGGTTAAACTACCGGACGTGTCAATGTTGCCACGGAATGGCGCTGCAGGATTACGATCGCCGCGGATTACGGTAGAATCGTTTAAATTTTGACTAGCTTTTATAGAGCTAGATATGATTGGCGTGATTACACCACCAGTGGATGGCGTTGTACCAAAATCCGCCTCAAACGCAATCGCCACATGGGACTGAGAGCCCTGCGCACGTTTTGCTGTTGCCATATGCATTTCCTCCTTTAATATTCAATATTCCCGCCGATTACATGCGGAATTTCTATAGTAGCTGTTAAACGTCCAGTGAACACCGGGCGCCAATTCATTGAGTCTAATTCATAATCAATGCCGATTACCGGAAACGCTGGATTTACCTTACAAATGCATTCGATGATTAACTGTCCTAGGTTATCCGATTCTAGCGCTCCGTCGTATCGAATAATATTCTTAACGCGAGTTGCACCTTTATGGACGATACCCCATACAATCATTAACGAGTATGTGTAGGTATCAGCAAGCCCTTCGTTCTTATTACTCGGTAGTAATATGATGCAAGGGCAATCTTCTTCGAGCGGTGCATCAACATCGTCGTAGCCGACATACAGTTGCGCCGGCTTTCCGTATTTGTCATTGCAAAATTTAGTCAACGCTTCATCATTCGCTAGGGCTTCAGCCCAACGTTCAACGATGCGCGACAGTGGAATTGTCTGTTGCATCAAATCACCTTACCTTATAGTTACGTCGAGATGCGGATTGTGCAGCTGGACCATAAATAGCGTAGTCGCCTATCTTATTTTCGATATAAGGTTTCAATTTAGGCTGTAACGCTGCTTTCATAGGTCCATAAGTATGACGTGGCTGAATTTTGAACATCGATTTACCCTTAGGCAATGGTACGCCTGCAGCAAATAACTTCTTGCGCATAGGCTCCGTAATCTGCTTGGTGTATCCTTCCTCGATACGTTCACCTAACCGTTTAGCCGAATTAGATAACCACCCAACTCGGACGGATTGCTTGCCCTTGTCATATTGATATCCGACTGCATTCGATAGCTTACCAAGAGGACTATATCCGATTGTCCTGGCACTAATACCCATATCAAGTAAGGCATTTCGCGATTTCGAGCCCCAGGCCTCTCGTTCAGCTCGTCCGCCACTTTGGTATGCTTTTCGGAGTTTCGCACCGAATGCTGACTCAAACGCGGCCCGACGAGCGGGTGCCATGAAGTTAGGATATCTACGTCCACCTGGTGCACCCGACCGGATGCCCTGCTTTATTTCTTTTTGCATCATCCATCCTGTTGACTTTAATGCCTTACGCATCCAGTCTGGTTTGGTTTCCGCGATGAAATTCAGATACGGCGTAGCTGTGTCTGTAATCGTAATAGGTTCATTACTCATTACGGTCTCACCGCCCTCACGTTATGCACGATTTCAAGGCAATACATCGTACCGTCAAAGTTAGAAATGTGATCAACGTACCATTTTTCACCATTGATATACACTTCGTCTTTTGATCGTGGTTCAGGAACATCCTTAGCACGCACCCAAATCTGAGCCTTATCAGCTAGTGCTTTATCGACAAATCCGGAACCTTTGCCATCATATTCGCCAATCTCCACGCTAGCTTTGATAACTTGGCCTTTGTAGGTAATTCGCTCACCAAATACAGAAAGCAGTGCATTAGGCCTATATCCTAATTTCATAGTGCATTACCTCCTATGGAGTAGGCGGGCATATGCCCGCCTTTACATTACTTTTCTACATTTGGCACAAGAGCGACTTCCAATACTGTAGTACCTGGGCGTTTTTCTGTAAGAGCCACGCCTAATACTGGGTTAGTGTCCGTCTTAGATGCTCGCTTTTGATCTTTGTCGAAATACACAGTATCACCTACTGCAAAAGAATCGGATGTTAATGCCGCTACTTCAAAACAGCCAGTTACCTTAACTGCACCGATTGAATTAGGACCAATGTTTGTAATTGCCACACCGTGCATTTTACCGATAGGAACGATGTCCCCTACTTCAATCATTTCGGTTGTTGTATTTTTAAAATCGACGCGGTCTAGTTCTTGAATGAATTTAGCCATATCTATTTACCTCCTAATCAGTTACTAATTATTTACCAGGATTTTTATACAAACCGCGGAAGTCGAGAGCTGTTGCGTTGCAATCGATTGCTACTTTGTACTCGATGCCGTCAACCTTGAAGCCTGTTTGCGTTTCTAAACGAGGTGTTTCAATGCCATTTAAGTACGTTACTTCGATAGTTTGTACATCTGTAGGACGGGATGCCAAATACCAAGCATGCGGATCCGTTAATGCTGCATCTACGACGATAGTGAATCGACCACTGAATGGGTTAACTGTATCATTGCTACGAGCAGGGTCTACCACAGATTTAACTACTTGATACGCTAATGCTTCGAGCTCAGGTGGAACAATCAAATACGTAGGTGAGATATTCAAATTACGATTTTCACCAATATGTTTTTGGCGACGCATAGCCGCTACGCCTGCAGCTAAAGATACAACACTTAACTCAGAGCCTGTAGTTGCTAAGTTCTTACGGTCTGCACTAAACAAAGCCTTTCCATCTTCTAACACAGTATTGCCGCTTAAAAGGTCATATACCATGTTATTGATTTTATTTTTTGCTGCACGACCGAATTTAGAAGAAATATCGTTAAATACACCCAAATCGTCATTAATAAGAGCTTGTCGAGTTAAGCTGAACGTACGTCCGAATGTCAATACACTAACATTCGTACCGGCTTCGCTCATTTGGGAATCCTTGAATTGTCCGCCCTCAGGGACAAGTTTCAATTCGGCTGCTTCGGAAAGCAAAATACGTTTTGCTGGTTTGAAGTCACGGTTACTGCCTTTTCCAGCCCATGTTGCAAATGTGGATGGTGCAGTTTCATAACCTTGCATCAAGGCCTTATTTGCTACATTAGACAACGCGATTGGGAAAGAGGATGTAGAGTTGATAGCTTCACGAGCTAATTCCAATCGATCGGAGTAATTAACAGTTAGACCTTCACGAGCTATAGACTCACGTGCTAATTCCATCAAGGACATAGAACGAAGTTCATCTGCACCTGGTGCAGGATTTGCGACTGGGATACCCATAGACATCATCAAAGCGTCCTGCATAGCCATGCGGAACTTATCAGAATCTGCTTCGCCGACTTTAGTAATTACTGGTTTATTGCGTTCACGCAACGCATCCATTACTACCTCACGAACTTCGGCAACAGATTTGCCAGATTTGATGAAATCATCTACACCATCAACTTCGAAATCACGGCATAGACTTGTGATTGTAGATACGCGTTCACGTTCTGCCGCAATCAACTTCTTAGCGTCATCTGCATTAGAACCTTTAACTCCGGACTCTGGTACTTCCGGTACTACTTGTGGCACGTTTTGCTCAGTGCCTTTTGCTTTTGCATCACCTTTCATAGGTTCCTCCTCATTATCTTCTACACTTCTGCCTACCCCTACAGTCGGATCTGCAGGGACGGACACAACACTAATCTCCAATGGTTCCCAATATGTAATTACGTATGCTGGGCCTGTAAACCGGCCATTGGAACTTTTAGAATCGGAATCGATTAATTCCTCATATCGGCCTATGTCATATCCGACACTCACGCCCTGTAGTGTGCCTTTTAGCACTTTTTGATAAATCTTTTCAGACTCATCGTCTTCATCGAATCGAACAATCGCTTTACCTCGATTGTCTTCAATCCACACCTTTTCGATGTGGCCGACAACCGCGTCGCGGTCATGATTAAATAACACTGTGCCTAATCCATTATTAAAGCGGTCTAGGTTAATGCATCCGTCGTCATGACACAATATCTCTGTTCCGAACCATCTTTCATATGGCTCTTCAGAGGAAAAGGACAATTCGACGGTACGATCATCGTTCGCTTCGATATTTGTAATTTGCGCCTCTCGGGCATATTTACCTAAGAGCTGCTTCTTTGCAAATTTCCCCACTAGCTATCATCTCCTTTCATATCAGTGGTGCTATCATCCGCTAGATTCGTTATGTCCCCATTCATATCAAGGGCAACACCCAATTCCTTAATGCGGTCTTGTTCCAGCTTCCGCTGTTCCAGCACTTCTTCCCAGTCCTTACCAGATGCACTACATACGTCTTCGAGCGTTGTGAGTCCTGCCTTAATGGCTTCCTTGTTAGCGTTAACTTCCTTAACAGGGTCAATCCAAGACCAGCCTGGAGCTAACCACGCTACCTTTTTATAAAGTTTTGGGTTTGCTGCATAGTCATTGGCCGGGATAATTCCCTTTAGGTAGCATGCTTCAATGAAAGCGCGCCATACCGGCATACAAAAATGCTCAATTATAAAACGCTGCATCTGCTTGAATGATTGCTGGTCCTCCAGCATATTCTGCCGAGCTGCGGAGAAGTTACCACTAATATTGCGCGTCACTATGTCCGCGCTTAGACCCATACCTGACGCTATGCGTCTTGTTTGTGTCGCTGAGTATTCTGATGCGGTTCCTGCATTTCGCTTAGGTTCCGCAAATGAAATTGATTCACCTGCACGTAGATGTTGGATAATCCCTGGCGCCATTGAACGAACTTTCTTGCCTTTACTATCAATCTTATTTGCAACCATCGGGTTACCCCCAGTATTACTTGTTACGAACGCGCCGAAACATGCGGCTACACGAGCCGCTATAAGGTCGGCATCCATGTATTCATCTACGTCATGAATACGCTTTAATACGAGGGCTAACATACTAACCCCGCGCAGTTCACTAGGTCTGCGAGGCTTATGTAATAGAAAAGCCCTATTACTTGGCAGCCTTGCCTCGTTAAACGACCGTATTCCTAATGGATCTGTTTGGAATACGTGATATGCTATTGGTCTTCCGTATTTATTAACTTCCACGCCATTAACAATACTGTTGCCATTCTCGCTTACCGATACGGCTCCGATATTCTCGCCCTCGATAAGCTGTAATGATAGTGGTATATCTGCGCCTTCGGAGGTCATATTAACTAGGATTTCCCCGTCATAGACCATTCGGCGCAGAGCCATTTCTTGCAACTCGTAGAACGTAGATATTCCTCGGATATCCGCGTTTTCCTTATCCACCCAGTCCGCCCAAGCTTCCTCAATTTTCTTATTGAGTCTTTCATTCAGCTTTCCTGCGCGGGTCTTAATTTTGCACTGTGGCTTTATTCCGGTACCTACTACATTCCGTAATAATGCCAATACAACACTTTCAGCAAGGTCACTATTAAGTTCTGCTGCACGTGCACGACCTCGAATCAAATCACGTTGGCCTGATGCTACTTGTTCAGCTGTACCAAATACTGGCATCCAGTCGCCACTCAATCGATCTGTTGACGCCGCATCATATCCACGTTCAAGCGAACTACGGAAATATGCTCTACGGGCAGCTCGTTCTGGATTGAAATAAGCTATTACCTTATCAAGTATGTTCATCGTCGCTCCCATGACACGTAGGATGTCGTGCTATTACCTTCCTCATCATCAACGCGAGACATTAACTCACGTTCACGGGCGTATAATGTCGGCAGGTCATGCGTCTTAAATCGCTTACCACCTACAGACATCTCGGCGTATCCATTCGTCTCAATTTCCTCGATTATCGTTCGAATACGCTCCAAGTCTTCTCTTGCGCTCATGGTCTCACCTCCTTCTTAACTAAACCAACCTCGGCTATCTGCATTAAAGTCTTCATCATCCGTATCTTCGTCCCCCTCATCGGTATCCAGATTATATTCGGGTAAGTATTTAACACCTACCGAGTCCGCCACCATGGCGTTGTATACACACGTATCCAACAAGTGATTTGTTGGATGACTGGTTAATGGTTTCCATTGCACTGTAACTGCTCCGGTCTTTACATTTCGGATTTCTTGCTTTTCCTCCGACCGGAGGTGCTCCGAATATTCCTCTGGGCAATCCTTAAATAAATGGATTGTGCCAGGCTCATTAGCCGGACGTACCATACGTGCAAATATAAAGTCCTTCCAGTAATCGGTATTCACTACGTACAGCTTCATGCCTCCGATGACGCCCTTCTCGATGCTGCTCATCTTATAAGGCGGAGCTAGAGGACTGTGTGATGAATCACCTTTAACTGGTACGCATACTTCTGGGTACTGCGCACAGTACTGATATACTTCATCTGTTCGGTAGCCACTATCGATACCGGCCCTCACAATCTTACGGGCCTCACCATACTCTGATGGATATTCTCTATCGATGAGTATCTCGGTTAAATCTGCCCAACTACTTGCTTGACCATAATCGACTAAGTAACTTGATACTCCATGAGCGTAGGCTCTAACCTCCCACCAGAAATGATCTTGCTGCACGTCGACAGAGGCGATAAGTAGTGGCGCATGCTGTGGCACAATACCGCGAGGAACTTCCGACTGCGTAAACACGAGGTTCTGTGTGCTTTTAGTTTTCGCAGATTTCCACGGCTCCGCTAATCCAGAGTTGATAAAATTCATCAACTCACTTGGCTTATCCTTTGATTTAACAAACTCATATGCCACATCGCCAAAGGTAACCCATGGAGAGTAAAGGGATGACATATGATAGGCAACCGACCGGACAACTCGGACTTGTGATTCATTCACCGCACGCCATTCACCTTGCCGGAGCATATCCATCTTGTGCTTATCATCAATACGGTGCTTACAATGTTCGCACTCATAATATGCGGTATCACGTATCATATCCGCATTGCCATGGTGTTCTTCCGGCCATTTTATCTGTTTGAATTTGAGGGTCTGCGACACCCCACAATGCGGACATGGCACGTAATACTGCTTGCGTTCATTTGCGTCCATATAGGACTGCCAAATATTGCCGCTTTCAATCGTAGGAGTTGACACTCTTACAATCTTCTTATCAACGAATGTCTTGGTACGTTCCTCAGCCAGCTTAATTGGATTCGCTTCCTTACCAGAGAAAGCTGGATACTTATCAATTTCATCGAAGAATAAGTACTTAATTGACCGACTTGATAAGCTGCTTGGTGAGTTCGCCCCAACAAGCACCATGTAGTTCCCATTAACGAAGTCTAACTCCAGCAGCTTACTGCCCTCGTCATACATATCTGCCAATGGTTCTACGCTCCGGATCATCGGTTGCACACGTTTATCGCTAGCAAATTTTGCGATAGTATCCGTCGGATAAACCATCATGACTGGTGATGCGGTTTGGTGTAACGCATACCCAATCATATTAAGCTCAGCTTCCGTCTTACCAATCTGCGCCCCGAAACATAACGAGATGCTTTCAATAAGAGGGTCCGTGAATTTGTCCATAGGCTCCTTGAGATAAGGTGTCCGCGCTGTACGCCATCGTCCAGGTTCAGCAGATATATTAGTCAGTACCCTGTACCTATCCGCCCATTCCGAAACGGTGTATCTTTCAGGTGGCTTGAATGCCTCTAATTCCTCAGGGAACCAGTCAACCTTTGGACTTATCTTTTCCCGTGGCTTTGACTTTCGGCGTGTACTCGCCTTCGCGTGCGTAGCTTTCGAGGTATTCTTCGACAAGACCATTCACCACCTTTTCTACACGAGCACGTTCCTCAGGATCCGTGAATTCACTTCCAATACGCTTACCTAATTTGGTAAATGATGTCTTCATCTCCAATACTCGGCTAGCCCATGCCTGTGCAACATCAGCACGAGGGACATATTCTCCATTAAGCACATCTAGCATTTTCTTTTCACGCGCGGCCTTTGCTTCTTTATAATCTGCTTCGGCTTCTAACTTACGAGTTGATGCGGATTTGCTTTTAGCGTTATCACCTTTCGCCTGTCCTAAATACACGAGGACTTCCCGGAGATTCCACCAACCTACAGAGGCTTTAGGCATCCCTGCTTTATGATGTCGAGAAATAATTTCCGGAGTGACCCGCAAGAGGTCACATAGTTGAGTGCTGGATACGAGCAGATTGCCTGCAGCATCAAATTTCACTCTCGGTTTTGTGTCCGCCATAGGTGTACTCCTTTCTAAATTCGTCTTTCTACATTCAACAGGAAAATTTTTCTCACAGAGAGAGGACCATCGCGCGGGGGCGACCAGCGGCCATTTTTCGCCCGCGGAGTACCTTTTCCAAATTCTTATTTTCTCAATTAGGAATTATCATTGATACTCAATAAGAAAAAGGGTAGACCTCAACTAAGTAAGGTCTACCCCGGGGCAGTGCAGCAGGCAGACATATTGTGCGGGCCAGACACTGCCTGCTATCTACTACATTTACATTATATTAAATTAAGAGTGTGCCATTCTATGCCATCTTTTCGAATTCAGCTATTGCTTTCTTGTGAAGTCTGTGAACTTGTCGCCACGAATACCCTAGTTCGACAGCTATCTGCTCCCATGGCAATGCATTAATGTATCTGAGATTCAGTACATCCCTGTATTGTCCATCAGTTATTTGGTTGATGACTTGCTTGACCTTGTTTCGAGAATCAATCAATTCATCCCATTCTCTGTTCAGCTCCTCCCTACATTCTTGTAAGTGCTTACTGATTCGTGGCATAGCATCTCCCGATTCACATATCTGTATAGCTTCTGAATGTAAATCTCGATTAATCGCACCTAGCTGAATCTCTAACGCACGCATTCGCTGCTCAGTATGGCGGACAGCTTGTAGTTCTTCATTAGCCATCATATGCGATAGTCCCCATATTTACTAATAATCATCTGTGCTCGTAGTAATCCGTCAATGTATCCGCTTTCACGAATTCTATCATCTATCATAGGTGATCTCAGTTGTCTATTACGGGCTCGTATGATGGCAAGACTTAAATCTGACTGTATGGCACCTACAATCACATCTGCCCTGCTTCTACGCTTTTGCATCCTTTACCTCCATACGTTCGACAATATCCTCGATGGCTTCTACCATATCCGCTTTGCATTGCTCAACAGCGGTAAACATCTCCTCACACATGGCGTACGCATCATCACTCAGATCATCAGCTAATCTCTCGGCAACATTATCCTTGAGATTATCTATAACCTTAACTATATCCATGACAAGATGATACGTGTCATCTAGATAGTGCCCTTTGTTAATTAGTAGTCGCTCGACTTTTGTCATGCTCTTCCCTCTTTGCAATTTCCCGATTTAGATACCAACGGGCTTTTTTCAAATCCTTAATAGCATCATCCTTATGACCTGCTCGGGATACATACTTCACTACATTACCCAATCGATACCCTAGTTTCTTGTCTTCTATGTAATCGATAACCTCGATATCGCCTTGTGTATAATGGCTTGGGTGGTTTATATCATCACATTGTTTATCTATATGTCTAGGAGGTCTAGGAGGTCTGGAAGGTCTATGAGGCCTATCTGGTATATTTTTTTCCAGATTTATGCCAAATCGATTCGTTGCTTCTCCGAAACGTCTCAATTCTTCATTCGCTATATAACGACTTAGTTCTTCACTAGCTGATAGCTTAGTAGGTGGCGGCGGGGGATTATTTGGTCTCTCATACAATCTACCTGGGGTTAGCTCATATATTGTCTTGTGTTTTCGATTATCAATGATATCTATTACTTGAATAGTCGTGTAACACACTATTACCACGATGGCTCCGATTAATCCTGCCATTATTAATTGATCCATATTAATCATCCTTTCTGTATTTATCGATTCTTGCTTTTAAACTTTGCAGCACATATTCCTGTGCTCTGTCCTTTTGGGCTAGTGCATCCATCATATCCTCATCGCGAGTTCCCTCACATATTAGATGATGAATAATTACCTTCTCCATTTGACCTTGGCGATGTAACCGCTTATTAGCTTGTTGATATAATTCAAGACTCCAGTTTAACCCGAACCATATTACGTGGTTCCCGCCGTCCTGTAAGTTAAGCCCGTATGCCGTACTAGCCGGATGTGCTAATAGAATATCAATCTCTCCAGCATTCCACGCTATCTCATCATCGGCACCTTTTAATTCACAGACTCTTAATTTAGTCTTAGCTAATGCTGCTTTTAACCGTTCACAGTCATGCTTGAAGTTATAAAACACTAATGCAGGCTTTCCGTTTAACTGTTCTACGAGTTCCATAAATGCCTCAATTTTACAACCATGTATCTCGTGAACGTTTCTGTCGCCATCATATACAGCACCGTTCGCTAGCTGTTGTAGCTTTGTGGATAATGCTGCTGCACTCAAAGCTGTGATATCTTCGTCGGCTTCAATCAACTCTAATACAGATGTGCGCTCCATATCTTCGTAGGCTTTTTTGGCTTTCGCATCTAACTGCACATATTTAATATCGTTGATTACTGGAGGTAATTCCAAATAGTCATCAGCTTTCATGGATATGCATAACCCAGATATTGCCGTCATAATGCTGTCATTTGAATCGGATTTAGGTTTATAGGAGTACACCATTTCACGTGACCTCTGATCGGGCTCGAAATAGTAATCTCTAAATCCTGTATACGTTTTCCCTAATGACTCGCCGCGGTCTAATAAATACACTTGCGCCCATAGGTCGATTAATCCGTTAGGGGCTGGCGTACCTGTTAACAACACCATGCGCTTGATATGGTTATGCATATAGGCTAATGACTTAAAACGCTTAGCTGTGTGGTTTTTAAAGGAACTAGATTCATCCACAACTACCATGTCAAACGGCCATGCATTCTTGTAGTAATCAACTAACCATGTTACATTCTCGCGATTGATGATGTAGATGTCAGCAGGTGTGTTTAACGCCTTAATGCGCTTTTTCAAGCTGCCTAATACAGTAGATATCCTTAATATACCTACACCGTCCCATTTTCGCGCTTCTCGTTGCCACGTAGCCTCCGCTACTTTCTTAGGCGCTATAATTAGTACTTTACGGATGGCAAATCTAGAGTACTTCAATTCGTATATGGCAGATAACGTGATAATCGTTTTCCCTAAACCCATATCCAGGAATAGCCCTATCTTATTTTGATTAACGGTCTTGTCGATACAATATCGTTGATACACATGCAGATTAAACTGCATTACGCTTTCGCCCCGAATTCTTCTGTGAATTGATCCAGATAACCAGACACGGCATCATCACCTTTTAACACAAATACTTTTTGATTTAGCTTTTGAAGTTCACGGGCTTGGACACCCTGCAATCGCGAAAGTACGCCTTTGGACGTCTTCAACTCTACGAAATGAATAACGCCGTTCGGCCATATGACGATACGATCAGGCACACCGACATTACCAGGGGATACAAACTTATACGCTTTACCTCCCGCGCGTTTGACGCCTACAACTAATTTTCTCTCGATATCCTTTTCTAACATTTCTCACCTCTGAAATTTTTAAACGTTAACATGTTTACATACGCGTATATGAGGGTTCAAATTAAGGCTGTAAAGGGCGTATTTTTTCTTAAAACTCTTTGTTTTGATATTTACCAGTATATAATGTTAACAATGTTAACCAACCTATATGAATATAGATAAATACTGACTTTATGCGTTAACATAGTACGTTAACATTCTCCGAATTCGTTAACATTCTAATGTTAACAAAAATACTGAGAATGTTAACGCTTAATTGAGAATGTTAACGCTATAATTTCAGTTTTGACTCGTTGATTCTGAACCCTCTTTGATGCCCATATTCACCAAATCTCATCAACTGACTTCCACCCATTGTATATGGGGAGTCCGCCAGTATCTGATTAATTTCCCTGGTCTCGATCTTCTTCATGCGACTTGGGTCGTTACCGAAACACTCCCACCATACCTCTGCCGCACAAATACGGTCACGATATGCTAACTCTTGACCCTCAGCAGGTTTAGCATTCATGCTAAGATACGTCCTCCTGGCGCTCCGACTCATCACATTCCAATTTAAAGGCACTTTGATTAATAAAAACTCATTAATCAGTCCTGCTTTGGTATTTGATTCCATGTGCGCCTCTCTAGCCGCATCAGCCAGTTTTAGTACGTTCGGGTCATCCTCGATAATGAGGCTTTCCCCGCTTTTATACCGATACAAAGCCTCCGCCCATAACTGGTCTACTTCCCCCGGAAGATTAACGAATATATTCTTTCGTGGAGTCATCATTTCAAGATCAATAGGCCAAAATCGGCGATTACCTGTAATATCTTTTAGAAATTCATATTGATTCGTACTACCAAAGAATACACACTGCCGTGGATACTCTTGTGTACGTCGGCCATAAGCTTGACGAAATACATCTACTTGACGACTTAGGAATTGCTTAGATGCATTTTCTTCAGCCCTCGAATACCCCGCCATTTCACCAGCTTCTATAATCCATTTACCTTGAATGCCTTCTGCAGCTTCCTTACCCTCAAAGGTATTTAAGCCATCAGCGTACCACTTCTTGCCCATTGTGCGGATAAGAGTACTTTTACCAATACCCTGACCGCCGATAAGAATTGGCATTGTGTCATACTTGCATCCAGGATCAAACGCTCGCGCTACTGCCGCCGTAAATGACTTTCTAGCGGCTGCACGGGTATATACATTATCCTCAGCCCCTAAGTAGTCGATGAATATGGTATCTAATCGGGTAATGCCGTCCCAGGATAACCCGTTAAGGTAATCTAGTACTTCATTAAATCCATTTTGCTCAGCGCACATAATGAGGGCATCCATGATTTTATCTTTGCCGGTGATATCATATTTATTTTCTAGGTACCACCGTAAGCCCGCATCATCTGCATCTGTCCATATGCGAAGTCCTGGTGTTGGGTTCCATGGTAGGGCCCCTTTTGCCACGTATCTCGAACCAAATCTATCATAGGCAAGCCTACCGACAAGCGCCGGATCATGATGCATGATTTTAAGCATGTTATCTAATGTGTTCTTAGGTCGACCATTCTCGTCGTACTTTAAAGTCGAACTTTTCATCCAGTCGACGTTCGTTAACGCATTAGGGTCGAGGTCGGATGTCTCAGCGTGAGCCGATACATCCGTGATAATATCAGCAAATACATTTGATGCCGATTCTCGGGCACGGGCCATGTTGAGTTCGTTAACGACTACCGTATCTTGCATAGCTAGTTTAGACATAGCCAAGTAAGATGGCAGTTTGTGCCCAGGTGTTCCGTCCTTAGCAGTCTCGTCTAAGCTGTGGAACTTATGCAGCCGGATAAGGTCAAAGGCATTAACCAGTTGACCACTGCACGGGTCAGTATTATGGTGACTAAATAGGAATGTATCGTCATCATAGATAACCGCCCCTGCTACCGTTGAACCAGTAACGAACGTTAAACGGTCCTCGCTGCCATCAACATCAACATATGCATGAGGTATGAATTTATCGATTGCCTCACGGATGCCATATATTCGACAAAAAGCACCTACAATACCAGGCTTTTCTCTCGGGTCAGCTTGCTTTGCAAGTAACTGCTTTTCATGCTGCGATGCTTCCTTACCAGGTACCTGTGGCCAAGAACGTACATCGCGCCAATCAGCATATTGGTCGAGCATACCGTCAGCAGATAAGAACGCCTTATCGCCTACATAATATACATATTGCGCATCGTTAGGACATGACGGCCAGTACATAAGCCGAGAAGCTTCGAACGTAGTTCCGTCCATCATACCGATGTCGATGAGCTCCGCCAGCTTACGGGCGATAGGCTCATACTCGTCAGGTGTCATCGTTCTATCAGTCGGGACGATAACACGTAACCG
>ERZ810809.66-NODE-66-length-32325-cov-11.6687_pt1 | contig 32325 bp, 55 predicted proteins | sample MGYA00520202_ERZ810809 | MGnify/ENA primary metagenome ERZ810809 (study PRJEB31588, sample SAMN03398763) | human gut metagenome | study: EMG produced TPA metagenomics assembly of the PRJNA231909 data set (A prospective, longitudinal analysis of the... | reverse complement strand
GGCCTGAAGGATGCCAAGAAGCCTGATTGCTTGAGCTTCGAGAATGTCGGCGTTCTGGTTGCAGCACGCGGCGAAGAACGGCACATTATGCGTGATTGCATCATTGATGAACCAACGCGCCTTCTTGAGGTCTTTGACACCGTTCTTTTGCTGCCATCGGAAGCAATACTGCACGGCTTGACCCCAGTCGCTTGAGAGCATTCGGCTGAGTTCGATGCACTCGAACGGGCCGTCCTTGTAATGCTTTGGATGGTTGACTTTGTCACTCATTTCGTGTCCTCGCTTTGATTCGGTACTTCGGACGGCATGGAGCCGCTGTAGCCGAGCATGGAACGGCAGTGGTCGGCTGTCTTTTCGTATGCGTTGACTTGTCCCCTCACGACACCATATGCGTCCATGTCATGCTGCATCAGAAGAGCGTTCGCCAGTCTCAGTCCATCCGCTTCCAGCTGTTCGCACCAGTCGATGATCTCGTTGAGCGTTTTGTCTTTCTCGGTGACGTTGGTAGCCATTAGAACACGCTCCATTCGTTGTCGGTCTGATTGGATGAGTTGGTAGGGCCAAACGTGTCGGTTCCCGGCCACTGGTTGCCGGATTGCTGAGTTTGCTGAGTCTGCTGGTTCTTCGACTTGAGCATGACGAGACTGATGGTCGCGTGTTCGATGATGAAATCGGTGCGCGGCTGACCGTTATTGTCGGTTCCGGTCTTCCATTTCAAGGCTCCCTCGACTCGTACCGGTGTGCCCTTGCGCAACATGCGTTCATAGGTGTCGGCAAGTCTCGGGTCATATTCGAAGATGGTCGCCCACATGGTGTCGTGGTCTACCCACTGTTTCGTGTTTTTGTCCATGTGTCCGCCTGTGGCGGCGACTCGGATAAGCATGTAGGGGGTGCCGTTGCGGGCTTGTTTGCGTTCGGGGTCTGCCGACAAGCGTGCGAGCGGTAGCGTGATTCTTGGGTCATTCATCGTTGATTGTTTCTCCTATGGGTAGTGGTGTGATGTTGGGGTTGAAGTAGTAGCGGTGGCCTACCTTGATGTAAGGCAGTCGTTTCTCACGGCAGTATCGGCGTACCGTCTGTACGTTGAGGTGCCATCGTGCCGCGTAAACCTCCACTGTTGCGGTGTAGTCTTTAGCGTCCATGAGTTAAATATACATCAAATTGTTTCCGATTGCAAGCGGTGTTGTCGTGATATATAATAAATATGCATGCAAAAAACAAGTAAGCGCCTCCCCGAGAGAACTAAAGGGAGGCGCTAACAGAAAGGTGGAAATATGTCCGATACGAGTATAACACAGAACTCGGGTTTTTCGATGCTGCCGAATTGGGCGGTGGACGATGACCGTTTGGGCGGCTACGACCTGCTGGTGTACATGGCGCTGATACGCCACGCCGACAACACCGGCGTCTGCTGGCCGAGCTTGGAGCGGCTGGCGAAGATCGCTCGTTGCTCGCAGCCCACGGTATCCAAGAGCCTCAACAGGCTTGAGCAACTGGGGTACATTCGACGGGTCAAGGCCGATGGCAGGGCCAATCGGTATCACGTCTCATTGTGGAAGCCGACCCCAAAACATGGTTATGACCCTGCGCCGACCCCAAAACCTGCTTTTGACCCCCCAAAACCTGCTTTTGACCCACCCCAAAACGAGGTTTTGACTAACAATACCCAAGAGAACAAAACCCAAGAACAATACTCGCGTGACGAAGAAAAAATCACAGTCTCCTGCCATTCTGCGGATACGCTCAATGCGCTTATGAGATTGTGGCCGAAGAAGTGCAGGGTGTCCGACGATTTCCTGCGTGACTTTAATCAGGCGTTCGATGAGGTCGGTGCCGACTCGCTTATGAGGGCTGCGAAGCGATTCGTGAAGTCGTGCGAGGGTACACCGTTGCAGTACGTGCGGACTCTGCCCGTATGGCTGGCTAACGCGGTTAATTGGAGGGTTCGGAAGCAGGAGCAGCGGAGCGAAGCACAGTTGTCGGATTGGATGGCTAGGAGGCTTCCTGATTCCATGTCTGCGGACGTGGCGACTGTTCTGAGGGCGAGGCGCGCGTATTGGGGTGCCACCGGTGGGGTGGAGGCTCTGGAGCGTGAGTTCTTTTCCGAGGTCGGCGGTGATGGTGTGCTGAACTTGTCACAACAGACCAATAATGATATGATGGATATATCAAGCGATAGGGCTTGAGATATACCCAAGGAGGTAACAATGGAAACAGTTAGGAATCTCACCGTCGAACAGGCCCGCGACATGATCCGCAGTATTGACACCCGTCTGATTCCCGAATGCCGCGACTTCGACACGTACACCGAAACGGACGAGATATGGCGTATCGAAGATTACGGGTATGTTGACGCCGACGTGTACGAGCAGGCGTTCCGGGACTATGAAGCACGTAACGGGGAGACCGAGTGGGCGCGCCCCATGTACGTGCTTGAGGGCAATCAGCCGTACAAGCTCGAATACTTCGTGGACTCGTACAACCTCGGCGGTCTGCCGATGCTTGACGGTCTGTTGAATGCCCAGTTTAATGACGGGGGCGCTGATATGGTGTATATGACGAACGGCGAGGCATGGCCGATCTGACTTGATGCATGTCCTAGCGTCCTAGCCATACGTCCGACTAGGGCGCTGGAACATGTTTATGCGTGTTGCTGATTGCCTAATCACAACACATGTGATATATTATATATATCAAGCAAACGGCTTGAACTTATACCCAAAACGAGGAGTATCAAAATGCGTAAAACACAATACTATGCCGCCGCTCTCAAAGCAGCCGAAGCAGTACCGGTCATCACAAAAAAATGTGCGGGAATCGAGGGCGTGGAATACGACATCGAGGGATACACCACGGCGGATTCGTATGATGATCCGTTTCCACCTGCCGCGACGTGGTGGCCAGCATGGTTTGCCTATGGCAAGAGCTGGAAGACTCTTAAGGGTGCGCAACGCTTTTTAGCATTGCAGCTCCAATGTCACGGCAAGGGCCTTGTGGATTATTCGAGGCAGTTCCGTATCGTCGCCTATAAAAGCGAGGCGTGAAGGCTGCCTAGATTGTCGCGACCGCCCCCCAGCAATGATGAGAAATACAGGCATCAGTTTGTAATATCACACAACATGTGATATACTTTATATATCATCACAATATCGGAAAGGAACAGCAATGGAAAACAACCTCTACACAAGGTTCATGAAAGTCCTCAACGAAGTCCCCAACTTCGTGACCGACGAAACCGCGCAGGCAGGCAAAAAGACTTACAAGTACCTCAACCTCGCCACCATCCTCAAAACCATCAAACCGGTTTTCGAGAAACACGGACTGGCCTTCAGCCAGCGCGTAACCTTCTCCAACGAAGGGGAAGCACGGCAGGTCATTGGGAAAGTGGAAACCATAATCTTCGATGATAAAGACATGATGGTGGCCTGCTCCTACCCGTTCTTCGTAACCGGCGACCCCCAGCAGGTCGGCAGCAACATCACCTACGCACGTCGTTACAGTCTCTACGCGGTGTTGGGCATCTTCCCCGACAAAGACGATGACGGCGCGTATGCCAAACAACGATACGAGACCGCAGACCGTACCATCAGCGTTAACCAGTACGCCGATCTGGTCAAGGCGATGAACGCACACAACATCCCGTCCGAGTCGCGCGGCGAATACATCAACGGAACCCTGAACCGTCAGGTCAGGGGATGGAAGGAACTCACGCAAACCGATTTCCGGAATCTGATGGACGGACTCACGGAAACCGATTTACAGAATCTGATGAACTCCGCCAACTGAACATGAAAGGAACACAACCAATGTACATCACACTGTACGCGGCAGACAGCCAGCAGATCGCCCTCGACGCCATCAAGGACACCGAGAACGCCAAACCGCTGTTCATCAACCACTACACATTTGACGGAAACAAGACCAGTGTCATAAGCGAAGTGATGGACGGTATCCCGGAATCAGTAGCTAAAGACCTGCTGTGTATCATCAAGTACATCCACAAGTTCTACCCTGAATCAGGGCAAACTGACATGGAAGTTCCGGGTTGCAGCGCACTGGTCATGAGCATGGAACCTACTCCATTGCACAGTGATGACGCCGATAGAATCGTGGGTATTTTCCAATTCGGAACCGATCTAAGTGATCTGACCATATGCGTTCCGAACATGGATTACGTCAACTTTGCCCATATGCTCATCGACCACATGTACAAGTGCGTCAAGGCGTATATCGATGACCCGCGCCCCATGTCGGAGAAGATGGGCGAAGAAATCGAAAAGGAATTGGAGAATCTGAAATGAATCAACAGAAGAACAACAGCAAGAACAAGTCTTTCGGCGTAATTGACGCGATTCGATACATGATATTCATGGCGATAGGGCTGTTCATGTCAGGGGCCGGGTTCGGAGGATGCGTGGTCTGTTCCGTGACTCAGGGGTGTTCTTGGAGGATTGTGTTTCCCTGCCTAGCAATGGTGCTTATTGGGGCCATTGTGGTTATGCTCAGCGTTATCAACATGATTGACGCCATAGAGTCCAGTAATAGGGGTGTGTGATTTTTCCGAGACACGCCATGTTGCATAACACACCACATTGTGATATATTATATATATCAAGCAAACGGCTTGAGCTTATATCCAAAGGAAGGACAAACCAAAATGATTAGGCTTATCGACAACAACAAGGCAGTTGAAATCAGCATCCGCGAGTGGGATGAAGAGAACTCGCAGTACGGCCCCGACTGGTCAGCCGACTTCTTCGAGGTCGGCGGTTTGGAGACCGTCAGCGAACCGGAGATCGCCTACATCGTGGATGACGTCGATTATTGCATCGAGTATGCAAACGACATGGTGGCCGGGGTGGGCGACTTCGCTGGAGACCCGCAGCCGAATCAGGTCGTGCTTGTGGATGAGCTCGACCGGAGCGCATACCCCAATCTGTAAAAGGAGAATCTGAGAAGACTTGTGGGCGGGACTCGTCACCCGCCCACACCCAACCGGAAGGACAACATCAATGAAGATCATCAATGTATCGCAAGCCCACGAAACCGAGGCATGGCTCGACGAGCGCATGGGCCGTATCACCGGCACCAAAAGCGGCGGACTCGCCTTGGAACACTACACCCAGACCGACGTAGAAAAACTCAAAGAGTACCGAGACAAGGCGTTGGAACAAGCGAAGAAGGCGAAGACGCCAGACAAAGCCAACGAGTATTACACGAAGGCCCAGAACTACGATGAGAAGATAGTGGACGCCGAAGCCAAGAACAAGCGGCTTAAGGTCGGTGTGGACTTCTGGAAGTTCCTCGCGGAACTGTGGGCCGAACCAGCGGACGGTGAACCTCCGATGGAACGCGGCCACCGTCTCGAACCCGAGAACATCCAGATCACGCTCAAAACGCTTGGCTTCAATCCCGGCGATTGCGTGACCGACTGCGGTATCTGGGAGAGTGACGATGATGACCGTATCGCTTGCAGTCCCGACGCCTACGAGCACAGTGAGAAGCCGACGTGGGCCATCGAATGCAAGTCGCTCGGCTCCGCCTACCATTTGCAGACCGTCGTACCGTGGATGATGCACACGGACGCCATGAGGTCTCATATCGCCAACCTCAAGCCTGAACTGGTCGAGGTCATCGAACAGGTGTTGCCCGAGTATACGCTCGACAGCAAAGCTACCGGCTTCGATTTCATCCCCGACCAGTACAAGGCGCAGGTGCTCCAGTACTTCGTCGTATGCGATTCGCTGGAAGTCCTGTATTTCTCGATGTTCGACCCGCGCGTGGTCGGAGAGGCAAGCCATCAGGTCATCCCCGTGTACCGCAAGGACATCACCGAAAAGATCGAGGACCATAAGCGTAGCCAGTTGGCCACGCTCCATATCTCCGATGTGCTGGCCGACGCTCTGGGGGTGACGTTCTGATGAAGGCCGCAACGATTCTTGAAAGCCATGATATGTTCGCCTTGTTCGACGGATGTCCCACGTGCAACCGGAAGGACTCCGCTTATCTGAGCACGTGCCACGTGTACGCACAGCAGATGGGTCGTAGGCTCCGTATCGTGTTGTCGGGGAGTCCCACCGCCAGAGGTATACGCGCCATCGCCAAAGACCAAGGGGTAACCGTACGCTATCCGATGATCTTGCTGGACGGATTATTTTACTTCGAGCCGCAAGACATCAGCCTTGACGATTACCTAGCGGACGAAGACGAACCCGAAGAAGAGGATGAACCCAATGAAGAGTAACACTTTAACCAACGATGTGCTGGAACTGTTCGACAGTAACCGGATCACCGCGAACAGTCTGAGAAAGTTCGTGATGGAAAGCGTTGCCGACTTTCTCGGAGATGACAAGCACGACAAAGCGTGCGGCAAACTGTTCGACCGTTGGTATCAACACGTGCGCCGTTCCATCTGGGTCGGTGCCGCTCGATACGCCCTGCAACAGCACGGGTTCGATTACAACGAAGCCGTCAACGAGGCGAAACAACTCTACGAAGACCTGTACGCTGACTACAACAAGCGTTACCACTGTTGGCGTCGCCACGAGGAGAGGAAAACCGATGAAGACTAATTGGTGGTCTGCCGTGCTTTCGGCTGGAATCACGGCGGGATACGCGACTACCGTCGTGCAGCTCTCTCCCGGCCCCGGCTACGTGTTCTCAGCGTTCCGCCGCAAGCTGACCGTAAAGACCGAGAGCCTGTCCAACTCGCTCCCCACGTGGGCCAAGAATTACGCGGATAGTCTCGGTGAACTCGCCTATTGCGGTTGGTGTCTCAGCCCGTGGGTGTCACTCCCAGTGTGGGCGATGGCAGCCAAGATGAAACGGATACGGTTCGGAGTCAAGTGGGTGGCCGGATGGATAGTGGCGGCGAGTGTGGCCGCGTTCCTACGTCATTCAGCGGAAACGGGGGTGGCATGATGTTCACCAAGCAGCAGGTGCATGTGCTATTGATTCTTTGGGTGGCGAAACGACCGGTCACACACGAGGAAATCGAACGCATGGCGGTCGCAGTGAGATACGACGATACTCCTCAGGGGCTTAGATCGCGCATGGTTGATCTTGAGCGTTCGGGGCATGTGTATCGCGTTGACCACAAGGGTGTGAACAGTCGGCATCGTCATTGCTGGCGGTTCGCTTTGACCGAAAAGGGTCGCAAATCTATTGAAGACTTGTTTGACAAAACAAAAAACATTGATATAATGGATATATCATACATCGTAGGGAGGTAAACAATGCGCAAGCAAAACAAAATCAAAACAGTAATCAACGGTCAAGAAGTCACCGTGGAACAAGACAGCCAGACCGGCCAGTTCTACACCCGAGAGAACCTCGGCAACATCCCCATTGACTACGCGAGTGTCAGCGACCGAGTAACCATCGGCCAGTGCATCAAATACTGGCGGGTACGCCACGGATACTCACAGGCGGAACTCGCCGAACGAATCGGCGTAGCCGGCCATAACGTCATCGCCATGTGGGAAACCGGACGCCGCAAACCGCAAAAAGAATACCGGTTGCGACTGGCCGAACACCTCGACCGTGACATCCTGACCAAAGACTAGAAGCCTGTACTATTAACCCCAATAATCATCACACCAAAGGAGCAACAAATGAACACCATCAACTATCTGACCTCGATCATCAACCTCTTGCAGAAGGCCCCGCAAGCAAAAGAAATCATCGACAACCAAGGACTTGGGCAGGAACTCACGTTCGGCCAGATCGGGATTGAAGACGCTGGGGCGTTCCTCAAACTCTACGACGTCCTAAGCAGCGTTGAGGGCGTCAAGCTCACGGCCATTCGAGAATGCAAGACAGACACCGATAAACAATATTTCTTCAAGCTAACCTCCCCGATAACCCTGTACTTCTTCCACTGCGAAGGAGTATCCGAGTGAGCAAGACCGATCCTGATACCGAAACCCGTATGAAAGTGTTCCACCGTGACCACGGCAGATGCTTCATCTGCGGGAAAACGTTAAGCGCCTCCGCGTTCAACCTGCATCATAGGCGTATGCGCTCCCACGCTTGGGAAGGATTGAACCTACCCAGCAACCTGATTACCGTGTGCGGGTCGGGAACAATAGAATGCCACGGACGTATCCACGCTCATCCCAAGGAATCGTATGAGAACGGTTGGCTGGTCAGCGCCTACAACGACCACCCAGAAAACGTTCCGGTGTTCAGTGAATACCGATGTAAAAAATTGCTCTTAAGCAACTAAAAAAGAATCAGCCCGGTACCAGTCATCAAGACCAGTGCCAGGCTAATCCAATTGGTCATCACACCATCGCTCAAAAGGAGCAACACAAGTCTACCACTTTGAATAGAGGCGGCTCACGCTTCCTCACGCCACCCCTGCGGATAAGCGTCTGGAGTCCACACACAACCATCCATCAAGCACGTATAGTGCTTCCCGTTGTAAGTGATTTTGTCTCCCACATGATAGGCGTCGTGAGCGCCCGTCGGCTGCTTGTATTCCGGCCACTCGTCGGCTGGCTCCTCGGTGCCGGTCGATGAGCCGGTTTCCAGTTTGCTCAGACGCTTCTCGATGTTCGTCTCCCATTCCTCGATGGCCTTCACACGGTCAGCCAACGGGGCGTAGGAATCGTCGGGTTTGGCGTCCGTCTGGGCTTGTTCGAGAAGCTGCTTCATCTCGTCCTCGGACAGTTCACCCATCGCATACATGGTCTTGACGCGCTCGGTGAGGTCGGCAAGGTCGTAGCCTCCGGCGTTGATGATGGTTTGGAATGTTGCGAACATGTCGAACTCTCCTTACTGGTTGGTTTCCAAAGACTTGATGCGAACCTCCAAGGCTTGCACTCGCGTGGACAGACTAGCGACATCACCTGTCTCGTTTGCCAAGGCGGGCGTTTGAGGCAAGTCATCAGTGAAAGCGATTTGACGCCACTTAGTCCATTTGATATTAGAAACATCAACGAAATCGCCATCCCTGAAAGCAAAACCCACTGGACGGGGCTCGGAAGGGAAATATGCGCATAATTGCATGATGCGCTGTATGCTGTGGACGACGATAACCGTCCCGGTAATCCATACGTTGTCGCCTTTCGGACTGTTCGTCGGACTCCCGTTGAACGTGTACACGCCGTTTTCCTTGAAATCGTTGAAGTCTATCGCATTCCAGCTCTGCGATTTCGGGTTCACAATCGTGCCGGATGTATCGTCTTTGAAGGCGATTTGACGCCAACCGCCTTTACTCCACGCTCCACCGATTCGACTCCCCAGCCACATGTCGATGCCATTAGATGCCGAATGAGGGAAAAACAGCGCAGCATCTTCGCCGGAATAGCCTTTGATGTTAATCAAAGGACCGTAATCCTTGGACGGCATATCGTTTCTGCCAATAGATATCGAATATGGAACTTCGTCAACCGGCGCTTCGGATTGTTTCACAGGTTTCGAAATGACGTATCCGCCCGCTTGGCCTAATGGCGTTGTACCAGTGCCGTCACCAGTCAGCGTGTCGTCATGTTCGACCGATGCTGGTTCACCCTTGTCACCGCGAGGAATGGTGAAGTTCGTCGTATACTTGGTGCCGGTCTTCTGAATCTCAACCGCGGCATCCGTCCCCGGGTCGCCCGTGGTCGTCGTGCCGACCTCCAAGCCGAAACCGTTCACGGCATTCTTGGCGTCGGAAGCGGATTGTGCGGCATCTGTGGCGCTCTGAGCGGCCTGAACGGCACTCTGAGCGGCGTTACGTTCCGACAGTCCCGCAGCGGTCGCGCTCTCCCCGGCCTTGCTAGCACTATCCGCAGCGGCTTGAGCGCTCCCACCGGCAGCACTCGCACTACCAGCCGCAGCCGTCGCGGATTGCGAAGCCGACCGTGCGGCGTTTTCGGCCTGAGTGACGGAACCGGAAACAGACGCGACAATATTAGCAGCCTGTTCGGCGCTCGACGCGGAGTTCCGTTCGCTCGAAGCGGCAGTCTGTGCGCTCTCTGCCGCATTAGTCTCGCTTTGCTTCGCCGCCGTAGCAGACTGCGAGGCTTGCGTGGCACTATTAGCGGCGTCCCGTTCACTGGTTTGCGCCGCACTGGAGGAAGCAGCAGCCTCATTGGCGCTGTTCGCGGCGGAATCAGCGGAACCACGCGCAGCCGTCACACTCTCACTAATGGACTCCTCGGCCTTACCAATGCTCCCCACAGCGTCACTAGCGGTCTTGTTAACGCGCTCCACCGCGTTATCAGCGGGTTTCGTTGATAGTCCCGATAGCCGTATCTGCGGCAGTCTGCACAGTGCCGATAACCTTGTCTAGACGGGTCTGCTGACCGTCCCCCGGGTCATAAACACCCGACACTGCGGGTTCGACCAGAAACACGACATTACGGGAATACGTTTCACCATCCCCGTCGATAAAAGCGAGATTGCATCCGACCCGTCCCACACTCAAAACCCCAACGGGGATAGTGAAGTCCCAAGCACCGTCAGATTCAACACCGGTCACGTAATCGCCATACTCGTTGTCAGATCGCGGCGGATAATACAAGCGCGCCCCAGTGAACCCAGTGACCTTCTGCCCCTGATTCAATGGGACGAAACGGATGATCTTGCCGTTATCGTCCGCCTGATTGACCACAATGTATGGGAGCTGCTGACTGATGTCGTTGATCTTGACGGTGATAGTACGGAACAAGTCGGATGCGATTGTCATTATTACCTCACTTGGAGATGCCTGCGTAGTGGACGCCGAACATTCCCGCCACGCCGGAGCCGACTAGAGCGCAAGCGCCACCCATTACGGCAATCCATGACGGCACGTCCGGTACGGCGCTCACGAAACTTAGCACCGCGCCAGCGATACCGACCAGCCCGGAAATCAGATACGCCCACTTGCGAGTCGCGGCGTTGAACGTCGGCACGTAATCATCATTACCGTCCGCCACATCATTCGTAATCGTAGTGTCCGGTGTCGGTTCACTAGTATTCATGCTCATAACAAACATCCTATCGAATAGTCTACTTGACGCGAATCGTTTGGCCCGCGTAAATCATGTCAGGATTGGCGATACCGTTCAACGCCACCAGATTGGGAACACTGGTACCGTACTGGGCGGCGATACCGCTCAACGTGTCACCGGGCTGGATAGTGTACGTCGTAACGGACGGTGACGGTGCAACAGACGGTGACGGTGCTTCGCCCGGCAGTTTCAGCACCTGACCCGGATAGATCAGATTCGGGTCGGCAATACCGTTAAGCTGCTGGAGAGTCTGCCACGAAGTCCCATACTTGGCGGCGATACCACTCAACGTGTCCCCCGACTGTACCGTATACGTGTCGCTACCGGCCTGAACCGTATTGGCAGTCCCATTGATTTTCAGCACCTGTCCCGGATAAATCATATTAGGGTCAGATAGATTATTGATCTGCGCCAACACCTGCCAGCTAGTCCCATACATTGACGCGATACCGCTCAGCGTGTCACCGGAGCGCACGGTGTATGTGTCAGACGCGGGAGCAGACGGGGCAGGAGCGGAAGGCGTCGGGACGTTGGTCACACTCGAATGACCAGCCTTATATGCGTTCCACGTATTCACATCACCGTAGAACTTGTCAAGGTCGAGACTACCTGAATATCCGGGCAAACGACCATTACCCGAATACTGGCGAATCGCGCACGCATATGCGCCCTCGTTCCACGGCGTATCTTGATATCCCGTAACATCCATATTCGCGTACTGGGCTACCCACAATCCACGATCCCCAATGTTCTGCACGTCGTTAAGCATGGACGCGCCAGTGTAGACGATAGGCTGTGAGCCTGTACGCTCGTACACGCGGTCACAGAACACCCTGATCCACTGTTGAGCAGGCGCGCCAGACCCGCACAGTCCGTTACCCTGTTGCTCCCAGTCCAAACACCATACGACCTTGCCGACCCAATTCGCGCAATTGTTCACAAAGTAGTCAGCCTCGGAAACAGCGTTACCACCATTGGCGTAATGATATACGCCAACACACTTTCCCAGACTCAACGCCTGTTCCACCTGCCGAGCACAATCCGCTGACACGTACCAGCATCCCTCTGTCGCCTTGCTGATAACGAAATCACACGGTACGGCAGATAGGTCGATACCAGCCTGCCAATTACTGATGTCGATACCGTTCAGAGCCATCGAAACTCCTCCTATAGGCTGATCATGTAGAAGAACAGCCACGCCATGCATAAAACGGCGTAGGCCGTCATCAGGACGTGGACTATCAACGAGACAACGGCGAGCAACACTACAAGAATCACGCACCGTTTGAAACGCCTCATAGGATCATCTTATCATCGAACGAATCGATATTATTATCACCGATAATGTTCATAAACAGGCTAGGCTATTCATTATCTCCAGCCAGTTCCTCAAGTGACGCGATACGGTCGCGTAGATCATCAGGCAACGACGGTTTAGGATGATTCTCCAAAAATTCAGGCTCGATAATCTCGCAGAACTTGGACAGCCAGTGACCCAACGCGCGAATATACCCCGTCTCAAGATCACTCGTGTACTGCAACTCATCACGGTTCTTGATTAGCGCTTCTATCTTCTGGTCTTGCGCGTCAATCTGCCGTTTCATATCCCCCTGCGCGGAAACTAGCGCCTGATACGCGCTAGTCAGGTCTGACCGTCGGTTGGCTAGCCATGTTATGAGTCCTCCGAGGGCTACGCCGCCTACGCCAATGATTGCAGTGATAATTTCCATCATCTTAATAAGGATATGCTAGTCTTTAATAATCCATGTTGACTGCGCGTAAAGATAAGTACCTACAGGCCAGTCGCTAACAGAGCCTGACGAGTTGAACTGAATATAGTCAGTATTGTCTAACACGCTCATACGGAGTGTTCTGCTGTTTGTGCAGAGTGTGAAGTTCTGCTGGTATCCATCGAATTTTATTTCGTTCGGCATTAGCAGAACATGGTCGTTTGCCGCCGGGTTCCAGCCTTTGACCATTTTCAAGCTTCCACTGACTTGCAGGATATTACCATTGCGCCTAACGTTCAGCGGGTCAAGCTCCTGAAAAATAGAAGATAGAATGACGGACGCTTTCATCTTACCGGAATCCCATTTGCCGCCGTTTCTGACATAATGGGCATTATCGGCCATCGTCACAGCTTCCTGCCCGTCCACCGCGTCAATAGTGTTCAGCTGGGTAAGATCACGAGCCATCAGGATAGCGCTGTTGCGAATCATCGGGGCCGCGTCGGACGCGACACCGGCGTTCACCTTGGCGATAACAAGACCGTTGATATTCGAGTCAGGCGTATCCGCCGTGAACACTTCGATCTTGCCGCGCGGAGTCGTACCATGCGACTGCGAAGGGTCTTCCACAGTAACCGCAATCTTGTAATCGTTGGTTGAGTCCGCCAACTGCACGGTCGTATTGGTGGTGATGGCGTAGGTGTACGCGCCGAGACCGTCCCACGGGCTGATGGTACCACAATGAGGTTTGACCGTAACGGTAAGGCCGCTCACCGTGACCAGAGGACTCGGGGAACCGTAGCGGATGCCGGACAACCCGTTGAACGCGGTACCATCAGACGGAATTAATAGAGGGTTGATGGCGTGACGGTAATCGTCCGCAGTATACGTCGGGGTACCGTTCTTAGCGGTAAGCGGGTGCATGATAATAGCCATAATCAATCCTCCGAATCGTCTACACCTATTTTATCTACGCTTGTGGATAGAGCTTCCACCTTAGCTTTGAGCGCGTCCAATTCATCCGCCACCTGTTGAGCGAGTCGGAGCGCCGCCACTCCCAACATCGGATAATTGATGCCCACCAGACTGCCATCTGCATTATATTCGCAGAAGAAGCCCAACCCGTTTTCATCCAAATCGTCGGCTATCATTCCTACCAGCGGCTGCGAATCATCAAGGTTCAGGTTCTTGTCATCCTTCATCCGATAGACGCACCATTTCACCTTGCGGAGAGCGTCAACGGGGATGTAGTTGTCTGCGTCAACGATATCGGTTTTCACGGCACGAATTGATTGCGCCGTGCCCATAGTGCCGTCGGACAATATCCACGCGGCCCGCCATTGGCCGGACGTAAACAAGTTGTTGTAGGCGTTGCCGGTACCAGTACCACCACGATTCGGAGCCAATACCCCCCAGTTCCATTCCTGTGTTTTAGCGTCAATCTCGGAACGGGTGTAACTGTTGCGGGTGATGCTTTCCTGCACCCGCTGGTCAAGATTGTTCGTCAACGTTTGCACTTCCTCAACCATTTGGGTGATCTGATCAAGCATTTGGGTGATCTGATCGACCATAGGTTTAACGCTGTTGACGATGCTCGGCGGCAATTCCTGCAACTGGCGTTTGATGTCCGCGAACTGGCGGGCGGTCGCGTCCGCGCTATCGAGACTGAACTTGAATTTGCTCGGCATTATCATCCTCCTGTTGCAATGTAGGTGTGATGGTCCACGACTGACTGAAATCAATCTCATACCCGATAATACGGGCGGTACCGTGGTCATTGTATGGAAAATGCCCGGCGTCTTCCGCTACCGTCCACGATATAAGGTCGCCCGGTTTCCACTCCTCATACACCATTGGAGCGGATAGCAGGCTCAAGCCCATAGTGATGGTCTGGGTACCGTTCTGCATCTGCAACAGGGACGATTTAGCATGTTCGTTCAACGTACTCTTGTTCTTAATGCTTGTAGACGGTTGGAACACGTATTCGAGCCGAGGCCGGTGGGGCTGATCTGCGATCATCCAATCGGACTGTGGACGGTCGCCCGCGTCAGCCGTACTCACTGCCATGACAGCGTTAGCACCATACCCGTTCGTATAATCCTCCAACGAGGTGAAAGTGGTCATAACGCTTTCATCGAACGTTGTGCTTGGCGTGGTGGAACCGATACGGTCGGCTACCGTCATGACCGGCTCATAATGACCGTCATTGATGGCCCGCCACGAGGTACACCATTCCGGCCCGTTCAACACGTTGGCAAGCTCCTGCAATACGCTTAGCAGGGTCTTGTCGCTTTCTGCCTCATACGTGCGGTCACGTTTGATGCTGCTCGGTGACGCTTCGACAACGAGATTGAAACGATGGTTTTCAAGCGTACTGGTTACAAGGTCTTCAACTATCTCACACTGGTCACGATTAGTGTACGTGTGATCCTGCACATACACGTTGTCGAGATAGTGTTCGACGGTTGCCAGTGTCAGAGTCAATCCGTCACCGCGCATTACCCGTTCTCGTTTGACCACGATACCGCCCCACAATACGGTTGATTCGCGCACTAGGAGTATGGCTACCTGATACGGGGTGGTTGCTTCATCCCAATTGCGGGGAGCATTACGCCACGGGAGCATGGCCGTTTCACTGGTCGTTTCCTCGAAACGGTACGTCAAATGAGTTAGTTGAAGGTCTGGGAGTTCCGCTATCACCGTACCGTCATCTAACGTGACGGCCAAGAACTGTAAGCCGGAACGCTGCCATAATACACGCTCCGTGCCCGAGGATAGTCCGTTCGCCTGCGGCAACCGGTTAGAGATAAAAGACATCCGAAACCTCCTTAGATGTAAGCCGGGTTGAACGTGACCGTCATTCGAGCGTTATTCGATGGTTCATCTGCGCTGAACATCCAGATATTCTCACCTATTTCCGCGTAGCTCCATTCGCGGCGTATTACACTGCCACGCGCCGGGTCTGTACCGTCGATAAGAATCTCGTGTGTGGCTCCGTTGATGAGAATGTAGTGACCGTCACCCAAACTGATGTCGAATGCCATAATATGCCCGCTTGGACTATGCTCGACCTGCGGGTTTACTACAGGCCCATCGATACGAATAGTCACCGGACTTGGAGCGCTACCCGTGTTAGTGAGGCGCACGCTACCCGACACGGTTGTTTCAGACCATACCCACGTTGACCCCTTGCCAGTATCCATGTTCTCGAAATGATAGGGGAATGTCATACCGCCCTGACTGTTTGGCAGACCAGTATTCCCGTTCAACGACTGCGTATCGTACAGATACGAGTCCAAAGCGGTCAAGCCGATACTGAATTTAAGGATGTTGACGCCAGCCCACTCCACCAATGGCGCGGAGGACGATTGCATGACCTGCACTTGACGGCTGATGTTCCCCAGTTGCACTACAAGCGACTGGCCGGTGATGTTGAACGAGCGTTTGAACGCATCCCAAGCGTTGATACAGTTTTCCGTGCATCTGCCGATAATATGCCCCTCAACACTGATCGAACGGCCTTGAGCCACGGGAATATTGCTAAACCAACCGTCCGACCACGCTTTGTCTTTGGTTTGCAAGGTCGAGCCGACACCGTCGAAGAGGCCCGAGACGTTCTGGAACGTTACGTGCCACTCGCAACCGTACTGGTCAATGCCATACAGGGGGAACCCGTTCAGGGTCAGACGAACGTCGCGCGGGTCAAGGGTAAAGATAGCCATACCCTCAGTCTACCCGCGCTGCTTGTCACACGTAATGGAAATTAATCACTCGCACGGTTTCCCGAGCTGCCGCGTTCGGGTCAAGAGCGTTCACCGTGATAGGCGCGCTCACACGCGGGCCACTAGTCGTGTTCATGGGCACCGGACTGGACATGACAGGCATGGGCGTCACAATGGACGAAGGAAGAAGAGAATTCACCATGTCTTCCACCGGTCGAGTGGCCGCACGCTTGTTCTCCGATACGCCACGGCCAAGACCAGCAGGAATCATCCGACCGATTTCACGGTCGAACACCTTCGACGGGGAGTGGATGCCCAGCAGGCTTTTGGCAGCGTCGATAACGTTGCTGACCGCATCCTTGACCGCTGAAATGGCTCCACCGATGGCGTTCTTAATGCCGTTAACTAGACCTTGAATAATGTTCTGGCCTGCGCTGAGAAGCCATGATCCGGCTCCGCTGAACACGCCCATGATACGGCTCGGGATACTGGTGATGAAGCTCATCATGGAGCTTACGCCACTGCTGACAGCACTGGTGATGCCACTCCATGCACTGCTTACGGCTCCCCTGATACCGTTCCACACATTGCCGAAAATACCGCTGATACTGTTCAGCACGCTTGAGATGATGCCTAAAACTGCATTGATGGCACCGGAAACGATACTTTTGATACCGTCCCAGACGCTGGAAGCGATATTCTTGATTCCTTCCCATACTCCAGACCAATCACCGTTAATCGCGGCCAATACGGTGGTGATTATCGCGTTAATAACGTTCATAACCGAAGTGACAACCGTCTGGATGAATGGGAACACCGCGTTGATGACGCCTTGAATGTAAGTGCCCCAGATTTGGAACGCTGATTGGATGGCGGGTAGCACGGCTTGAATCAACGTAGCGATGTTATTAATCACCGGGGTTACCGCAGTCGCAATAACGCTCATGGTTTGCATGATGTTGCTCACTATGGTAGACAACACGGGGGCGATAGTCTGAATCGCGGTCATAATGATAGGCATGATGGCATTGCCTAGATTCTGCAAAGCACTCATAAGAGGCTGGAGCGCCGGAAGCAACTGCGACTGCACGACTCCTACAACTGGCTGGAACGCGGTCTGGAACGTTGTGCCGATCTGCGAGAGAATCGGGCCGATAGTCTGCACCAGACCGGTAAACACGCCACTAAGCCCACTGATTCCCTGAGCCACCATACTAATGCCGGAGGTCAACGGGCCTTTAAACTGGTCAAGAATCGTAGTTCCCACGCCCACTATGGACGCTTCCAGATTGCCCATAGCGCCTTCGATAGTGCTGGTGCTGGTCGCGGCCTCTTTCGCGGCGTCCGTCATACCCAAGTCCATTATGGCTTGGTTGAATTCCTCCGCTGAAATCTCGCCCTTCTCCATCGCGTCGCGGAAGTTACCGGTGTAAGCCCCGTTCTTGAGCATGGCTTCCTGAAGTTTGCCGGAAGCGCCCGGAATGGCGTCGGCCAACTGGTTCCAGTTCTCGGTGGTGAGCTTGCCAGCGCCTGCGGTCTGCGTAAGCACCATACCCACCGAGCTGAAAGTTTCCGCATTGCCACCGGCGACCGCGTTCAGATTGCCAGCGGCTTCGGCCAGTTTGTCGAAGCCCTGTACGCCGTTCGCGGCAAGCTGGGCCGTGACGTTGCGAATATCACTGATGGAATACACGGTCTGGTCGGCGTATGCCTGAGTGCTGGCCGTAAGCGCGTCAATAGTACCTGTATCCAGACCAGCAAAGTTCAACGTGCTTTTGAACTTATCCGCCGAATCGGATGCTTCCACGATATCGCCGGTAAGGTCTCCAATCGCATCAACCGCCATACTGATACCAGAGGATACGAGACCGCCAACGGCACCGGCGACTACACCGAACTTTCCGAACCCGCTGGAAGACTTGCCAGCCGACTTGTCAACGTTACCCAGCGCTCCATCAGCTTGCCGCGCCGACGTTTCGATTTGACGGCTACCCGATTCGATATCCTTGACGCCAGCGTTCCAATCGCTAGTGTTGATTTCTGCGTCTAGGGTCAGTGTCGAGTCTGCCATCACAAGTCCTTCATAAGATTATTGATGATACTGGTTATCTTCTGGTCGCCATGTTTGGATAGCGCGGCGGCGATGCAATTGAACGTCATCTGGTATTGTTCAGCCAGACGCCGCCGTTTGATACGGCGTCCTTCCCGAAGCAGTCTCATCATAAGGTCTGGGTCAACCTTGTTTTCCAACACGTCGCGGATAGCCTGCCACCCATACACGTCACCCAATTCAGCGAGGATATGAACGCTCGGAAGCGGTTTACTGGACGCCTCTTTCCGTTTGTAATCCTTCATCGCCTCCCGTTCGGCGGGAGTGAGCAGACTATCCCACGACCTCATTTATTCGCCCTTGATGTCAACGGTGATGTTCTTCGCCATCAGCCCGCATAACGCGGTCATGGCACGCTGATAGGCGAGGTAGCTACGCTCCTGCGTCTTCACCTTCCACTCGGAGAATTTATCAGCTGGACTCATAAGCGATTCGACCAGCGGGAAGATGATCTTTTTGGCGGTTTCCAAAGTCTCACGGTTCGCCACGCCCGCGCTCAGCTTGTCAATCGTCTCAGCATTATCCAAAATCGTTAGCATGTCCTTCGAGCCGAGCGGGCGCATGGTGTACACGGTGCCGTCAAGTTTTACGGTGAGGGTGCGGAACGCTTCGCGGGTGTCGATGCTCAAAACCGGGGTAGTCATTATTGCTCCAATCGGGTGGTATCATGAATCATGTTGCTTTTCTTGCAACCTTTCCATCCTGCGCCCGCCACCACAATTCTGGTGGCGGGCGTTACTTATGCTCACGCACCGGCGACATTGAAGTTAACCACGGTTTGAACACTGCCGCTCTTGAACGTGACGGTACCCGTACCGGTCTGCTTCAACTGAATATCCCAAGTACCGTCCCCGTTATCCGTAGCGGAAGCCTTAGAAGTTTCAGCCACGGTGGCGGTGATGGTACCAGTCGCACCATTCGGAGACGCCACGACGTGCACGGTCACATGATCGTTGACTTTGCCGGAAATGTTCGTCGGGGACGCGGTAAGCGCTGTGACCTGAACATTATCCGTCTTGATGGTGCCGGAATCCTCGTCGTAATACGACGGGTTATCCAGATCAAGTTCGCCCATGACCACGGCACCGTTCGCACCGGAGGTCATCGAACCGGACAGTTTGACCACGAACGGGTCGGACAGGCTCAGAGTGAATTCGCCGCCCGCGCTGATTAGCGCCTGCGGAATACGGAAGTCCTGAGCCGACGAATGGCCATCGCACACGTTGTGAATGATAATGTCACGCGGAGTGTTCGACACGCATTCGTTGGCTCCGAAACGCACCTGACCCGTCTCGGACATCGAACCGGAGATAACCCGCTTGAACTTCGCATTATGGTACAGCTCCGGGAACAACATGCCGAGGAAACGAACGCTCGGACAAATGATGTTGATCTCGAAACTCATTTCCTCATATGAGCCATTCGGCACGTTGATGGTGCCGGACTGCGAAGCCACCTCGGTTTTACCGGGGGTCAGGGTGATAGTGCCTACTTCATCCTGCACGTAGTCGGGGCTGATTACGAGGTCGTCGATGTAGACGGTCTTTTTGCCGATGAGGGGGTAGGAGGCCATTGTATTGTCCTTTCGTCGGGCGGGACTGCACACGCGCGACTAATGGACGGTTCCTATTCTACCGTTTCGGTGGAGAGCTTGTAGTCAACGTTGAATCGGATGCTTTTCACCCAGCGTCCTTCTCCGTCTATGGCGTCCATGTCGATGGCGGTCGCCGGATGCACGCGGATTGACACAAAGTCAATATCAGCAATGGGGTTACAGGTCAATTGGCAATAGTCATGCAGACGATTGTTAATAAAGTGCAGGAGTCGGAGCATCAACTTTCCTTGTTCGATGACGTCGAAGTATCGGCTGCTGACTGTGAGCTGATCTGTGTATAGGTCGCCGTTGATGTCCACGGTGTTCGCGTTGACCCAGATGCCTTCCGCGTTCGTGACGCTACCCGTGTCCAGTACTGGACTGGTACCGAAGAACAATGTCTTTCCGTAAGTGCCGAAGCCTTCGTTTTGGAGGGTCATGCACATGGCCAGATCAATCATGATGTCGCTCCTATCCTAGGTTGAAATACGATTTCACACGGCTAGCGGCGGTGTTCCGCGCCCGCTGTAGGTAACGTACCGTATTCGGATGCAACCGGTTCGTATGTTCGCGGATACGCGCGTAAGGAACACGGCCATTGCCGAACGTGATACGCCACTTCACCGTGGAGAGTTGTTGGAAACGGCCACTGTTACGCAAAGCACCGGTAAGTACGGGAGCATTCTGACGAGCCATCTTGAGAATGTCGGTCATCATTCTCACGCCGCCCTTGTTCAACTGTTGGGTAGAGAGCTTACGCGCCCAATCAGCGGACAACTGTAACCGGTAGCTCATATGCTGTCCCTTCCATACGGTGTTCCAGTCACGGTGAGGAACCGGGTTTCGCCCATCGTCATGTCATCGCCACGACTCGCGTCGGTTATCTGGTATACGCGCCCGTTCTCCATCTCCAGCATAAGGTCGGGCAGAAGCTCGATATCCTGCACGTAGCCGAATGGGAGTGTACTGGGGTCAATATGGAAGCTTCGGGAGCCGATACGCGAACCGTATTCGGTGGGCTGGTCTGTTTGCGTGGTACGTTTTACAATCACACGTAATACGGCGATTAGCTCGTTCGGTAGTCCGGGGGCAGTGTACCGCCAGAGCTCCGCAGTCTCCACTTGTTCGGGGAACAGTCGGAACGGGTCACAGAGCGTTGCCATAAGCGTAGTCACCTCCCACGTAATCCTGAGCGTTGAGCCACCACGGCAAATTATGGTGTTTGCGAGGCATGGAGAGGATGCCACCGGTCTGAGTGCCGTTGCGGCATAGGCTCCATTGGTTGATAAGAGACCGGTAAGGGGTCAACGCACGTTCCATAGCCGTTCCAGTGATTGTGGCGTAGCTCACGCTCACATCCTCGATGCTTTTGGACGTGATACGGTCGGTCTGGTCAAGCATGTTCTGGTCTGCCTCGATGATTGCCGCCAATACCGAAGATAATGGTGCTGGGAGTTTGGCGAACCCGTGTGTTCCGGTCACGGTTACTGCCGTGCCCACCGTGAGACGTTCTGTGATAGTAATGCAGTTCGTGTACTTGGTTTCGGGCGTCCACACGTCGCTCATATCATAGTTCACTTGATAATCGAGGTTCACGCCGTCGGTGGTTTGCACGTTGCTTACTTCCGAATACCATGCGAGTAGGGCGACATGGCGGCCATCTCCTACGACGATTCCCACGTAATCATCTGTAAGCTGGGTTAAGTTTTTTTGGCATAGGATGTTGGCGAGGTCTGCGAGCGCGGCATCCTTCCACCGTGCGTAGACAGCTTCTCCAACTTGGTCGATTACGCTGGCGTCGATGTCCATGTTTGCTCCTTCAGAAAATGAGTTAGGCCCTACCTCCCATTGTAGGAGATAGGGCCTTGCGGTGCAGTCCCGCTACTGTTTAGGGTAGCGTGTCAGGCGGACGCCATCAAGCCAGCGGCAATCAGAGCGTTCACCACCTGCGCTACTGTGCCCGAGTTCGGGTCAACGTGAGCGGCCTTCTCGACAGGCTGACCCTCTTCGTTGACGAAGTTGATGACCTTGACCGTGTTCACGTTATCTTTAGGCAGCGCTTTGCCGCCGACTCGCGCGTACATCTCAGCGTTCATCAGGCAGCACCTCACTTGGCCTTCGGCTTGATGACCACGGCGGACTTCTCAGCGTCCAGACCGCCACCAGCGTAAATCTCCTGAAGATACTCGTTGGTGTTCGTGGACAATGCGAAGTTAGTGAACGCTTCGATGGAGGTATCGCCAACCACCGGGTAATGGGATGCGGACATGATGACACCCATTGTTTTGGTGTCATCCGAGTCAGTCCACCATTCCGGGGTGATGATCTGGTTTACGCCGATGGCGCGGGCCAGAGTACCGTCACCGCCGAGAGCGATGTACGTGTTGCCGTTCGCGTCCGCGGACATCAGCAGGTCGGCTACAGTGTCAGCGTTGCACAGCAGAACCTTGTTGCCCTGAGCGCGAACCATGTGGGAGGCGCGTACGAAGTCCATCAGCGGGGCCGCACCCGTCATGGTGTAGGAGAGCGCGAAACGCTTGCCATTCCACTCGGACGTACTGTCTCCCGCGTCGGTCACAACGCTACGGAAGTGAGCCATATCATCGTAACCGCCGAGCGTAATCTGACGTTCGATAGTCTGGATGATGTAGTTCGGGAGCTCCTGAAGCACGTAGCGGAGCAGAGCGCCCGGACGCTGGGTGCGGCGGATATCGCCCTTGTTCAGGGTGATGTACTTGTAGGTGTAGTCGGCCTGAAGCTCACGCTTAACGAACGAAAGCACCTGTTTCGTCTTCTCGGTACCGTACTTGTTCACCGGGTAGCCGTGGGCGCGGGTCTGATCAGTCAGACCGTTGATGTTGCCGCCGATGGTCAGACGGTCAAGACCGGTCTTGCGTAGCAGGTTCCACAGGCCGGAGCCGCGCGTGTTCAAAGCGTCCGCGATTGTGGTGATGGCTTCGGTCGGGATGAACTTGTTCACGTTGGTAGCGTCAACGCCGTTCACATTGCTAGCGTCAGTGCTGAACGATGCGGTGTCCGACATGTTACGGTTCACGGTGTCGGCCCATTCACGGTGGAACGCTTCGACACCCTTGTTATCGGATGCGATCAGGGCACGCTCGAACGCGATCATGGCGTCATCGGAGTCGAGCCACGTCTTACGGTCGTGGGAGAACTTCACGGTACCAGACTGGTGGGCGGAGTGGTTGGCCTTGTTGATGATGATGGTCTGGCGGGCGTTGGAAGTCTGCACGGGTTCCTCCGGTGCCGGGGTGCCCTCGTCCTCGCCCTCGCCTTCCTTCTGGTTGGTGATGGCGTCGGTGATGTCATCGAGAGCGCCCTGCATGATGTCACCGATGGAAGCGGTGAGCTGTTCCGCCTCGTCGGGGGTGAGCTTGAACTGGGCGATGGTACGCGCCAGTTTCTTCAGGAGTTCCGGGTTCATGGTGTCTCCATTCTTGTTGTTGCGGCTGTTGATTGCGGTGAAAGCGGCCCGAGGGTCGGCCCCACGATATACGACGCTGATTTCCAGCAGTTCGCCATCATGGATGATACCGTCTTTGCCGGGACGCTTGTTGAACTCAACGGTGATACTGAAACTGTTGGTCAAACATCCGTCGGCGGCAAGCTGGCGGATACGTTCGCCTTGATCTACCTCGCTGAGTTTTGCTTCGGCCATTAGTCCGGCGTCGGTCATCCAAAGTCGGGTGATTGCACCTGCTTGGCATTCGATGCTGGGCATGTGGTCGATTAGGAGCGGTAGTGATAGTTTGTCGGACTCGGTGAGGTCGGACACGAGTTTCAGAGTGCCGTCGATTAACGGCGCTTTCAGTGTCATCAGGTCTACGGTGAGTCCGTCGCACATTACTTTGCCGCTGTTGGCGAGGAAGGTCAGTGTACGACCATTGGTTTCAGGGGCACCGCTGTTGGAGAAGCTCTTACGAGTCTTCATCTGGGCCCTTTCAAATAGTAGGGTAGTGGTGCGGTCGAACGTCCTTAATGGGCTTAATGTTCTGCACCCCATAGTAGCACGATGCGATACGTGTCCAATCCCTTGCAGTTCGGGCACTTCAACTTAATCGTGGTGTTGCGGGCGCAGGAGCCTAGGTAGCGTCCGCAACGTTTGCAATGGATGTCATACGTCATGATTCCACCACCTCGTAATCTTCGTAGCACCGGCAGTTGGGGTGTCCGTTCGGTGTCTGCATACTCTCGAAATTGTTCACGTAGGTGCGGTCTCCGATTTCGACGCTTGCGTTCTCGGCCAGATACGTGTCATCGAGTGCGATTCGTTTGCCTTCCATGTGGTTGCAGAATTCGCATACTTTTTCGTCGCCGCTGGTTCGCCACACCTTAGCTAGTCGGACGCCGAGTGTTTCGCTGAGATTGCGGGCGCTGTACAAGCTGCCGAGCCGTTGGGATTGCACGGTTTCGCAGCGGGCAATCAGTTCGGCGTGATTATTGCCTATGCGTTCGAGTTCGTCACGCAATCGGTTTGCGTCCCACTGTTCCACGTCGGCCCGGTTCAACAGTTCGAGCACGTCGTTCGTAATGGTCTTGCTGGTGGACTTGGCGATGCTACGCAAGTGTTCCACGTATGCTTCGCTAACGGTTGCGGGGAGTTCCGCCCAAAAGTAGAGTTGCCGCCAATCATCGGCGGTGTATCCCTCGATATCCACGGCGATGGAGCTTTCGGGGTGGAGTTCCGCCCACGCTGTAATGACCTGTTCCAACTCGTAGCCGGTACGGCGGGCGTAGGCGGCGAGGTTGGTCATCAGTTCATCTTCCACGTCGTTAATCCACTGGTCGCCGATGACTTCCAGATCGTCACGCAAACCGTTCTGGGAACGGCGGGCGAGTCTGATAACCCTGTCCACGTAGGTTCGGGTGGCGGGGAGGATACGGGTTTCGGTTGCCGTTTCCTGCGGTTTGATATTACGCGCATATCGTTTCGCGGCTATTGGGATAGTCAGTGTCGGAGCCTGCTGGTGCAGGTCAAGACGCTTGTACGAGTCGGGGAGGCCGAGCGCGTCCACGGCGGATTCCAGACTGGCCCCCATGTTCAGGAGTTGGGTCAGCGAGTCGATACGTACCTTCTGCGTGTCGGCCTGCACCTTCTCCACGTCGGTTTGGGACGGCAGGTTGAGGTCGAACGTGATGCCGTAGCCGAGTCCTCCGGTGATGCGGTCTAGCTCGAATTGCCATTTATCCCACACCGTCATACACAACGGTTTCAGCGTGTTTTCAATGAACGCGCGTTCGGCCTGTTCGGCGTTGGCGTAGGTCTGCCCGTTGTCGATGCCGCGAATAATGTCCGGGACGGCGAGCGCGTTCGACAACCGGTTGTTTACCACGTCGTTCACGGTCTGCAAGTCCAGCGTATCGTTGGCGTTCTGGAACGGCACCCACACGAGTTTGCTGGTGGTGCTGGGCTTATGGGTCATGGGGTCAACCGGAATCATGTTATAGACGATTCCGTTGTTGTTGCCGGCACCTCGGAACGTGCTTTCCAACCGGTCGCGGTTACGCTGGAAGTCCTCAGTGTTTTCTGACACGATGCCGAGCATTCCAGCGGGCACGGCGTTGTTGCCGAAGAAACCACGCTCATAGTCGGCGATCATATCGTCCACGTTTGCCCACTTCTTCACCGTCATTGCCGGTGCAATGCCCCGAGTGGGATCGTTCGGGTGCTGCGAGTAACTGAGGGCGATGGTTTCGTCTCGGGAGAATTCGTAGACTCGTTCGCCTTCGCCCAAGTCCATCGTAACGCGATGATACCAGTCCGAGCGCGTGGAATTATACTGGCGACTGTTCGACGGCAGCAGCGTATAGCCGATGATGTTGTCGGCTGTAATGTCTCCGCCCGGCCCGTTAGATGTCCAGATCAGTACGTCCAAGTGTGATTGAGTGAGGATGCTGGCGCAAACAATCTTTAAAAACTCCAAGCACGAATAGGTGTCGTTGGGCGCGTAGAGCGCGGCCAATGGTGCGGGGGTTGGTTCGATACGCTGGTTTTCAGAGTCCACGGCGTATGGGATTACCGTGCTGAACCGTTGCGCGATGGCGTTCACGTAGGGGAACACGTTGTCGTATGTGTCGTGCATTGGGATGGTGTTGCCGCCCATTGGCTGCCAGATGTTTCCGCCCATTGGTGTGGGGGACATGCTGGGCGCATGGTTACGGTCGAAAGCGCTCATAAACCCGTCACGGAGATTGTTCAGCAGGCTCACATTTTCCTCGATTCATCTAAGACCCTATGTCTAGTCTACCGGGGTGCAGGGCTTAAACCTAGCAAACGGCTACATCCCATGAGGGTAGCTTCGGCGGTTCATAACACGCCAACAGTACAGCGTCCGCAAGGTCGGGGCTGCCCAGATTCTCCCTATCTTTGTAATCCTGCTTGCTTTCTATCTGGCGCTGGTTCCTGCTGGTGATTTTCCACCGTCGCGTGGTCAACTCGTTTGAAAGCTTGGCGAAGTCATCAAGATTAGGGTTGATGCTCAATGACGGCAGCATGGTAGCGAAGTCGAACCATAGTTCGCTGGCAATATTCGGATACTGCTGGTCTTTGGCCTTACCGGCGTAGTTGATGGCGTCCACTGGCAGGCCATTTGTCTTGAGCAGGTCTGTCAATCCTCCGCCCACGCCGGTATCGTCCACACGGATGGCGACTGGCTTGTACTGGTCTGCCCGGAGTTTGATACGTTCCGCCGTGTCCACGATACTGCTGTGCGTCCAAGACTCCAAAATGCTGATTCGGTTGCCTTGTTTGATGCAGAGCGCCGTGCGGTCGTTGCCGTATCGGGCCACATCCACGCCGAACGTCACAAGCCCGGGCAATGGTTCGCGTTGGACGGCTTCCCCTATCATGGTGTCGCTGATTAGCTGGTTATCGGTGTCGGAGTATGGCAAGCCTAGCCAGATGTGAGCATAGTCCGCCGACTGTTGGTCGGCGTGGATCATGTCCAACACGTCTTGGCTCAACAAGCGGCGAATATCGTTGTAGGTGGTGTGCCAGTGGCATGTCTGGCGGCGGCGTTCCTCCGAATCGCCCGTGATGAAGTACGTCCACACGGGGTCATGCGAGGTGAGCGGGTTCCATGTGAAGATGAGGGTTGAGTTTGGGCGGCGTATCGTCGGGATAAGCGTGGTCAGGCTTTCCTTGCTGATGGTCTGCGCTTCCTCCACCCAACACACGTCCACGCCCTCGATGCTCTTGATCGATTCCAGATTATTGTGCAAACCACGAAAAATGAACATGCTGCCGTTGATATGGCGGATGGCGTCGCGCGTGACCTCGAACCCCTTGACGCCGAATGATTCGATAGTGTCGGCCAGCAGCTTATGCACGGAGTCGGTGATACTGTTCTGGAATTCTCGGGCGCACAATACCGTGATGGGTTGGGTTGCGGCGCGGAGTATGAGACTCTGCGCAACGCTCGTACTCTTGCCGCTGGCTCGGCCACCGGAATAGCAGTAATACCGGTATGGTGGCGTATCCGAATGGAGCCACCACCATAGATCACGGTACGGTTTAGCTATTTTCATCGGTGCTTCCTGATGACGAAACTGGCAGTCTTCACACGGCGCGATGATTTACCCAAGTCATGCCCGGTCTTACGTTCGTGTTCTGCCACGTGCTTCCTGTCCATAAGGTTGATGTTGTTCCGTATTAGCTTCCAATTGTCGTAATGCAGTAGCGCGTGTTTCATTGCGGGGTTCGAGGTTTGCAGGAAGCAATCATGCTGTAGGCTTACATGCTTGGCTACTGTTGTGGCCAGCATTCTGCCAAGTCCGATTCCCTGCCAGTCCGGATGAATGACAATCCGGTGTATACGGGCCATTGCAGTGCCGTTGCGTCTGGGCATGGTGATTACCGCGCAGAAGCCCACGGGTTTACTACAGTATTTGACCTCCCAACATCGGGCGTTGTTATTCAGCTGGCCGGTCAGATAATGATATCGTTTAAACTTTGCCCACTCGCTTCGGTCACATCGTTCGACGGTAAACCGTCGTTGAGCGGGCTTAAACGTTTTGGGTCGATCATCCCCATATCATCCGTTGAGTACACCCAATCGGGTTGTAGCCAGTCGAGGATATCGGAATGGCAGGTTACCGCGATAAACCGGAGTCCGGGCGTGCGTTTGATGTGCTTGTGCAATGCAAGGCAAAGATTGTAGGCCACGTCCCGGTCAACCACGCTGGTGAATTCGTCGTAGGCCACTGGGTTATCCGTGGTTGCGGAAAGTAGGGTGTATGCCAGATCGGCGCGCATTTTCTCCCCGTTGCTCAATACGGGGTAGGGTTTCAGCCATGACGGTACGCTGGAGAAACCGAGTGAGGTGAACATGCGCGTTATCTCCCCAACCGAGTGGCCTTGTGGCATGTCCATTATTACGCTGGGATTACGCTGCTCCGGCAGCGGGGTGAAGCAGTCGCCGAACAGTTCGCGGGCTATGGTGGTTTTACCTGTTCCGCTGGCTCCGACGATAACGCCTATCTGCCAGTCGTCAGGAAGGATTATCTCCCCTGTGAAGTGTTCCGTTACCTCGTGAACCGTGTAATCGTAGTCTGAGCGGATAGCGTTAACACGAAAGTTGTCTACAGGGGGCGTGCTGCTCCGAGTGATATCTATTTTCAGATGGTGATGATCTTGCATGAATACCCCTCCTGTACGAGTTTGTTAAACACGGTTTCGAGTTCGTTTTCATTGTCCACGTTGACTTGAATGGCGTGCTTATCGTCTATATCGTCCAAACCTTCATCGCTATCCGTGTCTTGCATGTCAAGTGCTGGTAGGTCAAACCCGTAGAAGTCCATATCAAAGTCTGCTGCAAGGTCTTCGATTTCTAGGCTGAGCTTGTCCACGTCCCACCCTGTGTTCATGGTGAGCTGGTTATGGATGAGGGTATATGCCTTGCGTTGCGAGTCTGTCAGGTCATCAAGACAGATTACCGGGCATTCCTCGATGTTGAGTTTCTGCAAGGCGAGTACTCTGCCGTGGCCTTCCACAATGACCGGGGTCCCGTCCTTGTCATGCCAGACAGCCACCGGGTCGTTCATACCGAATTCACGGATTGACGCGGCGATTTGTGTCACCTGTTCTTCTGGATGCTGTTTCGCGTTCCTAGCGTAGGGGATCAGGTCACTGGTTTTCATGGTTTGGACTTGCAAGCGTGGTTTAGTCATCATTCACCGTCCTTTTTGTTCTCGGGATTGTCATCGAATGGTTCCAACACGATACGCGGCGGCTCGTAGCCGGTCACGTTCACATCGGTGGACTGGTGCGGCTTACCATCCAAACGGTCAATCAGGTCGGTAGCGACTTTCGGGTTCTTTTCCGCATCGACAATATGCTTGACCGCGATACGTTGGATCATGGTCAGGTTGGGGTCTTTCGCTTTCTCCTTGAATTCTTTTGCGGAGAGTTTCCCGTATTCGCGTATCCACCGTGTTGGGCTGGTGTCTTTCGTCCATGTGCCGCGGTCTTGCGGGCGTTCTTGGAAACCGCCTTTACCTGTTGGATTGTTGACGCCGCCGGTGATTCTGCCGTGTGCGTCTCGGGTTACGTTGTTCATAAGGGGTATTTTATGCTTTCTTGGGTTTAGTTTGTTGTTGGTGTTGGTTGATGATGGTTTGTATTTCTTCTGGGGTGGTGTTGAGTAGTTGGGCGATGGATTCGGGTTGGTAGTGTTTGCGGTGCCATTGGAGGGCTAGTTCGGTTTTGTGTTGGCTGAGTGGCATGGTGGTTCCTTACGCGAGGATGTAGGTTATCAGGAGTTTGAGTAGGGCTATGGTGCCGGTGGTGATGAGGAGTATGGCTAGGGTGATGAGTAGCCCGCCTAGGATACGGCCTAGCTTGTAGCCGGGTGTGGTGTTGCGGAAGTAGTCGAATTCGTTTGGTTTTTTCATTGGTTTTGCTCCCATGTGATTGTGAGGAGTACGCCGGTGGTGGTGTTGTCGGCGTATCGTTTGTGGCTGGTTACGTCGGTGATCTGGCAATCGTCGTGCCAGATGTGGGTTTCGGTGATGGCGTCGTATAGGGCGCGTTGGAGTTTGTCTATGTCTGGTTTGACTGTTGGGTGTTTTCGTTTGTGTGGTGGGATTGTTTTTGGGCGTGGCAGATAGAACGTGGTTTCTACTGTAATGTATGAGTCGTGGGGAATGGTTGGGTGTTTGTGGTTTAGGATGGTGTCTCTAACGTGGTTGCGCCACGGGCGTTCCTTTTTGTCCATTGGGATGAGGCGGGTTACTGGTTTGCCTGTGGTGCGGCTCCTGCCGGTGATTGGCCGGTAGGAGCCTTTACTCGCGGGTATGCCGGGGATGAACAGGCTGAACGAAACCGGTTCGCCGGTCATTGGTTGACCTCCTCCTAGTGTTCTCTCCTTTTTTTGTGGTTCGTGCAGGTTATTTCAACCAGTTGTTTTCTGGTTTGTTGAGCTTGTATCCGCAGTACGGGCAGGTCACGTAATATGTGCCGACAACCTCTCCGCAGTGGGCGCATTTCACGTATCGGATCGTCTTGCTCATTCGCTTACCGCCTTCCGTGCGATTTCGAGCAGGTCTCGTGCTTTGTCAAGCCATTCGCCTTGCGCGTCGCACGTTCCCATGTTTCGCCATAGGTTCTTCTCTTGTTCGGCTGGCGGCTCGGTCGGGAACCAGAGTGGCGGTTGTGAGAGGTAGCACAGTCTTTTCGCCACGGCCTCTATCTCGGCATTCGTGGGTGGTGCTGCGCGGCCACGCATGTAAGCTTCCAGCGAATCGTATTGATCTTCGGCTGGATATGTTTGTCTGGCTTCTTGTTCCGCGATGCTCATTTCCACATCTCCGTTTCGTTGTTCATGTAGCTTCTGCTCATATTTATTCCGCCCCATATGCCTTGCAATGGGTAGCCGTTTATCAGGGCAAGTTCCTCCGCGTACCGTGCACATTCGAGTATCACCGGGCATGTGGAGCAGGCTTTGCGGGCTAATCGTTCCTCAACCTGTGTGGTTGGGAAAAACAGGTCGGGGTCCATGTCACGGCAAACGGCCTTGTCACGCCAGTCGCCCATCAGCGGCTTCCTTGTTGTATTGAAGGGTTATGGTGGTGGCTTCGCGTTCATCTTCTGGGCAGTTCTGCCAAACTTTGACGTATGCGCGTTTCGTGAATTTCATGATTGCTCCTTTCCCGAGAATACGCCGGTTTGGTAGGCATCACAGATCATCCGAACAAGTTCGTCTGACTCTAGTCGGATAAATGGGTACTCGCTCGTATCGATTTCACGGCCAGCAGCCTGTTTGGTATTCTCGGTTTGTTCCGTTTCGGCGGTCTTCGATGAGGCCAATAATTCTAGAGCTTTATCGGAGACTTTGGCAGTTGATTCGATGGTGTAATTATCATCTTGCTTGCTAAGGTCTAGAGCTCTTATGGCCGAGTGTATTGCGTGACGCAGTTGTTGGTCCGTTACGAGATAGCGGGTCATGGTAATTCCTTTCAATTGGTGGTGACTTGGGTTAGGCCGGACAGTTCGCCGCCGTTCCGGCAATAGTCGATGAACTCCTCATCGGTCATGTCATCAACGTTCATATCCACACCTCACCTCCCCATTACTGAACCTGCGGAACAACACAGGGTCGAGCTTGTACAACGCCCGCCGAAACTGCGGGTCACGGCAGAACAGGATGAACAACAGGCTTACTGCTTCGGCGGTTCGCATCGCGTCCAACCTCCCTTATCGTCCAGAAGCACCCAACCATGTTGTGCGGTGAGATCAAGTCTTGTCTACGAGTTCGGCGAGAGCTTCCCTTACGTCCTCGACTGTGACACCTAGAAACTCTGCCACGTCGCCGATGTAGAATCGAACAGGACGATTATCGCGAACGCGATCAGTCTTAGGCTTTCCGAGCTTTATGCTTTTAAGCTCCCCGTTTGCATATGCGTGTTTTATGGTTCTGACGGTGACATGGGCTAGATCGGCAACCTGCTGCGAGGTTAGAAGAATTTGCTGAGTTTTAGACACGGTTGCTCCTTTCATGATGATTACTTTCCTTCCTTTTCGATTTCATTGATCTTTTCGGTGAGGACTTCGAGCACGTCCACGCGGTCTCCCCACTTGAGTTTCCGCCAGAAATGTTCAAGATCAGCCCAGTTCTCGGCCTGAAGGATGCCAAGAAGCCTGATTGCTTGAGCTTCGAGAATGTCGGCGTTC
>ERZ810809.53-NODE-53-length-35831-cov-8.10448_pt1 | contig 35831 bp, 17 predicted proteins | sample MGYA00520202_ERZ810809 | MGnify/ENA primary metagenome ERZ810809 (study PRJEB31588, sample SAMN03398763) | human gut metagenome | study: EMG produced TPA metagenomics assembly of the PRJNA231909 data set (A prospective, longitudinal analysis of the... | reverse complement strand
TATGCTCCTACACTTTCACAACTTGGGTACCAACAATCTTAGTTTCAAAAGGAATTAGCTTATCGAGTTCACTTTTAACAAGTAGCTTAATGATGTTTGGGGCACCTTTTGGCTGCTTAATGGCCCTGCTTTTACTTGATAAAATAGGCCGAAAAAAGATAATTGTATTGGCTTTTCTGATGACAGCGATTCTAGGAATAGCTTATGCAAAGCAAGCAACAACAATTTCAGCGATAATACTGGGGTTCTTTTTGGTATTGTTTTTGTATATACTCACTGCTGCTGTTACGGCTGTTTATGTTCCAGAATTATTCCCAACACGAATCCGTTTCCGCTGCGTCGGCATAGTAAACGCTGCGGCAAAATCAGGAAATGTTTTTATGCCACTGTTTATAGCTTTTCTCCTAGCAGAGAAACAAGAAGGACTGATATATGTAAGCATTAGTGGTTTAGCTATAGCCGCAATGGTAATTGTTATCTTCTTTGGCCCTGAAACCTCTCATCGTAAATTACGGTAAATGTTCAAAAATGATCTCATCTTACACAGATAATCCCTATAGCATAATTCATACAGGAAATATTACTACCATTTATACGTATGTGAAAAATCTTCCTAAATCACATGAGTTTGAAGCTGTCGAAGGAAAGAATGGCTATACCCAACGTTTCTACCAGCAGTCTCTAGACGCCCGAACTTGCGCTCGATATGCATTTAGCGAGTACAACATTACAAGAAGTGAGATTCTTTCTGACATATATGGAAAACCTGTTTGGCCGGAAGGGATAATCGGCAGTCTATCTCATTGCGAAGGGTGCGTGGGAGCAGCTATAGCTCATACCTATTATTATCGATCTATAGGAATCGATATCGAAGAAAATTATTTTTTACCAATAGAAATTATACATTTTTCTTTGTTTGATAATGAAATTAAAACTATCGGTAGGTTAAAAAATAGCAATCCTACTGTTGCTTGGGATAGACTATTCTTTTCTGCAAAAGAAGCAGTATACAAGGCAATCTCATACGCAGAAAATACTGCTATACCCTTTACGGATATAGAAATTTCTCTGTTACCTATTCGCAAATTTCGTCTGAAATCAATTAGAAGTTCTTACGGTACACCGGTAAATGGACCGATTCCTTCTGTCACTGGTGAATGGAGAATACTGCAAGACAAAGAGCATAGGAAACAGTTCATACTAACGACAGCATGCATGTATAACAACTCTCAAACAGCATGAACATCGATGAGATGCCAAATTGCAATGTTAGGGGCTTAAAAGCATATGATGCAATATTCTGTACATCATATATCTACAACTATCAGCAACTGAAGGATAAGAAGCTGCAGATGTTTTCTACGCAGTTTTGAAGTGATGAAAGCAAAGCCTGATAGGCATCTCCCACACCGTCCGCAGCCCCTTATCCACCGTCCATGAACACGTACATATAATCAGAATCTTAATAGTCTTGTGCACCATGACTCGATGGTTTTCATACTTCTCCAAAGAAGTCGCTCAGAGGCCACGATGGCCGGCATCCGTTCGCTGCTCGGCAACTGGTATGTCAATCTGTTCATTGGATAGGTCGCAAAGTACTTGCCATCAGAGTTTTTCGGTGATCTTCTTGCGACGCCAGTAATGTTCAACCGCAGCGGCAAGCACGTCCTTGCGCCGCTCTCCTTCGGAGCCTTGCGAATGCGTTTCAGCATCTGCTCTTTTTGCTTATTTCCCCAAGTTAGGAGAGCAACAGTCTTCGAGGCACTTTGTGAGAATCACAAAAGTGTTAACATGTATAACACGTAAACGTTTGGGAGGTGCACTATGGCCACGGTTACTGCAGCATTAAGGATGCCTGTCGAATTGGCGGCTCGTTACGACTGTCTGGCGAAAGCGACTGGTCGTACGAAGACGTTTTACATGAACGAAGCCCTTACCGAATCGATCGATAGGTTGGAGTATGAATACGGCATTATGAAAAAGGTCGAGGATTGGCGTGCCGGCAGACTCGAAACCGTGACGCTCGACGAGCTGGAGGAAAGCCTTGGCTTGGAGGATTGAGATTGACAAGGGCGTCCAGCGTTCGATGAAGAAGCTGGATCGTAATGTTGCCAAGAGAATCATCGCAAAGCTTAGGGAAATTTCACAGTTGGAAGATCCGAGAAGCACCGGCAAGGCTCTTGCCGGTAATCTGGCAGGGCTGTGGCGTTACCGTGTCGGGGACTATCGTATCGTGTGCGATATAGAGGATGAGGTTCTGCTGATTCTTGTGATTGATGTCGCGCACAGGAGCAAGGTGTACAAGCGTTGCTGATTGCTGCACCAAGGTTCCGTTGGCTCTGCCGGTGAGAAACCAGCGGATGGGAGAAATTGCCGTGTTCGACCCTATCGGGTCTCGTTCGGCGGGGCTATGCATAAGCCCACTGGGCGCTTATGCATCACGCTCCGATTGCAATTATTGACCGGCTTGCGGCCGGACTGTCACTTTTCCTCTTTCAGTCCTATCGGCCTTCACTTGGCGGAGCTACTCGGAAGCGCACTGCGCTTCCTCCTCACGCTCCGTCCTGCAATTGTGGTCTCGCTGCGCGAGGCTCAGGGTTTCCTCTCTCACGCCTGTCGGTGTTCGTTCGGCGTCGCTACTCGAAGGCCCACCGGGCCTTCTCCTCACGCTCCGCCCTTGAAACCCATTTGGCGCCAGGCTTCGTAGATGGCGATGGACGCGCAATTGGTGAGGTTCAGGGAACGCAAGGACGGGCGCATGGGCAGTCGCACCTGCTCGGCCACGTGCGGGCCTTCCATGATGTCCATCGGGTCGGGGATGTCGCCGGGCTCGGGGCCGAACAGCAGGATGTCGGTCGGCTTGTATTCCACCTCGGTGTAGAGCTTGGTGGCATGTGCGGTGAACGCGATGATGCGCGAATTGGGCATGGACTCCACCAGGTTGTCGAAATTCGGGTGCAGCACCACGTGGGCCATGTCGTGGTAGTCGAGGCCTGCTCGGCGCAGCTTGGTGTCGCGCAGGTTGAAACCCAACGGCTCCACCAAATGCAGGATGGTGCCGGTCACCGCGCACAGGCGGATGGCCGAGCCGGTGTTGCCGGGAATACGCGGTGAGTAGTAGCACAGGTGCGGTGTTACGGTTTCGGTGGTGGCGGCCTTTTCAGCCGAGAGCATCGCGTCCACCACGGAGATGGGGTTGCCATGCGCGTCGGTTACGAGTTCGTCCGGTCCGTAATTCGATTTACGGTACCCGTACTCGAACATCTTCTCGACTTTTGTTTCGGGATTCTGCGCGTTCTGCGAATTCTGTTCTGCCTCGTTCGTCATAGCTGCTAAGAATAAGAATGATGAACGACACAGCAATTTCTTTACGGCTCGGCGCATGGTGGGAGGCCAATGCGCGTGACTTGCCATGGCGCTTCGGACGGGCCACGCCGTGGGGCGTGCTGGTCAGTGAGGTGATGAGCCAGCAGACGCAGATGAGTCGTGTGGTGCCGTATTGGAACGATTGGATGGCACGCTGGCCTGACGCCCGTGCTCTTGCCGCAGCACCTAAAGCCGATGTGATCACCGCATGGGGCCGGCTTGGCTATCCTCGCCGTGCGCTGCGATTGCAGGAATGCGCCCGCGTGGTGGCGGAAGAATATGGCGATGAGCTGCCTCGCACCTACGACGAGCTCGTCGCTCTGCCCGGTATCGGCGACTACACCGCCTCCGCCGTGCTGAGCTTTGCATTCGGTGAGCGCATTGCGGTGATCGATACGAATATTCGCCGCGTGCTGAGCCGCGTATTCCTCGGCACCGAATCTCGCGGGGGAGCGGCGAGCCCGGCCGAACGCGCGCTCGCCAACCGCATGTTGCCCCAAGACAGGGTTCGTGGGGACGGTGCCGATTGCACGGACCATGCATACCGATCCGGCGAACACACTTTCCTGCAGCGCAGCGAACCTCCATCGGTCACGTGGAATCAGTCGGTGATGGAATTGGGCGCGGTGGTTTGCACAGCCAAGACGCCGTTATGCGAGATTTGCCCGATTGCGGATGATTGTGCATTTCTCAAAGCCGGCCGCCCCGGACTGGGGGAGCGCCGCACCCGCCCGCGGCAGCGATTCCAAGGCACTGATCGTCAGGTGCGCGGTCTGGTGCTCGCCGCGCTGCGCGAGCTTCCCGCTGGAGTCACGTTGCCCAGGGAAGATGCCGACAAGCTTTGGAAGGACCAGATTCAGCTTGCCGCCTGCATCACCAGCCTTGACGATGATGGCCTGATCGAGATTCTGGACGGCGGCCTGCGACTACCCAACTGACATTGTGAAAAATGGTGGGCTCCCCAAGCGTGTATGGGTGTGGTGACCGTAGACTGGAAGAGTTATGGCAGTGCAGAGGAACACATCAGGCGCGAGAACGGCACGCGGAGCCGGTGCCGGGGCTAATGGGCCATCCGGCGGGCCCGCCCGAAACGACCGTTCCGGCAAGCCGCGCAAGCGCAAGATCAGCAAAAAGCAGCAGGCCATCTATCGTCGTCGGCGTATCGTGGCCGGTACGGTGTTGCTGCTGATAATCGCGCTGATTGTATTCTGCGTGTACAGCCTTGGCCGGGGTATCGGTGCCGTGAACACGATGATTCACCATGACGAGGTGTATGCGATTTCCCGCGACGCCACGCCGGCGCCGAAGAAAGTCAGCAACGTCAAGGATTGCTCGGCCAGTGATGTGACATTGCAGCTTTCCGCGGCCTCCCAATCCGTGCCGGTAGGAGGATCGCTTGATTTCACCGCGACCATCGTGCACGAGGGGTCAGGCAACTGTTTGGTGGACGGGTCCGATTCCGGCCGTGTGCTCACCATTACTTCCGGTCAGGAAACGATTTACAAGTCCGATGTGTGTCCGGCGGATTCGCGTCTGCTGCTGATGGCTAAGGGTGATAAGGACGTTCAGAAGGTCACGTGGAATACCAATGCGAACGCCACGCTCACCGAATGCACGGATGAGTCGGGTTGGGCCAAAGTCAATGCGGGAACGTACGTGGCGCAGTTGAGTTTGAAGGATCATCCGAAGGTGAAGAGCGATCCGGTGACGTTTACGGTGGGGTAGGACCTGCGGTTGGTGTTTGGACGATGGGTCTCTCCCTCAGTCTCGCTCCGCTCGACAGCTCCCTCGTCAGCGGGAGCTAAAGATGTCCTCGCATATCAGTATTCTTTTGACTTTGCATGAGGTGTGTCATATTGCGGGCATGCCGTCGACAATGAAGCGTCCGCATAGGCATATGGTGGCCATGCCGGCGCTCCCAGGGGAATTATTAATCTAAGCGAGCGATAAGGAACGTCCATTGGCTACTGAGTCTACGACGAACACCACCACCATCATCGCACGCGCCGACCAGCATGACATTGACCTGCACAAGGCGTCGGATCGCGTGAACTTCGGTTCCATCAAGGAACCCATCGATGTGCCCTACCTGCTGGGCGTGCAGACCGACAGCTTCGACTGGCTGATCGGCTCCGACCGCTGGAAGAAGCGCGTCGAAGAGGATGAGGCTAACGGCACCAACACCGTGGCCCACACCTCCGGTCTCGACGAGGTCTTCAACGAGATCTCCCCGATCGAGAACTTTGCACAGACCATGTCCCTGACCTTCTCGGACCCGTACTTCGAGGAGCCGCGCCACACCGTGCAGGAATGCAAGGAGAAGGATTACACCTACTCCGCTCCGCTGTACGTGAACGCCGAATTCGAGAACGGCGACACCGGCGAGATCAAGTCCCAGACCGTGTTCATGGGCGACTTCCCGCTGCAGACCCCGCACGGCACCTTCATCATCGGCGGTACCGAGCGAGTCATCGTCTCCCAGCTCGTGCGTTCCCCGGGCGTCTACTTCGACCGCCAGCAGGATCGCACCTCCGATAAGGAAGTCTTCGGCGCGAAGATCATCCCGAGCCGCGGTGCATGGCTCGAGTTCGAGATCGACAAGAAGGACCAGCCGCAGGTGCGCGTGGACCGCAAGCGCAAGCAGTCCGCCATCGTGTTCCTCATGGCCATCGGCATGACCAAGTCCGAGATCGCCCAGGCCTTCAAGGATTACCCGCTGGTGCTCGACGCCCTGGAGAAGGAAACCCTCGAGACCCAGGACGAGGCCCTCGTCGACCTCTACCGCAAGATTCGTCCGGCCGACACCCCGACCCCCGAGGCCGGCAAGAACCTGCTGGACTCCTTCTACTTCAACACCAAGCGCTACGATCTGGCCCGCGTCGGCCGCTATAAGATCAATCGCAAGCTGGGTGTCGAGGCCGATTTCAACGATCGTTCCCTCCACCAGGAAGACATCATCGCCACGATCAAGTACCTGGTGGCCCTGCACGACGGTGCGGCGACCTTCCCGGGCAAGCGCAACGGCGAAGACGTTGACCTGCGCGTGGACGTCGACGATATCGACCACTTCGGCAACCGTCGCATCCGTCAGGTCGGCGAGCTGATTCAGAACCAGCTGCGTACCGGTCTGAGCCGTATGGAGCGCGTGGTGCGCGAGCGTATGACCACTCAGGACGCCGAGGCCATCACCCCGCAGTCCCTGATCAACATCCGCCCGGTGAACGCCACCATCAAGGAGTTCTTCGGCACTTCCCAGCTCTCCCAGTTCATGGATCAGAACAACCCGCTGTCCGGTGTGACGAACAAGCGTCGTCTTTCCGCACTGGGCCCCGGCGGTCTGTCCCGCGACCGCGCCTCCATGGAAGTGCGCGACGTGCACCCGTCCCACTTCGGCCGTATGTGCCCGATCGAGTCTCCTGAAGGCCCGAACATCGGTCTGATCGGCTCCCTGGCGACCTTCGGCCGCGTCAACCCGTTCGGCTTCATCGAGACCCCGTACCGCAAGGTCGTCAACGGCCATGTGACCGACGAGGTCGAGTACATGACCGCTGACCGCGATCTTGACCACGTCATCGCCCAGGCCAACCAGGAGCTCGACGAGAACGGCAACTTCGTCTCCAAGTCCGCCCTTGCCCGAGTCGGCGAGGAAGAGGCGGTCGATGTGCCGGTGAGCTCCGTGGATTACATGGACGTCTCCCCGCGTCAGATGGTCTCCCTCGGCGCCTCCCTGATCCCGTTCCTGGAGCATGATGAGGGCCACCGTGCACTGATGGGCACCAACATGCAGCGTCAGGCCGTGCCGCTGATCGAATCCGAGCGCCCGCTGGTGGGCACCGGCTCCGAATGGCGCGCCGCCAACGACTCCGGCGACGTCATCAAGTCCGAGAAGGACGGTGTGGTCACCTACGTGTCCGCCGACCTGATCCGCGTGATGAACGACGACGGCACCACCAGCTCCTACAAGCTGGCCAAGTTCCAGCGCTCCAACCAGACCACCTGCTACAACCAGCGCCCGATCATCCATGATGGCGAGCGTGTGGAGGCCGGCTCGGTGCTGGCCGATGGTCCTGCCATCCAGAAGGGCGACCTGGCCCTGGGCAAGAACCTGCTCATCGCCTTCATGCCTTGGAACGGCTACAACTACGAGGATGCTGTGATCATCTCCCAGCGCCTCGTGCAGGACGACACCCTCTCCTCCATCCACATCGAGGAGTACGAGATCGACGCCCGCGAAACCAAGCTGGGCGCCGAAGAGATCACCCGCGATTTGCCGAACGTCGGCGAGGACGCCGTGGCCAACCTCGACGAGCGCGGCATCATCCGCATCGGCGCCGAGGTCGAGGCCGGCGACATCTTGGTCGGTAAGGTCACCCCGAAGGGTGAGACCGAGCTGACCCCGGAGGAGCGCCTGCTGCGCGCCATCTTCGGCGAGAAGTCCCGCGAGGTGCGCGACACCTCCCTGCGTGTGCCCCACGGCGAGACCGGTACCGTCATCGGCGTCAAGGAGATCACCCGCGAGGATGCCGAGGAGGACGGCGACGAGCTGCCCAACGGCGTCAACCAGATGATCCGCGTCTACATCGCCCAGCACCGCAAGATCACGGTGGGCGACAAGCTCTCCGGCCGCCACGGCAACAAGGGCTGCATCTCCCGCATCCTGCCGGAAGAGGACATGCCGTTCCTGGCTGACGGTACTCCGGTCGACATCATGTTGAACCCGCTGGGTGTGCCTTCCCGAATGAACCTCGGTCAGGTGCTCGAACTGCACCTTGGCTGGATCGCCCACTCCGGTTGGGATATCTCCCTTGACCCGAACATGGAAGCCGAGTGGAAGAAGCTGGTTCCGTCCGGTGCCGAGAAGGCCGAGCCGAACACCCCGGTCGCCACCCCGGTGTTCGACGGTGTCAAGCCCGAGGTCCTGAAGGGCCTGCTGTCCACCACGCTGCCGAACCGTGACGGCGACCGTCTGGTCGGCCCCGACGGCAAGGCCACCCTGTTCGATGGCCGTACCGGTGAGCCGTACACCAAGCCGATTTCCGTTGGCTACATGTACATGTTGAAGCTGCACCACCTGGTCGACGACAAGATTCACGCTCGTTCCACCGGCCCGTACTCCATGATCACCCAGCAGCCGCTCGGTGGTAAGGCCCAGTTCGGTGGCCAGCGCTTCGGCGAGATGGAGGTGTGGGCCCTTGAGGCCTACGGTGCCGCCTACACGCTGCACGAGATGATGACCACCAAGTCCGATGACGTCGACGGCCGCGTGCGCGTCTACGGCGCCATCGTCAAGGGCGACAACCTGCCGCCGGCCGGCATCCCCGAGTCGTTCAAGGTGCTCCTGAAGGAAATGCAGTCCCTGTCCCTGAACGTCGAAGTGCTCAACGCCGAAGGCGTGGCCATCGACATGAAGGATGAGGATGACGATCCGGCCAGCTCCGCTGACGACCTCGGCTTCAACATTGGCGCCCGCCCCGACGCGGCCGCCAAGGAAGACCAGAAGGCCGAAGAGCCCGAATACCAGTGATCCCTCGGGCTGCATGTGGTCAATACGCCGCGTGTAGCCCCGCCAACGTGAAATAGATAACGTACAGAGACCTTTCCGGTTTGCACTACCCCTCAGTCAGCCTTGGCTGACAGCTCCCCTGACAAGGGGAGCTTGGGAAGGTCTCAAGAACAGAAACGGATTAACAAGTGCTGGACGTCAACGCATTTGACAAGATTCGCATCGGCCTTGCCACCGCCGATGACATCCGTGGTTGGAGCCACGGTGAGGTCAAGAAGCCTGAAACCATCAACTACCGTACGCTGAAGCCTGAGAAGGACGGTCTGTTCGGCGAACAGATCTTCGGCCCGACCCGTGACTGGGAGTGCGCCTGCGGCAAGTACAAGCGCGTGCGTTTCAAGGGCATCGTCTGCGAGCGATGCGGTGTCGAAGTGACCCGCAGCCGCGTGCGCCGTGAGCGCATGGGCCACATCGAGCTCGCCGCCCCGGTGACGCACATCTGGTTCTTCAAGGGTGTGCCTTCCCGCCTCGGCTACCTGCTGAACGTCACCCCGAAGGATCTGGAGCGCGTGATCTACTTCGCCTCCTACATGGTCACCGAGGTGAACGAGGACGAGCGTCACAACGATCTGCCCGGCCTGCAGGACGAGTTCGATTCCGAGATCAAACGCCTTGAGCAGCGCCGTGACTCCGACATCGAAGCCCGCGCCAAGAAGGTCGAAGAGGATCTCGCCGCCCTTGAGGAGGCCGGCGAGGCCAAGGGCCCGGCCCGCACCAAGCTGCGTAACGGTGCCGAGCGCGATATGGCCGCCATCCGCACCCGCTACAACGACCAGATCGCCCGTGTGGACGCCGTCTTCGACAAGTTCAAGAAGCTCAAGCCCGGCGACATGGTCGACGACGTGGACCTGTGGCGCGAGATGCAGGACCGCTACGGCGATTACTTCGACGGCTGCATGGGCGCCGAAGCCATCAAGAAGCGCCTGCAGTCCCTTGACCTGGAGACCATCTCCAAGGAACTGCGCGAGGAGATCAAGGACGCTTCCGAACAGCGTAAGACCAAGGCCCTGAAGCGTCTCAAGGTCGTCAACGCCTTCCTGACCACCGGCAACAAGCCGGAGGCCATGGTGCTCGACGTGATCCCGGTCATCCCGCCGGACCTGCGCCCGATGGTCCAGCTCGACGGTGGCCGCTTTGCCACCTCCGACCTCAACGACCTGTATCGCCGTGTGATCAACCGTAACAACCGTCTGAAGCGACTGATCGAGCTCGGCGCCCCTGAAATCATGCTCAACAACGAGAAGCGCATGCTTCAGGAAGCCGTCGACTCCCTGTTCGACAACGGCCGTCGTGGTCGCCCGGTCACCGGTGCCTCCAACCGTCCGCTGAAGTCCCTGTCCGACATGCTCAAGGGTAAGCAGGGTCGTTTCCGTCAGAACCTGCTCGGTAAGCGAGTCGACTACTCCGGCCGTTCCGTGATCGTGGTCGGCCCGTCCCTGCGCATGCACCAGTGTGGTCTGCCGAAGCCGATGGCCCTCGAGCTGTTCAAGCCGTTCGTCATCAAGCGCCTCGTGGACCTGAACTACGCGCAGAACATGAAGTCCGCCAAGCGTCTCGTGGACCGCGGCGACGCCGAAGTGTGGGGCGTGCTCGAGGAGGTCATCTCCGAGCACCCCGTGCTGCTCAACCGTGCACCTACGCTGCACCGTCTGGGTATTCAGGCATTCGAGCCGATCCTGGTGGAAGGCAAGGCCATCCACCTGCCGCCGCTGGCCTGCGCCGCCTTCAACGCCGACTTCGATGGTGACCAGATGGCAGTCCACCTGCCGCTCTCCGCCGAAGCCCAGGCCGAGGCCCGCTCGCTGATGATGGCTTCCGACAACATCCTGAAGCCGGCCGACGGCCACACCGTGACCATGCCGAGCCAGGATATGATCCTCGGTTTGTACTACCTGTCCACCGTGCTGGAAGGCGCCAAGGGCCAGGGCCGCGTGTTCTCCTCGCTGGAAGAGGCCGAAATGGCCCTCGACCGCCACGAGATCGACATGCAGGCCAAGGTGCTCATCCGCCTGCCCGAGAGCTTCGTACTGCCGAAGAACTGGGAGCCCGGCGAGGTCAAGGTGCTCGACCCGCGCGAAGGTGAGGACGAGGTCGTCAAGGAAGAGCGCTTCCACGACGGCACCGTGCTGTTCGCCACCTCCTACGGCCGCATCCTGTTCAACGAGACTCTGCCGACCGACTACCCGTTCGTCAACGAGCAGGTGGCCAAGGGCCGTCTGTCCAAGATTGTCGATGACATCGCCATGCGTTACTCCACCCAGCAGGTGGCCGCCACGCTGGATGCCCTGAAGGATCTTGGCTTCACCCGTGCACCGTGGTCCGGCGTGTCCTTCGCGTTCTCCGACGTGAACGAGCCGCCCGAGCGCGACGAGAAGATCGCCGAGTACGAGGCCAAGGCCGACAAGGTCAACGCCAACTACGAGATGGGTCTGTTGACCGAGGAAGCTCGTCGTCAGGAACTCATCGACCTGTGGACCGAGTGCACCGCCGAGGTGTCCAAGGAAGTCGAGGAGAAGTTCGACCCGACCTCCAACCTGGCCATCATCGTGCAGTCCGGTGCACGAGGCAACATGATGCAGATCAACCAGATCGCAGGTATGCGAGGCCTCGTGGCTAACCCGAAGGGTGAGATCATTCCTCGTCCTGTGAAGTCCAACTACCGCGACGGCCTGTCCGTGCTGGAGTACTTCATCTCCCAGCACGGCGCCCGCAAGGGTCTGGCCGATACCGCACTGCGTACCGCAGAATCCGGTTACCTGACCCGTCGTCTGGTCGACGTCTCCCAGGACGTCATCGTGCGCGAAGAGGACTGCGGCACCAAGGCCGGTCTGCCCATCCGTGTCGCCGAGCGCGACAACGACGGCAACCTGGTGCTCGTCAAGGCCGCCGATGGCGGTCCGTACTCCCGTCTGCTCGCCGCCGACGTCATCGACCCGGCCGACGGACAGACCGTGCTGTACAAGCGCGACGACGCCCTGTCCATGGACGTGCTCAACGACCTCGTGGCCCACGGTGTCGAGGAAGTCAAGTGCCGTTCCGTGCTGACCTGCGAGTCCAAGCGCGGCGTGTGCGCCAAGTGCTACGGCTGGTCCCTGGCCACCAACAAGCTGGTCGATGTCGGCGAGACCGTCGGTATCGTCGCCGCCCAGTCCATCGGTGAGCCTGGTACCCAGCTGACGCTGCGCTCCTTCCACTCCGGCGGTGTGGCCGCGGCATCCGATATCACCCAGGGTCTTCCCCGTGTCACCGAGCTTTTCGAGGCGCGTACCCCGAAGGGCGAGGCGCCGATCACCGAGTTCGCCGGCAGCATCAAGATCGTGGAGAACGATCGCGGTCGCCAGATCATCCTGACCCCGGACGCCGATTCCGGCGCGCCGAAGGAAGACGGCGTGATCAAGCCGATCACCTACCAGGTCTCCAAGCGCGTGCCGCTCAAGGTTGCCGACGGCGACCACATCAAGGTCGGCACCCAGCTGGTCGAAGGTTCCGTGGATCCGAAGAAGATCCTCACCATCCTCGGCAAGCGCGCCGCCCAGGTCAACATCGTGGAGGAAGTGCACACCGTGTACCGCTCCCAGGGCGTGGATATCCACGACAAGCACATCGAGGTCATCGTGCACCAGATGACCCGTCGCGTGACCATCATCGACTCCGGCGACACCGACCTGCTGCCCGGCGAGCTGGTGGACAACGCCCGCTTCCGCGAGATCAACCGCAACATCGTCAAGAACGGTGGCCGTCCGGCCGTCGGTCGTCCGGCGCTTATGGGCATCACCAAGGCGTCTCTGGCCACCGACTCCTGGTTGTCCGCCGCGTCCTTCCAGGAGACCACCCGCGTGCTCACCGAAGCCGCGCTCTCCGAGAAGGTCGATGACCTCAAGGGCCTCAAGGAGAACGTCATCATCGGTAAGCTCATCCCGGCCGGTACGGGCCTCGCCCGCTACCGCAACGCCGTGGTCGAGCCCGACAAGGCCATCCGCGACACCATCTACCCGAACTTCGGTCTGGGCGGCGATGGCGATCTCGGCGACGCGACCTTCTCCGACGCCGACCTGTCCGACCTGAACTTCTCGAATCTCGAGTTCGGCGATCTGAAGCTCGGCGACGACTTCAACCCGGATGATTTCTACTCCGATCAGGGCGGTCAGCCTGACATCGAGGAGTAAGCGAGAGGGTCCTAGAAAGGATGTCCTTTCTAGGACTCAGATCTTGCGTTAATCGCAATAAGATGGCCCGGAACTATATCAGTTCCGGGCCATCCGTATATTTGCCATTGTGATTTTCCTGTTGAACAAGAGCAGGCAGCCGCTCGTTGCTTGATTACTCAGGCCTGTTTTTCGGTGAACTGGAAGAACTGATCACCAATACGCACCGTTGAAGGTGCACTGAGCTTGAGCGTTGTGCCCTTGGTGACTTGGGTCTCCTGGCCATTGGTGATGATGTAGGTGCCGTTCAACGAGCCGTAGTCCTCGATCCACAGCGCGCCATCGGTGTCGATGCTGATGGCGGCATGGTTGCGGGACGTGGTGCGGGTCGGGTCTTCGATACGCTCCGCCTTGGCACCTTGCGGCACATCCATGGAAGGCTTGCGGCCCAGCAACGTGCTCTTATCGATCACAATGGTCTGGCCGGTGACATCGTTATGCAGTAAGTACGTCTTCTTCGGTGCCTTGGACGTGAACGAGGAGGAGAGCACGGTGCCGTCCCAATCCTCGATGTCGTTTTCGGCGGCGTGCGGTGTGGTGTCTGCCGGAGCGGTGGCAGCGGGCTCATCGGCGGCGGTAGCGGCAGTGGCGGCAGGCTCTGCCGCAAAAGCGGTATTGGCCGCGGTTTCCGCAGAGCTGGGCTGCCCATAGTCGTTCTGCGGTTCGGCTGTGCCAACTGCGGAATCCGGGGTGCCTTCCACCGGATCGTCGGAATACCAACCCAGTTCAGGTGCTGGAGGGTAGGGAAGTTTGACCATGATGATGCCGTCCTTTCACTGACGAAAAGCCAGAGCGGCGTTGATTGCCGGGTCGCCGAGCTGGCCCAGCCATTCGATCAGTGCCGGATAGGTGTTGGGATTACGTGCGATGCAGGCGCGTAGTTCAGGCGCGTACTGGGCAATCTGGGCGATTTGCATCTGGTCGGTGGTGGTCAGGGCCTGTTCGGCGGTGAAGCCATAAGGATTGGTGGCCACAGGCTCCTCGAATGCCGCCTGAGCTGCGGGCTGCTGGGCCGCGTACTGGTCGGCGGCGGGCTGGGCGGCGGCAGTCTGGTCGGCGGCGGGCTGGGCGGCGGCGTACTGGTCGTTGGCAGTCTGCTGAGCCGTGGCGGGCTGGTCGGCGGCGTAAGCGTCTGCAGCCTGCTGGGCCGCCTGTTCCGGAGCCTCCTGATCCTGAACCGGGCCGCCGAATGCGTCGGCGGTGAACCCGTATTGTGCCAGGGTTTCGCGGGCACGCTCATCGCCGAATTCGGCGATCCAACGCTTCAAGCCGGGATAACAACGCGGATTCACGGCGACGTTTGCGCCGAATTCCGGATTCTCGTAGGCGATTTTTGCCAACAGAATCGGGTCCGCGTTCGGATCCTGTACGGCAGCGACCGCAGCATCATAATCAACCATGGGATTACCTCCTTATGTTCGCTCGGTTATGCCGAACGTATGGTCCGTAGTGTTTGCAGTGTTGCGTCTTCAATGGCGCCAATGTCCTCGCCCTCGTCCAGTCTAAAAGCGCTGAACGCGTGATGTTCGGGTTCGGTCAGTGGCATATCGGCCACAATCACAGTGATATTGTCGGTTCCGCCCGCATCGAGCGCGGCCGTCACCAAGGCGTCCACGGCTTCCTGTCTTGGTTGTTGTTGCGCCTAAGACCCACGTCACTGGTCATCGCGACACGGATGGAACCTGTGGTCATGACGTTTTCCCCTTCTTATGCTTGCGCTTGACTCGCGCTGTATGTGGCTTTGCTGCGTGTCTATTTGCCAATATAGACACGCTTTTCAGCGAAAGCCGTGTACGTATCCTCCTGAAACGCGGCAAAGAAGCGAGCATTGCCTTGCGCAACCGGTCGACTCCATTCCAATATGTGGTGGCTTGGCCCGATGCAATGTCTTGCCCCGAGAACGTGGCGTAGTCGGCTTCCCGACCGAGTTGAATCAGTGCCTGATCGTCCGTGCCGAGCTGACGGGCGATTGCGCCGGCCTGATCGCGACGAGTGCCCTTGGCTGTGATGCCGCTTTGCTCGGCAAGTATGTGTATGGCATTCCACCCCGCTGCCACACGGGCTTTCGGACTGCCGTGCCGTCGTGCACGTGCCAGCAATGCAGCTTTAAATATCAGGATTAGTCCGCAAACGATGAGCAGAGTCCACAGGGGGCTTCCATAGATGGCTACCGCACGAGTAACTCGCCAGAACCGCACCCAGAACAGGTTGGTCGGCGAATCATCGGCATCGGTACCGGCCAACGAACTCTGGCCTTTGGCCTGCGTCTGATCGCGCAGCGGGTCGGTCAACGGCACTGGTGGTTGCCGGACCAGTGTCTGCGGATTCGGCGGCGTCAGGTTCTGGTTTTCATCAGGCACCTTGGTCTCCTTGGGCGTCGGATAGAACGCCACCCATCCCAGGCCTTGCAATTTGATTTCCACCCAAGCGGTCACATCATTGCCGGTGAATTCGATTTTGGTGCCATTGCCTGAAGTCTTCTCCGTGCGGGCATCGGTGATTTCGCCATCCTCGTTTTTCGGCAGGAATCCCAAGACCACACGGGAGGGCAGTCCCAGCTCACGAGCCATCAGTGCCATGGCGGAGGCATATTGTTCGGAATCACCCACCATGGCCGTGCCTGCCAGCAGCTTGTTGATACGGTAATTGCCATGGCCCGCATCGGAAGGATAATCGCCTGCCAGACCGTGTGAGAACCATCCGGAGTCTTTCAATGTGTCGGCCAAGGCCGTGGCGGCGGCACCGCCCGAGGACTGCCCGCCGGCAATGGACGTGGCCAGTTTGCTGGCCGAATCGGGAACATCCTGGGCTGAAGGCTGCGTGATGCGGGCCGCGGCCGCACTGCTGATCTGCTTATCGGTGGGCTTGTGGGCTATGATGCCGGATTCGGTATAGGTGAGTCCCTTGCGCGTGCCGGCGGGAATAATGGCGGAATCGGTATCCGTGTTGTAGTAGAACGTGTCATTGCCGTTGTCGGCATCGTTGGCGAAGCTCACGCCAGCGGCCGCTCCCGCCAGCGGCAGCCAGGTGTCGGTCAGTCCCTGATCGACGGTGAAGGTCGCAGTGAATGATTTACCCTGCTCATCCGCCTTGATCGTGGTGCCCACGCGATGATAATTCGAGGAGTCCGTGGCTTCGGAAGAATCGGACAGGTTCCATACTGTGCCGTCGAATCGATCCATCACCGCAAGTTTGACCGGTGTTCCGGCCGGTAGATTATGGACGGTCAGCAACACGTCTTTTTTGTGGTCCTTGATATAGGATCGCATGCCGCTGAGCGGGCTGGTGTAATCGTAGGGGCTTAACGGCGGATCGTAGCGGTCACGCAGCACGAAACGGTCCTGCGGCACCAGCAACGTGCCCCCGAAAGCAAGGCCGGCAGCGAGCACGACGATGATCAGCGCGGATATCCAGCGCCCCCATTCCAGCAGTTCAAGACGCCAAGACAGCCAGATAATCAGCAGCAAGGCAAAGGCAATGCCGCAGATGGCACGTTGCCAGCCGCTGTCCGTACCCAGCAGAGCACATACGGCCACGGCCGCCGCAAGGGGCGGCACTCCCACCAGAGACAACCATGCGTTGGCATTAATGGCAAACACGCCGGTGAGGAACGTAAGCCACAGGCCGATGGTCCATACCGCCATCAGTACGCCGTCTTGCGTGCCCAGAGGCGGATCGACGGAAATAATGTACTTGAACGAGCCAAACGTCATTTCCCAACCTGAACTCAAGGTCTTCAAGGTGGGAATCACGTAATGGGACGTGGTGGAACTCAGCGTTACCACCGGACCGATGATGAATTGGGCAAACGCCAGAAACACGATTTGCCACCACAGTCGCAACGCCGGCAACATGCCCGCCAGAGCGATGATCGCGCCCAGCAAGGTGGCCGGTACAGCGGCAATCGTCCAAGTGGCCACGCCGCCGTACACGTCGATGAGATTGGCTTGCGCCAGCAACATCATCGCCGCTATGAGTACAAGGCTGGCGATTCGTTTGCCCCACGGCTGGCGACTGAGGCCCATGCCGCGAAGCACATTGCCTCTGGTCATCCAGATAACCGAATGTGTGGAGTCGGCCCAGGAGCCGGTGGTGGTGGAGGTTCCGGTGTACGTGCCGGAGGAAGTGCCGGTGTATGTGCCGCTCGATCCGGCGTACGCAGCGGTATTGGTAGTGGTGATACTGGACTGGTCGAAGGTCATGCGAGCACCCCCATGATCAGTGGGAGATCATCGAGTTCGCCGATGGTGGCCAATGTGAAATTGGCGAATCTTCTGATGCCTCGATTGGCGCCGGCGCTGGCCTGCAATACCACGCAGCTGGCCGATCGGGGCAAGGCCAAGGTCATGCGCTTGATTTGCTCGATGTCTTTCAGCGATCCAACAGTGAAAAAATAGAACGAAGCATCAGAACTGTGCTTCAGCGTGCCCTCGGCGAGATTCGGATTATCCTCACGATCAGGCTCTATGGCACTGGCGTTGTCGAGGAACTCCATGGCGTTGCGCGGTTGGCCATGCGCGTTGCCCGCGTGACAGACCAGCGGACGATCCTGCAGCAGGCATTTGACGCCGATGGAGGAGTGGATGGACACCGCCATCTCGAATTCCTCGCCGTTGACGTACTCATCCGGGTTCACGCTGATGGTCACCGAGGTGTCGGTGCGGCGCGTGGCCTCATATTGGCGAATCATCAACATGCCGGTTTTCGCGGAGCTCAGCCAGTGGACGTTACGCACGTCGTCGCCCGGCTCGTATTCGCGCAATCCGTAGAAGTCGAGATCATCATCCACGATCTGGCCGGATGGTTGGCCTTCCAGATCGCGGGGCACGCCGGCATTCAGGGTATCGAGACGCACGGTACGAGGATGGATGAATACGGTGATGCGGTCGGCCAACTCCTTTTCGTGACGCACCAGGCCGAACGGGTCTCCCTTGCGGATGCGCAACGGGCCGATGGGCAGTATTGCGCGCGATACGGTACGGAACTCCACATCGGTTTGCTTGGATTGCCCGGGAGCCAGCATGGGGATGTTGAATCGTTCACGCGCATCGCCGATTGGCAGATATCCGCGTGCCGTGGTCGTCGGCGTTCTGCCGGTGTTGTCGATGCCGACGATAACGGATACGGTGTCTCCCACGGTCACGCGATGATTGGATACGGCGATGGACGCGTGGAAGTGTGTGTTGCCGAGGGAAAGCGCGATTGCCGCGAGCATCATCACCATCGCCACGATGCCGAATACGAGCAGCTCATGCCAGCCCAGAGGCAGGAACGCAATAAGACATGCGATGCCTGTGCCCGTTACCGCCCAGCCCAAGGGCGAGACGTAGGATGCGAAGAACCGTCTGATGCGTCTTACCGCGCGCTTGAACATGCGTTCAACGCGCCGGCGACGGCGTAATGAGGCGGATGCAGATGCCATGGTCGGATACCTTTCCAGGCCCTATCAGGAACCGATGGTGGGGGAGGGAACGTCTTCGAGCACCTGTGCGATCAGGCTTTCCGGAGTCGCGCCATCGAAGGTGGCTTCCGGAGTCAGCGTGATACGGTGTGCGAGCACGGCCACTGCAAGGTCCTTGACGTCATCCGGCACCACGTAGGCACGGCCATCGGCCGCGGCCCAGATACGGGCGCATCGGGTCAGTGCCAAAGCGCCACGCATGGAGGAGCCGACCGTGATCTTCTCGTTGTGTCGGGTCGCCTCGACGAGCCTGACGATGTATTCACGAATCGCATCATCCACATGGATTTCGGTGGCCACCTGACGCAGCCGCATGACATCGTCACCGCTCAGCACCGGGGAAATGGTCTGCGCACGGTCGGTGATATCGACCTGCTTGAGAATATCGACGGACACATCATGGCCCGGGTAGCCAATCGACGTCTTGATAAGGAATCGGTCCATCTGCGCCTCAGGCAGCTTATAGGTACCGAGCTGCTCGATGGGGTTCTGGGTTGCGATCACGATGAACGGCTGCGGCACATCATGGGTGACGCCGTCAACGGTGACTTTCTGCTCTTCCATAACCTCCAGAAGTGCGGACTGCGTCTTCGGCGATGCACGGTTGATCTCATCGGCCAGCACGATGGAGGCGAAAATCGGGCCCTCGCGGAACTCGAATTCTCCGCGCTTCTGATCGTAGAAAGTCACACCCACCACATCCGAAGGCAGCAGATCGGGCGTGAACTGAATACGCTTGAAACCGGTGGAAATGGAGTTGGCCAAGCCTCGGGCCAACTGGGTCTTACCGGTGCCGGGGTTGTCTTCAAGCAGAATATGGCCACCGACCATCAGTGCGGTGACGCATTGCTTGATGGGGATGGTCTTGCCGATAACCACCTTGGAGACATTCTCGACCAGCGCATTGAAGGACTGCTGGAAATCCCGGACCTGAGCCGTGGGCTGGGACAGTAGTCCGGAATTGATGCTGGCGGGCAGTGCCGATGCGGCTGCTTGCGCGGCTTTGCTCAACTGACGCTGCGGTTGGGATTGAAGCGTGCTGTCATCGCCCGCAGGGATGGGGGCGGCATCAGTAGTAGGAGACGGCTTTTCTGACGACGCTTGTGACGGCCACTGCGGCAGGTTAGGCGGCGCAACGGGCTGCGGCACCGACGCGGTGCTTGGGGTCGTGCCGGTGTGTGGTGCGGATGCCAGGTGCGTGGCGTCGGACAAGTGCGTGGCGTCGGATAGCTGCGTGCTGTCGGACAGACGGGTCGTGTCAGACAACTGCGTCGCGTCGTCGATGTTCTCGCTCATGGATGTTCTCCTATTGCTTGTGAATGGTGGTTGACGATATTGGGGTATTGCCGAAACCAAGAATCCAGGGGTTCTTGGCCAAAGTGATGACATCGGTACCGGATTTGAGCGATTCGGTCCCCTCCGAGGAGCCAGAGGGGCGTGTGCCCGCGACGCTGTCTCCGTCCGCAGTGTTGTCGAGACCGGAGTATCCCGGCCCGCCGGTGACTTTGACGCTCCACGCGTAGTTGCCATCGGCGGCCACGGCCAAGTCGGTGACGTCCAATGGCTGGCCGGAGTTCCACGTGAACGGTTGACCATTGATGATGATTTGTACAGTGGCCGGCTTGCCATAGACATCAACCGAACCGCCGGTGACGTTAATGACGTGAGCGTTGTCTGACCAGCGCAGCCCCTGCGGTTTGTTGATTACAGCCTTCTTCTCATAGGTGTAGGGAGCGCCATTGCGCGGGCCTCCGGTGGCGGCATCGCTGGTAGCGCCGTTGAACACCTGTTGCACCGATGCGGTGTTGCATCTGGCCCAAGGACTCATTCGGAAGTCGAGTGAGTTCCGGTTAGTAGCTGTACCGGAATCGATGCCATCGGCAGTCACGCTGTAGGACTGCGCATGCCCATGCTTGGTCCAATGCACGGTGCATGTACTGCCGGATCCGGTGGTGTAGACGTCAGTGGGCGGCTGGACCTTGTACTGCGGGACAAAGCTGCTCTCGCCCGTGCCGGCGGAAGCATCGCGCTGCGGCACCACGGTGGCCGTTACGGTGATTGTTGTGGTGTTGAGCAACGACTCATCGATGGAGAACGACTGGGAGCTCGGTGACTCGCAAGAGGCTTCGCCGCCAGCGTCGCCACCAAAGGATATCTTCCGGCAGCCGGCATTGCGGTTGTTGCCGAGAGTGACTTTCGCCGTTACTGTGGTGTCGTTGTTCGACAACGCAATGTTCGGCGCATCCGGGTCTCCCCAGATCTTCTCTGACGGCGATGCGGCGGACTCGGCACTCCAATTGATTTTGTTATGGGCTTTGACGGTCGCCGTGATGGCGGTGCCATCGGAAATGTCGTTGTTGTTGAACGTAAACGACAGCTCGGTGGCCGTATTGCCGGTTTCTTTGGTCTGCGGAGCACCTGCACCGGTGACGGTCACCGAATAGTTGTCGACGGCGCTGAAATCACCGCTCGGTGCCTTCCATGTCACCTTGGCGGTTTTATTGCCACCCGTGACCGTAACATCGGTGGGAGCGGACGGCACCTTGTCCGGTGTGGCTTCGACGGCGGTGGACGGCTTGGACCAGCCGACGTCATTTCGCGCGGCGACGGTGAAGGAATAGGTTTTGCCGTTCTTCAGACCAGTGACCTGGCATGAGGTGACGGCACCGCAATCCTTCTCTCCGGTGGCGGCACCGGTCCAACTGACCTTGTAGTTGGTGATCGGGCTGCCATTGGCGGCACCGGGCGTCCATGTGAGGCTGACCGCGCTGTCCTGCGGTTCCCCGGCTACGGGGGAGAGCAGTGGCGGCTCGGGCTTGTCGATCACGGACACGGTAATCGATGCGGTGACTTCACGATCCTTGGACTTGGTGCCGTCTTGCACGGTGACGAGCACGGTATTCGTGGAAGCACCCACATCGGATGCGACGGCGATGGTGACGTTTCCGGAGGCATCGCATCCGGCGATGGTGAGTTTGGCGGCGTCATCCGCCTTGCAGCTGATGACGGTCAGCGAGGAATCGGGGAACGGATTGTACGCGCCGGTAAGCGCGTTCACGACATCGCTGGCACCGGCCATGATCTTCAACGTCTTGTCGCCGACGTGTGCCAGCGGACGGGTCGAAGACACTACGCGCACGGTCACACCGGCATTCACGGTGCCCGCGCCGTATGCGATTTGCACGGGAATGGACGCGGTGGTGCCAGGAGCGGCATCCTTGGTGGCGGAAACCTGCAAGCTACCGGAACGGGACAGGTTTGCGGTGATTTGCCTGGACGATGAGCTTCCGCCGGAATACGTGTATTGCTTTTCGTCGTCATACACGCCGGACGGTGCATGGGTGAGCGCCGCCAGATCAACGGTCTTGGGGTCCGCGCCCGCCTCGACATCAATAGTGGAGGACGAGAACGTGGGCGGCGGCACATCGCGGCCTATCACCGTGATCTGGAGAGTGATCACCGCGGAATTGATGATCTTGGTCTTATCCGATCCCTGCTTGCCATCCACAGCGGTAAAGGTAATGGAGGCGGGGCCTGCGTAGTCTTTTGCAGCAGTGAACTTCAGGGTCTTGTCGTTCACGTAGAAATCGGAGTTGGAAGCCTTGGTGGCGCTGATGGAATCAGCGCTTTCGATATACGGTTCCTTGCCGGCGCCGACGCGAACATAGTCATTGATGTTGATTTCAATGGTTTCGCGCGAATTGACCTTCAATTCCGGTGCCTTGGGGCGCAACGTGGGCGGAAAGACACCATAGGCCGGTACCTGGATGAACGCGGTGGAGGTGATGTTGTATTTCGTATTGGTCACCGTGTAAGGCACGGCTCGCGCCTGTGACGTCAGGTCGACGGTGATGGTGGTCGAATGCTCGCCGCCCTTGACGTGAGCGTGAGCGCTGGCGGAGGGATGCACGCCGACCTTGAGCTCATTGGCTGTGCCGGAAGGATTGGCGATCCACTGGGAAACATCCACATCCACGGACTTCTTATCGATGGTGGCGGCGGACGGCACACGATAGTCGTAGGCGGTAGGCGGCTCGATGGCGGCATTCGGATCCACGTTTACCGTGAGGGTGGCCGTATCGGACAAGCCGGCCTTGTCTTTGACCGTGTAGGCGATATAGGCGGTGGTGGCGCTGCCGGGCGTGGTGAAGGAGATCATATTGTCTTTCACGCTCACCCCGTCGAGACCTTGGACCTCGACATGCTTGTCGACGGTCAGATTGGTGTTGTCGCCGGAGATGTCGTTCTGCGCGACCGGCACGGTTGCGGCTGTATTGGGCCTCAACGTGATTTCGTCATCCCTGGCGTATACGCCGGAGTCGGACGATCCTTGGAATACGCCCACGCGGATCTGCGCCTGTGCGCGCTGACCGGTCCAATCCTCCACGGCATAGGAGAAGGTGTCGGTGCCGGACGAATCCGGATACGCTTCATAGACCAAGTAGTCGGAACCGACTTCGGATATGCGGCCCAGCGTGGGTGCCTTGTTGCCCAGACCCAACAGCTGATCGTCGTCGCCATCCGTGTCTATGCCGGTCAGCATGATGGGGATGCGGACCTTCTGCCCGGCGGCAACCTGCGCTTCGGCGTCATGCGGGGTTGGCATGGCCTTGCTCGCTGCGTCGCTCTTATGCACGGTAATGGTGATATTGGCGGAAGCCACATTGCCCAGATTGTCTTCAACCGTATAGGTGATGGGGAAGTTGCCGGTCTCGCTGGATGCTTGGTAGCGGACCGTGTCTCCAGAGACGAAAGCCAGGCCCTTGAACGTCTCCTTGTCGTATTGCAGGTTGTTCTTGAGTTTGACCGTGGTGCCATCCGAGTAGGACACATGGTCAAGCACATCCACGGACACGATGCCGCCGGTACGCACCTGGGCATTGATATTGCTGGCCTTGGGCACTGAATTCGAGGTGGTCAGAGCCGGTGGCTGCAGCACGATGGTGCCCTTGGCGGTTCCGGAGGCGTTGGCCACGGTGTAGGTAAGGGCGACGGGTTTCGTGGGCACCTGACGCGCGGTGATATACACGCGCTTATGGCTGACGAGACCAACCTTGATGCCGGAGTCGGCCGGTGCGCTCACCGTGGTGACGGATAGCACGCCGCCCATCGGATCGACGTCATTGGTGAGCGGCTCCACAATGGCGGTATTATCCGCGCCAAGCAGGGCGACATCGTTGGCGGCAACCGGTTTGGCGGCCTCGCCGGTGGCGGGCTGCACCTCGACGCGAGCCAATCCGGTGGCCGGAATCGAGCCTTGAGTAATGGTGTAGGGCACATAATAGGTGCCGGGATTGGTGGCCTTGAACGTCAACGACATATCCGCCGCATTGGTGGTCGTCGAAGCGCCGTTGGGCGTATCCACCTGAGTCAGTTGTGCCGGCTGCAAGGAAGTGCCATGCACGTAAGAGGACAGCTTGACGACGGTATCCGTGTTGGGAACGGTGGTTTTCGCTACCGGGTCGATGACCGCGGCCAAGGTGTTCGCGGGCTTGACCGAGAAATACACCATGCCGGTGCCGGTCGCCGTGCCGTCGGAGACGGTGACCTCGACGCCCACACGTCCCGACGCCAGCGCACCGGTGTTGAACGTAAGCTGGCCGTCGGCTCGGGTGGACACCTGCACCTGGTCGGTGTTCTGGGCCACAGCGGAGACCAGAGTGAGCGGGTCTCCATCCGGATCGTTGAAGCTGCTCAGCGCATTGGCGGTATAACTGGCTCCCTGCTCCACATCGATCTCGGGAGGAGTGTCGAACTGTACGGGAGCGTGGTTGCCGCCATCATTCAGGGTTACGGTCACCGTGGCGGAAGAGGTCTGGCCGCGGCCATCGGAAATATCGTAAGTAAAGGTAACGGTGCCTGCGGATGCGGCGGAGGCATCGAGTTGCAGATACCGCCCATCGTAAATCGGCGAAATGGTGACGTCTTTGTCGTTTGGCGCGCCAACCTTGGTGATTTTCAGTACGGAACAATCGGTCTGCTCGTCATTGCGCAGCACGTCGAGAATCTGTTCCGAACCGGCTCGCGCGCCGATTTCATCATCCTCGGCTTTGATTTGGCCGGATTGCGCGGAACAGGTCTTGGAGAAGTCGTGGTGGTTGTTGGCTGAGTCGTTGTTCTGCTGTTCTTTCCCGGTCTGCTCGGTCTGTATTTTGTTCCACTGTATTTTGATGACTGTGGTGGAATCCTCAGGGTTCCACACATTGCCGTTAACCGTGTCGTTGAGCACCACAAGGCGATGGTTGGTGCGGAACACCAATTCGGAAGTGGCATTGACGGATTCGAGGGTTTGCGGCTTGACGCTGGTATCCGTGGGGGAGCAGGCGCGAATGTAGTTGCTGGCCTTCTGGCTCCAAGCCGAGTACACGCAGCCCTTGGACGATACCGGTCGTGCCGGATTCGCCTTGCCCCCGTTGGCTATGAAATTCGCCTTGGCATTGGATTTCAACGGGATAAGCGCAAGGCCTCTCGGTGATGCCGCGGCCACCCAATCGGACTGTACGTCATCGGTGGGAGGCTCCTGAAGGGTGAGGGTGCCGGTCGTGTCGACATCGACGCGGCCGCCCTTGAATATGACGGTTTTGCCGGTTGCGATTACCGGCGTGCTCCCGATGACGGTAAAGCTTTCAACGGTCTTCTGCTTGCCGTCGGTCAGCGATTCGAGGGTTCTGGCCTTGGCGCTGCTGGGATTGTCAAGACGCAGCACCATACCGTCGGATGGACGGTATCCGTAGATCTTGCCATCGTGGGTTACTACGATGCGCCCGCCCTCGCCCAGCTTCATTTTCGGATCGGAAGTGGTGGGAGTCACGGAATCAAGGTTTTCCGACAAGCCAGTCCACACATTGCCGGTCTTCTCGTTGATCAGGGCTACGGTATCCCCGCCGACCACAGTGGTGGTGTTGGCTTTGATGTCGGTCTTGACACCGGTGCTGACCGTGGATGCCTTGATGGTGGAGGCTTTGGTCGTTTCGGTCAGGATGGTGTCGCCATTATGCTGTGCGATGTCGAATCGTGGGGCGGAGGAGGAGACGCCGGCGTCGGCCTCCTTGTTCTTTACGTTGAATCGTGCGGCCTTCTGGTTCTTCAGCGAAGTGACCCATACGGTGCCATCGTCCAGTTGCACATGGCGGCGTGTGACGGTGCTCATGATCACCGCGCCGGTAACAAGTCCCAGAAGCAGCAGGAGCGTGATTGCGGGAACCGTCCACGTATGCCCTCCGGAGGGCATAAGGCGGCGCAAAGCCGCGCTGATGCGTCGGCGACGACCGTATGACTGGGATGATGTGGCCATCTGAACTCCCTGAACCCTGGTTTCTCTGGTTGCTGGTGTAATGACAACGCTTTACGGTTCCAATACCTGCCGTTCCTGTTGCCCATTTGGTGAATTCGCCACTGCCGGGCGCTGCCTGATGCGATACGCAATGCCAAGGTGGCATGCCCGGCAGTGGCGAGCGGATCACTCTTGCGGCTTGGCCGCACAGGCGATGGCGGGGCTGACTGACATCTGGCGGTTCTTGCGCACAATGGACACCTGAATGCAGGTCTGCGAGCCTTCCTGCGCGTTGACGGTCACCGTGGGATCTGACGTTGTGACGGTTTGCGCGCTCTGGTCGGTATTGCTGCCCTGCACTATGGCCCACGCATAGGTATCACCGCTTTGCGGGTCTGGATTCGTCCAGGTAAACGTCACGGATGACCCATCCGCCGCATAGGTGCCGTTCAGATTCTCCGGGGAAGGAATCTGGGCGTTCGCGGTATCGGTGATCACGTCATCCTGATTATTGCGGTTGTTGTCATCGTCCTTGGTGCCGGGCGTCGCCACCTGTTTGGTATCTGATCCGGTGGCGCTGTCCATGCGGGGAGCGACCACGAAGGCGAATATCAGTGCCGCCGCGGTGATCGTCGCAAGTATACCGACGGTAATGCCCACCGGTTTGACCCATCGCCGTGACGAATGGGTGATCTGATCTCGCTGGTCCGTGGCCCGGCGCCGACGCTCGATGTCTTTGGGGTAGGCCGGCATCCCGTCCACGGTAACGGGAGTGGCATGCCCGAAATATGCGAATTGCGCACGCTGCATGGCACGTGCGAACTCCAACGCGGAGTAGTACCGCTGGTCGGGGTCCTTGTTCAGGGCCCGGCGCAGCACTGCTTCCACATCGGCCGGCACATCGGGGCGGTTGAGGCGAGGCAATGGCTGGTTGACGATCAGCGAAATCAGTTCCGATTGCGAACGCGGATGATATTCGTGCTGGAATGGCGAGCAGCCGACGAACATGGCGTACAGGGTGGCCGCCAGTGAATAGATGTCGGCGGCTTCCGAACCATTGGTCAGATGCTGAAGCACTTCAGGCGGTGCCCACGGCGGCGAGAATCCGGTTTCGGTACGGTCATACACATCGGTGGAGATACCGAAATCACCCAGAACAGGCAAGCCCTTCGAGGTGATGAGAATGTTGCTGGGCTTGATGTCGTGATGGATGATATTGCTGCGATGCGCGGTGAACAGCGCGCTTGACAGCTTGATGCCGAGGTCGAGTACCTGCTCGCAGGTCATGGACCGGGCCTTCATGATGCTGTTGTAGGTGCCGCCCGGCGCATATTCGATGACGATGTAGCCATGGCCATCGGAGGTGACGCCGGCACCATATACCGGCAGAATGTACGGGTGGGATGACAGCTTGGCCATGAAGTTGGCCTCGCGGTTGAACAGGGCAGCGGCCCGTGGGTCAAGGGTTTTGGCGCTGACCTTTACCGCCACCGGGCGTGCGGGCATACGCTGGTTATATAGGTACACCGTGGCGGTGGCACCGCTTCCCAACATCTGGACGAAATCATATCCAGGCAGTTTCGGCGGCCTCATCGGAATATTGGCCATCTGTTCCCTCCCTCCTTGGAAAATGCACTCTCCCTGCATTCGTTCTACAGGATACCGTCAAGGGTACGATTCTTCGTTGGGTTCGGTAAAATTTTTCCCTCTGTGACGGTCGGGTTTAGGCTGGAGCCATGATGACGAGACTTGAACCTGGAACAGTGCTGGACGGCATCGACCGTGATGGAGCGGCGAGGCTGATTGTCGGCACGCCTGGAAGCGGCAAAACTGAATTCGCCTTATCGGTGTTGATGGCGGGGCTGCGCCGCTACGGTGGCGCGCAGGTGGTGATGGCCGTATCCGGCCGTGTGGCCGCCGACGCATTGGGCAATCGGGTGATTCGTGAGCTCGGGTTTTCCGTGCAGGCCAGGCCGGTCACCACGCTGGGTGCCGTGTCATTCCGGGCCATATCAGCTTCGCGCGAGGGAACTGGATTGCCGTCGCCTCGATTGTTGAACGGTGCGGAACAGGATGCTTTGCTGCGTCAAGTCATGGCCGTGCATCTGCGCCATGCCGCAGCGGGAGATGATTGCGGCACCTGTGATCTGCTACGCATCTACTTTGCCCAGGATGACTGGGCGAGACTCATACGCGATGCCGGTGCCGGCGAGATGCCCGGCTCGGCCGCTTCCGCACAATCAAGCCTCTTGAAACAAGGGTCGGATTCACCGTCTCCGACGTCGGCAGGCGGCTCGACCAGCGCGGATAGGTTCACTCGAGGTATTTCAGATGCGTTTATCAGCCAGTTGCGCGATATGCTGGCCCGATTGGATGAGCTCGGTGTAGGCGTTCACGAAGAGCCACGTCTTTTGGACGCCGTGACGGAGGACGCGCGATTGTCGGTGCAATGGCGTTTGGCTTTCGCGTTGCGCCGTGAATATATTGCAGCCCAAAGCGCGGCATATCCGGGGCAATACCGTTTGGATGCCTCGTATTTGCTGGTGGCAGGCGCTCGTGTGGTGCATGAGGCATTCGCCGCCGATCGCGCGGATGATTCCGGCCGGCCTATGCGTATGGAGGCGTTGGGCTTGCCCCGGCTGCTGGTTGTGGATGATGTTCAAGACACCACGCTGGCCGGCATGCGCTTCTTGGAGGAGTTGGGGAATGCCGGCGTCAAGTTGGTGCTGGTCGGCAACTCGGATGAATCGGTGCAGACCTTCCGTGGATCGTATCCGGAATATCTGATGCGCCGTGCCGTGGAAGGGCGGCTGAAAGCCAAGGAAGAACAGCTGGTTGGCGGCAGTACCGGCGCTGATCAGTCGCACATGACGATGGCTGATGTGATCGCGTCTCGTATTTCGCTGTCGATTCCCTCGCCGGAAGACGAGCCGCTGCCTCCGGCCGAGCGTCCCGGCAAGCTGACCGCCATACTGGGCGGAGTCGATGCAGCGAATTATCAGTCGGACGGCACAGTGACCGCCGGCCTGTACCGATCCTCACGTGAGGAGCTGGATGATGTGGTCTGGCGCATCAAGCGGGCGCATCTTGACCGGCATATTCGGTGGAACGACATGGCGGTCATCGCCCACGACAATGCCGCCGTGCGGCTGTTCGGCGAACGACTGCGCCGAGATGGTGTGCCGGTGCGGTATTCGTCGGTTACCCGTCCTTTGAAGGACGAGACTTTCGTGCAGGGGTTGTTCGCGCTTGTGGAGCTTGCCCGATTGCGTGCCGAGGGAATGGCGGAATGTCAGATGACGTTGGCTTCCTGCGCGGCATATGTAAGGACTAGAGTGGCCACGTTGATGGACGGCCCGTTGGTGAGTGCCGGGGCCAGACCCGGTCAGGGGCGTCCCGCAAGGCTTGCGCCGATCGAATCGGCCATGGGGTCGTTGGAGTCGCTGGCGCATCTCGCCACGGATGATGCCATGCTGACCTCTCTGACGACGGCATGGGAAACATTGCGTGAAACATACCGTGAAACACGGCATGAAACAGGTCGTGACACATCCTCGTCAGTGGTTTCGACGTCAGCGGTTTCGTCGTCAGTGACTTCGTCGCCAGTGTCTGTCGAAATACTCGGTGAGCCCTCCGACGATGACTTGGCCTTTGGCGTTGACGCGCTATACGTGATGCTTGCCGTTGATGATGCCGCCGCGCCGGCGCAGGCTGCGCTCGCATCCATCCACGCGGTGCTCGGCAACGACTCTCAGGCCCGCGCTTTTGCGAACCTGTGGCATCTGGTGGGCAGCGTTGCTTCCGGCTTGGAGCGGCTGCCGGCAAGCCAGCGCGTACAGCCGCGCTATGCGCTGTCTGTTGCGTGGAACGCCACCGGTCTGGCGCCGGTCTGGCAGCGTGCGGCATTATTCAACACGGCAGAAGGGCGTACGGCCAATGACCGGCTGGACGCGGCAATGCGCCTGTTCCAGTTCGCCGATGATTCCACCGCCAGCCGAGACGTCACGTCATTCATGGCACAGGTTCGGGGCATGGAAGTGCAGGCCGATTCCTTGGCCCAAATAGGGCCGGTGGAAGACGCGGTGACATTGACCACGCCGGCAGGCGCGGCCGGACGCCACTGGGAATATGCGTGGATACCGGTGGTCCAGCAAGACGTGTGGCCGAACCTCGCCGGGCGCAACACCATGTTCGGTGGTGAAGACCTTGCCGAGCTCGTGCTGAGGGGAGCGCTTGAAGAAAGCGACAAAACCGGTCATGATCCGCGGTTCGCGGCTGTGCTGTCGGGCGAGAAGAAGAGCTTCCTGGTCGCGCTGACCCGTGCACGGCGAATCATGATCAGCGCGGTATGGAACGACAGCATGAGCCCATCGGACTTTCTTTTCGGGTATCTGCCGGAATACTATCCGCGCAACCGGCAACAGGCGCCTTTCACCACAGTGGGGGCACATGCGGGATTCGCCGAATATGATCTGGCCGGATTGGACGCCGACCCACGTGGGTTGGTCAGCGCCGCCCGCGCGGTTCTGGCCACTGCTCAACCGCAGCAGGCTGCCGCAAAGGACGCCGCGGTTGCGTTGACACTCCTGTTAGAGCATGGTGTGCGCGCCGCAAATCCACAGAGCTGGGCGTTCGTGGAATCGCCGGCCCAATCGGATGGCACATCATCTGGCGGTGCGTCATCTGGCGGTGCCTCATCTGGCGGTGCCTCATCTGGCGGTGCCTCATCCGACAGCGCGTCATCTGGCGGTGTACAGTCTGACGGTATCCAAACAGGGAAGGGCAAGACGGATGCGCAGGCCGCACCCATGGTCACCCTGTCTCCATCGGCGGTCGACAGCCTATGGGCGTGCCCGGTGTGCTGGATGCTGGAGAACCGGTTCGCCGGTCCTCGCCCCAGCTCCGTGGCCACCAGTTTCGGAACCCTCATCCATGCGGTTGCGCAGCAAGGCAGCGAGGAAGGGCTGGACCATCTTTCCCACAATGCTCAGGTGTTGGCCACACTGGGCTTGGACTCCACGGCCGGCACGGAACGCCGCATCGAGGCTGTCACGGCACGGCTTAATGCCATCTATCAGAGCAAACGTCCTGATCCGAATGCCATAGCCGACACCCGGAACCGCTATGAGGCCACCCGTAAGGACGAGTCCGCGGCGGATGCCCTGCGCAACATCGCCGATTACTTTGTGCGCAGCGACGCCGATCCGGAAACGTATCTTGGCAAGAACTCCGGCAACTTCAGCATTGGCGCATTGGCCGGTGCCGAATGCGAACGGGAGTTTGCCGCACGATTCGATGTGTGTGACATACTCGATGCATACAATGCCGTGCCCGGCATGCACCCGATTGATCGGAACACGCTGGTCCGTCTGATGGGAGCACTGGTCGGAGGATGGCCGGAAGGCATGGACGAGCATCTGACCGTGAGACTGTCCGGGCGCATCGACCGTATGGAAACCCGCGTACTCGCAGACGGCGGCGAATGCATTCGCCTCATTGACTACAAAACAGGCAGAACGCCCACGGTCAAACAGATTTTCAATGATTTGCAGCTCGTATGCTATCAGCTTGGCCTCGTATTCCCCGAAGACGGGCCGCGCGGTGCCAAGGCACTTGCCGCAATGCCGCATATCAGCCAAAGCGCGCTGTTCCATGTCGGGCAGAATACGGCACCAGCCAGAAGCTATGCTCCGGAAGGTGCCTTCCAGCCGCCGCTGTTCACTGATGGTTCGTTGAATGCCGAACCGTTCACGCCACGATACTGGTATAAAGACCCCAACCGTTTCTTCGACATACCCGCCATAGATCCGGCTACTCCTCCCGAAGGTGTGAGTGCCGAAGCGTGGGCGCAATTTGCCGCGCTCGCCGGTACGCAGACGTTATGGTCGCTGACCATGATCGCCCGCGTATTCTATGCCGCGGCGGCCAGCAGATCAGCCATCATCGAGGCCCATCCGCAAGACACCCATATCGGATTCTGCCGTATGAAGAACGTCTGCCCTGCCTGTGCAGGCCAGATCGACACGATTTTCGAAACGAGGCAAGCATGAGCACGTTCACTCCCAGTGCGGAACAGGCCGCCATCATCGATGCGCCAGTCAATGCTGACGTACTGGTGGTTGCCGGTGCCGGTTCCGGCAAAACCTTTACGATGACCCAACGCATCATTGCGCTTATCAATCGAGGTGTGGCACCTGAACGCATCCTTGGCCTGACCTTCACACGCAAGGCCGCAGGCGAACTGCTGGAACGCGTCTCCGCCGCAGTGGCCGGTGATATGGCGGGCTCTACGACCGCCACGGTGTCTGATCGGGCATTCCTCAAGCCGGCCATTTTCACGTATGACGCCTTCTTCCAGACCATCGTGCGCCAATATGGACTGCTTGTCGGATTCGATCAGAACACGCAACCATTGAGCGCAGCCGGAGCGCTTCAACTGGCCACCGAAGTCATCGACAGTCACATGGATCTGGCGTTCAGTGAGGATTTTGGCGCCTTCTCCAGTTTGGCGAACCGTGTTCTGGCGTTGTCGGATGCCATTGGCAGTGCCATGATCGGTGCCGGCTGCACCAGCTTCGATGATGCGATCAATCAAGTACGGCAATGGGATTCGGCATTCATCAATCGATTGCAGCAAGCCGTCGCAGACGAACCCATGCCCGAGGACGAGCCGAAAATCCCCAAGATCAAACGACTGAAGAAAGATACCGACGCCAGCTGGCAAGCCAAGCTCGATGACCGTGCCGAACATTTGCACGCCCGCTGCGCCTATCATTGCGGTGCGCTGCTGGAGACCACACGCAAACGCGATATTCTGCTCCAGCTGGTGGAGGCCTATGCCCAAGCCAAGCGGGAACGCAATATGGCCGAATTCTCCGACTTCACCATTGCCGCGTATCAGCTTATCGAGCGCTTCCCCTCCATCGGAGAGCGCACGCGCCGCAGGTACAGCCATGTGCTGCTCGACGAATATCAGGACACCTCCACCACGCAGGCCGCTCTGCTGGCAGCACTGTTCCATGTGGATGCGTCACGGAGGTCCGCCGTCAACGCGGTGGGTGATCCGTTCCAGTCGATTTACGCATGGCGTGGTGCCAGCCCTGGTGCATTCCGTATGTTCCAGCAAGATTTCCACCTGCCTGCCGGATACAAGCCATTCCCGTTGTCCGTCACCAGGCGCAACAGCCGTATAGTGCTCGAAGCCGCCAATAATCTCACGCTGCCGTTGCGCTCCAATCCGTCGCGTCCCTCCAGCTCATTGATGCGTGAGGTCGATGTCTCATCGCTCGACCCCATGCCTGATGCCCCCGAAGGAACATTGGGAGTACTGGGCTTCGCCACGGCCGGGCAGGAGATCGACGCCGTAGTGCGTTTCTGCAAGACGGCCATCACACGGCACCGTTCCGCAGCCGAACAACAGGAACAGATGCCGGGCGAACAGAAAGCGCCGGTCGCCGTGCTGTTTCGGTCCAAATCACATATGCCCGAATATCAGGCGGCATTGGAACAAGCCGGATTGACCACATTCGTGGTCGGCTATTCCGCGCTGCTGGAACGTCCGGAAATCCGCGATCTGATGGCGTTGCTGCACGTGGCCGCCGACCACACCGATACGGGATCGCTGATGCGCTTGCTGGCCACGCCACGATTCACCATGTCCGCAGCGGATTTGACCATGTTGGCCCGTTTTGCTGAAGAACAGAACACGGAACAACGCTTCCAAGCATTGGTGCAGGCCGGCCTTGCCCAACCGGATACACCAGCGAATGAATGGGCGGCTGTGGTGCGTGAGTACCGCGATCAGGTGGCCAATGCGGTATTCCTGCCAGACGTATTGCTACGCGGCGACCTGGTAAAACTGCTTGAACGGTTGAGCGCACACGGGCGCAACGCCATAACCCGGGCCGCGGTGATGCTCCGTCAGGTGCATGATGCCGTCGGGCGGCCACTGGGCGACGTGATTCGCGCCGGCATAGAAGCGTTGGATCTTGACATCGACACCGTATTGGCCGGTGTGCTGCATAATCCGCAGCACCGCACCAATCCCGCTTTGGCGCATATGCCTATGGATGCGATTGTGGATTTGGTGGATACGTACACGCAAGAGATTGCCGCTGAGCAAACTCCCTCGTTGCATGGGTTCATCACATGGGTGGATCATCTGGCTTCGGTGGAGGATGAAGCCGCCAGTCTCCCCGACGCTCCGGTGGATGTGGAACTGATGACCGTACACCAGTCCAAAGGGTTGGAATGGGATGCCGTTGCGGTAGTGGGGCTTACCGCCGGCGGATTCCCCAGCAATCAGGGCGACCATCTCAAGATCGTGCTGGACGAACACCATACGGGAGGCACCGAGCAAGGTCGCTGGACCGCACCCGAATATCATGAGACCGCCGACTCCTGGCTCACCAACCCCACCGCCGTGCCCGTGCCTATGCGCGCCGATGCCGGCATTTTGCCGCGATTCCCCCATGATGCCGATGTGGAAGCCGACCCCATCGCATCGTTGGCGGCTTTGGATGATGTGGAGCTTATCGATGATGAAGTGTTCGGCTCCATGCGCGAATTCGGCGATGGCGTGGAAGAAGTGGATGCATCCGGCTGGTATTTGACGCAGGCGGAGGAATATGGGCGCCGGCTGCATGCCGACGAACGTCGATTGATGTATGTGGCGCTTACCCGTGCACGAGAAGATGCCCTGATGACCTATTGCGCCTATACGGGCGAATCCGGGCGGGACCCGTCAGTGGTGCCCAAAGGCTCTCGCGCCGCTCAGCCATCCAATTTCTGGCTTGAAGTGCATGACGCGCTCCAAGCCCGTGAACATGCGATATCGGCTCAGGACTGTGTGGAACGGCTGCAAGCCGCCAATGCCGGGAAGCCCATGCTGATCTCGGCGCAAGGCGAAGCGATTGCCCCTCCCGAAGGGTTCTTTATCGGAGAGCATGCCGCGGCATACGGTGACGCCGTGGTGGGGGAGTCATGGCAAACGCCGATTACGCAGACGGATGCCGCTGTCGAATTGCCGTGGCCGGCTACCTTCAGCGACGCGGTGCATGAACAGTTGTCACGTGGCATCGATGTCATCGCCGCAGATTCCTCGTCACTTGAGCAGCGCCAAGACGCCGGCCCACTGCTGCAACGGGCGCAATTGCTGGTGGACGACGCCGATTTGATGGCCGATGCCGCCAGCGGCCAGTCGCTTGATGAGGCAGTCAAAGCCAAGGCGCAACGCATTCTGGCCGCCGGACGCCAGAACGTGACAAGCCTGCAAGCCCGCGTAGGTGGCATGAGCGAACGGGAGGAGCGCCTCTACTGGCGTAGCATTATCCGTCCGATTCCACGAATATCGTCTCCGGCGGCCGAAGCCGGCACGCAGTTCCATGCGTGGGCCGAGCAATTCATCAATGCCGGTAAACCGGATGAAGCGGTACTGGCATATGAAGCCGAACCAAGTATGCCGCATACAGGTCAGGATGCGGTATTCGTTTCCCGGGAAGCCATGTTGGCCGATTTGGCCGAACGGGAGCGGCAATGTCGCAAGCCATCCACACGGCAGCCCGCTGTCCCACAGTCCACGGCTCAACAATCCGCATCCGCCGTATCCGCCGTATCCGCCACTTCCATAAGCAGCGACAATGCCACCGAGTCCAAGCTGGTGGCGTGGCAGCGCAGACTGGCCGAATCATCGTGGGCCAAGCGCATCCCGGCGTGGACGGAGCGTGCCATCGTCGTGGACGTGCCGGGCGTGGGCCTGGTCAATGGCAAACTCGATGCGGTATTCATCGGTGGACTTGACCCGTCCAGCACCACCGCATGCTTTACCGTGGTCGACTGGAAAACCGGTCGTCGGCCCACCAAGCCAGACGACATCACCCGCAAACTTGCCCAGCTCGACATGTACCGACTGCTGCTGGCAGCGGTCGAAGGTGTGGAATTGGACAGTGTCGACGCCACTCTCTA
>ERZ810809.45-NODE-45-length-37149-cov-11.6299_pt1 | contig 37149 bp, 19 predicted proteins | sample MGYA00520202_ERZ810809 | MGnify/ENA primary metagenome ERZ810809 (study PRJEB31588, sample SAMN03398763) | human gut metagenome | study: EMG produced TPA metagenomics assembly of the PRJNA231909 data set (A prospective, longitudinal analysis of the... | reverse complement strand
GAAGAAGTCCGGATGCCGCCACACACGCCCCCGCCCGTCATGCACCGGGCAGGCGTCTTCCCGGCGGCCTGTCTCGGGACAATGGAAGCGGGCGCCGGGCTCGAAGACGATCATGATGCGCAGCTCCTGACGGCCGCCGCCGGCGTCACGGAAGCCCACGGACCCCACCTTCCAAGGTGACTGCAACCGAAGCGCGGCGGTGAACAGGTGAGAGGCATCCATGCCTCCAACCCACCCGACCGGCATCACCCCGCACCCAAACCACCCACCACAAACAGCGAAAGGCCAACAAATATAACACATCATATAAGTACTGAAGGGAGCGGCACACGGTTTGCGCGGTGGTGAGCAGTGAGTGGTGAGTATTGAGCAACGTACGGCGACTCACGTACGCTCACACAGTGGTGAGCAATCCGCCAAACAACACCACGAGCAGGGCGATGGTTTCAATCACGAAGTACAGAATGAAGCTCGCCCAGCTTTTGGTCAGCACGTTCAGTGGTGAGGTCTTCCGGATAATCACCAGCAGACCCACGAACATCAGGGCATATACGGCGATGCCGATCGCCGCACCCATAATGCCCAGATTCGCGGCATTCGCCAGGCCGGCCTGCTTACCGTAGACCACGTACGTGGAATACCAGAAATTGAGATTGAGCATGCTGAGTCCCGCGATGAACTGCTCGCCGGCCAACCCGATCACGAACACGATCAGCCACGGCCAGGACGGCGAGACGACCACCGCCATCGCCAATCCGACGTACGCAATCACCACGGTCACCCAACCGACCAGTGCGATGCCTTGCGGAGACACTCCCCCGAGCACGGCCACAATGGAGTCAGTATTATTTACCGCCAACGAACGGCCGAACCAGTACGGCGCAACGATGGCGCACAGTACGGCAAGAATAATCAGCGCCCAACGCAACGGATGCGAACGACGGCGCTCGATATCCGCCAGAGACAAATCGGTCTCGGGTATGGAAGCCTCGGGGTGCTTGGAAACCTCGACGGTCTCTACTTTGCCGCCTACGATTTCCGTCGCCTCGTTAGGTTCTTGCTCGTTGGATTCCTGCTCCATGCACCGCCTCGCCGATTACCTGCTCATTGTCGATTATTGCGATGCCCATCTTAGCGTGTGTGTTAGGCAAGTCTCCGATACGATCGATTACTCGCCATGGTCCTCACCATGATCCTCGCCACGATTCTCCTTATCCGAATCCGTGGGAGCAACGTCATTATTGCCCGCAGACAAGCCCCGCTCGCCCGATTCGCGTTTCGGAAGCGAGAAAGATGATGCCCTGCTCCCCCGTCGCCCGCTATGCAGCAAAGCCTCAAGCATATCGACCTGCCGCTCCAGCTCATCGATACGACGTACTTGCTGTGTGATCAACAGGTCACGCAGATCGTTGTTCTGCTCTTTGCGGGAGATGGGGAAGATGATGGCGCGGCGTTCAGGAGATACGTGGAAATCGGATTCGCTGCCGGCTTTCGCCGCAATCGCGGCACCCTCCGTCTCACGCCACTCGTTCGCAGTATCTGACGTTCCAGCGGTTCCCGATCGATAAAACTTCGAATGTGATACCCCCCCCCCGACTATTTTTCTCGTCGGGTTCCGGCGTTTCGGCACCCAGGATTTCATCCTGTGCCTCGCGCCAGCGGGCAAGGCAACGTTCGATGCGCTTGTACCCGATCAGGGCGGAATCGAGCCCGGCCTCACGGAACAAACGCACCGGTGAGGCACCTTCGTTATAACGGGTCACGCAATACCGTTTGAAGTCGTCAGTGTAGGTAATGCGTTTCGAAGTGGCTTCCGCCACCGCCGGCAACGACTTCAGGTACTTGATCTCTTCGGGGCTAAAGGCCCCTCCACCGACAGTCATTTTCATCCCCCTACATTCTCTGGAAGGTTCGTTCGCATCCCCTGAATATGGGGGCATGTCATAGTTTGGGATGATAGTACTTGTTATACGGACTTTTCTAACCCCTAGTAGGGTAGGTTTCATCCCCGATATTGAGATGAGGGAAACGATAGGGAAGCATGATGGAGGGCCATCAGTGTCCAGAACTGATGGCCCTCCATATCTCGCAAAACGCCCTATGACGGCCTATGTATGCTTGAGTGTCGAATCCTCAGGCAATGACTATGGAAAATAGACGCTATTAAGCGTCACCATCCCCATCATCATTACCAGCATCAGCATCAGCAGTACCGCCAGCAGCACTATTATCACTAACAGCGCTAGCGGCTTGGACACTAATCGCCAACGGATTATGAATCGGTTGGCGAAGCTCCTCATCCGAGGCCTGTTCCTTTTCTTTCGCGGTTCGTTCATCCTCCGCAATGAGAATAGCCAAAGCTTCGCGAAGCCTGTCACGCCGATTGTCCCGCCTGGATAGATGAATTGCTTCACCCATAAGAATGACAAACAGCACGATGAGTCCAATAAGCAGCGTCAAGTTAGCAGGCCTTATCTCCTGAGAGATATTCATATCCTTGTACGTAGAAATTACTGACGCCAATACGGCAAAACCGGACAATGCTAGCACCGCAATATCAACAATACCTATACTGGACGCGTGCCGATTATCTTGCGCGTCACACAGCAAGCGCGCCTTCTCCAACACCGATAACGTGTAAGGGCGCCGAAGCTTTTCATTGACGCTCGACCTGCAACTCTCCTGAACGTCATAGGCAGAGGCCAGCGCATCACGCAGCCAATGCAAGTCATAGCCGCTCTTGTCAAAATCCTTACCGATACGATCGAATATGGTTGGACCACACCAATAACTGTTCCATACATCTTGGCTTGAATATCTCTTCGCCGGCTGTCCCATAAACAACTCCTTTTTCTCAAAAAAGAGGCCCGTCCTGAAACAACCTTTGGAACGAGCCTCACTTGAACATCTACCGATAATCAGATGGCAGATTATTTGCTATCGCCTCACGCGTTGAGGGCGCGCTTGGTGGAACGGGACTTGGCGAACACGGTCGCGGCAACACCGGCGAGGAGCATGGCGACCACGGTGAACAGCATGGTTCCGGCGGCACCGGTGAGCGGCAGCTGGGTGATGGACTTGACGTTCAAGACCGTCTTGTTGGTCGTGTTGACCTGATGGAGCGTGTCAACGGCCAGAGTGCCCTCGCCGCCGTTCGTGCCGATGGTCACGGTGAAGGTGACCTTGAAGTTCTCGGCGTAACCGGTCGGGGCCTTGGTCTCCTGAACGGTGTAGGTGCCTTCGGCGAGGCCGCGGACAGCGACCTTGCCAAGGGTCTTCTGTGTTCCCTTGCCGTCGGCTGAGGTCAGGGTCTCGTTACCGTTGGCGTCCGGGTAGTAGACGCCGTTGGCGTCCTGGGAGAACTTGATGAAGGTCTTGCCGCCATCGGCGGAAACCTTGAACTCGGCACCGGCCAGACCCTTGGCGTCGTTGTCGACACCGATCTTGGTGAAGTCGAACTTGCCGAGCTTCTTGACGACAGGCATGCCTTCGCCGGTCTGGTCGTTATTGTTCTTCACGGTGGCCTTGTTGGTCACCTGGTCGACGGCGTCAGAGGTCACGACGCCCTTGTAGGTCACCTGGATGGTCTTGCCGGCGTAGTCCTTCACGTTCGGGAACGCGATGGTCGTCACGGTGCCGTTCTCGTCGGAGGCGGAACCTTGCTGGGTCAGCGTGTAATCGCCGCTTGTCTCGGCCAGGGTCTTGTCGGTGCCGTCGGTGCTGCCTTTCTTGACGACGACCACGAAGTTGGCATTGTCCTTGGCCACGTTGAGGCCCTTGGATGCGGCATCGGTGATGGTGTACTTGTAGGTGTCGTAGCCGGCTGCTGCGGGCGGGACAACAGCGGTGATCGTGTAGTTCACGGTGTCGCCCACGTTCACGGTGTCGCCCACGTTCACGGTGCCCGTGCCGTTAGCACTCTTGGTCGGCGGCGTCGGGGCGTTCTCGTCCTTGGCATTGAACTGGCCCAGCGCGTCGATGTTGTGCTGGCCGTCCTCGGCGTTCAGCGTGATTTTCGTGTAGGTCTTGTTACCGCTGGTGATCTGGGTGGCAACCAAAGCGGACTTGCCGGCCTTCCCTGCCTTGCTGGTCACGAGGAACCAGCCCTCGGTGGCGGTAATCACGCCGTCCACGGCGGCAGTGCCCTGCTCGCCCGCGGGGATGCGCTTCGTCAGCTCGTCGGTGAACTTACGGGCGGTGGCGGCATCGAACGTGGCCACGTACGCGGCCGGGTTCTCGGCGTATTCGGCGGGAACCGCAGCATTGCCGTTGGCCACGTCGGCCGCAGCGGCCACAGCGTCCTTCCACGCGGCGACGGTGTTCACCTCGACGGACGTGGCATTCGGGGCCTTACCCTGGACGTTATCGAACGTGGCGAACTTGTAACCCGTGTACGTGTAACCCGCCTGGGCGTTGTTCACCGTAATCGTGGCCGCGTCAGTAGCGGCCGCGTTGGCGGTGGCGGCACCGAACGCCATGCCACCCAACAGGGTCGCCGCAGCAGCGACGCCCGCGAAAAGCTTCCTCAACTTCATGAGAAACCCTCTCTTCCTTTACTTTGTACTTGTTTTCTGCAATCGCGGAGGCTCCGGTCCCTCTGTCAAGGGACTTCGCGATCCGCAAATCTTTAATGTGTTTTCTCCGGGGAGAGGAGCCTTTGTCGACTCCCCTCAGTCCGCCTTCGGCGGCCAGCTCCCCTTCCTGAGGGGAGCCAGGGACGGCCGCCTCAGGCTGTTCGGGTCAGACGAGCTGACGCTTGCACCAGACGGTGTAGCCGGCACCAGCCAACAAGGCCAACAGGCCAAGGCCACCGCCGTAGATCAGCCAGTCACGGGCCGAGCGGCCACCGGTCATCGGCAAGCTAGACACGGCCACAAAGACGTTCGTGAAGTCAGCCGACTTTGAATTATCCGTCTTATCGGAATCACCGTCGGCGTACACGTACTCGACCTTGGTCTTGTAGCCGGAGCCGTCAGTCTTCTTGCTCACCGTGACCTTGACGGTCACCGTATCGGTGTCGTACTTCCAGCCCGCGGGATTGCCCGACTGGTCCTCGGAAACTGTGAACTCGTAGACGGCCGAAGTCGTACCGGTTGGGGCCTTGAGCTGCAACGTCGAACCGTCCGGGAACTTGGCATCCGCCGGGGCGCCAATGGTCTGTAAGTCGGACTTGGACGCGGTCGCGGTCAACGAGCCGTTGCTATCCTTCGGCCAGGTCACGCCATCCTTGCACGCGGCGTTACTTTTGGCGCAGGTCAGGTTGAATGTGAAGTCCTTGGACGCGGCGGCGCCCTGCACGGTCTTGCTCACCTTGACGTTTGCATTGACATCAAGATCAACACGGTTCAACGTGTTCGTGATAGTCACGTCATATGTTTTAACGTTGTCGAACTTCGTCATGTTCGGCTCAGCCTTCCACAGATCGTCGGCGGTGATGGTCACCGTCTGGCTCTGGCTGTAGGACGCCGTGTAACCGTCTACATTGGTTTCTTCCACAAAGTAGGTGCTTGGGGCCAAGTTCCCCAAGGAACCAGTCCAGTCACCATCCTTGGCCAAGGTGAGGGTATCGACCTTCTGGCTGTCGTCGGCATGGACACCCTTGTAGATGTTGACCGTCACCTTCGAGCCATCCTTTGGCTCGGAATCGGTCGGATCCCAGTTCTTGGTCACCTGGATCTTGCCGGTCTTCACCTGCAACACAGGCTTCTGATACGGCACGTTATCCTTCGCCATGCAGTTCTGAGCCACACCATTGACCGCGATGCACTCGGAATACGCCAGATGAGCTTCCTTGTTGGAATAGAAGCCGTTCTTGCCTGCCGAATCCGTACCGGTACCAGTTTCACCCTGATGCACGGTGTTATCCGTATCCGTGTAGCCGCCCTTTTCGGACTGCTTGTTCGATGCATACGTCTCATACGCCTTATCGGAAGGCTTGACCTTGAACTGCACCGAATAAGTCACGTCCTTGGCCAGCGTGAAGCCGTCCTTGAACGTCACTGTCACCGTACGGGTAGCGACATCATAGGTCTTGGACGCCACTTCGGCATCAACATTCGACCTGTCACTCGTAACCACCGTAACGCCAGACGTAATCTCACCAGACTGCTTGTCATACTCAAACAACGGGTCGGCGTAGTCGGACAGGGTATCGACGATACTCACCTTGCCATACGACTTCGTCGTGGTCGTGGTGATGATCTGGCCGAGGTCCTTGAACACCTGAGCCAACTCACTGGAAGTGGTCTTCGGGTAAGCCTTAATCAGCTGGTCCTTGACCGTGGTGGACTTGTTGTCATTTTCACGCGCGGTCAGCGCTTCCAAAGGAGAGACCCAACCAGCAGTTTGGCTGAACGAATGATTGTGCAATTTATAATTGCTTCCGCTAACCGAGTCAGCCTCCGGATTCACGTACACCGTCGTCGACATGTCGACGCCAACATTAAGTATGTTCCAGCTAGCTTTCGCCAACTGTTTACCAGCGATCACCGAAGCGTTATATACGGAACGGGCGGAATCGTTATCGTCACATGTCTGCCAGCCAAACACACCGCAGCTGTAGACGTTAGTCTTTTCCCAACCTTTATTGCCGGGGTTGCCATCGGTAAGGAACACGACATACTTGGTCGCGCCAGGCCTTGTGCTGATATTGCTTACCTGCTCAAGACCCTTCTCCCAATGGGTAGCACCGTTAGCGGTCAGCCCGTTAACGACCTCATCGAGGTCGGCCTTCGTAGACAGCACTGACGTACCATCCAATCCAAGACCGCTCGCGAACGTAATCACATGCGCCTGCGCGTCAATCTTGTCAGGCGAGTTGAACAGCACAGACGACAAACCACCGTTATCGGTAATCGCATTCTGCATGTTCTTCAGACGCGTGGAATTGCCAACCTTGTCGTTCATGCTTCCGGAAGTATCCAGCACGAACGCCACATCGATCTTGGCCTTTTCACCGGAAGTCGTGGTACCGGAGACCGTGTTACCCTTGACATTCAGGCTCAGGGTGTAGGAATCCTTCTGACCAGTAGCCGCGGAATCCACCTCATCCTTCGAAATCGACTTCTGAATCTTCGGGGTGTCCAGCTTGACCTTCTTGGTCACGACCCACTTACCGTGCGCGGACTTCTCTGACGCGACGCTGACGGTCACATACCGGTTGCCGGTCGCAGTATCAATCTGAGGAGTTGCATCGTATTCACCGCAATCGCCATCACAGGTGAACGAGACATTGTAATCATTCCAATTAGTGTTTTCGCTGGCGGACAAAGTGAACTTCACCTGTTCGGACGTGTCCGTATCCGACAGCATGTTCACCACTTTGCTGGTAGCGGAATTGGAACCGGTTACGCCACCGGTCTGCTCGGAACCATAGGTCTGCGACTCGACCTTGCCAGCAAACGTATCAGAAGCGTTGTTCGTGGTCACAGTGGTCTCCGCATTGGAGAACAGCACACCGAAGATCGCCGCCTGAATCTCGCGCCTAACATTGACCCTCATCGTCACCGATACGGTATCCGGTGACTTGGTCTTGTACAGGTATATGCCTGGATTGGCACCAGTGCTCACACCACCACCGGTCACGGTCTTGTGGTCATCGGAGAACGTCTGATCACCGAACGCATAATTCTTGTAGTTGGCATCACCCTGTTGCGGGAACTGGGCCACTTGCTCGATCTCGTTTGAAGAAGTGAACGAGATGCTCTCATTGTTGTTCGTGCTCTCGGCATCCGCCATCATAAACGAATAATTGCCGGTGATTTCACTGCCATCATCATTTACGATCTTGATGTCCGTCAGCCCTACCGTGGACGTGGCATTGGCAGATCCGATTTGCTGACCGATTTGCTGATACAGAGCAGGCTTGGTTCCTTCAGGGAAACCGGTATAACCGTAATGGCCGAACGCCGCTTTATCCCAAGTAGGCACGGCGGCCGAACGCAACGTACGACCACCCGTATACTTGATGTTGAACTTCATCGTCAACGAGTCCGAAAGCTTCACACTCATGGGCTGAGTCTGGTTCTTGACCGCGGTGAAGTTCGCCATATCCAGCCAGCACACGTTATTCAGTCCGGAGGCAACGGTACCTGCATACACGCAGCTGCCATTCGTGGCTTCGGTTGCCTGCGCGTTCAACGTCGAAGTCGGAGCAGGAGCCGTCTGCTTGGTGAGTTCCGAGGCGGCAGCATCGGTATCGGCACTTGCGGCGTCATCAGACTTGGTCGCATCGGCCTTGGTCGAATCATCCTTGTTACCGGTATCCGTACCGGCGTCCTTACTGTCGGTGTTTGCCGGAGTTTCGGTTTGGGCGGTGGACTGCTGGGTATCGGCCGCAGACTGGTCATCGGCCATGGCGGTCGCGCTCACGCCGGCGACGCCGCCAAGCATCGCTACGGCGGCCACGACGGCCACTAGCCGTTTGCCACTCTTGCCTGCTGCGCCCCCTACCGCGGCGAACCATTCTGCGATTCTCTTCATAGCCTTGCCTGTCTCTTACGATCGCGTACGCCAAAGCCTGGCGTCACACCTACAAGGCGTTACGTTATTAAGCAAAAAGCACGAATGCGTCCACCCGGATAGAGGGAAATTCTTACCCGATATTGAAAAGAACCTTGGAATTTCTGAAAAGTGGCACCCTCGTCATCCACCCTACGATAACGGACTTTTTCGCCCCTGTGGGGCGTGCTGCTCCCACAATTCGGGAATAGAGGCAGATTTGCTGCCGCTACGTGGGGCGCGGAGTTACCGTCGGCCGTCAGCATGCCACCGTTCTGTGTGTGCAATGTCACACGGTCACACGTCGTTGCGCATATGCGAAGACGTACTACATGCAATTTCTGTGAACGCAAACATACGACTCACCAAGGCCGTGTTCTGTTGCGGGCGGTGGCGTTACGGGCAATGTTGTGGGTAGCACCTTGGCCACAAACCTATATATATATAAGATCCATAAGATACGAATCTGCGTTACGTCGTGGGTGAAGAGGACCTCATTCCTCGGCATACCGCTGTTTGCAGATTCTGTTCTACTGCGCTATATCCTGATTTTCAGTGTTTTCAGGGTATAGAGAGTTCCATAGAGCATGCTGCGCCCTGATTTCGATGATTATCGAGGTATAGAACGCGCTTCGGCCCAACAACCATATGCCCCCAAAGGCGGCAACAATTACAAGTTATCCCGCACCATCGCGACGACATCATGATTGATTTTGTTGATGACAGGGTCGGCAAGCATCTCATCAAGAGTCATCCAGCGGCAGTCCTTGGCACCAACACGGAACTCAGTGGAACGCCAGGCGTCAGGCATTACCGTTACGTTAGCGCGGTATAGCGTGTATTCGTAATAACGAACCTCTCCATCATGCTCCGTGGATGGCTTCTCAGAATCCTTCACACAAATGTGAGACAGAGTAAAGTCTTTAGCAGGAATTCCGAATTCATCGGCAAAATACGTCGTCAGCTGACGAACATCCTCATCAGTACTGCTTGCAGTTGCATGATTAGGGAAAAAGTCGCATCCCCAACCTAAATCACGATACAGAAGATATCGGTTAGCGTCTTTCACCGCAATGATCGAGCTTCTTCGTTCGGTTCTATCCATGTTGGCGATATCCTCATACAGTGTTATGGCATCATACTTATTTCTGCAAGCAGTAATCAAACTCCATAGAATATGAAGATAATGCTCAATGCAAGGAGCAATCCTTGAAACATTTGGTCGAGTCCAGATGTGAGAGCAGCAGGAATGTAAAACAATCCTTCGATGATGATGACGACCCCATTGGCAATCGGCCCGAAACCAATCTGCTCTTTGTGCTCAAAGAGCTTGGCACGCAGTTCAGCTTCGTCGATTCTCAACACCATGAGTACTAATACTACTCGGGGTAGCTCACCCTTCCGGTATTCCCAATTAGATACGCCAACATATAAATAGTGGAGCGGATGACGGGAATCGAACCCGCGTAATCAGTTTGGAAGACTGAGGCTCTACCATTGAGCTACATCCGCGTTAAACGTCGCTTTTGGCGACTTGAGTTATTATACATATTTCTTCGGGGATGGCAAACGCGTGTGGCTGCAGCAGGACCAGCCAATCTAGTTGATGGATTGTGGCTTTGCCGAGGACTCCCCTCAGCCGCCTACGGCGACAGCTCCCTTCAAAGAGGGGAGCTGGAAACCGTCGAAATCACAAATGGATGAGCTGGGACTCGTATGGTTGGAGGTCGGCGCCCATCGCATTCAGAATCACGAACCAGCAGTTTTCGGGCAGCGAGTCGAGCTTGTCGATCTGGTTCTTGAGCAGGCGCACGTCGCGGCTGGTGAGCGCGCCCCACAGGTTAACCATGATGGAGACGTTGTACAGCATGTAGCACTCGGGGGCCACCGGCGCTATTCCACAGAAATCGTCACCACCGCGGAGGCAATCGGACCATCGTGGCTCAGGGAAATATGGATATGCGGCATCGACCCCGCACCGAGAGTCGAGCGCTGCGCCGAACGCGCATTCCGCCGCTCCTGCATCACTGCATAAGGCCCGTTATCGGAAGCAGAGGAATAGCGAGCGCCGGCAGCCGAATTCGCGTAATCAGTTTGGAAGACTGACGCCGCCCCCTTACCCAGAGACACATGCGGCACACCACGGGAATCGTCCAAGATCTCGATTTCAGGCCACGGGAAATTATCAAGCGTGAACGGATAGGGGGCATCGCCAAGATAATCGCACCAGGCTTTGAGGAACGCCTCCTTGCCCGCCCATTTGGCGGCCAGATGGACGGCCTCCCCGTCATTCTTCTGGCGCGCGCGGTCGGATGCCTGCCGCACCTCACGCACGGAGAACAGCGCACGCATGCGAGACCCCGGCTCCGCCAACTGTTCGGCGAATGCGGCCACATCCACCACGTCATGCCCCAAACCACAAGTATTCATGCTTCCTATTGTGTACCGCTTCGCGCGCAATCTCTACACCTCATCAGAATTGGGGCCTGATTTCCATTTCAAGGGGGAAAAGATTCACTATGCTGGATGACCTCGCGCAATACCGCAAACATCTTGGGCTGGCTGCCTAGCCGTCCAAAAAAACATCCGCGCCCCGCCCCGGAGGTCTATCTCCGTTTCGAGGGGCGGATTTTGACCGTTCCGGAGGTCTACTTCCGTTTCAAGGGGCTGGTCATCCTCCATACCACGAGTATCCGCAGCATAACGCCAACGCCATTCCGCCGTTTTTACGCCTTGTCTACTTGGGTAACAGCCCCTTGAAACGGAAGTAGACCTCCGGCGAATGCCAAATCAGCCCCTTGAAACGCAGAAAGCCCACTCCGAGGGAGGGGCTTTCGCATGTTCTGCATATTTCTCTCACTGAGTTTGTGCCAGCGAGAAAGCTCCAGGGGGAACTCCCCTCACCCGCTTCGCGGGAGCTCCCCTCAAAGAGGGGAGCCGAGATCCGGTGCGCTACTGGCTCCCCTCAACCGAGGGGAGCCAGAGGAATCAGGCCTCGTAGTAGCCGTCGGCACCGAGGCGGGCGTCCGGGTTGAGGAGCATCGCCTTTTCGACCTCGTGGTGGTCGTAGCCACGGTGATCCTCGCGGAAGCGACGGTTGTCGATCGGCTCGTAGAGCGCGGCGCGACCCATCATGCCTTCCTCGAGGTGACGCTGGCCGGCGGCCAGGCGGGCGTTGGCACGCTCACGCCAGGCTTCCAGCGCGGCCTCGCCATCGGCCTTGGCCACGGCCGCTTCGAAGGCACCCGGATGAACCAGGGCCACGAAGCCGGAAACATGTCCGAAGCCGAGCGAGGTGGCCAGACCGGCCTTGACCGGGCGACCAGCGGTCTCGCGACCGAACTCGTCCTCGCCACCGCCGATGCGCAGGGGCTTCCTGACCCAGACCATGTGGTCGTCGCGCTGGAGCTTCGGATCCACGCAATCAAGCGCCGCGTTCGCCGGAATCACGCCGGACTTGAACAGCTGCGTCAGACCGTTGACCTGGAAGATGCAGGCACCACCCTTGGCGTGGCCGGTAAGCGTCTTCTGCGAGATCACGAACAGCGGGTTGCCGTCGGTGCGGCCGATGGCGTGGGCCAGCGTGTTGTGCAGCTCGGATTCGTTCGGGTCGTTGGCGTTGGTGGACGTGTCGTGCTTGGAGACCACGGCGATGTCGTCGGCTGAGACGCCGAGCTTAGCCAGGTCGTGCACGAGCTTGGAGTCCTTGCCACCGAGGCCGGCAGCCAGGGCACCGAGGCCCGGAGCCGGGATCGAGGTGTGGGCACCATCCGCGTAGGAGTGGATGAAGCCAACCACGGCCGCGACCGGCAGGCCGAGCTTTTCGGCGATGTCACCACGGGTCACGAGGATCGTGCCGCCGCCCTGGGATTCCAGGAAGCCGCCACGGCGACGATCGTTCGCGCGGCTGAAGAAGCGCGCGTCGATGCCCTTGCCGTACATTTCCTCCGAGTTGGCAGTGGCGTTCATGTTGCCGAAGCCGATCACGGATTCCACGCCGATGTCGTCGATCGCACCGGTGACCACGAAGTCGGCCTTGCCGAGGGCGATCTTGTCGACGCCTTCTTCAAGGGAGACGGCCGCGGTGGCGCAGGCGGAGACGGGCTGGATCATGTTGCCGTAGCCGCCGACGTAGGACTGCATCACGTGAGCCGCGACCACGTTCGGCAGGGCTTCCTGCAGGATGTCGGTCGGAATCTCGTGATTGAGGAAGCGGTCGAGGTACAGCTTGCGCATCGACATCATGCCGCCGAAGCCGGTGCCCTGGGTCGAAGCCACCAGCGAGGGGTGGATGGACTCGAGGATTTCGGCCGGGGTGAAGCCGGCGCCCAGGTAGGCGTCCACAGTGGTGACGATGTTCCACAGGGCGATCTTGTCGACGTCGCCGACCATCGAGGCGGGAATGCCCCATCGGGTCGGGTCGAAGCCCTTCGGGAACTGGCCGCCGACTGTGCGGGTCATGGTGGCGCGGCGCGGCACGCGGATCATCGAGCCGGCGTGGCGGGTCACGTTCCATTCGCCGGATTCCTCATCCGGGGCGATGGTGGTGTGCGCCTCGTCCAACTTGACGTATTCGGCGGCGACTTCGCGGGTGGGCACAGAGAAGGTGACGTCGTGGTCGAGGAAGACCTCGGCTTCTTCTTCGTCGGCGCCGTCCGTGTAGTCGTTGCCCATGCCTTCCTCGAACGGGCGGATGCCAGAGCGGGCCACGACCTCGTCGTGGTAGCGCTCGGCGATGTCCTCTTCGGGCACGAGGTTGCCGTCGGTGTCGTACCAGCCGGGTTTCGGGCTGTCGGCCCAAGTCAGCAGACCCATGTTCCACGCAAGTTCGAGCACTGCGCCGGCGCTCAGGTCGACAGTGCCGTCCGAGTGGATGCCGAGCTCGGCCTGGATGCGCGTACGACCGGAGCCCCACGGGCCCAGCTCACCGACGGAAACGATGACGATTTCGTCTTTCGGCTTGGCGGTGACGTTGGTCCAGTCGGCAAGGTCGACCGAAGCCTGCTTGGTGACGATCGGGGTGGGCAGCGCCTTGATTTGCTGCCCACGCGAGGAGTCGGACAGTCCAGTGGACTGTCCGGCGACGGAGCCATCCGTTTCCTGAGACGAGGCCGCAGCAGCTTCCTTCTCCGCATCGGCCATGGCCTCCGCGCGCAACGCCTTGATGTCGATGGGCTCGGAGCCGAGGCCACCGGTCAGGTCCACATCGAGCGGGGCCTTGAGGGCCTGCTCGCGCGATTCGGCAGTGCACAGGTCGAGCAGCTTGGCCGCAATCTGTGCGGTGGAGTAGGTGTGGATGCCGTGACGCTCAACGACGGCGACCAGCGGGTCGTTACCGCCCATCAGGCCGGTGCCACGCACCCAGCCGATCTTCGGGTGAGCGAAGGTGACGCGGCTCGACCACACCTTTTCGGCGCGGGCACGGTTGACGATGGCGTCAAAGGCGCTCTTGACTTCGCCGTAGGCACCGTCGCCGCCGAATACGCCGCGGTTCGGGGAACCGGGCAGCACCACGTGGAGCTTGTGCTGCACGTTGGTGTCGGCACCGATGTGGCTGAAGCCGGCGATGGCGCGTTCCACGCCCCACAGCATCAGTCGCGCCTGTGATTCGAACAGGTCGCCGGAGTCGGCGAGCGTGCCATGGACCGGCGGAGCGGCGAACGGGAAGAACAGGGTCGGCTCCCACGCGGGCTTCAGAATCGTGGTGGCGGCACCGGAGGTTTTCTTCTGCTCGTGGCCCACCCAGTCGACCAGCGCGTCGACGTCGCGGTAGCTGGAGAGGTTGGCCGGAACCAGCCACAGCTTGGCGTTGCCGGTAGCGTGCTCGCGGTAGGCCTGCTTGGCCCAAGCCTTGATGGACGGCTTGAAGCTGTGCGAGGTGGCCACCACGGTGGCACCGCCTGCGAGCAGGCCTTCGACCACCTGAGCGGCGATGGAGTTCGGGCTCACGCCGGTGACGATGGCGATATCATTCGCGTAACGGGAGGCGTTCTTGTTGGAAGCGACCTGTTCGAGGGCCTCGGAGCCGGCCTTCTGGAAGGCGGCCTTGAGCTCATCGTTGTTCGACTTGTCGGCGAACCACTGGGCTTCGGCGGCGATGGTCTTGCCAAGGCCGATGAAGCTGCCGTTCAAGGCGGCGGGGTCGTTGCCGTAGTAGGCGCGGGCGAGGTCTTCACGGGCGGAGGCCCACCGGTCATCGAAGAGGATGGCCTTGTTGGCGTCGAAGCGCGGAGCGACCCGCTTGGGCCAGTCGGAGCCAAGTTCGGCTTCGACCGCGGCCACGACGGCGGCGTTCTCGTCCTCGGATTCTTCCGGAGCCGGAGCGGCCACGCCGAGCTCGTTCAGCACGAAGCGGGCGGTGGCGGCGAGCACGCCGTTGGAACCGGTGACCTTCTCGGCGAAGGCGTCGAGCGCGGCGGAATCGACCACAGCGCCACCAGCGGCACCACCGGCGGACGGCAGGGCCACGGCAACACCCTTGAGCTGGGCGACGACCTCAACGGCCGCATCGATCAGCTTGTCGGCTTCCGGCTTGTTCTGCACGGCGGCGGTGGGCAGCTTGGCCAGGTCGCCGCCACGGGAGCTGGCACCCTCGCGAGTGTCGAGCAGCAGTGCGGCGAGCACGCTGGCCACCCAGCCTTCGCCGAGCTGCCATACGTTGGTCACGCGGTCGCGGATGTACTGCTGTTTGACGCCGGCGGCACCGAACAGCGAGCGCAGGCGGTCGCGCAGCGCCTCGGAGAGCACGGCACCGAACGGCTTGTAGTTCGGGGCGGCCTTGTTGACGATTTGGGCGAGCTTGTCGAGCGTCGCTTCAGCAGCACCGTCCACGCTGGCGACTCCCAGCTCGGAGCTGATGTCCATGAGCAGCTGGTTGCGGCGAGAAGAGACACCGTTGGTCAGGGTGTCGGTGGTGTCGTTGCTGCCGATCTGGTCGAGGCGCACCTTGGCGGAGTAGGCCATGAGTACGCCGATGGCATCGGAAGCCTTGAAGGGCAGGTCGGCGACGGCGGCACCAGACGGTGCGCCAGCAGCGGCCTGCCCTGATTGCAGGCCGCGCGAGGAGTCGGACAGTCCAGTGGACTGTCCGGCGACGGAGCCATCCGTTGTCTGAGCAGCCTCAGTCGCGGCATTTGCCGGAGCAGCACCCGAGCCAAGCTTGGCGACGGCGGAACCACCGGCAGGAGCGGTTTCGACCGGGGCCGAGGCCGCAGCCTCTTCCGGCTCGTCGTCGGGAACCAGCGAATCGGTGTCGGTCATGTAGACGCGGCCTTCATCGCGACCGACGTTGTAGACGACCGTATCGTTGCCGGCGAACTCGGGCAGCCGCAGGGTCTTGGTACCGAGGTTGGCCAGGGTCGGGGCGTTGCCGAGGCCAACTTCGACGTATTCTTCCACGCCGAGGCCGCCCTGTTCGCACTGACCGAAGAGCAGCGCCTGGGTTTCAATCCAACGCACCGGGGAGGCGAACTGCCAGGAGAGCAGTTCGGTCAAGAGCAGACGGCCGAGCTTCTGGTCGTCGTCGGCGTAGGAATCCCACACAGCCGGGTCGTCGAGCGCGGCCTTGATGCGCTCGGACGGCACGACTTCGAGGATCTTGGCGGCGAATTCCTTGGTCATCTCGAACGGGGTGGCCACCAGGTTCGGGATGTAGCGGTCCACCAGACGGCCACGGTAGTCGATGTAAGCGGGAAGCAGCGCGTCGAGCTTGTCACGGAATTCCGGCACGCCCTTGCGCAGCAGCGTGGAGTGGAACGGCACATCGATGCCGGGCACCAGCATGAACGCGGGCTTGCCACCGAATGCGGCCACGCGGCGGGCGGAATCGGCCTTCAGGGCCTTGAGTCCGGCGATCGTACCGGCGATGGCGTACTGCTGGCCGGCGAGGTTGTAGTTCACGATCTCCAGGAATTCGCCGGAGGCCTTGGCCACGGATTCCACGTATTCCTTGACGTGCGCGTCGTCCACACCGAACTGGTTCGGGCGTAGGGCACCCATGCGGTAGTTGGAGCGACCCTGTGCGTCACGCTCGATGAGGTGGTGCATGGTGGAACCACGGTGGAACACGAGCTCCAGCACGGTTTCCAGCGGAATCACGTCGGCGAATGCGGACAGCGCGTTGTATTCGCCGAGCGAGTGGCCGGCGAAGTATGCAGGCCAGATGTCGGCGCCGGCTTCGCGCAGGCGCGCGGTCTGGGCAAAAGCAACCGTCGCGAGCGCCACCTGCGTGAACTGCGTCAGGTTGAGCAGGCCTTCGGGGTGACGGTAGGTCACGCCGTTGGCGGTGAGCTCCTTCGGGTTATCGCGCACGAGGCCCAGGATCGAGAAGCCGAGCTTGGAGCGGGTAAGCTTGTCGGCGCGCTCCCACACATCGCGGGCGGCGGCGGACTTGGCACGCTCGTCCAGAACCATGCCCTGCTTCTGGATGCCCTGGCCGGGGTAGACGAAGGCGGCGCGCGGCGCGCGGACCAGTGCGGTGCCGCGGGAGACGAGCTGGCCGTCGATACGGCAGGTGACTTCGAGGGTCATGCCGCCGTGGCGCACTTTGCCGACGCGCTCGACGGAGATTTCGACGGTGTCGTCAAGCTGGACCATGCCGTACATGTTGTAGGTCCAGCCGGCAATCTCGTAGTGGGCACCCTTCTCGTCGGTCGCCTGCACGGCGTGCTGGGCGGTGGCGGACAGCCACATGCCGTGCACGAGCGGGGCGGCTAGGCCGGAGATGCGAGCGCCACGAGTGGAGGTGTGGATCGGGTTGAAGTCGCCGGAAGTGCGGGCGAAGGCGGTCATGTCGTGTGGGGCGACGACCTTCACGCGGCGCAGCAGACGGCGCGGAGTGGCCTGCACTACTTGCAGGCCGCGCGAGGAGGCGGACAGTCCAGTGGACTGTCCGGCGACGGAGCCATCCGCTTCCTTATTCAGGAGGGCACCACCATACTCGGGGGCGTCTGCCGGCAAAGCATCGGAGTAGACGCGGCCGCGGATCGCGAAACGCTCGGTTTCGCGGGCAAGCGACGTGCCGTCGGCGGCGGTGTGGGTCACGTGGATGGTGACCACGCGGCCGGAGGCGGACTCGAAGTAATCCTCGGCCCAAGACTTCAGGGTGATGGTTTCGCCGGCGTGCTTGAGCAGGTCCTCCTCGTTCACCTCAAGTTCGATGAGGTGGTCGAGGTGGACGGCGTTGAGCAGGCCTTCAATCACCGGGTAGCCCTTGACGTACACGGAGCCGAGCGCCGTGTAGATTGCCGGCCAGGCAGGGCCGACCAGCGCATCGGGGGCGATGCGGCTGGGCTGCAGGGTGGTCGGCAGAGCGGCGCCAGTGGCCGCTTCGTGGTCGAAGCCGAGGTTGGCGGATAGGGTGTAGGTTGCGGTTGCGGTACCGAACGGACGCTCGTCAGAGGTCTTGCCGTCAAGCTGCGGCATCTCGGTGAGCTTGTCGCCGGTGATGGCGGTGTTGCCGATGCCTGCGGTGGCGGCGAGCATCGCGTAGACGTCCGGAATCAGGCGTTCGCGGTCCACGACCGGCACACGGCCGGGCTCGGCGCCTTCCACGATGAGCGGGATGACGATATCGCGCACGGCGTGCTTGGAGGTGCCGCCGTCCGGGTCGTTGTCCCAGTAGGTGTCGAGGTGGATGTCCAGATCGTACTTGCCGGCCGCGGCGTCAAACGCGCGGATCTCGTAGTACTGGTCGCCCAGGGCGGTGCCGTAGGCCGGGTTGTCGGTGATGTGGCCGACCCAGGAGATGTTCGGGGACTTGCGGATGAAGTCTTCGGCGCTGGTGGCCTCGCCAAGTGCGGCGAAATCGTCGTTCTCGGCGGCATCGGCGGCTTGCTGTTCGTCCTGCACGCGCTTGATGGCGGCGGTTTCGAAGCGGCCGAGGATGTCGGCGATCGGCTCGTCGATGGTGGTGATGCCGGCAACGGAGATCGGGCCGGGGATGGCACGCACGGAATCGGCGGAGTAGCGCTGGTCTTCGGACTGCCAGAGCTGGTCCTGACCCCACCAACGCAGCAGGTCGTTGTCGATGACGGGTACGAACGGCATGGGCTTGGGGTATTCGCGCACGAGCACCGGGAACCAAGCCACGTCGGTCGGGACCACCTTGAGTTCGGCGGTCTGCGGGTAGGCCAGTGCGAGCTTTTCGAGCGCGGGGGCCGGGTCGGCGAGAATGTCGTCGTGGGTCAGCAGGCCAGCGGCAGCTGCCTCTTCAGCAGAAATGCCATCAGCGGCGAACAACTTGGAGGTGAATTCGCCGGAGTCCGTGTCGTTCACACGGGCTTCGATGCGCTGCAGCAGGTGCTGGAAGCGGTCGGCGTAAGTCGGGTCGACCCACGGGAAGGCGAGTTCGGCGAAGCGCTGCGCCCACTCAAGGTAGGTCATGGAGGCCAGGTCGCCGAAGTAAGGCTTGGCGGTCTTGTTCAGGGCTTCGATGATTTCCTTGCGGCGGGAGTCGAGCTCTTCGGGGTGCTTCATGACGCGCACGAGCAGACGGCCGCATTCGGCGGAGTCGTTCTCGAGCTCGTAAATGTCGGCGTGCAGGTGGCTCAGGCCGGAGGACATGCCACCGACGGACTTGCCGGACGGCACCCAGTGGGCGGCCTGCGGGGCGAACACGTCGTCGGACTTGGCGTCGGTCGGAATACCGGGCGTCTTGACGAGCAGCTGCTTGACTTCGGGGCTGGTGTGAGCCTCCTTGGCGGTCATCGCGGCGGTACCGATAAGCACGCCGTCGACCGGCATGTCGGGCAGGCCGTAGGCGTGGGCCCACTGGCCGGAAATGTAGTCGGCCGCGCGTTCGGGGGTGCCGATGCCGCCGCCGGCGACCAGCACGAGGTTGTCGCAGGCGCGCACTTCGGCGTAGGTGGCGGCAAGCAGGTCATCCAGCGCTTCCCAGCTGTGGTGGCCGCCGGCTTCACCGCCCTCGACCTGAACCATGATGGTGATGGGGGACACGGCCTTGGCGATGCGCACGACCTGGCGAATCTGGTCCACGGTGCCGGGCTTGAAACTCACGTACGGCAGACCGTCCGCCTGCAGCGACTCGATCAGGGCCACGGCTTCGTCCAGCTCGGGGATGCCGGCGGAGACGACCACGCCGTCGATCGGCGCGCCGGAAGCACGCTTCTTGGGCACGATGCGGGAGGAGCCGAACTGCAGGTTCCACAGGTAACGGTCCATGAACATCGCGTTGAATTCGACCGTGCGGCCTTCCTCCAGCTCGTCTTCGAGGGCGGCGATGTGGCGGTCGAACACTTCGGCGGTCACCTGGCCGCCGCCGGCGAGCTCGGCCCAGTAGCCGGCGTTGGCCGCGGCGGCCACGATTTCCGGTTCCACGGTGGTGGGGGTCATGCCGGGCAGCAGTACCGGCGGCTTGCCGGTGAGCTTGGAGAACTTGGTGACCAGCTTGGCGCCGGCCGGGGTGTTGATGACGCGCGGGGCGAACGCCTTCCAGTTCTGGGTGCGCTCAGGCTCGCTTTCCAGCGTGGAGAGCGTGGAGCGTTCGGACAGCGTGGAGGCTTCGACCACGCCGATGCCGGTGCCCTGCACCACGTTGCCGATCAGCTTGCCAAGCGTGTTGCCGGGACCAAGGTCCACAATCCACAGCTTGGCCGGGTCGGCGGCGTTGAACAGCGCCTTGACGCGGGCATTCCAATCCACATGGTTGAGCAGCACTTCCTCAGCGAGTGCGCGGGTGCGATCCTGGTCAAAGCCGCAGGCGCCAGCCCAAGACACGGTCTGCTCAACAGCTTCGGCCATGAGCGGAGAGTGGAAGGGCAGGGTGACTTCGAGGTATTCGAGAGTGGGGTTGAACACAGTGCCGCCGTGGAGCTTCTGTTCACGCAGCTTGGCCTGGTGCTTGTGCTCGCGCTCGGCTTCGAGGGCGAGTGCTGCCAGGTCTTCCGGGTAGCCGGAAAGCACGTGGTGGTTGTCGGAGTTGGTGACGGCGATGGAGATCGGGCCTCGGGCGTTGTTCACGCGCTTGACCAGAGCCTCAACCTGTTCGCGGGTGGCGCCCTTGACGGAGAGCATCGGGCTGGCCTCGCCGTACTTGGGGTTCAGGCCCAGTTCGCGCACGCGGCGAGTGCCGGCTGCACCGATCAGGGCGGCGACGGCCAGAATCTCGTCGAGGGTCTTGCCGGCGGCCTCGATGGAGCCGGCGGCCTCGATGGCGCGGGCCATGTGCACGGCGAGCACGCCCTGGGAGTGGCCGAGCACGGCAACCGGCTTGGTGGCGGCCACGCTGTAGCCAAGGTGTTCGAGGTCGAGCAGGGCACCGAGCTGGGTCAGGGCCACGCCTTCCACGGATGCGGTGGCGTCGGCTGCAGCGCCGAGGCGGGCCGGGTTCGGAGTGAAGCCGAACAGGTCGACCGGACGACCGGTGGTGGCCAGCAGGTCGGCGGCGACCGGGGCGAGCAGTCGGTTGGCTGCGGCGACGTGGCCACGCAGGGCCTCGTCAAGGCTGGGATCGGTGGTCTGATCTGCCAGGGCTACCGGCCACGGGGTGGACTGGCCGGCGAAGGCGAGCGCATGGGGCTCGGTGGCCAGGCGATTGAGGAAGAAGGTGGTCATTGCTTTCCTTACTTGTGTTTGGTTGATGTCTTCAGAAATCAGAGGGGCTGGTTGCCGTGGTGTTTGGTGGTGCGCTTGACGCGCCGCTTGGTGGCGAGCGTGGCCAGCGATTCGACAATCACCTCACGGGTCTGTTCGGGGTCGATCATGCCGTCGATCTGCCCGATTTCCAGCGACAGGTTCGCGTTGACGGTGCTGGTCTCGTATTCCTTGATGTACTTGGCCCGCAACGCATCGACGTCCTGCCCGCTGGCTTTGGCTTTGGCCAGGTCGTGACGGTGGATGATGTTCACCGCTCCCGCCGCGCCGAGCACCGCGATCTGGGAGGATGGCCACGCGAAGTTCAGGTCCGCGCCGATGGCCTTGGATCCCATCACGATGTACGCGCCGCCGAACGCCTTGCGCAACACCACGGTCACCATCGGCACTTGCGCGTTGGCGTAGGCGTAGATCACCTTCGCGCCGCGGCGGATGATGCCGGCGTGCTCCTGGTCGGAGCCGGGCTTGTAGCCGGGCACATCCACGAGGGTGACCACGGGCAGGTTGAAGGCGTCGCACAGTCGCACGAATCGGGCGACTTTCTCGGATGAATCGACGTCCAGGATGCCGGCGAGCACGTTCGGCTGGTTCGCCACGATGCCGACCGGCTTGCCGTCGAGACAGGCGAAGCCGACGAGCGCGGAGGCGCCGAACAGTTCCTGCACCTGCACGAATTCGCCGTAATCGACGATGCAACGAATCACTTCGAGCATGTCGTAGGGCTGACGTTCGTTGGCGGGCACGATGGTGGCGAGTCGCTTGGCGGTCTCGCGTTCGGCTCGGGTGACGGCGTAGGCGTAGACCGGCGGCCTGCCTTCGCTGTTGGACGGCAGGTAGGCGAGCACGGTGCGCGCATAGTCGATGGCGTCGGATTCGTCCTCGCCGAGGTAGTGGGCCACGCCGGACACCCGGTTGTGCACTTCGCCGCCGCCGAGGTCGGCCATGGAGATGGTCTCTCCGGTCGAGGCCTTGACCACGTCCGGTCCGGTGACGAACATGTTCGAGTTCTCACGGGTCATGATGATGAGGTCCGTCAGAGCCGGGCAGTAGACGGCGCCACCGGCGCAGGGGCCGAGAATCAGGCTCAGCTGGGGCACGAAGCCGCTGGCCTCGCAAGTCTTGCGGAAGATGCGGCCGTACTGGGTCAGAGCGGCCACGCCCTCCTGTATGCGGGCGCCGCCGGAGTCCACGATGGCCACGATCGGCACTTTGAGGTCGATGGCCATGTCCATCAGTCGGCAGATCTTCTCGCCTTCGGCGGTGCCGAGGGTGCCGCCCTTGACGGAGAAGTCCTGGGCGTAGACGGCCACTTTGCGGCCGTAGACCTGGCCGAAGCCGGTGATGACGGCTGCACCGGCGTTGCCGCCGGCGATGTTGCCGCCCTGGAAGCGGCCGATCTCCTCGAACGTGCCGGTGTCGAAGAGCAGGTCGAGGCGTTCGCGCGCGGTTTTCTTGCCTTTGGCGTGCTGCTTGTCGCGGGCGCGCTCTTCGGCGGCGCGGGCCAGTTCGGCGGCCTTGACCACGGCGGTGCGCAGCGGCTGGTGGGCCGAGGGCTGGGCGGCGTTGGCGGCCGAGGCCGCAGCCGCGGCCTTCACGGCCGGCGAATCCATGATGTCAGTCATTGCCGCCCTCCTTCTTGACGTCGGCGGCCTTATCGGCTCCTTCTGACGAGGGAGCTGTCGATGCAGCCGACTGAGGGAGAGATCCCGGCGCAGCCGCAGCAGTCTTGGCCTTGCCGGCATTCACGTCCAGCGTGACCAGCGTGTCGCCGGCCTCCACGCCGTCGGCCGGGCCAACGAAAATCTTCTTCACTTCGCCGGAGGCCGGCGCGTACACGTAGTTCTCCATCTTCATGGATTCGAGCACCACCAGAAGGTCGCCCTTGGCCACTTGCTGGCCTTCGGACACGTTGATGCGCGTGACCACGGCCTGCATCGGGGAGGCGATGACGCCGGATTTGGCACCGTCGTTGGCTTTGGCAGCACCGGCGGCCACGTTGTGCAAGCCTGCGCCGCGCAACGGCTGGGTGGGGCGCTTGGCACCGCGGGCGCGGGCCGAGCCGGTGATGTTCTCCACGATGTCGAGCGGCACGGTGAGCTTGACGCGGCGGTTGTTCATCTCGATGACGAACGTCTCCGACTTGGACTTGTCGGGCGCGGCCGGGGCAGCGGCACCCGGGGCGGTGGCCAAGGAGGCCGGCTGGCCGGAGGCGGCGGAAGCCGGTGTGCGGTTCAGGTACGTGCGCTCCAGCCACTTGGTGGACACGGCGAACGGATGGCCATGCTCGGCGGTGAAGTCGTCGTTGCGGAAGATCTCCTTGAACAGCGGAATCGGCGTGGGCACGCCTTCGATCACGAGCTCGTCGAGCACGCGGCGCACACGGGCCACGGCATCGAGACGGTTCTGGGCAGTGACGATGACCTTGCCCATCATCGAATCGAACTTCGGGGAGATGGTGTCGCCCTGTTCCACACCGGTATCGATGCGCACGCCGGGGCCGGCCGGCCACTGGATCTTCTCCAAGGTGCCGGAGCCGGGGGTCAGGTTGGTGGCCGGGTCTTCGCTGGTGATGCGCAGTTCGAAGCTGTGGCCGCGCGGTTCGGGGGCGCGGGTGAGCTCGCCACCGGCGGCGATATTGAGCTGTTCGCGCACTAGGTCGAGGCCGCTGACCTCTTCGGAGACGGTGTGCTCCACCTGCAGACGCGGGTTGACTTCCAGGAAGTACACCTTGCCGTTCGGGGTCACCATGAATTCGCAGGTGCCCAGGCCCACGTAGCCGACCGTGGTGAACAGGCGGCGGGAGTATTCCTCCAGCGTGCTGATGATTTCCTCGGGCAGGAAGGGCGCGGGCGCCTCTTCCACGAGTTTCTGGTTGCGGCGCTGCAGCGAGCAGTCACGGGTGGAGTACACGGTGAAGTTGCCGTGCGAGTCGCGCCCGGACTGGGTCTCGACGTGGCGTGCCTTGTCCACGAACTTCTCGATGAAGTATTCCTTCAGATCGCCGCCTTGCAGCGCGTCGTGGTTCATGTAGAAGCGGCGCAGCTCCTCGTCGTCATGTACCACGGTGATGCCGTGGCCGCCACCGCCATCGGTGCGCTTCATCATGATCGGGTAGCCGTGGGTGTGTGCGAAGTCGAGCAGCGTTCGCACGTCGGTCACCGGTTCGGACAGGCCAGGCACCGGCGGCACTTTGGCGCGCAAGGCCACTCGGCGGGCGGTGATCTTGTCGCCCAAATCCACCAGCGCGGTGTGATGCGGACCCACCCAGATGGCACCGGCGTCCTCGACCTTCTGCGCGAAGCTCGGCACTTCGGAAAGGAATCCATAGCCAGGATGCACGGCGTCCGCACCGGTCTTGCGCAGGATGTCGATCAGCAGATCCTCGTTGAGGTACGTGTCCTTGTAGGTGTCGCCGGAGAGCAGGTATGCCTCGTCGGCCATGTCCACATAGCGGCTATTGCGGTCCTGTTCGGAGTAGACGGCCACGGTGGAGATACCCATCTCCTTGGCCGTGCGCACCACGCGAAGCGCAATCTCGCCTCGGTTCGCAATCAGCAGTTTTTTGACAGTATGAGCCATAGTGTCAAATTCTGCTTCTTATATAGGGAATAAGGCAATCCACGTTCTCACAAAAGCGTTCACGCCCTTTTGTAGGCATTAAACAAACGCGCACGTAGGTTTCAGCATCGTAACCGTTGGCAAAAATCGCCATCAAGACCGATATTGCAACGTTTGCAGCCATCAGAATCGACGTTACATAAGTTGACGCTACTACACCATTCGTCAACTTACGACAAATCAAAATCGATAATTTTGTAACTTGATACGAAACCGCACGAAATCGAACACCTCTACGATGGCAACCGTAAGTTCAGGGGAAGGCTCACAGCAAGCGGGCGCAATGCGGCCGGCCAAGGCCGATTCGGCACAGGTCAGTTCGCATCGTATCCGCTTGATTTCGCATCATATGCAGTTTGCATGCGGTGTGGAGCGTCCGCAATATGGACAATCCGCACCGCCATCATGCCGCGAAACGACCGATCCCCTTCATTCATCGCATACCGTCCGCCATTCACGGCGATGTCACGCAAACATAGGGGCGTACGCCTTCGGCTTCGTCATCCAGTCCGCGTTGACCGGTGCACCGCTCGCCGCCGTGGCCCTGGCCTCCATGGGCTTCGTTGTCGACGACGCCATCAAGGCCGTGGTGGCCTCTCTGTCCACCACGGCCTGTCCAAGCTCGGTCGCTGACCTGAGCTACTAGCTAGCTACTGGCCGGCTATTACAGCACTCCCACATCGGCGGTGCGGACCGTATGGTCCGTGCCGTCTTGTGTTCTCAGGATCAGTGAGGCGTCTTCGTTGAGGCCGATGGCTTCGCCGGTCAGCGTGGTGCCGTCCGTGAAGTGCGCCTCGACCTGACGGCCGCGCGCCCAGCACACCGCCTTCATTTCCTCGCGCAACGACTCGGCCTGGCCCTTCGGGTCGGCGATGAACTTCGCCAACCGCTCGCGGAAGCCCCCGACCTGACGTTCGGCCACCGCATCGCGCATCTCGCCGAACGACGGCAGCCCGGAGACATGCAGCTGCAGCGAGGTCGATTGCGGCGTGGGCAGCCGGCAGGCGCCCAAGGCCAAGTTCAGGCCGACGCCGAACACGATGACGACGTCGTCATCGGCATCAGCATCAGTACCGGTACCGGACGACGGCGGAATCACCAGCTCCGAGAGCAGCCCGCCCAGCTTGAGCCCGTGGCAGAACACATCATTCGGCCATTTGAGCTCAAGGAAGCAGTCCGACTGGTTCGGCGCGGCACCATACTCCTCGATCATGCCGTTCAGCGCATCCAGCGTGACCAGTCCGGCGATCATCTGCAACCAGCCGTTGACGGATTCGTCGGTGGCGATCGCGCGCGGAATGCGCACGGCATAGGACATCGTCGAGCAACGGCCGGGCTGACTGATCCACTTGTGACCATTGCGGCCACGGCCGGCGGTCTGCCGGTCGGCGGCCACCACGACCACCGCCAGTTCGCCATCCTGGTGGTCGGGCAGCGTCAACGACCCGTCGCCGATCATCTGTGCGGCCAGCGCGTTGGTCGAATCGGTTTCGTCCACGGCGACCACATGATCCGCGACGGCTGTAGTTCTGGGTAGCTGCGGCGTTGCAGCTTTCAATGCAATCATCATGGACACTACGTTACCTCGGTTGCGCCGTTTTTTACCCGCGATATTCCACGGGAAGCGCGAAAAATCAACCACTTTCACCCACATAGCCCGTGTTAACGTTCACAACTTCGGAAATTCCGCATTCGCCGAACCCACGCATGCACCCGGCCGTCGTATTGGCTTGCGAACAATGGCAATGCCCGGCAGACATCGAATATCAACCGTTGACCTGTGCGGCTACCATATATTGTCATGACGTCACCAGCCACCGCGAAGCTTGCCGCCGTATCCAGCCGCCAGTCCCACCCGCATCTTGCGCGCGTGGGCGCTGCCGCGCGCTGGACACTGGCCGCGCTGGCCTGCCTGTGGCTTGCACTGTGCACGGCGGTCGGCCCGCTGTACTGGGACGAGGAGAACGGCACCCTCGCCCATTGGAACTGGGCCAATACCGCAATATTCGTCGTGTCATTCCTGATATATCTCGGAATCATCACGCTGATGGTGCGATTCGCAGCAGGCCAGCGCATACTGCCGAGGGCTATCGGCGAGCGCCTACGCCACCATCAGCAGAATAGCGAAACATCACTGCCCGCCGCCGATCAGCGGGCCAGCCAGCCAGCCAAGACCCGTCGTACCGTTCGCGCTATCGTCACGTCCACCGTCACTGTTCTGGACCGCTGGATCACACGCGGCACGAACCGGTTCTGGAAGCTTATGCTGGTGTTTTTTGTCGGCTGGCTCTGGGTGCCTACCACGCTGCTTGCCGCATTCGGCGCTGATGTTCGTTCACAGATCCGTGAATTCAGCTGGGCCTGGAACCAGTGGACCGGCCTGAAACAGCCCTATATCGGCTTCTTCTCCTTCGTGCCGATGGACATCTACCCCACTGCGCACTACATGTGGCCGTCCGATCCCACGTATCTGACCGACCAGCACAATGTGGTACTCACTGTGTTCTATGGCGCGATAGTCACGTTTGCGAGGCATCTGACCGGCTCAAACGATGCCGGCATCGTGACGTTGGCTGCCTTGCAGACGCTGTTCGCCGTGTTCTGCTGCGCTGCCGCCGCCAATCGATTCCTGAACCGGCCTTGGATAGGAAAAACGGCAACGGATTCCGCCGTTCCCCCACAGGCCGGAGGATTGGCTCGATTCCTGATTCTGCTGTTCTTCATGGTCTGCCCGCTGGCCGTGTTTTCCACTATCTCCATCACCAAATCGCCGCTGTTCGCGTTCGCGTTCGTCTGGTGGTTCAGCGTCTGGTATGAACTCGTCCAGACCTGGCACCCCGTCGGCACCCGCAAACATCCTCAGGCCACTGCCATCGCCACGCCCGTCCACTTGCCGCGCCACAGTTTCATCGCCTTTATCCTGGCCACATCGGTGATGCTGATTTCCGCGAAATATGCGTGGTACATCATCGCCCTACAAATCGTGCTGGCTCTGATCGCCGACCGCAAGCGCTGGGCGACTTACGTCGTGGCGCTGCTCATCCCCACCGTACTGATTCACGGCGGCATCTCCTTCGCCATCTCCTCTGGCGCGATCATCGGCGGCGACCCAATCGAAAGCCGCGGCGTACAGCTGCAAATGATCGCCCGCGTGGCCCAGCGCAATCCGGACGGCATTTCAGACGAAGCCAAAAAGAACCTCGCGCCCGTCTTCAATCTCGATCAGATGGCCGACGCTTACTCCCAGCAGGATGCCGACCCGGTGAAATCCTCCGGTATTCAGGCCAAGAAGGTCAGCTACAAGTGGCGCACGGTGACGCCCGAGGATATGACCAATTTCAACAAGGCATGGTTCGAAATCGTCAAGGACAATCCGATCATCGCGTTGGATGCGCTGCTGGCCAAATGCTTCGGATACTTCAATGTGAACGATCAGCCGTACGTATCGATGGATTATTACGTGACCAGCGATTACGTGCAGAAAAACTCCACATGGATCAAGGATTACAACCATGACTGGCGTGAGCACATCGCCGGCTTCACTCGCGTATGGGGCAGCATTCCCGTACTCGGCTGGCCCACGCACGGCAATTTCTACGTGGTGATGACATTGCTGATCGGCGCGGCCGAGGTGATTCGCCGACGTTGGCTCACCCTCATGACCCATATTCCGCTGCTACTGCTGATGGGCGTGATGATTACCGCGCCGGCCAATAATTTCGAGCGGCACATGTTGCCGGTTGCGTTTGTATTCGGATTCGTGGTGCTGACGTATTGGCGAGAGTCTTTGACTGAAAGGCAACGCCAATCAGCGACGCTACACTAGTGACTATGTCAGATTTTCTCGAACTTCTCGCTGCCGACGTTGCCGATTCGTCCGGTGCATCCGGTACGCCCAGTGCGCCCGATTCATCCGGTTCGACCGCACCCGGCATCGCCGCGACCAACCGTGTACGCACCGTGCTGTTCGAGTGCCTGTTCAATCATCTGGCCGACGAACGAGTGGAGTCCCTGTTCACCATCCTCGGCTTCGAGCATGACTTCGATTGTTACGCCATCGCCGGATACCCTGCCCGGTCCGCCGCACGTACGGCCAAGGAAATCGAGAAAATCGTGGCCGATTTCGGCGGTGAGTGTCTGACCGCCAAGCGCCCGATCGGCAACAGCACCGCCGTAGTGGCGTTGATTCGTCCGGTCGGTGCGGCCACGCCGGAAATCATCTGCAATACCATAGCCCCGTCGTTCGCCGCCGATCGGCCAATCGCCTTGGGTCCGCAGCGCACCGGTGCCGATGGCGCGATGCGTTCGATTCAGGCCACGCTCTACTGTCTTCAGGCCGCGCCGGCTCTGGCCGCCACCGTGCAGCCATTGCCGCGCCCGTTACGCACCGACGACGCTCTGCCCGAACGTGCGTTGATCGGCGACGCGGACGCCCGTGACGAACTGGTCCGCGTGGTCTACGGAAGCTTGACCGCGGCCGGCCCTGATGATCCGACGCTGCTCACCGTCTCCACATTCTTGAAGTTCGGTGGTTCGCTCGAGACCACGGCCAAGGAGCTCAACGTACATCCCAATACGATTCGCTACCGTTTGAAGCGCGCCGCCGAATCCACCGGCTGGGATGCCACCGACCCTCGCGAGGCGTACGTGCTGATCACCGCCATCGCGCTGGGTCGTGTGGCCGCAGCGTAGTCGGGCAGAAGCATAACCAGCAGAACCGTAGCCGGCGAAGGCCATAGCTGACCGGACATAACCGTCCAGCCCGACAGCCTAGCGGGCCGAATCAGGCTGCCTGAATTTCGCGTACGCCATCGCGCAGTAACGCGGCCAAGGATTCTTGAGTGGCTAACACTTCGTCCACGAATCCACCGGCGGACAGGCTGGCGATCACGCGACCGGACTCGTTGTCCACAATCGGTACACCAACGGCACCGACACCCAACGTCACATCCTCATCCGACAGTGCATATCCACGTTCGCGAGTCAAGCGAATATCCTCGCGCAACTGTTCCACACTGACCAGCGTGTTCTCGTTATATGCCGGGAACGGCGCTCCTGCAAGATAGCGTTCGACATCGGCATCCTCGAAATACGCCAAGGCCACGCGGCCGGCCGCGCCAGCATGCAGAGGCAGCACGCGGCCCGGGCGCAGGATCAGCGAATCGATGGCATGACCTTGCGCACATTCCACGCATACCAATTCAGTGCCGGAGACCACACTGAGAAATGAGGTCATGCCGGTTTGCGCGGTGATGGCATGCATGACCGCAATCGCAGGCTGCCATTCGGTACGAGACGTGCGAGCGGCATCAGCCAATCGCAGCCAGTCCAGTGATAATGAGTAGTTACCATCCGTATCCGTTACGGCCCACCCCACATAGACCAGTCCATCCAGCACGCGGTATACGGAGGATCGCGGGATATCACAGGCGTCGGCGATATCTGCCGGCGACAGGCCATTCTCCGCCGCCAATGCGTCCATCACACGACTCGCCTTGTCTAAAGCGCGGGTCGGTTCACGTTTGTCTTCCGCCATCGTCGACGTTCCTTCCCCTGACTTATCCCTGACTCATCATATTCAACTGTTCAGGCCAAGATGATCACCACTGTATCCAAGGCCTCGCGACACCTCACGGCCGGCAGTCTGCACCAATCGCACCATGTCTTGAGCCGATGCCGTTGCCGGTTGCCCATCTACCAGACAGGCCAGCTCAGGTTCCAAGGAGCGGGAAAGGCCACTCAGGGCGATTGCCGCTTGAATCTCTCCGGCGTGATTGAATACCGGTACGCTGATAGTCACGGAGCCGGCCATGGTCTGGCCGACGTCATAGGTGAAGCCGCATTCGCGTATATGACGAGCCTGTCCCATTGCTGTGGCACGCATCGTGGAGAATGTGCCGCCGAGCTCGTTGGTATAGGCATAGTGTTCCAACAGCTGCTCGTAGCGAGCCGGGGGAAGCCAGGCCGTCAGTACATGAGAGGGAGCGCTCATGCTCAGAGGCAAGCTATTGCCCACCAGCTGTGCATAGCTTTGCAATGTCTCACGGGTGCGTGTCTCGATGCACACCGTGCGCAATCGCCTCCGAACGAACAGACCCCAGATGCCGAACTGGCCGCGATGGGCGCGGAAGGTACGGCGAGCGATCTGCTGAATGTCCAGTCTGCTTTCGATTTGGCCGCCGATACGTACGCAATCGATGCCAAGCCGATACTCGCCACGATTGATGCCCCGTTCCACCCAACCGACTGCGACGAGATTATCCAGCAAACGATACGTTGAGCTTACGGGTTCACCAGTACGTTCGCTTATGGTTTTTGCGGTGCTTGGTCCCAGTTCCGCCAATACCTCAAGTACTGCCTTGGATTTCACCAATGCATCTACGCTACGGTCATCACGGCTTGGCGCCACCATGCGCGTCACCTCCTGACCTGTTTGTTGATACCTCAGACATCTTACCGGGTATTCAGCGGGTTGCCGCCCAAAACGCACTGGGCCCCGACGGGATACTCCTGCCGGGGCCCAAGAGGTTTCTGGCTTTCCTCTTTGAGGGGAGTCGTCCGCGCGGCGGACCAGGGGGGGGGTGAGGCCCAAGACGCTGAGGCCCAAGGACGCGAGATACACCCCCCCCACGCGCGGGCTTCCTGTACGTGTGATGCGGCGGCGTGCTACTCTCCCACACCCTGTCGAGTGCAGTACCATCGCCGTGCCAGGCCTTAGCTTCCGGGTTCGGAATGGGACCGGGCGTCTCACCTGGGCCATGACCGCCGCAAATCTTCTCTTATACGGCCAGACACCAAGGTCTGCCGGCCTTGTGGCGGCCTGGGAACCGGACAGGGGACGCGATGCGTTGATTCGTCTTGTGTTCATCCCGTGCTCATTGCCATACGGGATGGTCTGCATGAGGATGATGCGCTCCCCGAACAGATCGGGGAATGAGTGTTGCCTTTCGTCCGTTAGTACCGGTCGGCTCCACCCCTCGCGGGGCTTCCACGTCCGGCCTATCGACCACGTGTTCTGCATGGGGACTACAGCAGCCCGAGGCTGCACGGAATGCTTATCTTGGAGCAGGCTTCCCGCTTAGATGCTTTCAGCGGTTATCCCTTCCGAACGTAGCCAACCGGCCGTGCCACTGGCGTGACAACCGGCATACCAGAGGTTCGTCCACCCAGGTCCTCTCGTACTATGGGCAGGCCTCCTCAACATTCCAACGAGCGCAGAGGATAGAGACCAAACTGTCTCACGACGTTCTGAACCCAGCTCGCGTGCCGCTTTAATCGGCGAACAGCCGAACCCTTGGGACCTGCTCCAGCCCCAGGATGCGACGAGCCGACATCGAGGTGCCAAACCATCCCGTCGATATGGACTCTTGGGAATGATCAGCCTGTTATCCCCGGGGTACCTTTTATCCGTTGAGCGATGCCGCGTCCGTACACCGGCACCGGATCACTAGTCCCGACTTTCGTCCCTGCTCGGACCGTCGTCCTCGCAGTCAAGCCCGCTTGTGCACTTGCACTCGCCACCCGATTGCCAACCGGGCTGAGCGGACCTTTGGGCGCCTCCGTTACTCTTTGGGAGGCAACCGCCCCAGTTAAACTACCCGCCAGGCACTGTCCCTGACGAGGATAACTCGTCGAGGTTAGACATCCAATGCGAACAGAGCGGTATTTCACCTTGCGGCTCCGCACTGGCTGGCGCCAACGCTTCGAAGCCTCCCGCCTATGCTACACAATCCACACCGAATGCCAATACCAAGGTATAGTAAAGGTCCCGGGGTCTTTTCGTCCTTCTGCGCTTAACGAGCATCTTTACTCGTACTGCAATTTCGCCGAGCTCCTGGTCGAGACAGTGGGGAAGTCGTTACGCCATTCGTGCAGGTCGGAACTTACCCGACAAGGAATTTCGCTACCTTAGGATGGTTATAGTTACCACCGCCGTTTACCGGGGCTTGAATTCACCGCTTCACCCGAAGGCTGACGGATCCTCTTAACCTTCCGGCACCGGGCAGGCGTCAGTGCATATACAGCGGCTTGCGCCTTCGCATGCACCTGTGTTTTTGGTAAACAGTCGCTACCCCCTGGTCTGTGCCACCCCCAAAAGCTCCCCGCGCGAGGCGGATCACCATCGGGGGTCTCCCTTAAACCGAAGGAACGGGAGTGATTTGCCGAGTTCCTTGACCAGGATTCGCTCGATCGCTTTGGTATTCTCTACCTGACCACCAGTGTCGGTTTGGGGTACGGGCGGCTTCGAGCCTCACGCCGAAGCTTTTCTCGGCAGCCGGGATCACCGGATATCGGGCCAAACGGCCCCCACCATCGCACCTCGCCCACACGCCCCGCGGATTTGCCTACGGGACGGGCTGCGTGCTTGACCACGGAAAACCACCTCCGCGGCCGGCTACCCTTCTGCGTCACTCCTGCGCTGACCTACTACAAGGATCGGTCCCAACAGGCCCAGGCATCCCACCCCCGAAGGGGAAGTAAGCCCGGACCCGGAGGTTAGTACTCCAAGCCTCGGTTCTGGCGGCTGAAAGCCGGTACGGGAATATCGACCCGTTCATCCATTCGACTACGCCTGTCGGCCTCGCCTTAGGACCCGACTCACCCAGGGACGATGAACGTGGCCCTGGAACCCTTGGTCATCCAGCGGACGGGATCTTCACCCGTCTTTCGCTACTCATGTCTGCATTCTCACTCCCATGAAGTCCACGGCGCGTTCACACGGCCGCTTCGCCCCTCATGGGACGCTCTCCTACCCAGTACAAAATACTGCCGCGTCTTCGGTGGTGTGCTTGAGCCCCGCTACATTGTCGGCGCGGAACCACTAGACCAGTGAGCTGTTACGCACTCTTTCAAGGATGGCTGCTTCTGAGCCAACCTCCTGGCTGTCTATGCGACTCCACATCCTTTCCCACTTAGCACACGCTTCGGGACCTTAGACGACGGTCTGGGCTGTTTCCCTTTCGACGACGAAGCTTATCCCCCGCCGACTCACTGCCGGGATACACGTCACCGGTATTCGGAGTTTGGTTGCTGTTGGTACCCGATACGGGCCCGCAAGCATCCAGTAGCTCTACCCCCGGGACGCAATGACCCGACGCTGCACCCAAATGCATTTCGGAGAGAACCAGCTATCACGGAATTTGATTGGCCTTTCACCCCTAGCCCCAAGTCATCCCCCCGGTTTTCAACCCAGGTGGGTTCGGTCCTCCACGCGGTCTTACCCGCGCTTCAACCTGCTCAGGGCTAGATCATCCCGCTTCGGGTCCAGGACACGCGACTCAAACGCCTTTTAAGACTCGCCTTCGCTACGCATACCCCACACGGGTTATGCTCGCCACATGCCACTGACTCGCAGACTCATTTTTCGATAGGCACGCCGTCACCCCACAAAAAGGGCTCCGACGGATTGTAGGCGCACGGTTTCAGAGACTGTTTCACTCCCCTCCCGGGGTACTTTTCACCTTTCCCTCACGGTACTCGTTCGCTATCGGTCAGACAGGAATATTCAGGCTTACCCGACGGTCCGGGCGGATTCGCACGGGGTTCCACGGGACCCGTGCTACTTGGGAGACGCGATCGGCAGACCATGCGCGTTCAGGTACGGGGCCCTCACCCTCTGCGGCCCGGTATTCAACCCGGTTCCCCTGACACATGGTTTTCTACAACTGCCGGCCGGCCCGTCGGAGCCGGCGCACGCGATCCCGCAACACCCCACACGCAACCCCCGACGGGTATCACACGCGCAAGGTTTGGCCATCATCCGCTTTCGCTCGCCACTACTCACGGAATATCCTTTCCTGCAGGTACTGAGATGTTTCACTTCCCTGCGTACCCCCCGGCCGAAGCCGGTACCGACCCATGACGGTCGGTGGGTTCCCCCATTCGGAAATCCTCGGATCAAAGCCCTGTTGGCGGCTCCCCGAGGCATATCGCAGCCTCAAACGTCCTTCATCGGTCCTGTCTGCCAAGGCATCCACCATACGCCCTTGCAAGCAACACACACCATACAGATGCATGGCCGCAAGATTCCTCTAGCAAATTCCCAGACGACAAATCATCACACTAAAAATGATCACAAAACGATCGAAACAAACACTAAAAAACAGAGTTCGATTCGAAATCAACAGCAAAACAAAGATTCAAAACCATTGTTTTGCTCGCGTCCACTATCCAGTTCTCAAGCCACCACGCACCGCCACGCCGACCAGACCGGCACACGGCCGGCCCGCAGGCACGACGGGCATCGAATCGCGCCAGGCAAAAGCCTGGGGTGGCGATCCGGGAGCCCAAAAGCGCATCCGCACCACCCCGGCACCCACCGCACGACCGGCGGGGCAAAGCCAACGACATCTTCCACACCAGCAACCCGTCCACACGCGACCACCGCGCGGGAGGGTTCGCACCGGACGCCGAACGGCATCCTGCATTCTCCGTAGAAAGGAGGTGATCCAGCCGCACCTTCCGGTACGGCTACCTTGTTACGACTTAGTCCCAATCACGAGCCTCACCTTAGACGGCTCCATCCCACAAGGGGTTAGGCCACCGGCTTCGGGTGCTGCCCACTTTCATGACTTGACGGGCGGTGTGTACAAGGCCCGGGAACGCATTCACCGCGACGTTGCTGATTCGCGATTACTAGCGACTCCGCCTTCACGCAGTCGAGTTGCAGACTGCGATCCGAACTGAGACCGGTTTTCAGGGATCCGCTCCGCGTCGCCGCGTCGCATCCCGTTGTACCGGCCATTGTAGCATGCGTGAAGCCCTGGACGTAAGGGGCATGATGATCTGACGTCATCCCCACCTTCCTCCGAGTTAACCCCGGCGGTCCCCCGTGAGTTCCCGGCACAATCCGCTGGCAACACGGGGCGAGGGTTGCGCTCGTTGCGGGACTTAACCCAACATCTCACGACACGAGCTGACGACGACCATGCACCACCTGTGAACCCGCCCCGAAGGGAAACCCCATCTCTGGGATCGTCGGGAACATGTCAAGCCCAGGTAAGGTTCTTCGCGTTGCATCGAATTAATCCGCATGCTCCGCCGCTTGTGCGGGCCCCCGTCAATTTCTTTGAGTTTTAGCCTTGCGGCCGTACTCCCCAGGCGGGATGCTTAACGCGTTAGCTCCGACACGGAACCCGTGGAACGGGCCCCACATCCAGCATCCACCGTTTACGGCGTGGACTACCAGGGTATCTAATCCTGTTCGCTCCCCACGCTTTCGCTCCTCAGCGTCAGTAACGGCCCAGAGACCTGCCTTCGCCATTGGTGTTCTTCCCGATATCTACACATTCCACCGTTACACCGGGAATTCCAGTCTCCCCTACCGCACTCAAGCCCGCCCGTACCCGGCGCGGATCCACCGTTAAGCGATGGACTTTCACACCGGACGCGACGAACCGCCTACGAGCCCTTTACGCCCAATAATTCCGGATAACGCTTGCACCCTACGTATTACCGCGGCTGCTGGCACGTAGTTAGCCGGTGCTTATTCAACGGGTAAACTCACTCACGCTTGCTCCCCGATAAAAGAGGTTTACAACCCGAAGGCCTCCATCCCTCACGCGGCGTCGCTGCATCAGGCTTGCGCCCATTGTGCAATATTCCCCACTGCTGCCTCCCGTAGGAGTCTGGGCCGTATCTCAGTCCCAATGTGGCCGGTCGCCCTCTCAGGCCGGCTACCCGTCGAAGCCACGGTGGGCCGTTACCCCGCCGTCAAGCTGATAGGACGCGACCCCATCCCATACCGCGAAAGCTTTCCCAGAAGACCATGCGATCAACTGGAACATCCGGCATTACCACCCGTTTCCAGGAGCTATTCCGGTGTATGGGGCAGGTCGGTCACGCATTACTCACCCGTTCGCCACTCTCACCACCAAGCAAGCTTGATGGATCCCGTTCGACTTGCATGTGTTAAGCACGCCGCCAGCGTTCATCCTGAGCCAGAATCGAACCCTCCACAAAAAAACGCGAAGAGACATCGACAGATGACTCTCAAAACAAAAATTGACGAGCACGTCCTTAAGGAAGGACGCCCTCAAAAAACCTCACCCCTCATCAAACCCTCCCGGGTACCCAACCACCACGACAGGCAATCAGGCGAGGAATGAACTGGCAATCATTGACTATAAAGAAGTAGTACAAACACGCTCTTGAGTTCTCAAACCACCACCACACCAGCCAGACGGGAAACCAACCAGAGGAAGGAACCCGCCGCGCTGAGCGGCAACAGGTGAATAACTTACACGCATGTCCGGATTCACGCAAATCAAGGCGCACAAAAACCCAAGGAATCGGCATAACAGCGCGGTTCCCTCGGCGTGTCGCAAACAGCCTATTTGCGCTGTTCTGATATCAGAATAATCCGTTTTGCATTGCCGATGCGTAACAAATTCATGTGTTCACCGGCGTGTTGCAAGAATT